>OEIU01000885.1_pt1 | contig 23267 bp, 18 predicted proteins | sample 1539221 | NCBI WGS metagenome assembly OEIU01 (sample SAMN03792071, study PRJEB22550) | activated sludge metagenome | feature: wastewater treatment plant; material: activated sludge; isolation source: Wastewater treatment plant of a petroleum refinery complex | place: Argentina: Zarate | collected...
CTCTTTCTTTTGGTTACTTTTCTTTGAGCAAGCAAAGAAAAGTGACTCGCTCGCCAAAGGCGAGTGAAAGCTCCGCTCCAAGAATGCATCGTGATGCGGCGCAAAGATCAAGAATGAACGAACCACCAGTCCCCGGTTCGCACCAGGGCGAGCCTTGCGCCCACGATTCCCGCCTGCCCTATCGAATGGCGATCCAGATCGCCAGCGCCACGAACAGCAGCGCCGCGCCGATTCGCGCAGCCCGCAACGGCAGCCGGTCGGCGAAGCGGGCGCCGAGCCAGACCACGGGCACGTTGGCCAGCAGCATGCCGATCGTGGTGCCGCTGATCACTTGCCAGAGCGGCGAGTACTGCGCGGCCAGCACGACCGTGGCGACCTGGGTCTTGTCGCCCATCTCGGCGAGGAAGAACGCGATGACGGTGGTCAGCAACACGCCGCGTCCGCGCGGACCTGCCGCATCGGCGTCGATCCTGTCGGGAATGAGCGTCCACAGGCCGATGGCGAGGAAGGACATCGCCACCATCCATTTCAGGACGTCCGGCTTGAGCCAATCGGCGATGAAGGCGCCGAGCAGCCCGGCCAGCGCGTGGTTGAGCAGGGTTGCGATCAGGATGCCGAGGCAGATCGGCAGCGGCCGGCGGTACTTGGCGGCGAGGATCAGGGAGAGCAGCTGCGTCTTGTCGCCGATTTCGGCGATGGCGACGGCGGCGGTCGATACCAGCAGGGTTTGCACGATGACTCCGGCGGGCGGGGCAGACGAAGACGCGATGATCCACAGGCGAGGCCCCGGCCCGGGATCATCGCGTGCGAACCAGCGGTCTTGCCGGAATCCGTGCAGCGGCGACTGCGGCCGGAATCGTGCGCGCCATGGCGTGGTCGCCAAGTGTGTTGACGCGAACCCCGCAGCGTTTCGCCGCGGTCGACTACTCCCCGATGGAGCGGCGCGCATTCTAGCACCCGCTGAAACCGGTGCGCGGCGGGAATTGCCGGGTAGTGCGGAACAACCGCCGCGTCAGTACCACTCGATCAGCGAAACACCGACGCCGGCGTACCAGGCGCGATGGTTGTAGTCGATCAGGCTTTCGCCATAGCCATTGAAGACCTGCACGTGGCCGCGCAGCGGCGGTGCGATCGGGAAGGCATAGTCGAACTGCAGCGCGCCATGGCTGCGGTCGCCGCCGCGCAGCGAATGGCGCAGCATGAGGGCGAACTGGTGCTCGCCCTTGTCGTCGACATGGACGATCTCGATGTTGCCTCGACCCATGTAGTCGCTGATGTCGGGATTGTTGTCGTCGCCGAATTCGAGCACGCGCCACCACGGGCGCACGATGACGGTCCAGTTGTCGCGTTCCAGTCCGAGCATGGCAGTGGCGCGGTTCCAGCTGCGCGACAGCGGATCGCTGCGGCCGTTGGACTGGTGGACGAGGCCAAAGCCGAACATGCGCGGCGTCCAGCCGAGCAGCGTTCCTTCATGGGTGGTGCGGAACACGAGGTTCGCGTCCGGCTCGTAATTGGTTTCGCGGAACGGGCGCGAGCGTTCGGCGTTGTAGATCTGCCAGTGTGAAACCTGCGTGTAGCCCATCCACAGGTCGCCGTTGTCGCCGAAGACGTTCCGCCAGATCTTGGTCTTCAGGCTCAACTGATACTTGACCTCGCCGCGGTTGATTTTCTCGGGGTCGGTCACCGTGTTGCCCGGCGAGGGCGAACTCGGCGTCGGATTGGTCTTGCTGGTGAAGTAGAACGGCATCAGGTAGACCGGCCGGTAGGCGCGGATGCAATAGGCCGGCGGCTTGGTTCCGCTGACCCGGCCCGGATCGAGTTCCCAGCGCGAATCGAGCAGCGAACTCGGCAGTTCCTTGTCGCAGCGGCTGTCAAAGCCGCCCTGCGAATTCGAGAAAACATCCGCAGTCATCGCCCTTCGCACCGGCAGTGGCTCCGGCACGGGCGCCAGCGCGGAATCGCGCCCAACGGCGTGGTCGTAGCATTCGAGCCGGCGGGCGGGATCCGTCTCGCCGGCGCAGGCCCGTGCGTCCTGCTGTGCTTCGCCAGCGTGGACGCGACCTGCAGCCATGCCGGCGGTGAGCAATGCCAGGGAACAGGCCAGGGTGCGCAACATGAATGCCATCCTCAACATGCGATACCCGGCATGCTAGCGGAATTGACCGGCAGTGGTCGCCGCCGGGCTTCAGCGCCGCACGCGACGCGAGCCGCGCAGCTGGTCGATCGGAAAGCTGGCGATGGCACCATCGGCCGAACGGCGCGGTTGCCCTGCCTTCGGAGCCCAGGCCTGCGCGTAGACCACCTCGTAGGTAGCCGGCAGGCGCCCGCCTTGGCGAAACGCTTCGTAGGCCGCGATGACCCGTTGCAGGTGCGCCTTGCCGGTCAGCCCGCGTGCGCGACCGGCGTCGGCATTGGTGGCGCCGATGGCGCGCAGTTCGCGCATCAGGTCGAGCACGCCGGCATAGGTCAGGGTGAACACATCGCGTTCGAGCACCGGATCGCGGAATCCGGCCGCGAGCAGCGCATCGCCGATCTGGTGGATATCGAGAAAGCGACTGACATGCGGCGACGCATCAACCTCGGCGAAAGCCGTGCGCAATTCGACCAGGGTCTGTGGCCCGAACGTGCTGAACAGGACCAGCCCTTCGGGTCGCAGAACGCGGCGGAACTCGTCGAATACGCGGTCGAGCTGGCCGCACCATTGCAGGCACAGGCTCGAGTGCAGCAGGTCGATGCTGGCTTCAGCCAGCGGCAGCGCTTCGGCATCGGCGCAGACGCGGGCGAACGGGCGCAGCCAGCCGCGGTGCCTGCGCGCCGCGCGCAGCATCGGCATGGCAAGGTCGAGGGCTATGGCGTGCGCCTGCGGATAGCGCTTGCGCAGCGCGGCCGTGCCGCGCGCGGTGCCGCTGCCGACATCGAGGATGCGCCGCGGCTTGATCGGCAGGTCGTCCAGGCGCTCCTGCAGGCGCGCCTGGACTTCATCCTGCAACGCGGCATGGGCGTCATAGCTTTGCGCGGCGCGGCCGAATGCGCGACGCACATGGGCGCTGTCGAAAATGCCGCTCATGCCGGAGTTGCCGTCACGGCGAAGGACGAGAGAGCGTCGGCGACCTCGGCGGCGTGACTGAGGAATGGCGCATGGCCGGCGGAAAGTTCGAGGTAGGTGCCTTGCGCACACTGGTCCGCGGCCCAGCGCATCGCGCCGGGCGGCACGATGCGATCGCGGCGCCCGGCTATCCACAGGCTCGGCATGCCGAGCTCGCCGAGCCGCTCGCGGTAGTCGCACTGGTCGAGCAGGGCCAGGCCTTCCTGCAGGGCCGGCTCGGACGGCTCGCCGCGCTCGAAGACGTGCTGCCTGAGTTCGCGCAGCTCCTCCTGCGCATGGGCCGAACCGAGGGTCTCCAGAGCAAGGAAACGTTCGATGGCGGGACGAAAACCGGTGACCAGCGCCGAGCCGAATTCGCGGAAAATCGTGGCCGGCACCGCATGCGGCCAATCCGCGGCGCGCACGAAACGCGGACTCGACGCGATCTCGACCAGGCCATGCACCTGCCCGGGCAGATCGAGCGCAGCCTGCAGCGCCACCAGGCCGCCGAGCGACCAGCCCAGCCAGATCGCCGCAGGCGTTGCTGCGGCGATCGCCTGCGCCAGCGGGCGTGGATCCAGCGCACCCGCGCGGTAATCGCGGCTGTGGCCATGGCCGGGCAGGTCGACCACGTGCAGGCGGAAGCGCTCGCGCAGGCGCCGCGTCAACGGCGCGAAGATGCCGCCATGCATGGCCCAGCCATGGATGAGGACAAGGTCGAGGCCTTGCCCGCTGGTTTCGATCGACACCTTCATGCGACCAGGGCGTCGCTGCGCAGGTCCCGAGGCGGCCGGGTACCGCATTGCGGACGGGCCTGGAATCGGGATCCGCGATCGATCGGCCCGGCATCTCGCCACGCGCAGGGATCAGCTCGCATTGGCGTCATGCCGGGGCACGCCGCGCCACCGCCAAAGCGTCCAGCAATGATTCGACATCGGATTCCGCATGCGCAGCCGAAAGCGTGATGCGCAGCCGCGCCGAGTTCTCCGCCACGGTCGGCGGCCGCACCGCGGGCACGAAGAAGCCGGCCGCCTCGAGTACGGCCGAGATGCGCGTGGTCGCCTCGCTGGATCCGACCATGACCGGCTGGATCGGCGAGCGCGATGCGGTCAGCTCGATGCCGCGCAGAGCCGCGCCGTCGCGGAAAAACGTGATCAACTGGCCGAGCTTCTCGCGTCGCCAGGTCTGCTCACGCGCGATGCGCACGGCGATGCGCGTCGCCGCCGCCAGTGCCGGCGGCATGGCGGTGGTGTAGATCTGGGTTCGGGCGAACTGCAGCAGCCCCTCGACCAGGTCATTCGAACCGGCGACGAAGGCTCCGGCGACGCCGATGGCCTTGCCGAGCGTCGCCATCAGTACCGGAACTTCGTCCTGGCCCAGGCCGGCTTCGGCCACGCTGCCGGCGCCGTTGGTACCGAGCACGCCGAATCCGTGCGCATCATCGACGACAAAGGTAGCCTGCTGGTCGCGGCAAAGATTGGCCAGCTCGAGCAGCGGTGCGACATCGCCGTCCATGCTGAACACGCCGTCGGTGGCGACCATGGCGGCCGCGCCGGGATCGGAGTCAAGCTGTCGGCGCGCACTGTCGACATCGGCATGCACGTATCGGCGCAGGCCCGCGCCGGAAAGACGCGCGCCATCGATCAGGCAGACGTGGTTGTACTTGTCCTGCACGCACACGGCGCGCGGTTCGAGCAGCGCCTGCATGAGGCCGAGGTTGGCCATGTAGCCGGTCGAGAACAGGATCGCGCGATCGCGCCGGCACCACACGGCGAGCTCCGCCTGCAGGCGTTCGTGCTCCTCGCGGTGCCCGCCGAGGAGATGGGCGGCCGACGCGCCGACACCCCAGTGCCGGGCCGCAACCGTGAGCGCCGCGACCAGCGCCGGATGCTGGGCGAGGCCCAGGTAGTCGTTGCTGGCGAAGTTGGTGAGCCGCTTGCCGTCGATGACGACATGCGGTCCGTCGACTTCGGTGACCGTTCGCAACTTTCGCAGCAGCGCGTTCTGGGCGCGTTCTTCGCAGGCTTTCGCCAGGCGCGCCTCCAGTTGCGGGCGGCTCATGCCGTTTCCGCAGGAGCGGGCAGACACGTGTCGGTGGTCCTTGCCGCGGGATGCTTGTCGATTGGCTTTAGAATCCGCGAAATCCAGACCGAACCGGGAGCCCTTGCGTGCACCACGAGATCGTCATCATGGGCGGCGGCGCGGGCGGTCTCGAGCTGGCCGCTCGGCTCGGTCGCCGGCTTGGCAGCAGGTACGGGCCGGAGAAGATCCTGCTGATCGACCGCGCGCTGACCCACATCTGGAAGCCGACGCTTCACGAGGTCGCCGCGGGTACGCTCGATGCACATCAGGAAGGCCTCTCGTATGTGATCCTCGCGCGTCGCAACCATTTCAGCTTTTCGTTCGGCGACATCGTCGACGTCGATGCAAACGGCAGGTCGGTCAGCCTTGCCGGGATTGTCGATGACGCCGGCGCGACGATCGTACCCCCTCGCCGGGTCAGTTTCACCTGTGCCGTGCTGGCGACCGGCAGCGGCTCGAACTTCTTCGGCACCCCCGGCGCCGCGCATGCCCGGGTCCTCGAGAAGGCCAGCGATGCCGAACGCTTCCAGCGCGAGTTGCTGGAAGCGTTCACGCGATCTGCGTTCTCCACGAGACGCCAACTTGCCATCGCCATCGTCGGCGGCGGCGCGACCGGCGTCGAACTCGCGGCCGAACTGCTCGAGGCGCACCAGTTGATGCAGCAGGCCCTTGCCCCCGCGCAGCATTTTCGCCTCGACATCACCGTCGTGGAAGCCGGGCCGCGCATCCTCGCCGGCCTTCCCGAGCGGATCTCGGCCAGGGCCCAGGCGGCGCTGGAGGCCAGGGGCGTGCAGGTACGGGTGGATTCCCCGGTGAGCGCATTGCTGGCCGACCGGCTGATCGTCGGCGACACGGAAATCCGCGCCGACATCATGGTCTGGGCGGCCGGCATCAAGGCCGCGGACATCAATGCGGGCTTTGGCCTGGAGACCAACCGCGCCAACCAGTTCATCGTCAACGCGCAGCTGGAAACCTCGGTGGCCAACATCTTCGCGCTTGGTGACTGCGCGGCCTGCGCCTGGGGCGACCGGCAGGTTCCCGCACGCGCACAGGCGGCGCACCAGCAGGCCGGCTACCTCGCCGATCTGCTGCTTGCGCGCCTGCGCGGCCGTCCGTTTGCGCGGACCTTCACCTACCGCGATTTCGGTTCGCTGGTTTCGCTCGGTGAGAAGAACGGCCTGGGCAGCCTCATGGGCGTCCTTGGCGGACGCAACTTCTTCGTCGAAGGGCTGCTGGCCAAGGGTATGTACATGGCCCTGCACCTCGGACATCACCGCGCCATCCTCGGTACCGCCAACACCCTCGTGCTGGCCCTTGCGCGCCTGCTGAAGCGGCGTGTCTCGGGGCGGCTCAAGCTGCACTGAGGAATTGCCGGGCCGGGTGCGCGGCCGTGCCGGATCGGGGAAGGCATTGTGGCGCACGGCGTGTCCCGACCGCGCCGGCTCAAGCTGCCGCGATGTCGTGCGTGGGGGTATCGGCACTGGCCGAAATACCGGCATGGGCGGTCCGCGTCGTGGCGCTGTCCGGCGCGGTATCGAGCTGCAGCGCGTGGATGCCCAGGCGCGTGAACAAGGCCTGATCCGCGGCGACATCGGGATTGCCGGTGGTCAGCAGTTTCTCGCCATGGAAGATGGAGTTCGCCCCGGCGAAGAAGCACAGGGCCTGCAGCTCGTCGCTCATTTCCGCGCGACCGGCGGAAAGGCGAACCATCGATGCCGGCATGGTGATGCGCGCGGTCGCGACCGTGCGCACGAACTCGAACGGATCGAGCAACGCCGTGCCGGACAGCGGCGTGCCCTCGACCTGGACGAGGCGATTGATCGGCACCGATTGCGGGTGCTCGGGCAAGGTCGCCAGCGTGTGCAGCATCCCGGCGCGCTGATCGCGCGATTCGCCCATGCCGACGATGCCGCCGCAGCAGGTCTTCATGCCGGAATCGCGCACGTGGCCGAGCGTATCAAGGCGATCCTGGTATTCGCGGGTCCTGATCACGTCGCCATAGAAATCCGGCGCCGTATCGACGTTGTGGTTGTAGTAGTCGAGCCCGGCCGCCTGCAGGTCGCGCGCCTGCCCGGCGGACAACATGCCCAGCGTGGCGCAGGTTTCCAGGCCCAGTTCGCGCACGGCGCGAATCATCGCGGCAACTTTCGGCACATCGCGGTCCTTCGGTGAACGCCAGGCCGCACCCATGCAAAAGCGCGTCGCGCCCGCGGCCTTGGCCTGCTTGGCGCGCTCGACGACGGTCTCCAGCGGCAGCAGCTTTTCGGCCTTGACCCCGGTCGAATAGCGCGCAGCCTGCGGGCAGTAGGCGCAGTCCTCGGGACAACCGCCAGTCTTGATCGAGAGCAGCGTCGAGACCTGCACGGCATTGGCATCGTGGTGGGAACGATGCACGGCGTGGGCGCGCTGCAACAGATCGGCGAACGGCAGGCCGAGGATCGCAAGGACCTCGTCGCGGGACCAGTCATGGCGGATGGCGGACATCGGGAATCCCGGTTTTCGGTAAAGTGCGGCGGGGAGTCTGGATTTGCCTTGGGGGGCTGTCAACCTGGAATGGAAGCGCAAAGTTGACGGGTTCGGGCGCCGCCTCGTGGCGGCCCTGCTGCCGCCGCGCTGCCTGCTGTGCGGTGGCGCGGGCTGGCAAGGGCGAGACCTGTGCGCCGGTTGCCACGCCGACCTGCCGCGAAACAACTGCTGCTGCGCCCGTTGCGCCCTGCCCCTGGAACACGCCGCGGCGCAATGCGGCGCCTGCCTGCAGCGCGAACCGGCCTTTGCCAGCGCCTGGGCGCCGTTTCGCTATGCCCATCCACTGGACCTGCTCGAGGCGCGCTTCAAGTTCCGCCGCGACCTGGCGGCCGGGCGCGTGCTGGCCGACCTGCTGATCGACGCCGCAAGGCTGCAGTTGTGCGGGCTGCTGCCGGAGCGCCTGCTGTGCGTCCCGCTGCACGCTGATCGATTGCGCGAGCGCGGCTTCAACCAGGCCCTCGAACTGGCCAGGCCGCTGGCGCGGGCGCTGGCCATTCCGCTCGATGCCCATTCGCTCGTGCGCACCCGGCATACCCGCGCCCAGACCGGGCTCGACGCCCGCGCGCGCCGGCAAAACCTGCGCAAGGCGTTTGAATTCCGGGCGGGAGAAGCCCCTCCACGGCACGTCGCCCTGCTCGATGACGTGATGACGACCGGATCGACCCTGCGCGAATGCGCTCGCGTGCTGCGCCAGGCCGGCGTCGAACGTGTCGACGTCTGGGCCCTGGCGCGGGCCCCGGCGCGCCGATGAATTGTTGCGCTGCGAAATAACAAAGTGTGATGTAAATCACACTTTGTCGTTGTATTCTTCGCCCCAGGGTAATCGGATTCGCCACGCGTGGAATGGGATGCGGGATGACGCAACGTCAGCCAGCTTCGGAGTTCCGCTACTGGGCCTTCATCAGCTACAGCCACAGGGACAAGTCCTGGGGTCGCTGGCTGCACAAGGCCCTGGAGACCTATCGCGTCCCGAAACGGCTGGTCGGCATGCCTGTCGCGGCCGGAAAAATCCCATCCCGGCTGTCGCCGGTCTTCCGCGATCGCGACGAACTGCCGACCACGAGCGACCTCGGCAGCGCCATCGAGGAAGCCTTGCGCCAGTCCTGGTGCCTGATCGTCATCTGTTCGCCGGAATCGGCGCAGTCGCGCTGGGTCAACGAGGAAGTGCTCGCCTTCCAGCGGCTCGGACGCGGCGACCGCATCCACTGCCTGATCGTCGACTCGGGTAATGACGCCGCCGCGCCGCTGGTGTTTCCACCGGCGCTCGGCCCGCGCCTCGACACCGATGGCGGTCGCATCGGCGAGCCGGTCGCCGCCGACGCACGACGCTTCGGCGACGGACGTACCAGCGCCAAGCTCAAGCTGATCGCCGGCATCCTTGGCATCGGCTACGACTCGCTTGTGCAGCGCGAACACCAGCGCCGCCACCGCAACCTGTTCTACGTAACCTGCGCGTCACTGGCCCTGGTCATCGTGCTGGCCGTCTCCACCCTCGTCGCGATCACCTCGCGACGTGACGCGGTCGACCAGCGCAGCCACGCCGAGAGCCTGGTCGAATTCATGATCGGCGACCTGCGCAAGAAACTCGAACCCGACGGCAAGCTCGCCACCCTCGACGCGGTCGGCAAGGAAGCCCTCGCCTACTACGCCTCGCAGCGCTCCGGGGATCTCGACGCCGAGGGCCTCGCCCGCCGCGCCCGCGCCCTGCACATGATCGGAGAGGTTTACGACCTGCGCGGCGAACTCGACGAAGCGCTCAAGGTCTTCGAACAGGCCGCCGACAGCACCAAGGAGCTGGTCGAGCGTGAGCCGGAAAACGGCCAGCGCATCTTCGACCATGCGCAGAGCGTGTTCTGGGTGGGCTACATCGCCTACCAGCGCGGCAATGCCGCCGTCGCCGAGCCGGCGTTCCAGGAATACAAGCGGCTTGCCGAGCGGCTGGTGGCGATCGATCCCCGGAACGAGGAATGGCAGGCAGAACTTGGCTACGCGAACAGCAATCTGGGGACATTGCTCTACGTGCAGGGTCGACTGGACGAAGCCGGGGAGGTTTTCAGCAGCGAACTCCACGCGTCGAGAGAATCGAGCAGCCGCTCACCTGAAGACTACAAGAAGCAGGAGCGAACCGCCCAGGCGCACGCGTGGCTGGCGGACGTACGCCGCGCGCAAGGCCGCTTCAGGGATGCAGCCGAGAATCGCAAGGCGGAAAACGAAATCTACCAGGACGCACTATCCAGAAATCCAACGAACAATGACGCCAAGGAAGCGCAAGCCATAAATGAACAACGCATCGGCGTCATAGAGTTGAACCAGGGTCGCCTGGATACCGCCATTGCCTGGTTCAGGAGAGCGCTTGATCTGAATCGCGAGTTGACGAAACTGGATCCCGACAACACGCGCTGGGCCGAGATCGCTTCGTCGACTTATGTCTCACTGGCCCAGGCGCTGCTCTACTCCCAAGACATCCACGCTGCAGCTGAAATGGCTGACGAAGCATTCGGGATCGCAAGCGACCTGGTGTCCCGCGACCCGAGCGTGCTTTCCTGGCAATTCCGACTGACCGACAGCCTAGTGGCGCAATCTCGAGTCAAGCTCACAACTGGCAAGTTGGATGACGCCTCGCGCCTGGCCGAAAAGTCGGAAAACATACTCAAGGAGCTGAATTTCGACAGCATGCTAAGAAGGGAACGATTGCGGGCAACGGTGGATACCGAACGGTTGATTGCCGAGATCCGCACAGAACGAAGGGAATATCCGCTGGCCATTGGCGCTTGGGAGACCCTGGACAGGCTGGTCTCCGCGGACGGGAGTTCGCCGGATCCGGAAATTCTGGCAACTCATGTGCTCGCCCTCGCCAATCTGGGGCGTACGGAAGATGCCAGAGCAGGCATTGCGTGGCTAGCGGAAATCGGTTTCGCAGACCCCGGATTCATTGCCCAACTCGGACGATTGAAGATCCGACTCGGCGATTCGTCGAACAGGATCGGGCGATCAGTAGCAACAAGCGCATTTGCGAGCAAGAGATAGCGCAGTTTGCGTTCAGACTCACGACTGCAGATGAAGAGGATACGAACATGGCAAACGACGTAAATATCAACGTTTCTGTATGGCTCAAGGAGCCTGGCAAGCCGCCGGAGAATACCGATTCGTTCAAGAACGTGATTTTTGGTTTCGAAGAGCGTAGCCCACTGCCTTTGGGTGTCGTTTTGCACAAGGACGGCACAATCGATATCAGCGACGCTGCTAACAAACTCGATATCAAGTTCTACCTTAAGACAAAGTTGCTATGCGACGAGCAGGGAAGCATCTGTACGGACTATGGCGTCAGTTTCAAACCGGTTGTTGTAGGCGCACCGTACCAGACAAGTGCAAGGCAGCTGATGTGGATTGCGCCGGGCGAAAATCCGCCAATCGGAGAATGGCCATCAACCTCGGGGTTCTCAAGCTTCAAGCACAACGTCTATGGTGACGAGTCGAGCATGTCGGTCTCGATAAATAGGAAAGAGTTAACCGCTGAGACCTATTCGTACAGTCTCGCCGTGCTCGCAACAGACACCAAAGGCGGAAAAGCCGGCGCACTAGTTCGAGATGACCCGCAAATCAAGAATGGAACGACGCATCATTTCTTTCCACCCTACCTCCTGCCGGGTCTGCTTCTTGGCATCGTACTGGGGGCCTTGGGCACTGCGGTCGCAGTGTTGCTGCGCGACAGAAATCGATCGCGCCCCGCCTAGGCCGCACACACCTTGCTCCAGACATTTCACTCGATCCGCCGGCCCGCACGATTCACTCCCGAGGCGCGAGAGCAAAAGGCCCGTAGGTTGGGGTGAGCGCCAGCGAATTCCAACAATGAGGTGGACAGCCGCGCCGGGAGTCAACAGTCGGCACAGCCAGCATCGCTGCGAAGTGAATATCCGGCGAGTGAGGATTGCAGACCGGGCTTGCGAAAGATTTGCAGCGCACACGGGTGCCGGAGATTTGTTGGGGTGCGCTGGCGCTTACCCCAACCTGCGGGTCCGAAACGTGACGCTGTCCCTGGACCATCGCGCGGACCGTTCGGCGGGGAACCGCCAAGTCAGCGGATCGCCAGCGCGAGCAACAAGCCTACCCACAACACACAGCCCACCCAGTTGTTGTTGCGGAAGGCGGCGAAGCAGGCTTCGCGTTCGCGGCTGCGGATCAGCCATTGCTGCCAGGTGAACAGGGCGGCCGCGATGCCGAGGCCGGCGTAGTACGGCCAGACCAGTTGCGCGCGCATGCCGGCAAGCAGCATCGCGAACAGGAACGTGGCCATGAGGATGCCGATGATCGGGCGGTCGGCGTCGCCGAACAGGATGGCGGTGGACTTGGCGCCGACGCGGATGTCGTCTTCGCGATCGACCATCGCGTATTCGGTGTCGTAGAGCGTCGAGAACAGCACGTTGGCAAGGAACAGTAGCCAGGCCAGCACCGGCACCTCGCCGGTCACTGCCGCGAAAGCCATCGGGATCGACCAGCCGAAGGCGGCGCCGAGGACCACTTGGGCGAGATGCGTGTAGCGCTTGCAGAACGGATAGACCGCCGCCAGCGCGGCGCCGGCGACCGACAGCTTGATCGTCAGCGGGTTGGTGAACAGCACGAGGACGAAAGCAAAGGCGAGCAGGCCGATGAACAACAATATGGCCTCGCGCCTGGAAACGCGTCCGGACGCCATCGGCCGGCCGCGCGTGCGCTCGACGTGGGCATCGAGCCAGCCATGGTCGGCATAGTCGTTGATTACGCAGCCGGCCGAGCGCATGACGAAGACGCCGAGGGTGAAGATCAGCAGCGGACCGATCGGCGGGAAATCATTGGCTGCGAACCAGAGGCCCCACCAGGTCGGCCAGAGCAGCAGCAGGGCGCCGACCGGGCGGTCCATGCGCATCAGCACCAGGTAAAGGCGGACGCGCTCGCGCCACGGGTCGCGCAGGCGCGCCGTGAGCAGCTCGATAACACGCATCGAGCGGGTTGAAGCATCGGCCGGATGCGCCGACCTGGCGTTCGCGGCCGGCCTCGCGGATGCCTTGCCGGTGACGGCGGGTGCCGCTACGGATGCCGGCGCCCAGGGCGGTGCCGGCTCGCCCGCATCGACGGGCGTTGGCGCGGCGGGCGTGCCGCTTCGGGGGCTGGCCGGCTGGTCCGGTCGCTCTGCCGCGGCTGCGGTCGCACGACGCGGCGGGGTTGTCCTGGCTGCCACTTTCCTGGCGGGCGCAGCGGCCGGCGCCAATTCGGGCGCGCTGCTCGGGGCTGCCGGCCGGGCCGCACTGGCGCGGGGCCGTGCCGGCGCAGCCGGCTTGACGGTTGCGCTTTCGGCCGCAGGCTTGCGCGCTGAGGGTTTGGGCGGAACCGCACGCCCCGGCGCGCCCGCGGCGGAGGCCGGCGTTCGCGCGCGACGGCGCGGGGGATCCTTGGGAGGGGGAACGTCGTTCATGCTTGCAGTGTAGTGTGCGTCGTCGTGTTCGACGACTCTCCGCGGTTACTGGCGCGCGCGCCGGGCCAGGCCCGGCCGCCACAGCAGCGCGAAGATGATGCCGAGCAGGAAGCCCGCGATATGCGTCCACCAGGCCACCGCACCGAAGGCCGGACCGACATAGGTGAACAGGATCTGCAGGATCGCCCAGAAACCGATCAGCAGCGAGGCCGGCACGCGCACGAACTCGAGGAAGAAGCCGAGCGGCAGGACGAGGCCGAGGCGCGCGCGCGGGTAGAGCGCGAGATAGGCGCCGACCACGCTCGAAACCGCGCCACTCGAGCCGATGATCGGCGAATTGGTCGCCGCCAGGGTCAGGGCGCCGGCGAGGTTGGCAAGGGCGCCGCCGAGCACGAACAGCAGGAGGAACCGACCGGCCCCGAGCGCTCGCTCGCTGGGTACCCCAAAGATGATCAGGAACAACAGGTTGGTGGTCAGGTGGATCCAGTCGGCGTGGATGAACAGCGCCGTGACCAGGCGGGCGAAACGCAGCTCCGCGATCTGGATGGCCCAGGGCGCGGCGGTGTCGAGCAGGGTCGTCGGCACTGTTCCCCAGATCGTCAGCAGCCGCGCGCGTGCGCTGGCCGGCTCGCTGGCGATCCACAGGAACATGGCCACGCAGGCACCGACCAGCAGCATCGTGGCCCAGGGCGGTCGGGGCCGGCGCCGGCTTTCAAGCTGGACGAACATGCCGGCCGACCGCGCGGTCAGCGACCACCGCGCGGGTAGAGGAAACGTACGCCCTCGCGCTCGAAGACGACGCCGTCGCTGCGGATCTCGACCAGCTTCAGGCCCTCGACGTCGTCACCTTGTACGTGGCGGGCATCATTGATGATGACGAAGCGTTGCGCCGGGTCGCTGGCGAAGACATGCATGGTCAGGTGGATCTCCGGCAATTCGCGCCGCGTCGCATAGGGCAGTTCCCACATCAGCTTGATCGAATCGCCCGCCGCGCTGTTGTCGCTGGCCGCAGGTGGCGGTGGCGGCACGGCCACCGCGCTGGCCGATGTCGGCGCCGGCGTTGGCGCGGATGCCCCGCTGCGCGCGGTCGGGCCGGCTGCGGGCGGGTTCGTCGTGTCGCCGGGTTTCGACGGTGCGGGCGCTGCAGCGGAAGCCGGATTTGCCGGTGGCGGCGGCATTGCCGCCGCGGATGCCGCCACCGCTTCGGTTTCCTTGACCGTGACCGGTTCGCCGGGTTTCATCGACTGCGGATGGGCAACCACCAGCTCGCCACTCTCGACCTTTTCGCGCAGGTCGGTGGTCGCGCCGGCCGGCGCCTTGCTGCGCGGGAGACGCGTGGCCGCGCTGCTTTGCGCGATCTCTGCGCGCGTGTCCGGGTTCGCCAGCTGGCCGTCGAAAGTCGTTGCATCGGGCGTCGCGGGCGCCGTCGCAGGTTTTGCGGCAGTCGCAGCGGGCGCCGGCGCCTGGGTCGCTGTCGCGGGTGCGGGCGTGGTATCCGGCGCATGCTCGCGGCGCACCCACCAGAGTGCGACGAGGCCGAGCGCGATCAGGCCGACCAGCCACGGCAACAGGTTGCGCCGGCGACGCACCGCCATGATCGGCGAGCCGATCGACGGTGATTCGCCAAGGCGGCGCTCGCGCTCGGATTTCTTCAGGGCTTCAAGGATCAGCGACATGGTGCGGTTGGACTTATTCGATGTTGCGAGTGAGGTGCGGGCCTGTTTCTTCGAGCGCGGACAGGGCGAAAAGGGTCTCGGGGCCGATGATGCCATCGGCCTGGATGCCGTAGGCGAGCTGCAGCTTGCGCACGCGCTCCTCCATGTCGGCATCGAAGTATGCGGGACCGCGCTCGGCCCCGGCGCCGCCGTCGAGACGATGCAGGTTGTCCTTGGCCCAGGCCACGCCCGGCCCCGCGTCGCCGCGTCGCATGGCGGCGGTGATCGTGGTCGGCACGCGCCAGATCGCGATGAAGTCGCCGGTCCAGAACCGCGCCAGCTCGCTGCGCGGCAGTTCGATCGCTTCGCCCGCCAGGTCGAGCCGCACATTCCGGTTTCCGGCGCCCTGCAGCAGGGCGTGCCGGGCGTAGTCGTCCTGCCCCAGCACGAGAATCAGCGGGCGATCGAACCGCAGCACCTGTTCGAGCGTGCCGCGACCGCGCAGGCAGAACAGGCCCGGCGCGATGGACGGTGGACAGCGCGTTGCTGCGCGCACCGAGGCTTCGGCTGAACCGACCTGCCAGCGCGAAAGCAACTGGGTGACGGCATACAGTTCGGTTGACGGCAGCGCGGACAGGCGCGCCTCGAGGCGCGCCACGCCGCCCTGCGCAACCACCTGAGTGGCCGGCTGCGTGGCCGGCTGCGCCGGTGCCGGCGGGTTTCCGCTCGGCGCGCGAAGCAGGCCCGCGGTGACCACGGCGACCAGCAACAGCGCAGCCAGCACCCAGCGCGCGTAACGGCGGACCCAGTAGCGCGCATGCCCCGGTAGGGTCTCGTCGGCCGAGCGGTCGACCAGGCGCTCGCCGATGGTCTGCTGCTCGCGCGCGTAGCCGGCCATCAGCGCGCGGTCGGCGATCACGTTGATCAGGCGCGGGATGCCGGTCGAACGCTGGTACAGCGCGCGCAGGCCAAGTCGCGAGAACGGTATGTGCTGGCATCCGGCGACGGCCATGCGATGTTTCACGTAGGCCTCGGTCTCGGCCGAATCGAGCGGCGTCAGGTGATAGCGCGCCGTGATGCGCTGGGCCAGCTGGCGCAGTTCGGGCCGTGCCAGCATGTCGCGCAGTTCGGGCTGGCCGAGCAGGATGATCTGCAGCAACTTCTGCGTCGGCGTCTCGAGGTTGGTCAGCAGGCGCACCTGTTCGAGCGCGTCGAGCGAGAGGTTCTGCGCCTCGTCGACGATCAGGACCACGCGCAGGCCCTGCGCGTAGGCATCGAGCAGATAGGCATTGAGCGTATCGGTCAGGCCCTTGAGGCTGCCGCGCTTGCCCGTGATGTCGAGCTTGAGCTCCTCGCAGACCGTCTCGATCATCTCGATCGGCGACAGCTTCGGATTGAGCAGCAGGGCGACCTGGGTGTTCTCCGGCAACTGCTCGAGGAGCAGGCGGCTCAATGTCGTCTTGCCGGTGCCGACCTCGCCGGTCAGTTGCACGAAGCCGCCGCTGCCGCCCTTGCCGACTCCGTAGAGCAGGTGTGCGAGCGCGTCCCGGTGCCTTTCGGACAGGAAGACGTAGCGCGGGTCCGGCGTTATCGAAAACGGGGCCTCGCGCAGGCCGTAATACTCGAGATACATGTGCCTACTCTACCCGACCCTATGGTGGCCACGCCCGCGATACGACGGCAATGGCCCGAAATTGCACCGCTGCCCGGTCCGGACGCAGCGCCGGCACTGGCATGGACCACGGCCGGCGGCGCGCGGTTCAAGTCACCGGCGCGCCCAGCCTACGGGCCGCCCGGCTCCAGGCCGCTGTGCACCGGCGCCTGCCTGAGGCGACGGATCCACTCCTCGTTCAGTCGCCGCGACCCGGCCGGCATGTGCCCGATGTGGCGCAGCGACTCCTCGACCAGCGCGGCCGCCGCCGCATCCTCGCCCCAGCTGCGCAGGATCTCGACGTAGCGGGCGCGCGGTTCGATGCCGGCAAAATAGCCGATCAGGGTTTCGAACTCCTCGCGCGCCCTGGCGCGATCGCCGCTGGCCGCCAGTGCGCGGGCGTAGACCAGGTGCCCCTCGGGGGACTTGAAGTCCGGCTGTTGTGCGATCACCAATTCGAGCAGCTCGCGCGCCTGCGCGGGTTGCGCATCGTCGAGCAGGGCCCGGGCCAGCTTGACCTGGATGTGCGCATCGTCGCTGTGCACGCCGTGCAGGGCTTCCCGATAGGCCGCTATGGCGTCCTCGAAGCGACCCGTGCCGTGCAGCGCGTCGGCCACGCGGATCCGGTTGGCGATCGTCGCGGCGTGTTCGAACGCAGCCTGGGCCTCGCGCAGCTCGCGGCCCGGATCGAGCGTGTCGCGGATTCCCCGGACGACGCGGCGGCCACCGCGCGAGGCGGACATCGCCGGCAGGAACACGACCAGCGCATAGGCCAGACTGCCGAGCAGCGGGAACATGAACAGGACCAGCAGCCAGTAGCGCTCCTGTCCCGTGCGCAGCACATGCACGGCGCACAGGATCGCGATGACAACATGAAGTCCCAGACCGAGAATCGGCACGCATCAGGCTCCGCAGGAAAATGCCGCGGCAGTCTGCGGCGGCACGCCGGTGCTGTCCAATGCCCGCTCAGGCATTCCAGGCAAACAGGCGGATCTCGTCCTTGTCTCCGGCCATGCGGACCATGCGCTCGAAGCGCAAACCGATCTTCTCCAGCAACAGCGCCGAGGCGGTGTTCGCCGGGGCCGTGATCGCGACGATGCGGCGCAGCCCGTAGGCCTCGCGCGCGAGCTTCATGACGGCCTGCGTGGATTCCAGTGCATAGCCTTGCGCGCGGTACTCGGGCAGGAACGCAAAACCCACGTCGACATCGCCGAGCGCGTCGCGCCGGGCCAGGCCGCTGATGCCGATCGCCTCGCCGGTCGCGCGCAGCACCACGCACCAGAAGCCGAATCCGTGCTGGCGATAGCTCGCCATCGGGCCATTGACGATATAGGCCCGCGCCTCGTCGAGCGTGCGCACGCCGCGGTCGCCGATGAACTCGAGGAACGCCGCGTCGTTGAGCAGGCCGAGCATGAACGCGGCGTCGCCGCCGTCGAGCCGGCGCAGGACCAGGCGCTCGGTCTCGGCGACCCAGGGCGAAACATCGATCGGCTCGGCGGACATGCGCGGCATCGTTCAATAATCGGGCCGGACGGTCAAGCCGGCCAGGCCGCGCATGGTTCGCTCAGACGGCGACGCCGTAGCTGCGCAGCAGGGCATCCGGCGTCGGTTCCCGCCCGCGGAATTCGACGAAGGATTCCAGCGCGGGCCGCGAGCCGCCGACGGCGAGGATCGCCTTGCGCCAGGCTTCGCCGACCTCGCGGTTGAACACGCCTTCCTGCTCGAAGCGGTCGAAGGCGTCGGCAGACAGCACTTCGGCCCAAAGATAGCTGTAGTAACCGGCGCCATAGCCACCGGCGAAGATGTGCGTGAACGCATGCGGAAAGCGGTGCCACTCCGGCGGCAGCAGCACCGATACTTCACGGCGCACCTCGTCGAGCAGTTCGAGCGTGCGTGCGCCGCGCTGCGGATCGAACTCCAGGTGCAGGCGGAAGTCGAACAGGCCGAACTCCAGCTGGCGCACGAGGAACATGCCGGACTGGAAGTTGCGCGCCGCCTGCATGCGTCCGAACAGGGCGTCGGGCAGGCGCTCGCCGGTCTGCCAGTGGCGTGCGATCAGGTCGAGGCCTTCGCGCTTCCAGGCGAAGTTCTCCATGAACTGGCTGGGCAGCTCGACCGCGTCCCATTCGACGCCGCTGATGCCGGAGACGCCGGAATGGTCGATCTCGGTCAGCATGTGGTGCAGGCCGTGGCCGAATTCGTGGAACAGCGTGATCACGTCGTCGTGGGTCAGCAGGGACGGCGTGTTCTCGGTGGGCGGGGCGAAGTTGCAGGTCAGGAAGGCGACCGGCAACTGCAGCGAGGCACCGTCGCGCAGCCGCGACGTGCAGACGTCCATCCAGGCGCCGCCGCGCTTGCCGGTGCGCGCGTAGAGGTCGATGTAGGCGCCGGCAAAAACGGTGCCGGAAGGATCGAGTAGATCGTAGTAGCGGGCATCCGCATGCCAGACGTCGACACCGTCGCGTGCGCGCACGCTGATGCCGAGCACTTGCCTGAGCACCGCGAACAGGCCCTCGAGCACGGCATCCAGCGGGAAGTAGGGCTTCAGCTCCTCCTCGCTCAAGGCGTATTTCTTTTCGCGCAGCTTCTCGGCGGCGTAGCCGGCATCCCAGGGCTGCAGTTCGTCGATGTGCAATTGCGTTCGCGCGAATTCGCGCAGCTCCGCCAGGTCGGCCTCGGCCATCGGCCGCGCCTTGGCGACGAAATCGCGCAGAAAGGCGATGACCTGGTCGGGCGACTCGGCCATCTTGGTCGCCAGTGACTCCTCGGCGGTATTGGCGAAACCGAGCAGCTGCGCCGATTCGTGGCGCAGGGCCATGATCTTCTCGATGCGCGCGCTGTTGTCGAACTTCCCTTCGTCGGCGTTTTCCGATGCCCGCGTCCCATAGGCGCGATAGACGCGCGCGCGCAGTTCGCGATCGTCGGCATAGGTCAGCACCGCCTGCACGCTGGGTTGCTTGAGGGTGACCAGCCAGCCTTCGAGGTCCTTTTCCCGGGCATAGGCGCGCAGCACCGAGCGTCCGGATTCGGGAATCCCCGCCAGCGCGGCTTCATCGGTGATGTGCTCGCTCCAGGCATCGGTCGCGTCGAGCACGGCTTCCTCGAATTCCGTCGACAGCTTCGCCAGCTCGCTGGAGATCTCGCGGAAGCGCGAACGCGCAGGTTCTTCGAGGGCGACGCCGGCCAGTTCGAAATCGCGCAGTTCATGCTCTACCAGGGTCCGCGACGCGCGCGGCAGGTCGGCGAAGCCGGGCGATTCGCTGACCGCCTTGACCGCCGCGTACAGCTCGCGGTTCTGGCCGAGGGCGGTATGGAAGGCAACGATCTTGTCCTGCGCCGCGGCATAGGCTTCGCGCAGGGCCTCGGAATCCTTGACCCCGTGCAGGTGGCCGACCGGCGCCCAGGCGCGGGCGAGGCGGTCGTCGAGACGTTCGCAAGGCAGCATGACGCTGTCGAACGTGCGTGGCTCTTTCGAGGCCAGCAGGGCGTCGATGCCGGCCTGGTATTCGGCCAGGATGGCATCGATGGCCGGTTCGACGTGGGCGGGCCCGATCTGGCTGAAGCGGGGCAATTCGGTGTTGGCGAGCAGCGGGTTGGTCATCGGCGGATCCCTGGCGAGACCGGTGAACTTGGAGCGTGGATAGCGCAAAATCAAGCACAACCCCGATGCCGGCCCGATCTGCATGGACAGCGTGGACTCCAGCCAGACCCGCGAAATCCTGCGTGCCCTGCCGCTGTTTCGTCACCTCGATGACGCCGCGCTGGCCGAACTGGGTCGCGAACTGCAGTGGTTCGCGCTGCCCGGCGGCGCCTCGCTGTTCGAGCAGGGCGACACCAGCGACGCCTTCTACGTGCTCAAGAGCGGCAGCGTCGGCGCCTTTCGCGACGACGCCAACGGCCAGCCGCGGCTGGTCGGCGTGGTCGCTGCCGGCGAGACCGTCGGCGAGGTCGGCATGATCGTCGACATGCCGCGCAATGCCAGCGTGCGCGCGCTGCGCGATTCCGAACTGTTGCGGCTTTCGCGCGAGGATTTCGACAAGCTCGTCAATCATCATCCGAAGGCCATGCTGGCGATGGCGCGCCTGGCCGTGCGCCGCCTGTCCGCGCGCGACGAGGACGGCGCCGGCTCGGCGCCGCGCACATTTGCCGTGTTGCGCCACGATGCCGGGGTCGACGCGCGCGGATTCGCCGAAGAACTCGTCAGCATGCTCGGTGCCTTCGGCGAATGCGCGATGATCGACAAGGCGCGGGGCAGCGGCCACCTGAGCAGCTGGTTCAACGACCTCGAGGCGCGCACGCGCTTCGTCGTCTATGTCGCCGACGCCGACGACGACTGGCAGGCGCTATGCGTGCGCCAGGCCGATTGCCTGCTGCTGCTGGCGAACGCCGGCGAAACTCCGGAGGCCTGGCCGCCCAGTGCCTGTGCGGATGCCTCGAGTGCCCTTTCGCGGCCGCGCCACCTGATCCTGCTCCACCCGGGCCAGCTCATCGAAGGCGCGGCACGGCGCTGGCTGACGAAGACGCCGCTGGTGCCGCATCATCATGTGCGCGACGCGCACGACATCCGGCGCATCGCGCGCCTGCTGACCGGCCGCAGCCTGAGCCTGGTCCTGTCCGGGGGTGGCGCCCGCGGCTTCACCCAGATCGGCATCGTCCGCGCGCTGCGCGAAGCCGGGCTCGAGATCGATTGCGTGGGCGGCAGCAGCATCGGCGGCATCATCGGCGCCGGCGTCGCCCTCGAATGGTCGGACGAGGAGATGTTCGAAAACTACCGGCACAGTTTCGTCGCCGGCCGCCCGCTCAGCGATTACACCCTGCCGCTGGTCGCCCTGACCCGCGGCCGCCGCGTCGCCCGGCTGCTGCGCCAGCAATTCGGCGCGCGCGACATCACCGACCTGCCGCTGCCCTATTTCTGCTGTTCCTCGAACCTGAGCACCGGCCAGCTCGAAACCCATCGCAACGGCCCGCTCTGGCTATGGCTGCGCGCTTCCTGCGCGATCCCCGGCGTGTTGCCGCCGGTCTGCCATCGCGGCCAGGTCTACGTGGATGGCGCGGTGATCAACAACCTGCCGACCGACATCATGCGCGCGCAGCAGCCCGGCGCGATCGCCGCCGTCGACATCGGTGCCGACGATGCGTTGCATGCGACCATCGAGGAGTACGCCACGCCGCCGGTGTGGAAACTCATGTTCGAGTTCGGCCGCGGCCAGCGGCCGGGCATCTTCGACATCCTGATCCGCTCGGGCATGGTCAATGCGGAAATGGCCAGCGCGGAACGCCGGCAACTGGCCAGCCTGTTGCTCGAACCCCCGGTCAGCGACATCGGCCTGCTCGACTGGAAAACCTACGAACGGGCGGTGGAAGCCGGCTACCAATACGCCGTGCGCGTGATCGGCGCGCGCGTCGACCGGCTGCACGAACAGGTGCCGCTGCGCGTCTGACGGGCGCCGGATGGCGAGCGGGTGGTCAGGATCCCTGGGCCGGCAGCGCCGTGAGCTTGCCGAAATCGACGCGCTTGAGCAGGCGCGCTTCGCCGATGCGCTTGCCCTGCACGTAGTCGACGCCGGTATCGCGCACGGCGAGCAGGGTGGCGGTGTCGTTGACCTCGCCGGCAATGGCGCGCATGTCCAGCGCCCGGGCGTCGTTGGCCATCGAGATCAGCTGTCGGCGCGCGCCATCGTCGAGCGCGGCACTGCTGACCACGTCGCGGTCGATGCGCACGAAGTCGCCGGGTCGCCGCTGCGAATGCAGGAACGGCAGCAGTCCGGCGTCGGCGACGGTGCCATTGAGCACGAAGCGGCAGCCGATGGCGCGCAGGCGCGCGATGAAGTGCAGGGCCGCGGGCAAATTGGCCAGCTCGGGGCTGTCGCTGATCTCGAGGATCAGGCGCTCGGCCGGGACGCCGGTGGCGACAATGGCCTTCTCGATGGTTTCCAGCGAATCCGGATCCGCCACGGTGGCCGGCGAGAGGCGCGCGATCAGGCCGACCGGCGCATGCCGGGCGCGTTCGTTGGCCAGGTGCATGAGCAGCCCGTTGACCACCCACAGGTCGATGCGCTGGATCATGCCGACGCGCTCGGCCAACGGAACGAAAGCGCGCGGCAGGATCAGCTGTCCGTCCTTGCCGACCATGCGCAGCTGCACCGCGAACAGCGGGTCGCCGTCGCCCTTGCCGAATTGCCAGCCGATGTCCTCGCTGATGCCGGTGCCGGCGGATGCCGCCGCCGCGACGGCCACCAGCGGTTGCACGAGGATGACGAAACGCGCCTGCTCCAGGGCCAGGCGCAGGCGCTCGCTCGGCGCGCTGACCGGCACCGGCGCGCGTGCCGCCGGGCGCTCGGCTTCATCCGCCTCCACGCCGGCCTGGTCATGGCCCTGGCCGGCGGCAGCGCGGGCGCTGGCCAGCGCGTCATCGGCGGTGACCGTGCGCGGACTGAGCAGCTCGGCGCCGATGCGCGCATGCACCTTGTGCTGGACGTCGCTGACCATGTATTCGCGTTCGGCAAGCAGGCGCCGGAAGCTTTCCGCAAGAACCTCGATGTTGTCGACCTGGACCGTGCTCAGAAGGAGCAGGAAGCTGTCGCCCTCGCCGCGCGCCAGCACGTCGTCTTCGCGCAGGCGATGGGCCAGTGCATGGGCAACCGTGCGGAGCAGCTCATCGCCGCGCGGCGGGGTATGTTCACTGTCGCGATCGATCTCGATGTGGATCAGCGCCGAATAGCCGCCGCGGTCGCGCAGGCGGGCGAGCTCGGCGATCAGCCGCTGGCGGAGGTGGCGGGCATTCGGCAGGCCGGTCAGCGGGTCGTGGCTCAGTTCCCA
>OEIU01000886.1_pt1 | contig 23238 bp, 26 predicted proteins | sample 1539221 | NCBI WGS metagenome assembly OEIU01 (sample SAMN03792071, study PRJEB22550) | activated sludge metagenome | feature: wastewater treatment plant; material: activated sludge; isolation source: Wastewater treatment plant of a petroleum refinery complex | place: Argentina: Zarate | collected...
ACACCGGCGTCGGCGTCTGCGGCAAGGACGGCCAGAGCGTGCCGGTCGGCGTCGGCCAGCCGACGCTTCGGATCGACGAGATGACGGTCGGCGGAACGGCATGAACACGGGTCGCGCATCCACCGCCGCAGCGCCGGCCGGCACCGCGCGCCCACCGCGGCGTGCTACATTTGCGCCCATGCTTGGTTCGACCTGCTACTTCTTTGCGTACTTTTGGTTCTCGCACCGCCCGGCGGATGGAGAGGCAAGCGCATAGACGAAACAGCGCACCGACTTCCAAGGAACCGCCGGCCAAAGCCCGGCGGTTTTTTTATGTCTGCGCGCATCCCATTCGATTGCGAAGAATTCCCCTGAAGAGACCCACCGCCATGAACGCCAAGACCGCCGCCGCAACCGACAGCCGAAACCTGCTCGGCGAACGAACGAGCCTGACCGACGACCAGCGCATCCACGCCATCACGCCGCTGCCGCCGCCCGAGCACCTGATCCGCTTCTTCCCGATCGCCGGCACGCCGGCCGAGAAGCTGATCGGCCGCACGCGGGCGACGATCCGCGACATCATGCAGCGCAAGGACGACCGGCTGCTCGTCGTCATGGGCCCGTGCTCGATCCACAACCCGGCCGCGGCGCTCGAATACGCGCACCGTCTGCTGGCCGAACGCGAGCGCTACGCCGACACGCTCGAGATCGTGATGCGGGTCTACTTCGAGAAGCCGCGCACGACGGTAGGCTGGAAGGGGCTGATCAACGACCCCTACCTCGACCAGAGCTTTCGCATCGACGAGGGGCTGCGCATCGCGCGCCATCTGCTGGTCGAGATCAATCGGCTGGGCGTGCCCGCGGGCAGCGAGTTCCTCGACGTCATCTCGCCGCAGTACATCGGCGACCTGATCAGCTGGGGCGCGATCGGCGCGCGCACGACCGAAAGCCAGGTGCACCGCGAACTCGCCTCGGGCCTGTCGGCGCCGATCGGCTTCAAGAACGGCACCGACGGCAACATCCGGATCGCGATCGACGCCATCTTGGCCGCGGCGCGCCCGCACCACTTCCTGTCGGTGCACAAGAACGGCCAGGTCGCGATCGTGCAGACGCGCGGCAACAAGGATTGCCACGTCATCTTGCGCGGCGGCAAGGCGCCGAACTACGACGCCGCGCACGTCGCCGCGGCGTGCAAGGAGATCGAGGCCGCCGGGCTCGACTGCACGCTGATGGTCGATTGCAGCCACGCCAACAGCGCGAAGAACCACCAACGCCAGATCGATGTCGCGCAGGACGTCGGCGACCAGCTGCGCGCCGGCGGGCGCTGCATCTTCGGCGTGATGGTCGAGAGCCACCTGCAGGCCGGAGCGCAGAAGTTCGCGACCGGCAAGGACGACCCGGCCGGGCTCGTCTACGGCCAGAGCATCACCGACGCCTGCATCGGCTGGGACGATTCGGCGGCGCTGCTCGCGCAGTTGTCGGACGCCGTCGCCGCGCGCCGTGCCGCCGCGCTGTCGGCCGCAGGGCGCGCGGCGGCCTGATGCCGCTCGGCGCGGCGCGCTACTTCGCGTCGCGCGCGAGCTTGTCGCTCTGCCAGTAGACGTCGTCGCCCGCCAGGCCGTCGAGGTTGGCGCGGTTGAGGACGCGCGCCAGCACGAACAGCAGGTCGCTCAGCCGGTTGAGGTACTTGCGGGGCGCGGGCCGTAGCGTCTCGGCGCGACCGAGCGCGACGACCGCGCGCTCGGCGCGCCGCGCGACGGTGCGCGCGACGTGCGCGATCGCCGCGCTGCGCGTGCCGGCCGGCAGGATGAATTCCTTCAGCCGCGGCAGGCTCGCGTTGTAGTGCTTCAGCGCCTCGTCGAGCCGCGCCAGCGCGTCGTCCTTCAGCAGCTCGTAGCCCGGGATCGACAGCTCGCCGCCGAGGTTGAAGAGCTCGTCCTGGATGACCATCAGCAGCGCCCGGACGTCGTCGGGCAGCGGTTCGGCGCGCAGCACGCCGAGCATCGAGTTCAACTCGTCGACGTCGCCGAGCGCCGCGATGCGAAGCGAATCCTTCGCCACCCGCGAGCCGTCGCCGAGGCCCGTCGTGCCATCGTCGCCGGTGCGCGTCGCAACGGCCGAAATCCGGTTGCCCATCTCGCCCCCCTCGCTTGTCAGACCGCCGCCAGCGCCTGGTCGAGGTCGGCGATCAGGTCGTCCACATGCTCGATGCCGATCGACAGCCGCACCATGTCGGCGCTCACGCCGGCCCGGGCCATCTCGTCGGGGGCGAGCTGGCGGTGCGTCGTCGATGCCGGGTGGCAGGCGAGCGAGCGCGCGTCGCCGATATTGACGAGGCGCGTGAAGAGTTTCAGCGCATCCTGGAACCGCGTCCCGCCGGCCAGGCCATCCTTGACGCCGAAGCTGATGATGCCCGACGCCCGCCCGCCCATGTACTTCTGCACCAGCGCATGGTCGGCGTGGTCGGGCAGCCCGGCGTAGTTGACCCAGCCGACCTTGGCGTGGCCCTTCAGGTGTTTGGCAATGGCTGTTGCGTTGTCGCAGATGCGCTCCATGCGCAGCGCGAGCGTCTCGATGCCCTGCAGGATCAGGAACGCATTCATCGGCGCGAGCGCCGCGCCGGTATTGCGCAGCGGCACGACGCGCGCGCGGCCGATGTAGGCGGCGGCGCCGAGCGCCTGGGTGTAGACGACGCCGTGATACGACACGTCGGGCTCGTTCAGGCGCCGAAAGCGCGCCTTGTGCTGCGCCCACGGGAATTTGCCCGAATCGACGATCGCGCCGCCGATGCTGTTGCCGTGGCCGCCCAGATACTTGGTGAGGGCGTGGACGACGATATCCGCGCCATGCTCGATCGGCCGGCACAGGAACGGGCTCGGCACCGTGTTGTCGACGATCAGCGGAATGCCGTGGCGGTGCGCGATCTCGGCGAGCCGCGCGAAATCGGTGACGTTGCCGAGCGGGTTGCCGATCGACTCGCAGAAGATCGCCTTCGTGCGCCCATCGATCAGCGGCTCGAACGAGGCCGGGTCGCGGTGGTCGGCAAAGCGCACCTCGAGCCCGAGCTGCGGAAAGGTGTGCGCGAACAGGTTGTAGGTGCCGCCGTAGAGCGTCGCGCCGGAGACGATGTTGTCGCCCGCCTCGGCGATGGTCTGGATCGCGTAGGTGATCGCCGCCATGCCGGAGGCGACGGCGAGCGAACCGATGCCGCCCTCGAGCTCGGCGAGCCGCTGCTCGAGCACCGCATTGGTCGGATTCATGATCCGGGTGTAGATATTGCCCGCGACCTTCAGGTCGAACAGATCGGCGCCGTGCTGCGTGTTGTCGAACGCATACGAGACCGTCTGGTATATCGGCGTCGCGACGGACTTGGTCGTCGGGTCGGGGGTCTGGCCGCCGTGCACGGCGATGGTTTCGATTCTCAAGGGGATGCTCCGCGAAGGTTCGATGCCGGTCAGTGTAGCCAGACGTGCGCGCACGATTCGCGTCATGGCATTGCGCGAAGCGCGGGCCGATGACCGCGGCGTGTGCTTTCGCTCTTGCGTCCCTAGAATCGGGCCGTACCCGCCGCGCGGGCGGCGACCGGAGGCCACGATGAACGCACCCCTTCCTTCCCACGCCATGCCCGAGGTCGCGACCCGCCCGGTTCCCGCCGCGATGCTCGCCGCGCTGCAGGCCCGCTTCGGCGAGCGCTGCTCGACCTCGGCCGCGATCCGCGAGCAGCACGGCCGCGACGAATCGCCGTTTCCGGTCACGCCGCCCGAGGCCGTCGTCTTCTGCGAGAGTACCGAGGAGGTCGCCGCCGTCGTCGCACTTGCCGACGCGCATGCGGTGCCGGTCATCCCGTTCGCCATCGGCTCGTCGCTCGAGGGCCATCTGCTCGCGGTGCAGGGCGGCGTCAGCATCGACGTTTCGCGCATGACGAAGGTCGTGCGCGTCAACCCGGAGGACCTGACCGCGACCGTCCAGGCGGGCGTGACGCGCGAGCAGCTCAATGCCGAGATCCGCGACACCGGACTCTTCTTTCCGATCGACCCCGGTGCGAATGCGTCGATCGGCGGCATGGCGGCGACGCGCGCGAGCGGCACGAATGCGGTGCGCTACGGCACGATGCGCGAGAACGTGCTCGCGCTCACCGTCGTCACCGCCGGCGGCGACGTGATCCGCACCGGCACGCGCGCCAGGAAATCGAGTGCCGGCTACGACCTCACGAGGCTCTTCGTCGGCAGCGAGGGCACGCTCGGCGTCATGACCGAGGTCACGGTGAAGCTCTACCCGCTGCCCGAGGCGGTGAGCGCGGCGATCTGCCACTTCCCGACGATCGCGCAGGCGGTGCAGGTGACGATCGAACTCACGCAGATCGGCGTGCCGATCGCGCGCTGCGAGCTGCTCGACGTGAATGCGGTGCGCGCGGTGAACAAGCAATCCAGGCTCGGCCTGCGCGAGTCTGCGATGCTGCTGATGGAATTCCACGGCAGCGCGGCGAGCGTGAAGGAGCAGGCCGAGACGGTGCAGGCGCTCGCGACCGCGGCCGGCGGCGAAGACTTCGAATGGGCGAGCACGCCCGAGGAGCGCACCCGGCTGTGGACCGCGCGCCACAAGGCCTATTTCGCCGGCATGCAGACCAACCCCGGCTGCCGCAGCGTGACGACCGATACCTGCGTGCCGATCTCGCGCCTGGCCGAGATCATCGAAGTGTCGATCGCCGACGCCGATGCGAGCGGCCTGCCCTACTACATCGTCGGCCACGTCGGCGACGGCAACTTCCACCTCGCCTACCTCGTCAAGGAAGGCGACGCCGCCGAGCGCGCGATCGCCGAAGCGGCGAGCGAGCGCATGGTGCGCCGCGCGATCGCGCTCGAAGGCACCTGCACCGGCGAGCACGGCATCGGCCTGCACAAGATGGGCTTCCTGGTCGAGGAAGCGGGCGCCGGCGCGATCGCGCAGATGCGAAGCGTCAAGCGCGCGCTCGACCCGAAGAACATCATGAATCCGGGAAAGATCTTCGTGCTGTGAAGGCCGCGGCCTGACCCCCGGGCCGCGCTTCATCCGGGCCCAGGCGCGCGCGCCCGACGCGATGCTTCGCGCTGCCAGCGCGCCCCGCCCGATCGCCAGATAATCCGCGCCTCGCCGGGCGCGTGCACCGACACGCAGCCGGCGGCTTCGCCTCGAGGTTTCGCCTTGCTCTTTCGCCGTTTCGAATCGCTGCTCGCGCCGTACCCGGACGCGCTGCCGCCGCCCGCGCCGAAGCACTTCCTGCGCTTCCTGTGGGAGTGCACGCGTGACGTGCGCGGGCTGCTGCTCGCCGTGACGCTGGTCAGCGCGACGATCGGCTCGTTCGAGGCGCTGCTGTTCGCGATGGTCGCGCACGTCGTCGATGTGCTGGCGAGCGTGCCGCCCGCCGAGCTGTGGCCGCGCCACGGCCACACGCTCGGGCTGCTCGCGGCGGTGCTCGTCGCGAGCATCGCCGTCGCCGCGCTCTACGGGCTGCTGAAGTACCAGGGCGTCTTCATCAACTTCCCGATGCGGCTGCGCTGGAATTTCCACCGCCAGATGCTCGAACAGAGCATGGCGTTCTATCAGGACGAGTTCGCCGGCCGGATCGCGACCAAGGTGATGCAGACCGCGCTCGCGGTGCGCGATACCTGGCTGATCTTCAGCGACATCCTGGTCTACGTCGGCGTCTATTTCGCCACGCTGCTCGGCGTGCTCGGCGCCTTCGACCTCTGGCTGCTCGCACCCTACCTCGCCTGGTTCGCGCTCTACGTCGCGACGCTGTCGTACTTCGTGCCGCGGCTGGCGCGCGTCGCGCGCGAGCAGGCCGACGCGCGTTCGCTGATGACGGGGCGCGTGACCGACGCCTACACCAACATCGGCACCGTCAAGCTCTTCTCGCATGCGCAGCGCGAGGCGCATTTCGCGCGCCACGCGATGCAGGAGTTCGCCGCCACCGGCCACGCGCAGATGCGGCTCGTGACGCTGTTCGAGACCGTCAACCAGTGTCTGAGCGTGGCGCTGATCGGCAGCGCGACGGCGGTCGGCCTGCTGCTGTGGCAGCAGGGCGCGATCGGCGTCGGCGCAGTCGCCGCGGCGAGCGCGATGGCGCTGCGCCTGAACGGCATCTCGCAATGGATCATGTGGGAGATGGCGACCCTCTTCGAGCATGTCGGCACGGTGCAGGACGGCATCGGCACGTTGTCGCGCGCGCGCAGCGTGGTGGACCGGCCGGACGCGAAGCCGCTCGTCGTCACGCGCGGCGAGGTGCGCTTCGAGGGAGTCGGGTTCTCCTACGGCAATGCGCGCCAGGTGATCGAGGGTCTGAACCTCGTCATCCGGCCGGGCGAGAAGATCGGCCTCGTCGGTCGCTCGGGCGCCGGCAAGAGCACCGTCGTCAACCTGCTGCTGCGCCTGTACGACGTGCAAAGCGGCCGCATCCTGATCGACGGCCAGGATATCGCCGGCGTGACGCAGGAAAGCCTGCGCCGGCAGGTCGGCATGGTGACGCAGGATACGTCGCTGCTGCACCGTTCGGTGCGCGACAACCTCGTCTACGGCCGGCCCGACGCGAGCGATGCCGAGATGCTGCTGGCCGCCGAACGCGCCGAGGCGCACGACTTCATCGTCGGCCTGGCCGACCAGAAGGGCCGCCACGGCTACGACGCCCACGTCGGCGAGCGCGGCATCAAGCTCTCCGGCGGCCAGCGCCAGCGGATCGCGATCGCGCGAGTGATGCTCAAGGATGCGCCGATCCTGCTCCTCGACGAGGCGACGAGCGCGCTCGACAGCGAGGTCGAGGCGGCGATCCAGCAGAGCCTGAATACGCTGATGGAGGGCAAGACGGTCGTCGCGATCGCGCACCGCCTGTCGACGATCGCGGCGATGGACCGCCTCGTCGTGATGGAGCTCGGCCGCATCGTCGAAACCGGCAGCCACGCGAGCCTGCTCGCCGCCGGTGGCATCTACGCCCGGCTGTGGGCGCACCAGAGCGGCGGCTTTCTCGGCGAAGTGGCGGACGACGACGAGGCGGTCGCGGCCTGACGCGCGGCGCGCCGGTCACGTTATGCCAGCAGTTCGAGCGTGCGCGCGTCGCGCCGGCCGCCGAAATATTTCGCCAGCGCCTGCGCGAAGGCCGGTTCGTCCGGCACCAGTTGCTCGAAGAGCGTCATCGACGAGCAGAATTTCAGATCGTCGGGGGCACCGAAGATCTGGTGCGCGCTGCGGCCCTGCACCGCGAGCACGAGGCCGGTGCACTCCTCGAGCCGCGCGCCGAGAACCGGATGGCGCCAGTAGGCCGCTCCTTCCGCGCGCGATGCGATGCCGAAATATTTCGCCGTCGCGCTGCGGCCGAGGCCCGCGAGTTGCGGAAGGACGAACCACATCCAGTGGCTCGACTTCGCCCCGGCGCGCAACTCGGCGCGGACCTGTGCGTAGACCGAGCCCTGTGCATCGACGAAGCGCTGCAGTGCGAACGGATCGTCCATTGGCGCGCGTCACGCAAGGTGCCGCCGGCTCATCCCCGCACCTCGCGCGCAACATGGGCGCCGGTGATGGCGCCGAGTTGCTGGTCGCGGCAGCCGGCTTGGCCGGCGTGAAACGGGTCGTTCATCGGAACTTCCTTCACGCTGACGAGCGTCGGCGTGCGGCTGCAGTTTGCGCCGGATCCGCAGCGCGGCAAAGGGGACAACGTTCGATCGATGGTGGCGCATCAATGGTGACGCATTGACCGGCACCGGGTCCGCCTGCAAACTCGCGATGATCCGACCGCGGATTCGCTGCGGTCGCGCTGGACAGGGAGGGGATGGATCGTGTCGAAGATCGAACAGCGCCTGCAGGCCCTTGGCATCGCCCTTCCTGCGCCGCTGCAGATCGGGCCCGGCGCGGTGCTGCCGTTTCCCTGGGTCAGGGTCGTCGGATCGCGCGTGCTGATCTCGGGGCACGGGCCGACGAATGCCGATGGCACGCTCGCGCAGCCGCTGGGCAAGGTCGGCGCCGAGCTCACGCCGGAGCAGGGCTACGCCGCGGCGCGCAAGGTGGGGCTCGCGATCCTCGGCAGCCTCGCGCGCGAACTCGGCGACCTCGACCGCATCGCGGCCTGGGTGCGCGTCTTCGGCATGGTCAACTCGGCGCCCGGGTTCGACCGCCAGCCCTCGGTCGTCAACGGATTCAGCGACCTGATCATCGAGGTCTTCGGACCCGACAGGGGCGCGCATGCGCGCAGCGCGGTCGGCATGGCCGAGTTGCCGTTCCACATCCCGGTCGAGATCGAGGGCGAAGTCATGATCGCTTGAATCCGCTGCCGTCCGCTCGTTGCGCCAGACATGTGCCGGCAGGAGAAATAGGTTGTCCACGCGAGAAGCCTCATGATCACCGAATACGTCCTCTTCTCCTTGCCCGAAGGCCTCACACGCGACGAGGTCGTGGCCGCCATGCGCGAGGTCGCGCCGCGCTGGCGCAGCGAAGCCGATCTGATCCGCAAGACCTTCGTCTACGACGCCGCAGCCCATCAGACCGGCGCCTTCTACCTCTGGAAGAACCTTGCCAGCGCACAGGCGGCGCACGGCGAGGCGTGGCGCCAGGGCATCCGGGCGAAGTACGGCAGCGAGCCGAGGATCGTCTATTTCGAGACTCCTCTCGTCGTGGACAACGCGCTCGGCCGCGTCATCGACGAGGGCGAGTGAGGTAAGCTGAACCGGAGTGCTGGCGCACTTTGACGAGCGCCGCGCTGCAGCCGCGCTGTCGTCCACGCTGCATCGCCGGTCGCCCCGACGTCCCTTCGCAAATTTGGAGGAATCGATCATGGCCGAAACCTGGCTCCCGTCTCTCTTGACCGCGACCCCGCAGGAAGGCTTCGAACTGGCCATCACCCTGAGCCGGCGCGGCGTCAAATACACGCAACCCGACACCGACGTGCTCAAGAAGCTGCGCGCCGCCTACGCCGAATCGGCGGATGGCCTGACGGCGGCATCGCAGGTCGTCGCGATCAATTTCCAGACCATCGCGGCGGCCAACAACTACTGGCGCAAGTAGGCGGTTCCTGCGCGCGCCAGCGGTCGCGCAGCGCCGGTCCGGCCGCGCTGCGGCAGGGCAAGCGCAGCGACCGCATCGGACGCCGAGGCGATCGGCGAGGTGCAATGGCCGCTCCCCGGGGTGCGGACCGCCTGGTTGCCGATGCGCAGCGGCATCGCGATCCTTGCGCTGCCGCTGTCTGTATTCGGCCTCCTCGCGAAGTCCATGCAGGCGGTCGACCGAGACCGATGGCCCGGGCGCCACGGCGGCGACGTGGCATGCTCGGGGTCCCCCGGTTCGATGCGGGCCGGGGCATAGACCCCGCAATGCCCTGCAATGGACGCCTACGTCATCATCGGCAACGCCAATACGCGCAAGTCATCGGTCGTGCGCAGTCTCACCGGCTGCTTCAACCGCAGCCTGCGCGATATCCAGCCGGCAGCGGGCGGGCGGCCGCGCCGCGTCTATGCGCGCGCCCGTGCGCTGCAGTTCACGAATACCCGTCCGGCCGACTTTGTCGCCGAGGTGTCCGCGGCGCGCTGCGATACGGTGCTCGTGTGCCTGACGCCGGATGCGAATCCGATCGACCCCACACGCCTGCCCGGCGCCGACAGCTATCTCGCGCAGTTCCGCGCCGCCGGCTGGGCCGTGAAGTCGATCGCCGTTCTCGGGCAAAACGGCGGCGGCGTGCGCGCGCCCAGGCTGCGCCAGTTCCCCTATGCATCCACCGAGCCGATCAACGTCACCGCGCAGGCGGTGCGGGCGCACTTCGGCTGGCGCTGACGCGACCGGCGCGCAACCGATGAACGGTGCGGATCGCACCGAGCAACGGTATCGCGGCGCGATGCGGCGCGTGATAGAACAGGCGCAGTCGCCGTCGTGCGGCGCGGATCAAGTTCCTGAAGGAGTCATCATGCGTCTCGTCGGCATGCTCGATTCGCCCTATGTGCGGCGCGTCGCCATCTCGCTGCAACTGCTCGGCCTGCGCTTCGAACACCAGTCGCTGTCGGTCTTTCGCACCTACGAGCAGTTCCGCCAGATCAACCCGGTCGTGAAGGCGCCGTCGCTGGTGCTCGACGACGGCACGGTGCTGATGGATTCGACGCTGATCCTCGAATACGCCGAAGGTCTCGGCGGCAAGCGGCGCAGCCTGATGCCGCAGGCCGAGTCGGAGCGCCGCGCCACGCTGCGCACCCTCGGCCTCGCGCTCGCGGCCTGCGACAAGAGCGTGCAGATCTACTACGAGCGCACCACCCGCCCGCCGGAGAAGGCGCACGAGCCCTGGCTCGAGCGCATCACCGAGCAGGTGCTCGCCGCCTTCGGCCAGCTCGAAGCGCAGATCGTCGCCCATCCGCTCGCCGCCGACAGCGCGACGATCGATCAGGCCGGCGTCACGACGGCCGTCGTCTGGCACTTCACCCAGGCGCTGCTGCCGGAGGTCGTTGCCGCCGCCGACTACCCGGCGCAGCGCGCCTATGCGGCGCGCTGCGAGGCGCTCGCCGAGTTCATCGCCGCGCCGCACGGCGACAGCACCTTCGGCGCCGACCGGTAGCGGCCGCCCGGCCGGGGCCGCCGGTGCGAAAATGCGCCCCATGATCGATGCTGAACTCGCTCCCTACATGGCCGGCGTCGGCCGCGCCGCGCGCGCCGCTTCGGGCCTGCTCGCCGCGGCCTCGACGGCGGCGAAGAATGCGGCGCTGCTCGCGCTCGCCCGCAGGCTGCGCGAGTCGCGCGCGGCATTGCTCGCGGCGAATGCGATCGATGTCGAGGCGGCGCAGGCCGGGGGCCTTGCCGCGAGCATGGTCGATCGGCTGCGGCTCGGCGATCGCGAGATCGACCAGATGGCCGTCGGTGCCGAGCAGATCGCCGCGCTCGCCGACCCGATCGGCGAGATCACCGAGCTGCGTCCGCGCCCGAGCGGCATTGCGGTCGGCCGCATGCGCGTGCCGCTCGGCGTCTTCGGCATGATCTACGAGAGCCGGCCGAACGTGACGGTCGATGCCGCGACGCTCGCGATCAAGAGCGGCAACGCCTGCATCCTGCGCGGCGGCTCGGAGGCGGTGCACTCGAACCGTGCGCTCGCCGATCTGGTGCGCGAAGCGCTCGCGGCGGCCGGGTTGCCGGCCGATGCGGTGCAGCTCGTCGCGACCACCGACCGCGCCGCCGTCGGCCTGCTGATCACGAATCCGGACGGCGTCGACGTCGTCATCCCGCGCGGCGGCAAGGGCCTGATCGAGCGCATCGCCCGCGAGGCGACGGTACCCGTCATCAAGCACCTGGACGGCAACTGCCACATCTATGTCGATGCGCAGGTCGACCTCGAACTCGCGCTGCACGTGACCGACAACGCGAAGACGCAGAAGGTGAGCCCCTGCAACGCCGCCGAGTCGCTCGTCGTGCACGCGGCGGCGGCGGCGGATTTCCTGCCGCGCGTCGGCGCGATCTTCGCCGCCAAGGGGGTCGAGATGCGCTGCGACGGCGCGGCCCGGGCCTTGCTGCAGCACGTGCCCGGCGCCAGACTTGCCGACGCGGCCGAGGCCGACTGGGCGGAGGAATACCTCGCGCCGATCATCAGCATCAGGATCGTCGCGAGCCTGGACGAGGCGATCGCGCACATCAATCGCTACGGCTCGCACCATACAGACGCGATCCTGACGACGAACCACGCGAACGCGATGCGCTTCCTGCGCGAGGTCGATTCGGCGAGCGTGATGGTCAATGCGAGCACCCGCTTCGCCGACGGCTTCGAGTACGGCCTCGGCGCCGAGATCGGCATCAGCACCGACAAGCTGCACGCGCGCGGGCCGGTCGGCCTCGAGGGCCTGACCTCGCTGAAGTGGGTCGTCCTCGGACACGGTGAAGTGCGGAGCTGATCGCGCGCGCCGGCCGCCGCCGGTGCCGGCCGCACGCGGGTGACGCGATGCTGAATATCCCTCCCGAGCATGCCGGCTTCGCGCTCGTCGCCGTGCTCGGCTTCTGGATACTGGGCGCGCACAACCGGCTCGTGCGCCTGCGCCAGACCGTCGCGAGCGCCTTCGCGCAGGTCGACGTCCATCTTCGGCAGCGCCATGAACTGCTCGGCGAACTGCTCGAAGCCGCGGCGCCGCTGCAGGCCGATGCTCCCGAGGCGGTGGCGGCGGTCGAGGCCGCCCGGCTCGCCGCACGCCGCGCGGCCGATCATGTCGCGCAGCGGGCGAAGCAGCCGGACCGGCTGGCGCAGCTCGCGATCGCCGAGAACGCGCTGCGCGTCGAGGTGTCGAGGCTGATCACGCTCGTCAAGACCCAGCCGGCGCTGCGATCGGATCCGCGGCTGCGCAGCGCGATGAAGCAGCTCTCGGCGACTCAGCATCGCCTCTCGGCGGCGCGCGACAGCTTCAACGCCACGGTGCTGCAGCACAACCGCGGCGTGCGGCAGTTTCCGACCCGCCTCGTCGCCGCGATGTTCGGCTTCGGCGAGGCGAACGAGCTGTGAGGCGCCTGCGGCCTACTGCTGCTGTTGCGATGCCGGCGTCGTGCCGCCCTGCACGCCGAGCGCGCCGCCGGTGCCCAGCCCGCCCTTGACGGTCTGCGCCCGGTAGTTGCGCACCACCTTGACGAGCTGGTTGTAGCTGTCGGCGAACGACGCGATGATGATCTTGCCCTCGGGCGTGCTCGTATAGCCGCCCGCGCCGCCGCCGCCGGCCCAGCCGTAGGCTGCGCCGAACAGCGCGAAGTCGGTATTCTTCGCCGACCCCTCGGCCGCGGCGAGCTGAACGCCGGAGCGGTTGTCGATCATGATCAGCGTCGTCGACGCCTCGTTCGTCTTGATGCCTCCGGCGATCGCGCCGATCGCGCCCAGGCTGCGGCTGAGCCCGCCGAGCGCACCGGCCAGCCCGCCGCCGACCCCACCGGTATTCTGGCTGAACTGGATGCTCGGGCTCATCGTATAGTCGGCCGCGACCATCTGGCCGGCGCCGAAATTGCTGCCGGCCCGCATCTCGCCCGATCGCTGGAGCTGGCGCTCGACGTTCATATTCTGCATCGCCGCGCCGCGCTCGACGACGACGAAGCAGTTCGACTGCTGGATCATCATGCGCAGCACCGGCACCGTCGAGCCGAGCTTGTAGCTCTGCAGCGTGCGGTACCAGCCGGCGTTCTGGTCCTCGACGACGCCGATCGTGCCGAGCGTCTGGTCGCAGTGCTCGAGCGTGCTGTTCGCGCCCTCCGACGTGGCGCCGCCCGCCGCGCCGGTGACGGCGCCCTTGCTGCCGCCGCCGATCTCCTGTGCGGTCGCGGCCCCGATGCCGAGCGCCGCCAGCGCTGCGATGCACCGCAAGATGTTGGCAGACGATTGCCGATTGCAGCGAGGTGTCTTCATGCTTCGTCCTCCGGGCCCGGCTCGGCAACAATGTAACTGGATGAACCGGCGGCACATCATAGCGCCGGGGTGCGTTACCGGCGCGTTACCGACAACCGAAAATTCGGCCCCGGCGCCTTGCGGCGAGTTCCGATTGCGGGCCGTGACGGCGGCGCTTACAGTCGCCGCCAACCGAGGAGAGCCCAGAGATGCGATCCGTCCGCGCCGAACCGATCCCGCGTCCGATTCGTGGCCCGTTGCGGCGTCGCGCCCGACGGCCGATCGCCCTGCGCTTCGCCGATCGCGCGGCGTGAGCACCGACCTGCCGGGGCAGGGCGCGGACGCCGACCCGGCGCGCCCGCCGATGCCGACGCCTGCGCCGATGCCGACGCGGTCGCGGCCGCCTTCGGCGCCGGTCGACCTGCGCAGCGGCTCGCTGCTCTTTCTTGCGATCCTCGCCGGCATCCTGGCGCTGTACTGGGCGCGCGCGATCTTCATCCCGATCATGCTCGGCCTGATGATCAGCGTCGCGCTCTCTCCGATCGTCGCCGTGCTGGAGCGCCGGCTGCGCGTGCCGCGCGCGCTCGGTGCGGCCGTGCTGCTGCTGGGCGCGCTCGGTGCCGGCACGTATGCCGTCTACTCGTTGTCGGACGACGCCGCGCTGCTCGTCGAAGCGCTGCCGGAGGCGATTCAGAAGGTTCGCGAAACCTTCGAGCAGCAGCAGGGCGACCCGCAGGGCACGATCGGCAAGGTGAAGAAGGCGGCCGCCGAGATCGAACGCGCGGCGACGAAACAGACGCCGGCGGCACCACCGACGCAGGGCGTGACCCGGGTCCAGATCGAGGCCGCGACCTTCAGCCTGAGCAACTACATGTGGAGCGGCACGCTCGGCCTGGCCGGCGCCGTCGGCCAGGTGATCGCCGTCACCTTCATCGCCTATTTCCTGCTCGCCTCGGGCACCACCTTCCGGCGCAAGCTGGTGCGCATCGCGGGGCCGACCTTCACGCGCCGCAGGCTGACGGTGCAGGCGCTCGACGAGATCACGATCCAGATTCAGCTCTACCTGCTGGTGCAGCTGCTCAAGGCCATCATCGTCGGCGTCGCGAGCTGGCTCGCCTTCCTGTGGATCGGCCTGAACCACGCCGCGGTGTGGGGCATCGCCGCCGCCGTGCTCGATCTGGTGCCGTATATCGGGCTCGTCGTGATCTGCGCCAGTTCAGGCCTGGTCGGCTTCCTGCAGTTCGGAACCTTCGACATGGCGATCCTCATCGCCGGCGTGTCGTTCGCGATCCACGGCGTCGAGTCCTATCTGCTGACGCCCTGGCTCACGAGCCAGGCCAGCCGCATGAATCCGGTCGCGGTATTCCTCGGCGTCATCGCCTGGGGCTGGCTGTGGGGCGTCTGGGGGCTGCTGCTGGGCATGCCGATCCTGCTCGTCGCGAAGGCGGTCTGCGACCGCATCGACGAGCTCAAGCCGATCGGCGAACTGCTCGGCTCCTGAGCGCCCGCGCCTAGCGCGAGCCGCAGACCGAGGCCGTGACGACGAGTTCGTCGAACAGCGCCATCGACACCTTGCCCGATACCGCATACGGGTCGAGCGTGGCCGTCTCCGAATATTTCAGCAGCAGGGCCGCGTTGAGCTGCGAGGCCTCGACCTGCCCCATCGACCAGCCGGCGAAGCGCCGCTCGTCGATCTCCTCGTAGCTCAGCAGCTCGACATCGGTGTGCCGGGGGTCCGACGCGATGCGGTTGTAGATCCGGTTCACCGCGCCGCGCCCGCCCTCGAGCACCTGCATGAAGAGGTTGCCCGAATAGCACAGCAGGCCGGTCACGCCGTGCTCCTTGTTGTTGCGCTTGGACTGCCTGAGGATCTCGTTCAGCGCTTCGGCATCGAACGCGTCCGCGGCGCGGCTCGCATACAGCAGGCGTACCAGCATGGCTGTCTCCTAGCTCTTCTTGCTCAGCAGCGACAGGAACTCGCGCCGCAGGTTGGCATCCTTCAGGAAGGCGCCGCGCATCACGCTGTTGGTCATCATCGACTCGTCGTCCTTGACGCCCCGCCACTGGGTGCAGAAGTGATCCGCCTCCATCACGATCGCCAGGCCGTCGGGCTTGACGCGACGCTGCAGTTCGTTGGCGAGCATCGTCACCGCCTCTTCCTGGATCTGCGGCCGGGTCATGATCCATTCGCAGATCCGGTTGTATTTCGACAGCCCGATCAGGTTCGAGTGCTCGTTGGGCAGCAAGCCGATCCAGACCTTGCCGAGGATGGGACACAGGTGGTGCGAGCACGCGCTGCGCACCTTCACCGGGCCGACGATCATCAGCTCGTTCAGGCGCGAGACGTTCGGGAATTCGGTGACCGCCGGGATCGGCACGTAGCGCCCGCGGAAGACCTCAGTGAGGAACATCTTGGCGACGCGCTGCGCCGTCTCGTTCGTATTGTGGTCGCTGTCGGTATCGATGACGAGCGCCTCGAGCACCTCCTGCATGCGCGCCTCGACCTCGGCGCGCAACTCGTCGATTTCGCCTTCGCGGATGAAGGCCGAGATATTGTCGTTCGCGTGATAGCGGCAATCGGCGCCGATCAGCCGGTAGCGGATGCGCTCGGACGCCGGCAGGCGAGCGAGTTCCTCGTCGCTGCGCACGGCGCGGGCGGCGGTCGCGCCGGGGGATTGGGCAGGCATGGAGCGCTCCGCAGTGGACACAGCCGCGAGCGTACCGCAGCGCGCCGGCACGCGCGGCCGTGCTCGGGCGCGGCCGTAGACTGCGCAGGGTGAGTGACGCCCTTGCCGACGCGCCGAATTCGCTGCCGCTGGCGCGCCTGCTCGGCCATGCGGCCGATGCGCTGCAGGCGGTGCGCGGCGGCCGCTCGCTCGACGCCGCGCTCGCCGCCTGCCCGCCGGGCGCCCGGCCCGGCACGCAGGCGCTTGCCTTTCACGTGCTGCGCTGGCTCGGCAGCGCGCAGGCGCTGCGCGCGCGGCTCGCGCCGAGGACGCCGCCGCCGAAGATCGACGCCCTGCTGACGTGCGCGCTGGCGCTGCTGTGGCCGCCGGGCACGCCGCCCTATGCCGATCATGTGCTCGTCGATCAGGCCGTGCGTGCCGCGCGCGAACGCGGGGCGCGCGACGGCGGGGCGTTCGTGAACGCCGTCCTGCGCCGCTTCGTGCGCGAGCGCGAAGCACTGGTCGCGGCGCTGACGGCACCCGGCGCCGACCCCGCGGCGCGCTGGAATCACCCCGCCTGGTGGGTCCAGCGGCTGCGCGCCGACTGGCCCGCGCACTGGCAGCGCATGCTCGAAGCCGACAACCGGCACCCGCCGATGACGCTGCGCGCGAATGCGCGGCGCACCGATGCGGCCGGCGCCGTCGCCCGCCTTGCGGCGCACGGCATGGTCGCGCGTGCGCTGGGCAGCCACACGCTGGTTCTCGACCGGCCGGTCGCGGTGCAGCGCATTGCGGGCTTCGCCGAAGGGGAACTGTCGGTCCAGGATGCCGCCGCGCAACGCGCCGCGCCGCTGCTGATCGGCGCCGGCTTGCCGCCCGGGTCGCGCGTGCTCGACGCCTGCGCCGCACCGGGCGGCAAGACGGCGCATCTGCTCGAGCTGGCCGATCTGGATGTGCTCGCCCTCGACCACGATGCGGCGCGCCTCGCGCGCGTGGCCGAAAACCTGACCCGGCTCGGGCTGGAGGCGCACCTGCTGGCGGGCGACGCGGGCGACCCCGCATCCTGGTGGGACGGCAAGGCGTTCGACGCCATCCTGCTCGACGCGCCGTGCAGCGCCTCGGGCGTCGTGCGCCGCCATCCCGACGTGCGCTGGCTGCGCCGCGCGAGCGACATCGCGGCCCTCGCACGCACCCAGGCGCGGCTGCTCGACGCGTTGTGGCCGCTGCTCGCCAGAGGCGGGCGGCTGCTGTATTGCACCTGCTCGGTATTCAGGGCCGAGGGCGAGGCGGTGATCGACGCATTTTTGCAACGCCAGGGCCAGACAGGCGGCGCGCGACGCCTGCCTGCGCCGGGACATCTGCCGGTGCTGGCCGACAATGCGGATGCCGGCGCGGCCGACCTGGCGCAAGCCGCGTCCGACGGCTTCTTTTATGCGCTGATCGAAAAGGCCGACCGCTGAACCTTCGCCCTCCTGCCATCGCCGCGCCGCCGCCCGCGCAAGCCGGCCGCGGCGCGGCTGGTGCCGCGCGCCGCGCCGCCTGGCTCGCGGCCTGCCTGTGGCTTGCGGCGCTGCTGACGCTGTGGCCGCGCGCGGCGCTCGCCGACGCGGTCGAGCTCGCCAGCTTCAGCGTGGTGCGCGAGGACGACGCCGTGCTGCTCAGCTACGTCGCCAACTTCGAGCTGCCGCCGAGCGTCGAGAATGCGCTGCAGCGCGGCGTGCCGCTGCACTTCGAGGCGCATGCGGCGCTCTTCCAGTCGCGCTGGTACTGGCGCGACAAGCGCGTCGCGAACGCCACGCTCGGCTGGCGGCTGACCTACCAGCCGCTGACCCGCACCTACCGCGTCGGCACCGGCGGGTTGAACCAGAATTTCGACACCCTCGCCGAGGCGCTCGATTCGATGCGCCGGCGCTCGCGCTGGAAGATCGCCGACGCGACACAGCTCGAGAGCGACGCCGACTACTACGTCGAATTCGCATTCCGCCTCAATACCAGCATGCTGCCGCGCCCGATGCAGATCGGCATCGGCGGCGAGACCGCGTGGTCGCTCTCGGTCGAGCGCACCCAGCGGCTCGAATAGACATGCCGGCGCCCACGCTCCTCGTGGCGGTCCGGCGCGGCGCAGGCCGATGAAGAAGCCGAACCGCTGGGGCTGGATCATCGCGCTGGTCGCGCTCACCGGCGCGGCGACGGTGCTCTTTTTCCTGCTCTCGATCGCGACCGGCAACCGCGCCGCGTACGAACGCCATTTCGAGTGGCTGCTCTGGGTCAACGTCGTGGTCGCGGTCGTGCTGACGCTGGCCATCGTCGTTGCCGTCGTTCGCCTGCTGCTGCGCGTGCGCGGCGGCATGTTCGGCAGCCGCATGCTGCTCAAGCTGGCCGGGACGATCGCCTTCGTCGGCGTCGTCCCCGGGGTGCTGATCTATACCGTCTCCTACCAGTTCGTCTCGCGCAGCATCGAGAGCTGGTTCGACGTCAAGGTCGAGGGCGCGCTCGATGCCGGCCTCGCGCTGGGCCGAGCGACGCTCGACGCGCAGGTCAGGGATCTGGGGACGAAGACGCTCGCCGCCGCCGAGCGCCTCGGCGACGCCGGCCCGACGCTGCCGCCGCTCGTGCTGGAGCGCCTGCGCGAGCAGTTGTCGGCGCGCGACGTGGCGATCGTCGACGCCAGCGGACACATCCGGCTCGCCGCCGGCAGCACCGCCGAGTCGCTCGCACCGGGCCGGCCGGCGCCGGCCCTGCTGCGCGAGGCGCGCAGTTCGCGCGTCGCGAGCCGCCTCGAAGGGCTGGAGAACGACGCCGGCGTCGCAACGCCGAACCTGACCCACGTCAGGGCGCTGGCCACGATCCCGAGCAACGATTTCGCGCTCGACGCGCAGGATCGCTTCCTGATGGTCACGCAGGCCGTGCCGCCCACCCTCGCCGCCAACGCGCTCGCGGTGCAGGCCGCCTACAGCGAATACCAGCAGCGCGCGCTCGCCCGCGACGGCCTGAAGCGCATGTATATCGGCACCCTGACGCTGGCGCTGATCCTGTCCGTCTTCGGCGCGCTGCTGCTCGCTGTCGCGATCGGCAACCAGATTGCGCAGCCGCTGCTGATGCTCGCCGACGGCGTGCGCCAGGTCGCGCAGGGCGACCTCACCCCGAAGCCGGTCTTCGCGTCGCGCGACGAGCTTGGCGGCCTGACGCGGTCGTTCGCCGACATGACCGGCCAGCTCCACGACGCGCGCACGCTGGTGCAGCGCAGCGTCGACCAGTTGGAGAGCGCGCGCGCCAACCTGCAGACGATCCTCGACAACCTATCCGCGGGCGTCATCGTGTTCGACAGCGACGGCCGCATCGATACCGTGAACCCGGGCGCGACGCGCATCCTGCGCCTGCCGCTGTCGGCCTACAAGGGGCGGCCGCTCGCCGACGTGGCCGGCCTCGAGACCTTCGCCGGCGAGGTGACGCGCCGCTTCGAGGCCCAGGGCGAGGGCCGCGAACCCGGCGAGCGCAGCCAGTGGCAGGATGCCTTCGAGCTGCAGACCGCGCCCGAGCGCGACAAGCTCACGCTGCTCGTGCGCGGCGCGGCGATGCCGCACGGTGCGCGGCTGATGGTCTTCGACGACATCACCGAACTCGTCTCGGCGCAGCGCGCCGAGGCCTGGAGCGAGGTGGCGCGCCGCCTGGCGCACGAGATCAAGAACCCGCTGACGCCGATCCAGCTCTCGGCCGAGCGCATCGCGCACCGGCTCGGGCCGAAGCTCGAGGGCGCCGATCAGGCGATGCTCGCGCGCTCGGTCGAGACGATCGTCAAGCAGGTGCAGTCGATGAAGACGCTCGTCAACGAGTTTCGCGACTACGCCCGGCTGCCGGCGGCGCAGATGAATCCGCTCGACCTCAATGCCCTGGTCGGCGAAGTGCTCGCGCTCTACGCGGCGGAGCAGGAGTCGGGCCGGCTGCACGCCGAGTGCGCGCCCGCACTGCCCGCCATCGAGGGCGATGCGACGCAGTTGCGCCAGGTCGTCCACAACCTGGTGCAAAACGCGCTCGATGCGGTCACCGAACGCGCCGACGGCCGTGTCTGCGTGCGCACCGAAGCGAACCGCGACGAGCAGGGCGCGTTGCGCACGGTGCGCCTCGTCGTCACCGACAACGGCCCGGGCTTCGCCGACAAGGTGCTCAAGCGCGCCTTCGAGCCCTACGTCACGACCAAGACCAAGGGCACCGGACTGGGCCTCGCAGTCGTGAAGAAGATCGCCGACGAGCACGGCGCGCGCGTGCGCGTCGGCAACCTCGGCGCGCATGGCGCTGCCGCCGGCGAAGACGGGTGGAGCCCCGGCATCGCGCGCGGTGCGCAAGTTTCGCTATCATTTTCGAACTTCCCCCCGGCCGATCGATCGGCAGCCCATGCTTCGGCGATGGCGCCGCGGGTGGTAACTTGACTCCTCGCATGCGAACTCAGCTTCAAGTCCCACGCTTCGCCGCAGGCCGACCGCCCGGCGCCGCCTGAAACCGCCCATGGCCAACGTACTTGTCGTCGATGACGAACTCGGCATCCGGGCGCTGCTCTCCGAGATCCTGACCGACGAAGGACACACCGTCGAACTCGCCGAGGACGCGGCGCAGGCGCGTGCCTACCGGCTGCGCGAGCGGCCCGATGTCGTGCTGCTCGACATCTGGATGCCCGATGTCGACGGCATCACGCTGCTCAAGGAATGGGGCGCTTCGGGCCAGCTGACGATGCCCGTCATCATGATGTCGGGCCACGGCACGATCGACACCGCGGTCGAGGCGACGAAGTTCGGCGCGATGGCCTTCCTCGAGAAGCCGATCACGCTGCAGAAACTGCTGCGCGCCGTCGAGCAGGGCCTGGCCAGGCCCGCGCCGCGGCCGCCGGATGCGCGCAACGCGGTGCAGCTCGAGTCGATCGGCGCGGGCGAGGCGGGCGGCATCGGCGGCGCCGTCGCCGCCTCGAACTTCGCGCCGCTTGCGCTCGGGCCGCTGCCCGAGCAGAGCTTCGCGCTCGACCGGCCGCTGCGCGAGGCGCGCGACGCGTTCGAGAAGAGTTACTTCGAGTTCCACCTCGCGCGCGAGAACGGCAGCATGACCCGCGTCGCCGAGAAGACCGGCCTCGAGCGCACCCACCTCTACCGCAAGCTCAAGCAGCTCGGCGTCGACCTCACGCGCAACAAGCGCGGCTGATGCGGGCGGATGCCGGCCGGGTCGTACAGGCCCATCGCTATAATCCCGGCCTTCGGCCTGGTAGCTCAGTTGGTAGAGCAGCGGACTGAAAATCCGCGTGTCGGTGGTTCGATTCCGCCCCAGGCCACCAACATTCAAAAAACCAACCACTCTCGGTTGGTTTTTTTTCGCCCGTTTCCCCAGTGCTGGCGCGGGTTCGGCCATTTGCCTGTGGAGCACGGCCCCTCCAACGCCCTCACTTTTGCCTCCTTCGAGGCCTCTCTGTCTCGGTTTTTCTCCACCTGCCCGTGGAGTACTCCGAAGGCGACTTCCTTGCGCGACAAGGGTTTGAAGACGGCGGGTTGTGGTTGCAAACTCCTACAGCAGCGAGGATTGCGACGCCGCCGTAACGGGGCCGGCATCAAACGTTTCAGTGGGTGCGAGCCGCAGCAGGCTCCGGGCTTCGTCCAGCGTGCCGCGCAACCACTGTTCCACGTCGCCCGCCTCGATGGGGATCACCGAACGCTTGTCCTGTGCATCGGCAGGCAGGTCGGGTTCGGGCTTGTGCATCCGGCGCATCAGCGGGTGGGCGTCGGCGTTGAGGGTGAGCATCGTGTAGCTCTCGACCAGTTCACCGGTCGCCTTGTCCAGCCAGGTGTTCCACAGCCCGGCCAGCCCCCAGGGCGCGCCGTCGGCACGGCGGAACCGCCACCAGACGTTCCTGCCCGTCTCCCAACACGGCTCGTCGAAGGACACGGCGGGAATGATGCATCGATGCCCGCGCTTCCAGGGCTCGCGGAAGGTCGGCTTGGCCGCCAGCTCCTCCGCGCGCGCGTTGTTGGTCGAATAGGTGAGCGTCGCCGTCTTGGCGAAGAATGGGATCAGCCCCCACTGCCCGACGACCAGTTCCGGCCCGCCGTCCGCCGCACGAAGGAACGGCCCCTGCGCCTTGGGATAAATTTCTGGTGCCCACCAGCGCGGCGGGTTACGGCCGCCGATGTGCCAGAAGCGCTCGATGGCGGCCTGATCGGGTGAGACGTAGCGGTTGCACATGGTGTGTATTCTCCGGGTCGTGCCGCCTCACGATCCGGTGGCCCTGGGCCAGCCTACCCGAATAGGCGCATCTGCTCGTGCCAGCTGTAGGGCCACGGGCGGCCGAGCACCTTCTCGGCGGTGAGGCCGGGTTGGCCGACCAGTTTTTCCACCACGTCCGGGGCCAACAGCGTCAGCCGCATCAGTCGATGTACCTGTGAGCTGTCGATTCCTTCGGCCTCGGCGATCTCGGCCACCGAGGCCGCGCGCTGCTCGTTGAGCAGGCGTTGCCAGTGATGCGCCAGCCCGAGCGCCCGCATCAGCGCGCTGTCCTGCGCCATCGCCCGCGCTTCCCGCTCCCGGGTTGCCTCTGACCGGAATTCCTGCGGCGCGTTCAGCGGCGTGATCACCTGCTTCTTCAACCCCCGCTTCACCAGCGTCCAGGGCACGAAAGTCTCCAGTCGCACGCCGCCTGCTGGTGTCGCAAGCGCGTGGGTGATCGGGCGTCCGGTCTGCTTGCCGTAGTGCTTTTTGGACATCACGTCGCCTACCTGAATCGCTCAAGCAACTGGCGCTGCTCGGGCCAGAGGGCTGGGATGTCGTTACGCATCAGCCACAGCAGGGTGAGTTGCCGGGGCTGGCAGCCCATCATCAACTGCTCGACGATGTCCGGGGCGAGTCGTGCCAGCCGCAGCAACCGGCCCACCGTCGTCGGCATCAAACCTTCGAGCCGGGCGATTTCGACCACGTTCTTGAAGGCCCCCGAGTCGAGCAGGGAGTGCCAGTGGGTTGCGCGCGCGACCGCCTCGATGATGCGGACGTCGTGTGCCGACTCCTTCCCGTCGACCAGCAGTTTTCCTTTCTTGCGCTTGAACTGCAGGGGCACGAAGGTTTCGAGTGGGCTGTCCATCAGACCTCGACCTCCACCAGTTCCGCGCCGATGCCCCTCGGGGCGAATTCACCGATCAGCGTGTCCCAGCCCAGTTCCCGCCACTTCACCTTGATGCCCTGCACCTCGCCGACGTGGACGAGGTCGATGCGCTCGATCATCAG
>OEIU01000887.1_pt1 | contig 23148 bp, 21 predicted proteins | sample 1539221 | NCBI WGS metagenome assembly OEIU01 (sample SAMN03792071, study PRJEB22550) | activated sludge metagenome | feature: wastewater treatment plant; material: activated sludge; isolation source: Wastewater treatment plant of a petroleum refinery complex | place: Argentina: Zarate | collected...
CGTATTCACGGCGGTTCACGGGGCTCTTCGGGCGGCCCCAGATGTTCTGGCCCATGCGGCGGTCGATTTTGTACTTTGCTTCACTGCGCTTTGTCATCGCGTCCTCTGAATAGAGTTTTGAGTTGAGGAAACGCGCCCTCCTGTGCACCGGCGGGGCCGGGGCCGACAGGTCCGCCTCGAAAGCTCGGGGAGGACCACGGGTCGCGAAACGCATCGCGGGCCGAAACCGGCCCGCGAGCAAGCGGGGTATTAGGGAGAAACCGGGGTTCTGTCAACGAAAACGGGCCGTCGGAAGGGCTGTCATTCCGGGGCGCGCGATAGCGCGAACCCGGAATCTCGAGATTCCGGGTCTGGTGCTAACGCACCATCCCGAAATGACCGCCAAGAGGCGTCAGGTCGCGACCGCCCGGACCGGTTTGGGCTCGGTCTGATGCCGATTGGCGCGCAATTCGGCGGCAATCTCGGTGTTCAGCACCTGTTCCAGCCGGGACAGGGCCCTGGCCATCGGGGCGGCGTCGGTAACCCGGTGATCCCAGCGCAGCACCACCTCGATGGTTTGGTCGGGTCTCTCCACCCCGTAGCTCAGGACAAACGGCCCGGGGCTGATGGCATGGAGCTGGCCGGCACCATAGGCGGCCACCGAGGTCACGCCAAAGCTGCCGAAATAATTGGCCCGCTGGCGGCCGAAATTCAGCCCGATCGCCCAGAACAGGCGGCGCAGCGGCAGGGGCAGCCGGGTGGTCCGCAGGATCTTCCGGAACGCCGGCACCTCGTCGATCGGCGCCTCCTTGGCGTGCCGGATCAGGGCATCGACCGCGGCAAGCGACATTTCGTCGGGCGCGGCCACCTTTTGCGGCAGCACGCATTCCTGCCCATCCTCGACCCGGGCGATCGCCACCATCGCGACGCTGCGGGGCAGCTCGTAAAAGGCCGGCAGCGGCCATTTGACGTAGAGGGTGCGCAGGATGGGCTGTTCCCTTGCCACCAGCGCGAATGCCTTGACGAAGATCGCCGCCCAGCCGGGTCGCTGGACGGCCTGGGCGCGGGCCTCCGACAGTCCGCGAAGATTGAGCGGGCGGGTGAGGGAAACGAAGGGCACGCGCAGTGACGCGTGCATGAGGTCGGCGACGAGGCGACGCGGCAGCGTGATTTTTCGAACCGTTCCGCGCATTGCTCCGCCCGGGTATCCACACTTGGCAAATCAAAAGCCGGCAGGCTGCCTCGGCAACCTGCCGGCCCTCATCTAACACGAACCCGGCAATTTGACGCCAGCGAGATCGTTCGCCTACGGCGCCGGCTTGGCCAGCGGCTCACCCGCCTTCACGACGTAAACTCCGAGTACTTTGAATGGTTTGTCGCCGGCTTTGGCGTCGTGAACGGCGCCTTCCGGGATCTGGTAGGATTCGCCTGCCTTGATTTTCATCGGCGGCTTGCCGTCGATGATGAGCTCCAGTTCGCCCTCCAGCACATAGCCGGTTTCGGCGCCGGGGTGGGTGTGGCGCCCCGCGGCTCCGCCGGCCGGAACTTCCGCAATCGCGGTGACGGTGTTGTAGCCGGCCGGGAAATCGAGTTTTTGCAGCGGCGTGCGCTTGATGCCGGTCTGCTGGGCGACGGCGACGCCGGCACCCGCGATAGCCACAACGGTCAATCCCAAAAGAATTTTTCTGATCATGCGTTTTCTCCCTGTGGAGAGAGCCTAGCAGCGCACGCGCCATGCTGGAAGCGGCGACGGGTGGACGGGCTATCGCTTGAGCCCGTCCAGGCTCGCGGCGATGCCGCGCTGGAACAGCGACCAGTCGAAGCCCAGCGCCAGCGCGACATAGCCGCGCGCGATCATGGCGTGGGCCTGGTCGGCGGTGCGGGCGACGCCGCCGATCGGCACGCCGCTTTTGAGGATGCGTTCCTCGGCGCGCTTCATCAGCGCCACCACATCGGGGTCGTCGGGCAGGCCGCGCTTGTCGATCGAGGTTGCGAGGTCGCCGGGGCCGATCACGGCAAGATCGATGCCCGGCGTCGCCATGATCTCGTCGATGCGATTGACCGCGTCGACATGCTCGATGGTGATCATGCAGATCATGTCGTCATCGGCAGTCGCCATGTAGTCCGCCATCGAGACGCCCCAGCGGAACGGCGCGTGGAAGGGGCCCCACAGCCGGTCGCCCTTTGGCGGATAGCGCACGCTGCGCACCGCCTTTTCGGCATCGGCCCGGCTGCAGATCATCGGAAAGTTGATGCCGAGTGCGCCGAGGTCCATCGGCGCTTTTGCCAGCGAAGGCTCGTTGGCGGCGATCCGCACCATCGGCACGCAGGGCGTGCCTGCCGTTGCTGTTATCATCGCATGCGCCGAGCCGAGATCGATCGGCCCGTGCTCGAGATCGATGATGATCCAGTCGATGCCGGAGCGGCCCATGATCTGCACGGTCTGGATCGAGGGAATGGTCGCGATCGCGCCGAAGGTCGGGCGCCCCTCGCGCCAGAGCTGGCGGAGGCGGTTCAGCGGCGCAGGCTTGGCGGAGGTCAACGGAAACTCCCTGCTGAACTGACCGGGCGATCATTCGGCGAGGGGACCATAAGGTCAAATTCGCGGCTTATCGAGCCACATTATTTTGGCGTCGCGCCCCGATTCCTGTGCAAGCGCAGATCGGCTCGGGTGCTTGGCTGGCGGCGAACCATGGGGCTTGCGACATAATTGATCGGCGACGTTTTCATCCGCCCCGGTATGATCCCCCGCACAATAAAACCCAGGGAGGAGTCGAAGATGAGGACAATTATGGCCGCCGCTGCACTCGCCGCCCTTACTGTTGGCGCATCCGCTCAGGACAAGCGCCCCGAATACGGCACAGCGATCAATGCCGCCGGTGCGAAGAAGATTGCAGCCGGCGCCCTCGCCGAATGCCAGAAGAACGGATGGAACGTGGCTGTCGCGGTGGTCGATAATCACGGCTTCCTCGTATACTTCGAACGCATGGACAACACTCAGACGGCCAGCATGGACATAGCCGTCGGAAAGGCGAGGGCCGCGGCGACTTATCGGCGCCCGACGCGCGTATTCATGGAGGCGATCAACAAGGGCGGGCCAGCCACGGCCACTCTGCCCGGGGTCTTTGCCTCGCCGGGCGGAATACCGATCATGGTCGATGGCAAAGTCACTGGCGGCGTGGGAGTGAGTGGCGTCACCGGCGACCAGGACGAACAATGCGCCAAGGCAGGCCTCGGGACTACCTAAGAAACCGCATCCCGTGTTCCATCGGCGAGCGATCTTACGCCGGCACGCGCCCGCCGAAGAACGGCATCAGCGCCTGGCTCAGCGTGTGCGGCCGCTGCGACGTGAAGATCATCTCGGCGCCCGCATCATCCCTTTCGCGGCCCGGGGCACCGAGCAGGGCCGAGACGCGCCGCGCGATCGCCGGCGCGGGATCGATCCAGTCCACCGGCCACGGCGCCAGCCGTGTCAGGCGGTCGAGCAGCAGCGGATAATGGGTGCAGGCCAAAACGACGGTGTCGGTGCGATCCGCGCCGTCGCCGACGAAGCAGGGGGCAAGCTCGGCCGCGATATCGGCATCGCGGACGTCGTTGCCGCTCAGAGCGGATTCCGCAAGCGAGGCAAGTTCCGCCGATCCCACCAGCGTCACGTCGCAGCCCTGTGCGAAATCCTCGATCAGGCGTCTCGTGTATTCGCGTTTCACGGTGCCCTTGGTGCCGAGCACCGACACGCGCCTGGTCTTCGAACTGGCGCAGGCCGGCTTGATCGCCGGCACGGTGCCGACGAACGGCACGCTGTAGGCGCTGCGCAAATGCGACATCACCAGCGTGGAGGCGGTATTGCAGGCGATCACCACCAGCGCCGGCGCGTGGCGCGCGATCAGTTCGCCGACCAGCGGTACCACGCGGGCGACGATCTGCTCCTCGCTGTGATGGCCGTAGGGAAAGAACGCGTCGTCGGCGACATAGACGAAATGCGCGTCGGGCCGCGCGCGGACGACTTCGCGCAGGACCGTGAGGCCGCCAAGGCCGGAATCGAAGACGAGGATTTTGGGCGGGGATGACACGCTGTGACCTTAGCCGATCCGCGGTTACTGTTAAGTTGCTACGAGGGGCCGGCGAGGGTCTTTCAGGTTGTCGGCGGCGAATATCGCAATTTGGGATGATTTAATTCGGCTTGGCAAGGCCGGAAAACTGCCGCGGTATCGGCCGGGCCGCTACCGCCAGCAAATACCATAGCAGCCCTGCCAAGCGGTTGCACTATTTAGAACTTCTCCAATTTGCGCCGGCGTTTTGCCCCTTCACGGCATGGCTTCCGGCAGCGTATGCCAGCGCCGGATAGCGTCAGCCAGATTGGAAAAGCCAGCATGTCCTTCCTGCGTATCTTCTCGACCGTGTTCGCCGCCCTTGCGCTCGTTTCGATCGTTGCCGCCGGTACCGCCAACGCGCAGAGCGCGACCGAGATCCAGCTCAGCTACAAGGACAAGAAGTTCGATCCGGCCGAGGTCAGCGCGCCCGCCAACACGCCGATCGTGATCAAGCTGAAGAACCTCGATTCCAAGGCGATGGAGTTCGAAAGTAAGACGTTGAAGGTGGAGAAGGTGGTCGCCGGTTCCAGCGACGCCACCATCAATGTCCGCGCGCAGAAGCCCGGCCGCTACGAATTCTTCGACGAGTACAACGAGAAGGTGGCGCGCGGCGCGCTGGTGGTGAAGTAAAGACAGCAAGCAAGCCGATCGTGATCGCCGCACTGATCATCGTTTTCCGTGAAGTCTTCGAGGCCGGTCTGATCATCGGCATCGTGCTCGCGGTTACGCGCACGGTGGCGCACCGCAACGCCTGGATCGCCGGCGGTGTGCTTGCGGGCGTCCTTGCGGCCTGCGTGGTCGCGGCCTTTGCCGGCGCGCTGTCGAACCTGTTCGCCGGCATGGGGCAGGAGCTGTTCAACGCCGCCATCCTGGCGCTCGCCGTCGTGATGCTCACCTGGCACAATGTCTGGATGGCGCGCCACGGCAAGGAACTTGCCGGCGAATTGCGTGCCGCGGGGCAGGCGGTGGTCGCTGGCGAGAAGTCGCTGCTGGCGCTCGCGGTCGTAGTCGGCGTTGCCGTGCTGCGCGAGGGCAGCGAGGTCGTGCTGTTCCTCTACGGCGTGCTGGCCACCGGCAACGACACGACCTGGGGCGTGGCGCTCGGCGGCTTTGCCGGGCTGGTGCTTGGCGCGCTGGTCTGCTGGCTGACCTATGCCGGGCTGCTCAGGATTCCGCCACGCGCGCTGTTTACGACCACGACGGTGCTGATCGCGCTGCTCGCGGCCGGCATGGCGGCGCAGGCGACCGCGTTTCTTGAGCGGGCAAACTGGCTGACCGCGCTCGACAGCGTGGTCTGGGATTCGAGCTGGCTGCTTTCCGATTCAAGCCTGCCCGGCAAGGCGCTGCATACGCTGATCGGCTACACCGACCAGCCGACCGCGATGCAACTCGTCGTCTACCTGGCGATCCTGGCCGTGACCTTCGTGCTGATGCGGCTTTACGGCGCCCCGGCAAAGACCGCGACGCCGGCACCCGCCGAATGATCAGCTCTCGCCGAACACCCGCTTGAAGATCGTGTCGACGTGCTTGAAGTGATAGCCGAGGTCGAACTGTTCCTCGATCTCGGCGTCCGTCAGGTGCTTCTTCACGTCCGCGTCTTTCTTTAGCAGCGTCTGGAAGTCGCCTTCGCCGCGCCAGACCGGCATGGCGTTGCGCTGGACGTATTTGTAGGCGTCCTCGCGGCTGGCGCCTTTCTGCGTCAGCGCGATCAGCAGCCGCTGCGAATCCACGAGGCCGCCGAGCCGGTCGAGGTTCTTCTGCATGTTGGCGGGATAGATCACGAGCTTCTCGACGAGGCCTGCAAGGCGCATCAGCGCGAAGTCGAGCGTCACGGTAGCATCCGGCCCGATCATGCGTTCGGCCGAGGAATGCGAGATGTCGCGCTCGTGCCAGAGCGCGACGTTCTCCAGCGCCGGCGTGACATAGGCGCGCACCATGCGCGACAGGCCTGTGAGGTTTTCCGACAGCACGGGGTTGCGCTTGTGCGGCATCGCCGACGAGCCCTTCTGGCCCTCGGAGAAGAACTCTTCCGCCTCCAGCACCTCGGTGCGCTGCAGATGGCGGATCTCGATGGCGAGACGCTCGACGGAGGAGGCGATCACGCCGAGCGTTGCGAAATACATCGCATGGCGGTCGCGTGGGATGACCTGTGTCGAGACCGGCTCGGGCACCAGCCCCATCGCTTTCGCGACATGTTCTTCGACGCGCGGGTCGATCTGGGCGAAGGTGCCGACGGCGCCGGAGATCGCGCAAGTCGCGACTTCCTTGCGCGCGGCGATCAGCCGATCGCGGGCGCGGGAAAATTCCGCATAGGCGTAGGCGAGCTTGAGCCCGAACGTGACGGGCTCGGCATGGATTCCGTGCGAGCGGCCGATGGTCGGCGTCATCTTGTGCTCGAAGGCGCGCTTCTTCAGCGCGGCCAGAACCTTGTCGATATCTGTCATCAGCAGATCGGCGGCGCGGGTGAGCTGCACGTTGAGGCAGGTGTCGAGCACGTCGGAGGAGGTCATGCCCCGGTGGACGAAGCGCGCCTCGGGGCCGACGATTTCGGCCAGGTGGGTCAGGAAGGCGATGACGTCGTGCCTGGTCTCGCGCTCGATCTCGTCGATCCGCGCCACGTCGAAGGTGGCATCCCTGGCCTTGGCCCAGATCGTCTTCGCCGCCTCCTTCGGGATCACGCCCAATTCCGCCAGCGCATCAGCCGCATGCGCTTCGATCTCGAACCAGATCTTGAAACGGGTCTGCGGCTCCCAGATGGCAGCCATTTCCGGGCGGGTGTAGCGGGGGATCATCGAAAACTCCGGACCAGCAGGGGCGCGCGAAGCTATCCCCGGCCGAGTTGTTTTTTACGACGTATTTTAGCAAATCGTGCCTGATGAGGCCACTACAGGCTGGCCAGCCCGCACTCCACGGCCAGGCGGACAAGCTGGGCGTCGGTGCGCATGCCGGTCTTGGTCTTGATCAGATAGTGGTAGTTCTGAACCGTCTTCATGCTGAGGTTGAGGTTCGCGGCGATCTGTTCCGTGGTCGCGCCGGCTGCGAGTTGCCTCAAGATCTCGATTTCCCGCTCGCCAAGCTGATCGAGCAGCGAGCGTGACGGGGACAGGCTTTCCAGCGCCAGAATGCGGGCGATGTCGTCGCTGATCGCCTGCTCGCCACGGACGATCGCACGGATTGCCCGGACCAACTCGGCGGGGGCGGAGCCCTTGGTGACATAGCCGTTCGCACCGGCATTGAAGGCGGCCTTCACCTGCGCGGCCTCGCTGTGCATCGAGAAGACGAGAATGCGCGTGGTGGAACTGCGCGAGCGGATGTTCCTGCATGCCTCGAGCCCGCTGGCGCCCGGCATCAGGATGTCCATCACCACGACATCGGGAGCGTGCGCCTTGAAGGCGCGGTAGGCGTCGGCCGCGTTGTCGGCCTCGGCCACCACATGGAAATCGTCCTGATGTTCAAGGACGCGCCGATAGCCCTGCCGGACCACGGGATGGTCGTCGACGAGCAGGATCGAGATGCCTTGTGTCGAAGCGCCTTGTGTCGAAGCGCTTTGGGTATCCGGCGCGGTCATCAGGCCGCAAGCGGGATCGTGGCGGCGACGCGCACCCCGCGATTGGCGTCCGCGATCGACAGCGAGCCGCCGAGTGCGGTGATCCTTTCGCGAATCCCGGTCAGGCCGAAGCCGGGGGACGCCGCCACCTTGGCGGCATTACCGCCGCCATCGTCCTCGACATGGACCAGCAGCGCGTTTTCAGCGCCGCTGGTCCGTTCGATCCGGAGCACGATCTCGCGCGCCGAACTGTGCCGCAGCGAATTGGTCAGGCATTCCTGTGCCACCCGGTAGGCGGCCGCTGCGACCGCGCCGCGGACATCTGCGAGATCGCCCTTGAGATCGAGCTGGATCATCGGCTGCGTCGCATTCCGCGAGCGCCAGACGTCGACGAGATCGACGAGGCAGGCCTCCAGCCCGAGTTCCTCGGCGGGCGGATGGCGCAGGCGCTTCAGCGTGTCCCGGAGGCAGGCCATGATGCGGTGGGTGGCTTGCGAGATCATCCGCGCGTCCTTCGCGACCTCGTTCTTGCCGTTCTCCTGTGCGCTGGCGGCCTCGATCGTGTTGGCAAAGGCGAGGATCGCGGTCAGGTTCTGGCCGAACTCGTCGTGCAGTTCGCGAGCCAGCGCGCGTCGTTCGTCGCTGCGGATTTCCAGCAGACGCCGGGTCAGCGCGGCGCGTTCTTCCGTGGCCAGCGCGAGGCGGTCGCCGAGGTCGCCGACGGCTTGCCCGATCATGGCGAGTTCCATCGAGCGGAAGCGCGGCAGCGCGGTCCGGTACTCGCCGCGCGCCATGCGCTGCAGCGCGGTAACGATCTGCCGTGCGGGTGCCAGCGTATGCGCAATTGCCAGCGAAGCGAGGAGGGCGATCGCAACCGCCATCAGCAAAGCGAGGTGGATGTTGTCGAGGACGTGCTGCCAGGCCAGCGCGATCGCGGCATGCGGATCTGGCATGGCCGAGACACTGCCGGCCGTGTCGGCGCGGGTGCTGATCGGCCGGACAGCCGGGGCGTGGGTTCCAAGCACGGTCTCCACGGTGGCCGCGAACCAGCGCGGCGGGGTCTGGCCGATGCCTTTGCTCTGGCCGCAGAGCGGTTGCTCGAACGCGCCGGCGGGCTCGACCCTGATACAGATGCCCGGCGAGATCAGGCCCATGGTTTGAATGGTACGCCATTCCGCAGTTGGCAGAAGCTGCTCGCGCATCCTGCTGCTGCGCAGCAATATTTCACGCCAGTACAGCGCTTCCAGCGCGACCGAGACGCGCTCGGCGGAAGCGGCACTGGCGCGATCGACGCTGCGATAGGCGTCGACCGTTGCCCAGACGGTGGCGGCTCCCAGGCATAGGATGACGATGACGAAGAGGCGGGCGACGAGTTGAAGCACGAGGCGCATGCGATCACTCCGCAGGGTGTCGACGAGCCTAACAGCACCGCCGACCGGTGCCAAATGCAAGCGGGCCGATGGTCGGCTTGGGAAATTTTCCCAGCAAATCCCGGGCATATCTCTTTGGACGGCACTGCTGCGGCTGATCTAACAAGGCCAAAGGATCCGTTCGCCGCTCCGCGCCGTGCGGGCGACGGCCGTCAAGGGAATTGCGCAGCATGAGTGCCACGGCGACCGCCGAAACCGTTTCGTCCCCGGATTCATCGGAGCGCAGCGTTCTCCTGCTGTGGATGGTCTTCACCGGGCTTTCGGTGTTCGCCTGCGTCGTGCTCTGGCGCTACGGCCTGCTGCATCTGATGGTGGTTTCCGACCGCACCTATATTTCGAGCGTGATCGCCGTCCTTTACGTCGTCACCTGCGCCCATTGCTTCTGGCGGAGCCGCGCGATCGCGCGCGAAGGCGAGATCACGCGGCGCTGCCGCGCCATCCTGGCTGCGCCCGGCGGGGCGAGGAGCCTTGATGATGCGCGTGCGCTGCCGGCCGGGCTGGTGCCGGATCACATCCGCAATCTCGTGCAGAAGGCGGAAGCGCAGGGCGAGGGGCGGATCGACCAGTCGCTGCTGTTGCGCTCGCTCGCCGATCGCCTGCGCGGCTCCAACGGCTTTGGCGCGTTCGTCTCGGATACGTTAATGAAGCTCGGCCTGCTCGGCACCATCATCGGCTTCATCATCATGCTGGCGCCGATCGCAACCCTTGATGCCGCCGATAAGGTCGCGATGAAATCCTCCATGGGCCTGATGAGCGACGGCATGGCGGTGGCGATGTACACGACGCTGGCCGGCCTGATCGGCTCGATCCTCGTCAGGATCCAGTACTACATGCTGGATGCCGCGACCCAGCGGGTGTTTTCCGATGCCGTGACGCTGACCGAGACGCACGTCACGCCGGCGCTGGAACGCCGTCATGATGGATGATTTCGGCCTCTATCCGCGCGAGGAGCCGTTCGATCCGCTCGGCGTGATGCTGTTCAAGGCGCTGCAGGTGATCGCGTTCCTGTTCTTCCTGGCGCTGCTCGCGGTCTCGCCGGATGCCAAGGACGGCAAGATCGATTCCAAGGCTGAGTTCATCATCACCATGGACTGGCCTGACAATCACCCCGACGACCTCGACCTGTTCGTGCAGGATCCCGCTGGCAACATCGCCTGGTACCGACGCCGCGAGGCCGGCTTCCTCACGCTCGACCGCGACGACCGCGGCGGCGCCAACGATTTCATCATCGTCAACGGCAAGAAGATTCCGTCGCCGATCCGGGAGGAGATCGTCACCGTGCGCGGCATCGTGCCGGGCGAGTACACCGTCAACGTCTCGCACTTCCAGGCCACCACCGGCCAGCCCGTCGAGGCGAGCGTGAAGGTCCAGAAGCTCAATCCGACCGCGCAGGTGATCTTCGACAACAAGCTGACGGTCGACCACACCGGCCACGAGAAGACCGCGCTGCGCTTCTGGCTCGATGCCGAAGGCAAGGTGGTCGACGTTCAGCAGCGGCACAAATCGCTGATGGAGACGTTCCGTAACGTCCGCTCCAATGGCGCCGACCTCGATCCGAAAACCGGCGTCAGGATGCCGCGCCGTGAGTAGCCTGCAATCCGTCGTCCTCACGCTCTCCATCAGCTACGCGCTGATCGGCGCGCTGCTGCTGGTCGTGCTGGTCTATGCGCGGCTGCCGTGGCAGGCCAAGGCCGTCGCGGTGGTCGTGACCAGCGCATTCTACATCGCGAGCTTCATCGGCGCGCGCGGCCTGCTCGGCTGGGCGACCATCGACCGGCTGCCCGCCAGCTTCAAGCTGCTGCAGGTCCGCATCGTCGAGCCGCATACGCTGGAGGGCGATCGGGGCTCGATCTATCTCTGGGTCGAGATGCTCGATGACGATAACAGGCCGAGCGGCGTGCCGCGGGCCTACCGCCTGGCCTATACCGAGCGCCTCGCGCAGAAATCCGACAAGGCGGCCGGCGAGCTCGCCGCCGGCCGGCCCCAAGGCGGCCGCGCCGCCGATTTTGGCGATGGCGGGGGCAGCCTGCTTCAGGCCGCCCGGGAATACATCAGGCCCGGGGTTATTCTCGACACCTCGGGCGGCGATCCCTCGACCGGCGGAGGATTGGTCGCGGCGCCTCAGGAGGGCGACGGGGTGGCCTTTACGCCGCTGCTACCGCCGCGGATGCCACCTAAGGACGAGCAATGAGCGTTCTCGGCCGCCAAGCGCCGCAGCGAGCCTGTCAATCACGGATTATTGACTGACAGATATTGAAATCTGTCAGCGGGACATGCTATATCCATTGCCGACGCCGGTATTCGGGCGTCACCCGGTTCATCAGGTTTGGAGCCGGGGACTTGCAAAGGACTATCGTTATGGCTGCCCAACTTATTCATCTGGCTACCCAAATTCAGCGCTGGCTCGACCAGAGCGTCGCCCGTCACCTGGCGGCCCAGGCCGAGCGGTTTGAGCCGGCGAAACATTAACCCGATCAGGGGCATTACAAGGGGGATAGGATGACCACCCGTCCGATCGCATCGAAGGTGTGCGCATGAACGAAGTCGTGGTTCTCACTCCCGAGCGGATTCTGGAGGTAACCGAGGACGTTTTGCGTCGCTACGGCTTGGCCAAGGCCACCGTGGTCGATGTCGCGCGTGCGCTCGATGTCAGCCACGGCAGCGTCTACCGCCATTTCCCCAGCAAAGCCTCGCTGCGCGAGGCGGTCGCCAAGCGCTGGCTCGACCGCCTCAGCGCGCCGCTGTTGAAGATCGCGGAAGCTTCCGGCCCGGCGCCGGCGCGGCTCGACAAATGGCTGCGCACGATGTTTTCGATCAAGCACGAGCGGCTCGGCGACGACCCCGAAATGTTTGCGACCTACCTGACGCTGGCCCGCGAGGCCTGCAAGGCCGTGAGCTGCCACAAGGACTGCCTGGTCGATCAGATCGCGCTGATCCTCGCAGACGGCGTCAAGCAGGGCACTTTTGAAGTCGCCGACGTCAAGGTGACGGCACGCGCCATCTTCGACGCCACCAGCCGCTTCCACCATCCGGCCCATGCCGATGAATGGAAGGAGCCGGGCGCCCCGGCCCGCATCGATGCGCTGCTGTCGCTCGTGCTCAGGGGCCTGGAAGCGCAGCGCGGCTGCTGAGATTACCTGCGCTGTTCCTCCGTCTGATTGCAACCCGCAAGCCGACTGTTGTTTGATATCCATCAACGCGCGCGCAGGCACGGGCGCGATGATGGGTAGGGAGACGACGCATTGCGGCTGGCCATCTTTGCCGACATCCATGCCAACCGGCAGGCCTTTGCCGCCTGCCTCGGTTTTGCGCGCGCCCGCGGTGCGGAGCGGCTGATCTGTCTCGGTGATATCGTCGGTTACGGTGCCGATCCGGAATGGGCGGTCGATACCGTGATTGATCTCGTCGACGACGGCGCGGTCGCTGTCATCGGCAACCACGATCATGCGATCGGCACGCCGTCGGAAACCATGAATGCCGAAGCCCAGATCGCGATCGAGTGGACGCGCGGCCGGCTGAGCGTGGTGCAGCGGCGTTTTCTCGCCGGACTGCCGCTGACGCAGCGCGAGGACGATCGCCTCTACGTCCATTCCGAAGCCTCGCATCCGGCGCGGTGGCACTATGTGCGCGGGACGACGGATGCCGCGCGCAGCCTGGAGGCCACCGACGCCCACGTCACCTTCTGCGGGCACATCCATCGTCCCGCGCTCTATTCGATGTCCTCGACGGCGAAGATGACGAGCTTCATTCCGACGGCCGACGTGCCGGTGCAACTGCTTGGCGGCCGGCGCTGGCTCGCCGTTCTCGGCTCGGTCGGCCAGCCGCGCGACGGCAATCCGGCGGCGTCCTTCGTGATGCTCGACACTGTTTCGCGCGAGATCACCTATTGCCGCGTGCCCTATGACGTGGAGGCGGCTGCGAAGCGGATCCTCGCCAACGGCCTGCCGCATTGGCTGGCCGATCGTCTGCTGATCGGGAGGTGAGGCGATGGGCAAGCCTGAAATCGCGCCGGGTACGGAGCTCGACGGCTTCACGATCGGCGACTGCGTCCACCAGGGCGGCATGGCGACGCTGTGGACGGTGACGCATCCCGGCATCCCCGTGCCGCTGTTGATGAAGGTGCCGCGGGTTGCCGAGGGCGAGGATCCGGCGGCCATCGTCTCGTTCGAGATGGAGCAGATGATCCTGCCGCGGCTGGCGGGCGCGCACGTGCCGGGCTGTTTCGGCACCGGCGATTTCGGCCGGCAGGCCTATGTCGTGCTGGAGCGGATTCCCGGCAAGACGCTGTATAGCCGGATCGATGAGCTGCCGATCCCGTACGAAGAGGCGCGGCTGCTGGGCGGCAAGATCGCGACCGCGCTGGCCGACCTGCATCGCCAGAACGTCATCCACCACGACATCAAGCCGAGCAGCATCATGTTCCGCCCGTCAGGCGAATGCGTGCTGATCGATTTCGGCCTGTCGCACCACAACCAGTTGCCGGACCTGTTGCAGGAAGAATTCCGGCTGCCCTACGGCACCGCGCCCTACATGGCGCCGGAGCGGCTGCTCGGCGTGCGCGACGATCCGCGCAGCGACCTGTTTTCGCTCGGCGTGCTCTTGTATTTCTTCACCACCGGCGTGCGCCCGTTCGGCGAGAGCGAAACGCTGCGCGGCATGCGGCGCAGGCTTTGGCGCGATCCCTATCCGCCGCGCAAGCTCCGTCCCGATTATCCGCCATGGCTGCAGGAAATCGTGCTGCACTGCCTGGAGATCGAGCCGGTGTGGCGGCATCCCACGGCGTCGCAACTGGCGTTCGAACTCGCCCATCCCGACCAGGTCAAGCTGACGGCGCGGTCGGAGCGCTTGCAGCGCGACCCGCTCAGCACGGTATGGCGCCGCCGCTTCAACCAGGGTGCGACCGTCCCGAGAGCGAAATCCGACGTCTCGGCGCAACTGGCGTCGGGGCCGACCGTCGTGGTCGCGATCGACACCGAGGAGGGGTCGACCGCGCTCGACGAATGCCTGCGCCGTGCCGCCGCGCAACTGCTCTCGACCTTGCCCTTGGCGCGGCTCGCCTGCCTGAACGTGCTCAAGCTCGGGCGCATCACCATCGACCGGACGCTCGACGAGGAGGGCAACAACAAGCATATCGACCGCATGGTGGCGCTGCGGCACTGGGCGCAGCCGCTGGAACTCGACGAAGGCCGGTTCACGGTCCATGTGCTTCAGGCGATCGATCCCGCCACCGCAATCCTGGAATTCACCCGGGTCAATAACGTCGATCATATCGTGATCGGCGCGCGGCAGAATTCAATGATGCGGACGCTGCTCGGCAGCGTTGCCGGCAAGGTCGCCGCCGAAGCCGCCTGCTCGGTGACGGTGGTGCGGCCGCCGCGATCGGCGGCGGTGCCGCTGCAGGAAGGTGGCTAGGCCGGTTCAGGCGGTGCGTGTACTCACTCGAGGGTTTGGACGGGCGGCGCCTTTGAGCGCGGCGGGTTTGGCGCGGGAGAGCTGGCGACGCGGGCGCTCCGTTCGGCTGGGCCGACGGCCTCCGCCCGCGCGCCGCGCACGCTGTCCTTCGACGATTGCCTTCGGTTTCGGGACGAGCGCGAACCGTCGATTCCCCATGAGCGCGAAATCGAAGGTCCGGCGGTATAGCCGACGAATGCGCCGGCAACGGCCCCGACCGGGCCCAGCACGACGGCGCCGGCCACCGCGCCGAGCGCAGCATCACCGGCGCGCTGCGCGAGCGCGGCCGAGGGCGCGAGGGCCAGGAGCAATGCAGCGGTGGCGAAGGCCTTGATCATATCGGTGTCCCATCCGTGAAAGGCCGGATGCTGGCCTGCCTTTATGGCGAGATGGGTGACGCTTTGTGGCCGGAGCGTGGACTTTCAGGGTTCCGCGGCCCGTCTGTGGCCTGGAATTAGATCGCTTCGCCGCGCGCCAACGCCGCCGCGCCGCGAATCGCCGAAATGTTCGCCTTGTAGGATTCCATGGTGCCGCCCTTGAACACCGCGGAGCCGGCGACCAGTGCATTGGCGCCGGCGGCGGCGAGCTGGCCCGCGACGTCGGGCGCGACGCCGCCGTCGACCTCGATATCGATCGGACGTCCCGCCGTCATCGCCCTGATGTCGCTGACCTTGCCGAGCGCGGACTTGATGAAGGCCTGGCCGCCGAAGCCGGGATTGACCGACATCACCAGCACGAGGTCGATCAGGTCGATGACGTACTCGATCGCGCTCACCGGCGTGCCCGGGTTGAGCGAGACGCCGGCCTTCTTGCCGAGCGCGCGGATCGCCTGCAGCGAGCGATGCAGATGCGGGCCGGCCTCGGCGTGGACGGTGATATGATCGCAGCCGGCCTTTGCGAACGCCTCGAGATAGGGATCGCAGGGCGAGATCATCAGGTGCGCGTCGAAGATCTTCTTCGTATGCGGGCGCATCGCCTTGATGACATCGGGGCCATAGGAAATGTTCGGCACGAAATGCCCGTCCATCACGTCGAGATGGATCCAGTCGGCGCCGGCGGCGTCCACGGCGCGGACTTCCTCGCCGAGCTTGGCAAAATCCGCCGCCAGGATCGACGGCGCAATGACGAGGGGACGCGACGCAAACGGCTGGGACATCGGTGCCTTCCCATAGCTCTTCGAGGGGGCGGAATGGCCCCGCGTAACATGCAGGAGGGCCGGGGGCAATGTGCCGGCCGCGCTCGCCTGTGGGCGGAAAAATCTGCCGTGAGCGGCAGCTATTGCCGGGCTCTGCGCCCGGACGAAAAGTGCGAAAGCCCGATTTCATTGGGTTTTTCTGTGTGGCACGGCGCTTGCTGAGCAATGTGCACGGGATTGTTCGCCGCGCTTCCTGCGGCAGTGTTGGAGTTCCGCCATGTTATTTGCTCTGGGCGCCGCGTCGTCGGCGATCGATGCCCTCAAGGCGCTGACATCGTCGAAGTCGTCTTCGCAAACCAGCGGCGCCGGCCAGACTGCCCAAAATCCGTTCGCCCTTCTATCGTCCAACGCGTCGACTTCGGCCGGCGCGGGAATTGGCTCGGGCAGCGGCGGCGCGCAGATCTCACCGGAAACCATGAGCGCGCTGCTCGACGCGCAAAGCCAGTCCTCGGGCGGAGCGGACGCCGCTTCCAAGAGCCGGCACTCCGCACTGAAGGATCTGTTCGGACAGATCGATGGCGACGGCGACGGCAAGATCAGCAAGGAGGAATTCGAGCAGGCGCTTGGCGCCGGCGGCACCAACCTTGCGAACGCCGACAGCGTGTTCGGCAAGCTCGACAAGGACGGCGATGGCTCGGTCACCCTCAAGGAGCTGGCATCGGCGCTGAAGGGGAAGGGCCATCACCATCACCAGGCGAGCGACGCTTCCGGCAATAACGACGGATCAAATTCCGATCCATTCTCGCAGGCCCTGCAGGGCGCGACCACCACATCCGTTACCAACAGCGATGGTTCGGTGACGACATCGCTGACCTATGCGGACGGCTCGAAGGTGACGATGACATCGGCTGCTTCAGGCGGTTCGTCCAGCGCCGCGACGTCGTCCTACAATTTCATCGAGCAGATGATCCAGCGCCAGGCCAACGCGATTTCGTCCGCGGCCACGGCGTCGGTTTCGATGAGCGCGTGATTGCGAGACCCGGCGAGACCGCTTCGGATTGCGACCTAATCGAAGCGATCGCCCCACGCCGGTAGCGCACCCAGAAAGGGTAGCGCGGTCGCACTGTGAACGCCGCGCGCGATGGCGCGGGCGACCACATTGGCGGCGACCATGCCGAGTTCGGTGAGGCCGAACCGCGGATCGATCGGCTTCCTGCCGGTGGCGGCGGCGTAGACCACGTCGCCATCGGTCGGCGCATGCACGGGGTAGATGGCGCGGGCCATCCCGGTTTGCGCGATCATCGCGAGCCGCTTGGCCTGCGCCTTCGTCAGCACCGCGTCCGTGACGACGACCACCAGCGTGGTGTTCTCGACCGGCGTTGCGTCCGCGCCCCCCTTGAGGCGCGCCCTGAGCATGTCAGGCGTGAACGAGGGCGGCAGGCCGCGCCCGCCAAACTCGTTGCCCTGTTCGAACGGCGCCGCCCAGAACCACGGCCCGTCGCCGACCGTCGCGCTGCCGACCGCATTGACCACGGCCAGCGCTCCGACCATCAACCCGCTCCCGGTTTGCGCGGACGCGGAGCCAAGGCCGCCCTTGAAATTGGCCGTGGTCGCGCCGAAGCCGGCGCCGACGCTGCCGAGCGCGAAATCCGCAGCCGCAGCGCTCGCTGCGGCATAACCGAGATCGCGATAGGGCGGAAAACGACCCCATGCCTTGTTGCCGCCGTTGAGCAGGTCAAAGCAGATCGCCCCCGGCACGATCGGGATCACCGCATCGCGGACGCGAAAGCCGCGGCCCTGTTCGGCAAGCCAGGCCTGCACGCCGCCCCCGGCATCGAGCCCGTGCGCTGACCCGCCTGACAGCGCAAGGCCGTCGATGGCCTCGACCGTGCTTTCGGGCTTGAGCAGGGCGTCCTCGCGGGTGCCGGGGCCGCCACCGCGAACGTCAAGCGACGCGACTGCGGGGGGATCGAAAAGGATCGCGGTAACGCCGGAGGCGAGCGCCGCGTCGTGAGCGTGGCCGACGTGGACGCCGGATATATCGGTGAGCAGGTTTTTCAAGGCCGGTCCGTGACTGCGCGTTCCATCAACGGATATATCAGCCGCCGCCGGCGCTTCAACTGGCAAGCGCGGTCGCGATGCCGGTGTGGCCTGAAATGTACGGTCTTGAGACTATCGCTCCGCGCGCCGCAGACCGTTGCCGTCCACGGCGGCAACATCGCGGCGCGACACCGGATTGGCGGCGAACCGCCGTTGCGACAGCGGCACCGACAGGCGGCAGACGAGGCCTTCGGGACGCCAGTCGAATTCGGCCTGCCCGCCGAGTTGCGATTCGATGCTGGCGATCACGCTTCTGGTTCCGAAACCGCGCGATATCGGCTTCTCGACCGGCGGTCCGCCGCTTTCCACCCATGTAATCCGGAGCAGGTCTTCCTGATCCTCCCAGCTCACCGCGAGCCGGCCCGACAGCGTCGACAGCGCGCCGTACTTCGCCGAATTGGTGACGAGCTCATGCAGGGCCAGCGCGATGGTCTGCGCCGTCGCGGGCTCGAGCCTTACCTCCGGGCCGGAAAGTTCGATCTGCTCGCCGGTGGAATAGGGCGCGAGCTCCTCGTCGATCAGCTTGCGGATCTCGGCGCCTTGCCAGCTCGACAGCGACAGCACGGTGTGCACGCGCGCCAGCGCGTTGATCCGCCCCTCGACCGAACGGATATAGGTCTTGACGTTATCGCCGCGCGTCAGCCGGACGATGGACTGCGCCAGCGCGAGTGCGTTCTTGGCGCGGTGATCGACCTCGCGCGCCAGCAGGTTTTGCCGCTCCTCGGCCTGCTTGCGCTCGGTGATGTCGACGGTGACGCCGCTGACGCGGATGACGCGGCCGCCCCTGTCGGTGCTCGCGGCCGCCGTGCCGGCGCACCAGCGCATCTCGCCGTTGGGGCGGATGATGCGGAATTCGGTTTCGTATGATTTCGCGCCGCGGGCGAAGCTCGCCCACGCATCGTGCAGTTCCTGAACGTCGTCGGGGTGAAACAGCGCCTGGATATTGGCGGGCGTCAGTTCGAACTTGCCGGGGTCGAGGCCGAGGATCTGGTACTGGCCCTCATCCCACATGAAGTCGCCGTTGACCCAGTCCCAGTCCCAGGAGCCCATCTTGCCGGCGGCGATCGCAAGGCTGCGGCGCTGCTCGCTTTCCAGCAGGCGGGCGTGCGATTCCTCGAGCTCGGCGGTGCGGGCGCGAACGCGATCCTCGAGTTCGAGGTTGAGGCGTTCGAGCTGGCGCGTCTTGCGGTAGAGCTCGGCGAACACCTTGATCTTGGCGCGCAGCACCTCGGGCACGACGGGTACCGGAACATAGTCGACCGCGCCCATCTCGTAGCCGCGCAACCGGTCGAGGTCGCTGACCTGGATAGCGGAGATGAAGATCATCGCCGTCTTCTGGAAGCGGGGATGTTCGCGGATCATCGCGGCGAGCTCGAAGCCATCAAGCTCAGGCATGCAGACATCGACCAGGATGATGGCGACGTCGTTCTTGAGCAGGAACTCGAGCGCTTCGCGTCCCGACGAGGCCTTGACCAGATTCTCGCCGAGTTCCTTCAGGATGACTTCATAGGCGAGCAGCTTCGCCGGCTGATCGTCAACCAGAAGGATGTTTACTTTCTCTTGGTCCATCATCTGCTTCCGCACATCAGCGGTGTAACCACATTCGGATCGCGAGCAGCAACTGCTCGGTGTTGACCGGTTTGGCGAGATAGTCCGATGCGCCGGCTTCGAGACATTTCTCGCGGTCGCCCTTCATCGCCTTGGCGGTCAGCGCAATGATCGGCAGGCGGCTGAAGGACGGGTCCTGCCTGATGACGCCAATGGTCTGATATCCGTCCATCTGCGGCATCATGATATCCATCAGGACGATTGCGATATTCGGGGTCGATTCGACCAGCGCGACGGCCTCGTGGCCCGTCGTCGCGGTCAGCACCTTCATACCGCGCCGTTCGAGAACGCTCGACAGCGCGAAGATGTTGCGCGCATCGTCGTCGACGAGAAGCGCGGTCTTGCCAACAAGGTCCTCATCGGAACTGTTGAGCTTTTCGAGCATCCTCTGCTTCTCGACCGGCAATTCCGTGATCACACGGTGTAAAAACAGCGACGTTTCGTCGAGCAGGCGTTCCGGCGATTCGACGCCTTTCACCACGATGCTCCGCGCCATGGTGTGAAGTTCCGCGTCCTCCTCGGCCGAGAGTTCCCGTCCCGTGAACACCACGACCGGCACGTTCGTCAGCGTTTCGTCGTTGCGCAGGCGATCGAGCACCTCGAAGCCGCTCATGTCGGGCAGCCGCAGGTCCAGAACGACGCAGTCGCATGGCTGGTTCCGCAGCGTCGTCAGCGCATCGGCGCCGGTGTCGGCGGTGACGATCTCGATGTCGTCGTGTCCCAGCAGTTCGGTGATGCTCATCTGCTCGGCGGCATCGTCCTCCACGATCAGAAGGCGCTTGCGGCGTGGCTTGGCGTATTCCTTGATCTGCGACAGCGCCGCGCTGACGCCCTCGGTCGTGGTCGGCTTATTGACGAAGGAGAACGCGCCGCGCGCCAGCGCGTGCTGACGGTCTTCGTCGAGCGTGATGATCTGCACCGGAATGTGCCGCGTCAGCGGATTGTGCTTGAGCTGGCTCAGCACCGTCCAGCCGAGCATGTCGGGCAGGAACACGTCGAGCGACACTGCGGCCGGCTGGAACTGCTTTGCGAGTTCGAGCGCTTCGGTGCCGCGGCTCGCCACCAGCACCTTGAAGCCCTTGTCGCGCGCCAGATCGATCAGGACCCGCGCGTAATGCGGATCGTCCTCGACGATCAGCAGGATGGTGTCGCCCGGGGCGAGGTCGAGCCGATCGTCCGGCAATTGCTCGATCGCGCGTTCCTGGCTTGCCGCGACCTGGATCGCCGGCGCGGGCGTGAACGGCGAGGCGGCCGGGATGCGCGGTGCAACGGTCGGGCCGGAATATTTCAGCGGCAGATAGAGCACGAAGCTGCTGCCCTTGCCGGGCGCGCTGCGCAGGTGGATTTCGCCGCCGAGCAGGCTGGCGAGTTCGCGGCTGATGGCAAGGCCGAGCCCGGTGCCGCCATATTTGCGGCTGGTGCCGGCATCCGCCTGCTGGAACGCTTCGAAGATCAGCTTCTGCTTCTCCGTGGGAATGCCGATGCCGGTGTCGGTCACCTCGAAGGCGACGACGGCCGGCGCGTGGTTGAGGATCGGGTGTTCGGCGCCCCAGCCGCCGACCGCGGCCGATACGCTCAGGCTTACGCCGCCTTCCGCGGTGAACTTGAACGCGTTCGACAGCAGGTTCTTCAGGACCTGCTGCAGGCGTTTGGAGTCGGTCACCATGCTGCGCGGCAGGCTCTCGTCGACGCTGATGTTGAACGCGAGGTGGCGGTCGTCGGCTTCATGCCTGAACGGCCGTCCGACGGTCTCCAGCAGGTTCGACGTCAGGATCTCCTCGGCATCGACGGTGACGGTGCCGGATTCGATCTTCGAGAGGTCGAGGATGTCGCTGATCAGGTTGAGCAGGTCGGTGCCGGCGCCGTGGATGGTGCGGGCGAACTCGACCTGTTTCGCCGACAGATTGCCGTCCGGATTTTCGGTGAGCTGCTGGCCGAGGATCAGGATGCTGTTCAGCGGCGTGCGCAGCTCGTGCGACATGTTGGCGAGGAATTCCGACTTGTACTTCGAGGTCAGCGCCAGTTCCGTCGCCTTTTCCTCGAGCGCGCGCCGCGCCTGCTCGATTTCCTGGTTCTTTGCCTCGACCTCGACGTTGCGCTCGGCGAGCTGCTGCGCCTTCTGTTCGAGCTGATCGTTGGTCTGCTGCAGCTCCTTCTGCTGGGTCTGCAATTCGCCGGCAAGCTGCTGCGACTGCTTCAGGAGGCCCTCGGTCTGCATCGTGGCCTCGATCGAGTTGAGCACGATGCCGATGCTGTCGGTCAATTGTTCGAGGAAGGTCATCTGCGACGTCGTGAACGAAGAGATCGAGGAGAGCTCGATCACGGCCTTCACCTGGTTCTCGAACAGCACCGGCAGCACGACGATGTTCCTCGGGATCACGCGGAGCATCGCCGAATTGATCGGCGCTGTATTGTCGGGAATATCTGCGACCAGCCGATGACGCTTGTCCGTGGCGCACTGTCCGACCAGCCCTTCGCCGAATTGCACGACCTGCGGATGCGGATTGGCGGCGTTGCCGGCGTAGGACGAGAGCAGGCGCAATTGCGCATTGTCTGAATTCTCGACCTGGTAGATCACGCCCATATGCGCGTTGATCAGCGGCGCCAGTTCGGTCAGCAGCAGGCGGCCGACGGTGGTGAGGTCGCGCTGGCCCTGCAGCATGTTGGTGAACCGGGCGAGGTTGGTCTTCAGCCAGTCCTGCTCGGTATTGACCTGCGTCGTCAGACGAAGGTTGCCGATCATCGTGTTGATGTTGTCCTTGAGTTCGGCGACTTCGCCGCGGGCGTCGACCTGGATCGAGCGGGTCAGGTCGCCCTTGGTCACGGCGGTGGCGACTTCGGCGATCGAGCGCACCTGCGAGGTCAAATTGGCGGCGAGCAGGTTGACGTTGCCGGTGAGGTCCTTCCAGGTGCCGGCGGCGCCGGGCACGTTGGCCTGGCCGCCAAGCCGTCCCTCGACGCCGACCTCGCGGGCCACGCTGGTCACCTGATCGGCGAAGGTCGCGAGCGTCTCGGTCATGTTGTTGATGGTGTCGGCGAGGGCGGCGACCTCGCCCTTCGATTTCACCGTCAGGTTCTGCTTCAGGTCGCCGTTGGCGACCGCGGTCACGACCTTGACGATGCCGCGGACCTGCTCGGTCAAATTGGCCGCCATGAAGTTGACGGTGTCGGTCAGGTCCTTCCAGGTGCCGGCGACGCCGGGGACTTCGGCCTGGCCGCCGAGCTTGCCCTCGGTACCGACTTCGCGCGCCACGCGCGTCACTTCGCCGGCGAAGGCGTTGAGCTGGTCGACCATCGTGTTGATGGTGTTCTTCAGCTCGAGGATTTCGCCCTTCACGTCGACAGTGATCTTGCGCGACAGGTCACCGCGCGCCACGGCGGTGGTGACCTCGGCGATGTTGCGGACCTGCGTGGTGAGGTTGGCCGCCAGCAGGTTGACGTTGTCGGTGAGGTCCTTCCAGGTCCCGCCGACGCCGGGCACCACGGCCTGGCCGCCGAGCCGGCCCTCGGTGCCGACCTCGCGCGCGACGCGCGTCACCTCGGCGGCGAACGAGCGGAGCTGCTCGACCATCGTGTTGAGGGTGTCCTTCAGCAGCAGGATCTCGCCGCGAACGTCGACCGTGATCTTCTTCGACAGGTCGCCGCCCGCGATCGCGGTCGCGACCTCGGCGATGTTGCGGACCTGCGCCGTCAGGTTCGAGGCCATGAAGTTGACGTTGTCGGTCAGATCCTTCCAGGTACCGGCGACTTCAGGCACCTGGGCCTGGCCGCCGAGCTTGCCTTCGGTGCCGACCTCGCGCGCCACGC
>OEIU01000888.1_pt1 | contig 23132 bp, 23 predicted proteins | sample 1539221 | NCBI WGS metagenome assembly OEIU01 (sample SAMN03792071, study PRJEB22550) | activated sludge metagenome | feature: wastewater treatment plant; material: activated sludge; isolation source: Wastewater treatment plant of a petroleum refinery complex | place: Argentina: Zarate | collected...
GCCATCAGCAGCGTCATCACGAACCAGGCGATGGCGCCGATGATCGTCGCCGCGATGAAGGCCGACAGCGGCGGCGCGGGGCGCGGCTCGGCGCGCGCCATGCCGAGCGCATGCGGCAGGGTGACGGCGATGACGAGCGCCACGAGATCGACGATCCCGGCGGCCGCCAACGTCGCCGCGTCCGCGAAGGGACCGGCCCATTCGCTTGCAAGGAACATGAGGCCCGGCGCGAGCAGCGCGGCCAGTGCGCCGCCGGCGAACACGACCGCGCCGCCGCGCGGCCCCTGCGCGCCCGCCGCCGCCGCATGACGATAGAAGAGCGCGAAACCATGCGCGAGGCCGAGCCACAGCGCGCCGATGCACAGCGGCGCGAACAGGCCGCGCATCGCCGACCACGCCGACAGCGCGCCGCCGGCGACGCCGAGACTGGCGCCGAGCGAAAAGGCCGCGCGCCGCCCGAAAGCGTCGAGCAGGAAGGACGCGGGAAAGGTCGCGAGCGCCGCGCCGAGCAGCGTGAGCGCATAGGGGACGCCGGCCAGCGCAGGCCGCGGCGCGACAGCGGCGGCCGTGAGCGGCAGCGCCGCCAGCACCAGCGTCTGCGCGAGAATGGCGAGACCGAAGCCGGCCGTCAGGCGCGCCAGCGCCTCGCCGCCGCGGGCGGACTCGTCGCCCGGCGCGCAGACGCAATCGAGCCTGCCGGCGCGCCCCGCGGCTGGATCGAGGTCGGCGTAGCTCATGACTTCTTTTCGTCGACGTCGTCGTCGAACAGCACGCGCGCCGCCGCCCCGTCGAGATCGTCAAACTGTCCGCTGCGCAGCGACCACACGAAGGCGACGAGGCCGACGAAGCCGAGCGTCAGCGCGATGGGCACGAGATAGATCAGGACGTTCATGCCGTCGCCCCCGCATTCGACCGCGCGCCCGCCGGCGCGCCATCGCTTCGTTCAGCCGTCGCGCGGCCGACGCCGGCGCCCGCGCGCAAGGCGTTGGCGGTGACGATCAGCGACGAGCCGGACATGGCGAGCGCGGCGATGAGCGGCGTCACATGGCCGGATATGGCGAGTGGCACGGCGACCGCATTGTACACGATGGCGATCCACAGGTTCTCGCGCATCAGCTTTCGCGCGAGGCGGGACAGGCAGAGGGCGCGCGCGACCGGCGCGAGCTTCTCGCCCAGAAAAACCGCATCGGCGGACGCCTGCGCGACATCGGCCGCGCTCACCGGCGACAGCGAGACATGCGCCGCGGCGAGCGCCGGCGCGTCGTTGAAGCCGTCGCCGACCATCAGCGGCCTGCGTCCTTCCGCCTTCAGGGCCTCGAGGCGCGCGACCTTGTCCGCGGGCTTCGCGCCGCCGATCCAGTCGGAAACGCCGAGCGCCTGCGCGACCGCGCGCGTCGCGATCGCGGAATCGCCGGAGATGATCTCGATCCGATAGCCGGCGGCCTTCAGCGCGGCGACCGTCTCGACCGCGTCGGGACGCAGCGTCTGGCGCACGTGGAAGACGGCCGTCTCGTCGCCGCGGCGATAGCAGATGGCGGAAGCGCCTTCGTCGAGCGCCGGCGCCGTGGCCGAGACGTCGAGGCCGCAGAAGACAGCGCTGCCGAGCCGCGTCTCGACGCCGTCGATCTCGGCGCTCACGCCCGCGCCCGCCTCCTCACGCGCGCCGTCGCAGGGCGCGCCCGTCGGCCGTTCCTGCGCCAGCGCCCGCGCCAGCGGATGGCGCGAGGACCGCGCGAGCCGCGCCGCGCGCTCGATGAGATCAGGCGAAAAATCATGCGCATTGGCGACGCGCGGCTCCGGCAGGGTCAGCGTGCCGGTCTTGTCGAAGACGATCGTGTCGGCCTCCGCCAGGCGTTCGATCGCATGGCCGCCGTTGAGCAATACGCCCGAGCGGAACAGCGCGCCGGACGCCGTCACATGCACGGCCGGCACGGCGAGCGCCAGCGCGCAGGGACAGGTGATGATGAGAACGGCGATGGCCGTGACGATCGAATCATGCGCGGACGCGCCCGCGATCAGCCAGCCGGCGAGCGTCGCCGCCGCCGTCACATGCACGACCGGCGCGTAGATTTTCGAGGCGCGCTCGGCGAGGCCGACATAATGCGACCGCGCGCTCGCCGCGTTCTCGAGCAGCCGCTCGATCTCGTCGAGAAAGCCGCCGGCGCCGACGGCGCGCGCGCGGATCTTCAGCGCGCCGGAGAAATTGAGCGTGCCGGAAAAGACCTCCGCGCCCTCGCCGATCACGCGCTGGCGCGTCTCGCCGGTGACGATGCTCTCGTCGATCTCGCTCGCGCCCGAGATGACGGCGCCGTCGACGGGAATGCGCTCGCCCGGCCGCACGAGCACGATGTCGCCGGCCGCGATCCGCGCGGTCGGAACCTGCGTGACGGAGCCGTCGGCGTTGACGCGCGCGGCGAGCGGCGATCGCAAGGCGGCGATATTGCCGGCGACAGCGCGCGTGCGCTGGCGCATCGTCTGTTCGAGATAGCGTCCGACGAGCAGGAAGAAGATCAGCATCAGCGCCGAGTCGAAATAGGCGTTGTGCTGGTGGTGCGCGGTCTCGACGAGGCTCATGCCGAGCGCGAGACAGATGCCGAGCGAGATCGGCACGTCCATGTTGAGCGACCGCCGCTGCAGGGCGCCGAGCGCGCTCGTGAAGAACGGCCGTCCGGAAAAGGCCGCCGCCGGCAACGCGATCAGCGCCGACAGCCAATGGAACATGTCGCGCGTCTCGGGCGTGATGTCGGAAACGTTGCCGGCCCATACCGACACCGACAGCAGCATGACGTTCATCGCCGCGAAGCCCGCGACCGCGAGGCAGCGCAGCAGATATTTCGCATGTTCGGCGTCGCGCGACTCGGCTTCGGCGAGCTCGAAGGGATGGGCGACGTAGCCCATGCGGCGCAATTGCTCGACCGCAGCCGCGGGGTCGACCGCATCGTCCTTCCAGCCGAGCGCGAGCCGCGAATTGGAATAATTGACCCGCGCCCTATCGACGCCGGGAAGCTTCTTCATCGCCTGCTCGATCTCGACGATGCAGGCGGCGCAGGTCATGCCGTCGATGGCGAAGTCGATTCCGCGCGCGCCGTCGTCGGTCTGACGCACGAAGCCGGAGAGATCGACGTCCATCGGCGTGGGCCTCGCCTCAGTTGAGCGTGATGCGGTTGCGCGACTGGAACACGACCTTGTCGTCGCGCGACGCGGCCAGCTCGAATTCCCAGACGCCCGCCGGCGCGACGGCCTCGCCGCGATAGACGCCGGGCGCCGTCTCGACCAGCTCGACGCGGCGATCGCGCTTGACGTCGGCGGGCGCGGCCAGCAGCGCGCGCATGGCGAGGCCGGTCAGCGCCGCGCCCACGGAATCGTGCGCGGCCACCTCGACCTGCGCCTTGCCGTCCGGCGTGCGCGTCACCTGGCCGTCGACCTTCCAGCCGCGCGCTTCCTGCTCGCGCGCCTCCCGGATCGCGGCGTTGTAGGCGATGCCCTGCTCGTAGGGATGCGCGGTCACCTCGCCGCTGTGCGTCGTCAGCGCATAGCGGATCATCACGACATTGACCCCCGCCACGATGCCGAAGAAGGCGACGAGCATGGCGAGCACATGAAGGCCGGTCAGCCGGAATTGGCTCTCCTCGCGCTGCGGGACTGCGTTTGCTTCTGGCAATACGGTCGGCATGTCTGCGTCCTCGCGCTCTCTTACGGCGCCCGGAAGAAGTCCTTCGCGGTCGCCACGATCTTTCCGGTCTCGTCGGTCAGGACGAAGCGCAGCGGCGTCGAATTGCCCTGCGGCGTCTCTTTTCCGCTGAACACCAATAGACGCGTTTCGCGCGTCTGGTCTGGACCCATATCAAGGTCCTCGCGCCCGCTTTGGTCCTTGTCCTCGCCCACGACCTCGAATCTCGAGCCCGGCAGGCCTTCGATCCTGAGGGTGAAATGGCGCGCCCGCGGCGCCATGTTGGCGAAGCGAACCGTATAGCCGTTGCGGATTTCCCCGTTCGACAGGGTCACGAACAGCGGGTTGCGGTCGTGGATCACCGCGAGCCCCGCATCGGCGCGCGTGAGCAGCTTGCCCGCCATCAGGCCGCCGATGCCGAGGATCAGAATGGTGTAGAGCACGGTCCTGACGCGCACCGGCCTGAAGACGTTTTCCTTCCCCGCGAGCCGGCGCTGGATGTTGACGTCGGTGTCGTAGGCGATCAGGCGCTCGGGCCGCCCGATCTTGCGCATCACATTGTCGCAGGCGTCGATGCACAGGCCGCACTGGATGCAGCCCATGTTCGGGCCGCCGCGGATGTCGACGCCGGTAGGGCAGACGGCGACGCATTGGCCGCAGTCGACGCAATCACCGGCCTGCCCGCCCAGCGCGCGGATCGCCTTCGCCTTCTTGACCGACATGCGCTGCTCGCCGCGGTCGTAGCGATAGGTGACGTTGAGGGCGTTCTCGTCGGTGAGCGCCGCCTGGATGCGCGGCCAGGGGCACATGTAGAGGCAGACCTGCTCCCGCATGAAGCCGGCGAGAACGTATGTCGTCGCGGTCAGGATGCCGATCCAGATATAGGCGATCGCCGGCGCGCTGAACGTCGCGAGCTGGCGCACCAGCGTCGGCGCGTCGTTGAAATAGAGAACCCAGGCGCCGCCGGTCCACCAGGCGATGGCGAGCCACAACGAATGCTTGACGGTTTTCTCGGCCACGCGCTGGATCGTCCAGGGGCCCGCGTCCTTGCGCATGCGCTCGCGCCGGTCGCCTTCGGCGAGCCGCTCGATCATCAGGAAGAGATCGGTCCACACCGTCTGCGGGCAGAGATAGCCGCACCAGACGCGGCCGGCGAGCGCGTTCATGAGGAACAGGCCGAGCGCCGCGAGGATCATCAGGCCGGTGATGTAATAGACTTCCTGCGGCCAGATCTCGATGAAGAAGAAATAGAAGCGATTGCGCTCGAGATCGACGAGCACCGCCTGGTTCGGCGCGCCCGGTCCGCGGTCCCAGCGCACGAAGGGCAGGATGTAGTAGATGCCGAGCGTGACGGCCAGGATCGCCCATTTGATGCGGCGAAACGTCCCGCTGACGCTTTGCGGATAGATCTGCCTGCGCGCCTCGTACAGCGCGTCGCTTTCCACGGGCGCCGGGCCCCCAGAAACGACTTTGGCCGGAGAGACGCGCTCTCCGGCCTGCTTATCGTCAATTCGCAAGTCCAACTATTTGCCCCCGCCGAGGCTGTGCACGTAGACAGTCAACGCCTTTATCGTGGTGGGATCAAGACGGCCGGCCCAGGCCGGCATCTGGCCGCCGCCGCCGACGGTGACGCGATTTTCGATCGCAGCCGTCGAGGAGCCGTAGAGCCAGATCTTGTCGGTCAGGTTCGGCGCGCCCAGCTCGAGATTGCCCTTGCCTTCGTCGCCGTGGCAGGCGGCGCAATTGTCGGCGAAGATCTTCTTGCCCTTGGCGACGTCCGCTCCGCCCTCGACCGGCAGGCCCGAGAGCGTGCGCACATATTGCGCGACGTTCTTGACCTCGTCGGCCTTGAGCGTTCCGTCCTTGCCGAAGGCTGGCATGGCGCCCGAACGCGTCTCTTTGTCGGCGTCCCAGCGGACGCCGTGCTGAATCGTCTGCTGGATGTCGGCCAGCTTGCCGCCCCAGATCCAGTCGTCGTCGTTCAGGTTCGGATAGCCGACCGCGCCCTGCGCGCCCGCGCCGTGGCACGGCGCGCAATTGTTGGCGAAAGCCGCGGCGCCCTGGGCGCGGGCGATCGACAGCAGCTCGGGATCCTTCTCGACATCCTCGATCTTGGCGGCCGAAAGCTTGGCCTCGCCCGCCGCGCGCATCGTCTTCAGTTCCTGCAGGTCCTGCACGATCGCCGTGCGCGAGTTCCAGCCGAACACGCCGTTGGTCCAGCCCGAAATGCCGGGCCAGGCGGGGTAGACCACCCAATAGGCGATCGACCAGACGATGGTCAGATAGAAGGTCCACAGCCACCAGCGCGGCAGCGGGGTGTTGAGCTCGGCGATACCGTCCCATTCGTGGCCGGTCGTCGGCGTGCCCGTCCGGGCGTCGACCCGGGGTTCAGAAGCATTGGCCATGTTCATCAGTCCTCGATGAGCGGTATCTGGGAGGCCTCCTCGAAGCCTTTGCGCTTCGAGGGCCAGAGCGTGTAGACGAGCGCTGCAAAGAAGATCGCCGCGAAGTAGATCGTTCCCCAGCTCGCCGCGAACTCACGCCAATAGTGATAGTCGGTCATGACGAGCCCTCACCGGATGTTGGCTTTGTCATCGTAGATCTTGAAGTCCACCAGTGTGCCCATGCGCTGCAGATAGGCGATGACGGCGTCGAGTTCCGTCAGCTTGCCCTTGTCCGCGCCCAGATCGCGCACGATGATGTTCTTGTAGCGATCCTGCAGAGCCTTGACGTCCTTGCTGTCGGCGGCGCCTTGGGCGACCGCGTCCTTCTCCGCATTGTCGATCATGTCCTGGCTGTAGGGCACGCCGACGATCGACAGGGTCCTCATCTGGTCGCCCAGATGCTTGGTGTCGAGCGCCGTCTTCTCCAGCCAGGGGTAGGCCGGCATGATGGAGGACGGCACGACCGCGCGCGGGTTGCGCAGATGGTCGCGGTGCCAGTCGTCGGAATATTTGCCGCCGACGCGGGCGAGATCCGGACCGGTGCGCTTGGAGCCCCACTGGAACGGATGGTCGTACATGCTCTCGGCCGCCAGCGAATAGTGGCCGTAGCGCTCCACCTCGTCACGCAGCGGGCGCACCATCTGCGAATGGCAGAGATAGCAGCCCTCGCGGACGTAGATGTTGTAGCCCGCCAGTTCGAGCGGGGAATAGGGACGCACGCCGTCGACCTTTTCGATCGTGCTCTTCAGATAGAAGAGCGGAACGATTTCGACGAGGCCGCCCCACGCGATCGCGACGATGATGCCAATCACCAGGATGATCGAATTCTTCTCGAAGATCGCGTGCTTCTGCCAGAGGGAGGAAGATTGAGTAGCCATGGTCTTTCTCCTCACTCGGCCGGCGCCAGCTCGGGACGTCCCGCGGGAACTTCCGAGGCCTCAGGCGAAGCGATGGTCTTGTAGATGTTGTAGGCCATGATCAGCGAGCCGAGGACGAACAGGCCGCCGCCCAGAGCGCGGATCACGTACATCGGATGCATGGCCTCGACGGTCTCGACGAACGAATATTCGAGGAAGCCCTGCGGCGTGTAGGCGCGCCACATCAGGCCCTGCATGATGCCCGCCACCCACATCGAGGAGATGTAGAAGACGATGCCGATCGTGCCGAGCCAGAAGTGCCAGTCGACCAGCTTGAGCGAGTAGAGGCCCTTGCGATTGTAGACCCACGGAACCAGGCAGTAGATCGCGCCGAAGGACACGAAGCCCACCCAGCCGAGCGCGCCCGAATGCACGTGGCCGATCGTCCAGTCCGTGTAGTGGCTCAGGCCGTTCACGGCCTTCACCGACATCAGCGGACCTTCGAAGGTCGACATGCCGTAGAAGGCGACCGACACGACCATCATGCGCAGCACGGGATCGGTGCGCAGCTTGTCCCACGCGCCCGAGAGCGTCATCAGGCCGTTGATCATGCCGCCCCACGAGGGCATCCACAGCATGATCGAGAAGGTCATGCCGAGCGTCTGCGCCCAGTCCGGCAGAGCCGTGTAGTGCAGATGGTGCGGGCCCGCCCAGATGTAGAGGAAGATCAGCGCCCAGAAGTGGATGATCGACAGACGGTAGGAATAGACCGGCCGTTCGGCGCGCTTCGGCACGAAGTAATACATGATGCCGAGGAATCCCGCGGTCAGGAAGAAACCCACCGCATTGTGGCCGTACCACCACTGGATCATCGCGTCCTGCACGCCCGCCCACACGATCACCGACCGCGACGAATAGATCGAGACCGGGATTTCCGTGTTGTTGCCGAGCACCAGCACCGCGATCGTCACGATGAAGGCCAGGTAGAACCAGTTCGCCACATAGATGTGCGGCTCGGTCCGCTTGGCCAGCGTGAAGAGATAGACGAGCAGGTAGACGATCCACACGACCACCAGCCACAAGATCGCGTACCATTCCGGCTCCGCATATTCATGCGAGCGGGTGATGCCGAGCAGATAGCCCGTGCCCGCGATCAGGATGAAGAAATTGTAGCCGAGCACGACGAACCACGGCGCGAGGTCGCCCGCCATGCGCGCGCGCGACGTGCGCTGCATGACATACATCGAGGTGGCGATCAGCACGTTGCCGCCGAAGGCGAAGATCACCGCCGACGTGTGCAGCGGACGCAGGCGCCCGAAGCTGATCCACGGCAGGTCGAAGTTCAGCGCGGGATAGGCGAGCTGCAACGCCGCGATCAAGCCGACCAGGAAGCCCGCGACGCCCCAGACGAGGGAGATCACGGCCGCGAACTTGATCGGCCCGTAATTGTAGTTGGGTTTGCCGTCGATCTCCTGCGCCGTCCACTCGGCCGGACGCGCGCCGTAGCGCTTGAAGACGCCGATGATGGCGGCGACGCTGCCGAGCGCGAAAAGCGCGGCGTGGAAGGCGTATTCGGGTGTCCACGCCTTCGCGGTGACGAGTAGCGAAAAGGCGGCGAGCGCCGCGAACACGACAATCAAGCCGAGTTCGCCCACACGCATCCTTTTCCCGATTTGAGCTGCTTGCGCCATGAGTTTGCCCTGTTGCGCGAGAATCTTATTCAGCCGGCGCGCGGCGGACCCGCTACGCGCCGTCGCCAAAGTGCATATCGCAGCGCGTCGAGACTTTGACATGCGTCAAGGTGTCGTATGCGCGTCATCAGCCATTTGGATGAGACCGAAGAGGTATCGCCATGGCGTCGCAAGCCGCACAAATCGTCCCGGAAAGCCCGGCCGCCGGGGATTCCGTCGATCGACTGATCGCTGCCTACGGAGGCCGAGCGCCCCGCTACACATCCTATCCGACCGCGATCCAGTTCACGCCCGCGGTCACGGCGCGTCAATACAGCGCATGGCTGCGGGGCTTGAAACGGGATTCGGGTCCGGTTTCGGCCTATCTCCATATCCCCTTCTGCGACCGCATGTGCTGGTATTGCGGCTGTAACACCGCGGTCGTGAATCGCCGCGGCCCGATCGAGGATTATGTCGTCCGCCTCCTGACGGAAATCGACCTCGTCGCCGAAACTCTCGGCGAAAGACTCGAGATCGGCAACATTCATTTCGGCGGCGGCACGCCCAACATGCTGGCGCCCGACGAGATCGGCGCGATTCTGGCCCGCCTGCGACTAAAGTTCGACATCGCGCCCGCCGCCGAGATCGCCGCTGAAATCGATCCCTGCACGCTGACCGCGGAATGGGTCGGCGCGGCGGCGGCCGGCGGCATGAACCGCGCGAGCCTCGGCGTGCAGGACTTCGACCCCGACGTCCAGAAGGCGATCAACCGCATCCAGCCCTACGAAACGACCGCCCGCGCGGTCGAGCTGCTGCGCGCCGCCGGCGCCGGCTCGCTCAACATGGACCTGATCTACGGCCTGCCGCGCCAGACGTTGGCGGGGCTGGAGAGGAACATCGACATGGCGCTGGCGCTCGGGCCGGACCGGCTTTCGCTGTTCGGCTACGCCCACGTGCCGTGGATGAAGGCGCACCAGAAGCTGATCCGCGAGAACGAATTGCCCGACGCCCGCCTGCGCTACCGCATGCAGCGCCGCGCCGCCGATCTTCTGGAGGAGCGCGGCTGGCGCCGCCTCGGCCTCGACCATTTCGCCAAACCCGACGACAGTCTCGCGGCCGCCGCCGCCGAAGGCCGGATGCGCCGCAATTTCCAGGGCTATACGACCGACGCGGCGCCTGTCCTCATCGGCTTCGGCGCCTCGTCCATCGGCCGCATGCCGCAGGGCTACGTCCAGAACGCGTCCGCCGTGCCGCAATGGCGCGAAAAGCTTCAGCGCGGCGAACTGCCTGTGGCGCGCGGCGTGGAAATGACCGCGGACGACCGCTTCCGCGCCGAGATCATCGAGCGGCTGATGTGCGATTTTTCGGTCGATCTCGCGGAAGTCTGCGACAATCATCGCCGTCCGCTGGCGGAGCTGGACAAATCCATCGCCCTGCTCGCGCCGATGCAGGAAGACGGCATCGCTAGGGTGCGGGGCGCAAACGTGGAGGCCACCCGCGCCGGCCGCGACTTCATCCGCTCGATCTGCGCCGCCTTCGACGCGCACCTCGATCAGGGCGCGACCCGGCACTCGGCGAGCATCTGAAGGCAAAAAGGGAAAGGCGACGCCGGCGCGCTTAAAATACATGCGCGCGGGCGTCGCCTGCTGCGCGCGACCGAAGGTTCCGCCCCCACGAAGCCCTTCTGAACGCTCGCATTTTCAGGATATCCCGGCCCGCGCGAATGCTCTGTGCGGCGTCTCACACTTTGTTAACGATTGCGGCGAGCGAGAAAAAAGCCCGCGCCGTTCGGCGCGGGCCTGGATCGCGAGCGACCGAACGTCAGGCCTTCATCGCGGCTTTCACGGCCTCCGCCGTAATCGGCAAGGCGCGCACGCGCGCGCCAACCGCGTTGAAGACGGCGTTGCCGATCGCCGGCGCCACCACCGTCACCGCAGGCTCGCCGCAGCCGCTCGCCGTCTCGCCGTTGGCGATGATGGCGATGTCGATCTCCGGCGCCTGCGCCATGCGCATCGGCGTGTAGCTGTCGAAATTCGTCTGCTCGATCGCGCCATTCTTCATCGTGGCCTTTTCGAACAGCGCGAGCGACATGCCCCAGGAGGCCGCGCCCATCACCTGCGCGCGCACGCCGTCCGGATTGACCGCCGTGCCGACGTCGGTGGCCACTGTCAGCCGCTTGACGCTCACCTCGCCGGACGGCGCGACCGCGACATGGGCGACGCAGGCCGTCCAGGTCGCCGTGCCCCGCTCCTGCGACGAGACGCAGGCGATGCCGAGCGCCTCGCCCTTCGGCAGCTTCTTAGTGCCGTAGCCGGAGAGGCCTGCGGCGGCCAGCAGCGTGTTGCGCAGGCGCTGCGCGCCGCCGGCGTTGTCGCCGGCGCCATCGAGCAGCCCCATGCGGAACTCCAGCGGATCCTTGCCCGCCGCATGCGCCAGTTCGTCGATCATGCTTTCGACCGCCCAGAAGGTCCAGCCGGGCGCGACCGAGCGCAACTGGCCCGAGGGCGTCGCCTGCTGCGCCTTCTCGTTGAGGATCGCGCGCACCTCGTGATTCGGCGTCGTGTACCAGAAGTCCGCGCCGTTCATGGTGAAGCCGTCGAGCTTGCCCTTCTTGTCGACGGTCGGCGTCAGGAAATCGGGGATTCCCCACCGCGCCGTCGGCCACGCGCTGACGACATCGTGCGACATGGCGACCAGCCTGCCGTCGCCGTTCAGCGCGGCCTTCACCTTCTGGTAGGTGAGCGGCCGCGTGAAGTCGAAGGTCATGTCGTCCTGGCGGGAATAGATGACCTTCACCGGCTTGCCGACCGCCTTGGCGGCGATGGCGGCGGGCACGACCATGTCCGAATCGAGCCGGCGCCCGAAGCCGCCGCCGAGCCAGGCCTGGTGCAGCACCACGTTCTTCGGATCCATGCCGAGCGCGCCGGCGGCGATCCCCGTCGTGCGCGTCGCGAACTGGTTGCCGGTGTAGAGATGCAGCACGCCGTCCTTCAGTTCGGCGGTGGCGTTCATCGGCTCCATCGGCGCATGGATGTTGATGGAGGTCGTATATTCCGCCTCCAGCGTCTTCGGCATGTCCTTCATGCCGGCCTCGACATCGCCTTTCTTCACAAAGAACAGCGCGGTCGAGCCGTCCGCCTGCAGCCGCCTCGCCTCGGCGAGCAAGCTCTCGCTCGAGACCTCGGCGTTCGGCCCCTTGTCCCATGTCACCTTCAGCGCATCGGCGGCTTTCATCGCCTGCGCGTAGGTCCTGGCGACGGCGACGACCCAGCCGGTCGTCGTGCCCGTCTTGTCGTCGACGACGACGGCCTGGATGAAGCCCGGGACCTTCTTCGCCTCGCTGTCGTCGACGGCCGTCACCTTCGCGCCGTAGCGCACCGGCGGCATGACGAGCTTGCCGTAGACCATGCCCGGCAGGAACGTGTCGATGCCGTATCTGGCGGAGCCGTTCGTCTTCGCGGGTATGTCGAGCTGCGGCAGGTCGCGCCCGATCAGCCGGTATTGCGCCGGCGTCTTGAGCGCAATCGCCTTCAGGTCGTCGGGCGTGAACGTCTTCGCGATCTTTCCGCTCTTCACGATCTCCGCGAACGTCTTCGACTTGCGCGAGCGCGTGTGGACGACATTGGAATCGCGCACGACGAGTTCGTTCGCCGGAACGCCCATCATGGTCGCCGCGGCGTCGATCAGCGCGAGGCGCCCCGCCTCGCCGGCGCGGCTCACGGCGTCGAACTTCATCCGCGTGGACCCGCTTCCGCCGGTGATCAGCGCGCCGAGCGCGGGATCGTTGTAGCGCGGGTCGTTGCCGGTGAGGTTCACCCGCATGTCGCCCCAGGCGGCGCCCAGTTCCTCGGCGACGAGTTGCGCCATGGTGGAGGCGACGTGCTGGCCCATGTCGGCCTTGCCGACATTGACCGTGACGATTCCGTCCGGGGCGATCGAATACCACACGCTCGGCTCGAAATTCGCCGCCTTGTCCGGCATCGCCTTGGCGAATGCGGACGGCGCGAAGGCGCAGGTCATGCCCGCTGCCGAGGAGCCGACGATGAAGGCGCGGCGGGACAGGTCGATCTTCACGCCCTTCGGCGTCTTTTCATGACGGGTCATCAGCCCCTCCTCGCGCCGGCGGTTTCGTTGGAGGCGCGCAGATCGGCTGCCGCCCGCTGGATCGCGCGCACGATGCGCGGATAGGTCATGCATCGACAGAGATTGCCGTTCATGGCCTCGACGATTTCCTCGCGCGTCGGATTGGGGTTCTGCGACAGGAGCGAAGCCGCCTGCATGATCTGCCCGGACTGGCAGTAGCCGCATTGCGGAACCTGCTCGGCGACCCATGCCTTCTGCAAGGCGTGCTCGCCTTTCGGATGCAGCCCTTCGATCGTGGTGATCTTCTTGCCGGCGAGCTGGCCGACCTGCGTCTGGCAGGAGCGCACGGCGACGCCGTCGACATGCACGGTGCAGGCGCCGCACAGGCCGGCGCCGCAGCCGAATTTCGTTCCGCTCATCTGCAGGTCTTCGCGGATGACCCAGAGCAAAGGAGTATCTGCGGTCGCATCGACATTATGCGATCGACCGTTGATCGTGAGTTTGGGCATGATCCCTCGCACGTTTCCTGAGCCGCACGCGCGCAGGCCTCGCGGGACTGCTGTCCGCAGGCGGCATGATGGCGGCGTTCGCGCGCCGTCGAGCGGAGGCTAGGCCTGAACCGGCAGGGCCGCAATGACCGATGGCGACAATTCGTCGCGGCGCCGCGAAGCCGCAGCGCAGCAAGGGCCTGTCACGCGGTCTTGCCCTTCAGACGCTCGTGCAGATTGTTCTTGCGGGTCGCGCCGGCCTCGTCGATCTCCTGGATTTCGACCGAGAGCGACAAACCGCGTTTTTTGAAAGCTTCCGCTGTCACATCCGCAAGCGTCGCGAGCACCGCCTGCGAGACGCGCTTGCGCGTCTCCTCGTCGCGCCCCCGGCCGATGCGAATGAGGATCGCGCAAAAGGCGTTGGCGGGATCGCCGTCCGCCACGCGGTAGAGATCGCGCCGCTCCGCGCGCGTGCGCACGCCGCCGATCGGAAAGACCCCCGTCCCGAGGATGGTCGCGTGGACGCGCTCGATCAATTCGCGCGGCGCGACATCCTCTTCCAGATTGGCGGAATATTCGACGATCACATGCGGCATGCGGTGCGCCTCGCGCTCACTGGACCGTGGAAAAAGCCGTCGGCTTCAGGAAGCGATTGACGATATTGGACAGGATCGGCCCGTCCTTCTCGCTTTCCGTGCGCTTGGCGATCCATTCGGGATCGGTCTGGAAGGCGGCCCATTTCGTCTCGCGCTCGGCCATCGACTCCCAGCGCAGCAGATAGGTCAGCTCCAGATTGGATTCGCCGACCTCCGTCGTCCAGAAACCGGCGGGCTCGATGCCATGGCGCTTCCACAAATCGAGCGTCGTCTGTTCAAAACGTTGCAGCAGCGCGGGCAGGCGGCCGGGCAGGCAGCGATAGACGCGCATTTCGAAGATGGCCATGCGTTCTCCCCCGCCACACCTTTTTCCTCGACCTCATGCTGAGGAGCGATACGCAGCATCGCGTCTCGAAGCATGGAAGTCGCGGCCATCCTTCGAGACGCGGGCTACGCCCGCTCCTCAGGATGAGGATGGTTGAAACTTCAGTCCGCTCAGCCGTCGAGCCCAAGCAATATGGTTGGAACACCCGCCGTCCCGTCGCGCAAGGTGCAGACATGCGAGCCGGGCCTGCGCCCCTTGCGCACCTCGGAGAGATTGCGCCCCGCCGCCGTCAGCCGCGCGCGCGTCGCCCCGATGTCGGGGACGCGCCACGACAGGCCGCCGAAGACGTCGGGCTTCTGCGACACGCCGCCCTTCAGTTCGTGCGCGATTTCCACGACGAGATCGCCGCAGCGGAAAAACAGGAGCCGCGCCCCCCAGGCCGGGTTTGAGCGGTCGAGCCGCATGTCGAGCCCGAGCCGGGCGCCATAGAGGGCGACCGCGCGTTCGGGATCGGCGGTGCGGATCACGACATGGTCGAGCCCGGAGGCCGCGTCGGCCGGACCGGCGACGGCGGTCGGGCGCGGCGCGGCGAGCAGAACCGTCTCGATCCCGTGCGTCGCCTCCACCGGCAGTTTTCGCGCGCGCAGGTCCGCGATGGCGCCGTTGGCTTCCGCCGGCAGCGAAAATTCCGCGCCGGGCGCAAGGCCGCGCCGCTCGAACAGATTGGCGGTCTTGTCGAGATCGTCGACGCAATAGCCGATCGACCACAGGCCCTCGCCGGCCGCGGCGAGCCGCGCGCGCGCCGCATCGCCCGCCGCGCCCGCGCCGTCCGGCGCGACCAGGACGAAGCGGATGTTCGATGTCGAGAACCAGGCCTGCCGCGTTCCGTCCGACGCGATCGAACCGTCCGGCGCGCGGCCGAACAGCAGGGAATAGTCACGGGTCGCGGCGGCGAGATCGGCCGTCGCCAGCGCGATATGATGAATGGAAGAGAGCATGTCGGGGCGCGCTACTTCGCCTTGGCCTTGTCGCTCGACGAAGCAGCCCCCTTGGTGAAGGCGGAGAAGAAGGAGCCGAGCAATTCGCGATTGGCGCTGACGATCGGCATCCAGGTCTCGAACAGCTTTTCGGGCGTGAAATTGTCCATTTCCTTCATCATGCGCTTTTCCATCGCGTCCATGACCGCCGCCTGCATCGGCTGGACGTCGGGCAGGCCGAAGAACTGGCGCGCCTCGAGCGGCGTGCAATCGATGTCTATCGTCACCTTCATGCCCTGTCCCCTTGTCGTCGTCGCCCGCCTCTGCCCGAACGATAGGCCGGCCACAAGGGCGGCGCAACGCGGGCAGGCCACAGCGCCATTGCGGCCGGCCGCCGCCCGTGCCAATGATCACATATATTCGAATAGGAGAATTCCATGAGTTCCGCCCCTGCGCGCCGCGGCTTCAGGCAGATGCTGGCCGAGGCCAACGCCGTGATCGAAACCATCGACGTGCAGCACGCGCTGCGCCTCGTCGGCGACGCCAGCGTGCAATTCGTCGATATCCGCGAGGCGCACGAAGTCGCCCAGAGCGGCATGCTGCCGGGCGCGGTCCATGCGCCGCGCGGCTTCCTCGAATTTCTGGCCGATCCCGAAAGCCCGATGCACAAGAAGGAACTGGCCGGCCGCAAGCTCGTCCTCTATTGCGCCTCGGGCGGCCGGTCCACGCTCGCCGCCAAGACGCTCCACGACATGGGGCTGGACGTCTGCCACATCGCCGGCGGCGTCGCCGCCTGGTCGGCGGCCGGCGGCCCGGTCCAGAAATAGACCGCCACGCCGGTTTGACAGGGCGCCGCCCGTCTGGTTTGCATCTCACATGCTCGACCGGCTGCGTCATGTCCGCCTCTCGGCGGTTGCGCTCGCGCTTTACGCGCTGGCGACGCTCGTCGTCGGTTTCGCGCACAAGCCTCTTGCGCCGGCGATGGCCGGCGATCTCGCCGCGCTTGCGCTCCAGGCCGATGCGCCGCTGTCGCTGTGCGACCATGACGGCGGCGCTCCCGCGCAACCGCATCACGCGGCCCTCCATGTGTGCGACGCCTGCGCGCTGGCCTCCGCGCCAGGCCTGCCGCCCGCCAATCTCCATGCCCTGCCCGCGCCGCCGACCCGCAGCGTGGCGTCCGGATTCGGCGCCGTCGCGCAATTCGCGCCGGCTCCCCTGCATGCGCCGCTGTCGCGCGGACCGCCGGCCGCCTGAGACCTCGCGCCCAGCGACCGTCAGCATTTGCACAACAGGCCGCGCCCGTGGGCGCAGGCGTTTCAGGACATTTTGGAGCTACACATGAAAACCGTTCTCAAGACCGCGCTCGCCGCCGCCATCCTGTCGGGCGCAAGCGTCCTCGCCCACGCCGGCGACATCGCGCTCGACCATCCCTGGTCGCGCGCCACGCCCGCCGGCGCGCCGGTCGGCGCAGGCTATGTCACGCTGAAGAACACGGGGGCGGCCGCCGACAAGCTCCTCTCCGCCACGGCCCCCGACGTCGCCGGCAAGGTCGAGATCCATGAAATGTCGATGGACAACGGCGTGATGAAGATGCGCCCGGTCAACGGCCTCGAAATTCCCGCCGGCAAGAGCGTGGAGTTGAAGCCCGGCGGCTATCACATCATGTTCATGCAGTTGAAGCATCCGCTCAAGGCCGGCGAGACGGTCAAGGGCGTGCTGACCTTCGAGAAAGCGGGCGCCGTGCCGGTCGAATACAAGGTCGAGGCCATGGGCGCCGGCCATGCAGGCGGCGGGCACGACATGAAGGGCATGGGCGACCACAAGCAATGAGCGCGGACGGCCAAAAGTGAAAACGCTTCGCATCGCGCTCTGGTCGGCGGCGGCTCTTGCAGCCGTCGCCTTCGTCGCGCTCTACTTCTTCGCCTCGAACCCGCGCACGGCGGCGATCGGCGGCCCCTTCAGGCTCAAGGACCAGAACGGCGCCGTGGTCGACAGCGCCGCGCTGAAGGGCAAGCCCTACGCGATCTTCTTCGGCTTCACCCATTGCCCGGAAATCTGCCCGACCACCATGGTCGACATGGCCGCGCTGATGGGCAAGCTCGGCGACGAGGCGAAGGATTTCAAAATCTATTTCGTGAGCGTCGATCCCGAGCGCGACACGCCCGAAGTCCTGCACGACTATCTCGCCTCCTTCGCGCCGCATGTCGTCGGCCTCACCGGCGCGCCGGACGAGATCGCGAAGGTCGCGAAGGAATTCCGCGTCTACTATCGCAAGGTCCCGCTCGACGGCGGCGACTACACGATGGACCATTCCGCCTTCGTCTACCTCATGGGGAAGGACGGCGGATTTCGAAACGTGATCGGCTATCAGGAAAAGCCCGACCGCGCGCTCGACAAGCTGAAGACGCTGATCGAGCAGGGGTAGCCTCTCGCCGCACCCCACGCCCTCATGCTGAGGAGCGATGCGCAGCATCGCGTCTCGAAGCATGGCGGCGCCGGCCATCCTTCGAGACGCCGCGCTATCGCGCGGCTCCTCAGGATGAGGGTCTTGGAAACCCTACTTCTTCAACCGTGGCGCCGCCTTCGGGCGCGGACTGACCGGCGTGCCGCCGAACTTCGCCGGATGCCGCGCCGTGCGCACGCGGCCGAGATCGGCGGCGTCGATCTCGACGAAATTGCCGTTCTCCAGCGATTGCGGATCGGTCAGCAGGTCTTCGCGCAGATTGACGCGCCCGCCCGGCGCGTCCTCGCGCGCGAGCCGCGCGTCGAGCTCGGCCGTCGTGAACGAGGCGATCTTCGCTTCCATGATCTCGCGATATTCGACGCGGTTCGCCATGCGCAGCGTCGGCGTGGCGAAGCGCGGGTCGTGGTAGAGCTCCGGCGACTCCACGGCGCGGCACAGGGCCTCGAATTCCACCTGCTGCAACGCCGACAGCGACACGTGTCCGTCGCGCGTCCGCCACAGGCGGTAGCTGGTCGAGACTTCCGGCGCGGGCTCGGGCGGATTGTCGAGGAAGGCGTGGTTCCACATGCCTTCCGGCCAGTTGAAGGCGAGCGCCACGTCGAACATGGCGACCTCGACATGCTGCCCCTTGCCCGTCGTCGTGCGCGCGAACAGCGCGGCCGTGATCGCCTGCGCGGCGATCAGCGCCGTCACCTTGTCGCAGACATAGGAGCGCACCAGTTCCGGCTCGCCTGACGGCCCGGCCTGACACGCCGCGAAGCCCGCCAGCGCCTGCACCACCGAATCGTAGGCGCGCGATTTCGCGCGGGGCCCGTGCGCGCCGAAGCCCGAGATCGAGCAATAGACGAGCCGCGGATTGCGCGCGGCGACCGCCTCGTAGCCGAAGCCGAGTCGCTCCGCGACGCCCGGCCGGAAATTCTGCACGAGCGCGTCGGCCTTCTCGATCTCGGCCCACACGCGTGCGCAATCCTCCGCGTTTTTCAGATCGGCGACGAGCCCCTGCTTGCCGCGGTTGGCGGCGAAATAGAGCGCGCTCATGTCGTCCTTGCGCGGTCCGATCAGCCGCGAGGGATCGCCCTTGGCGTCCTCGACCTTTATGACCTCGGCCCCCTGGTCGGCGAGCCAGCTCGCCGCCAGCGGCCCCGAGATCACCTGGCTCATGTCGACGACGCGAATACCCTTCAGCGGTCCCATGTGTTTCCTCTTTATTGGACCGCGAGCCTTCAGGCTCGCATGACGACGGCGAGCCTGAAAGCTCGCGGTCCATTTTTCATCTCAGCGGCCGGAAGAATTCCCGCACCTCGTGCGCAAGCGCGGCAGGCTGCTCCAGCGCGGCGAAATGGCCGCCCTTCTCCATCACGCTCCAGCGGCGGATGTCGTATTGCGCTTCCGCCAGCGAACGCGGCGGGCGCGCGATCTCGTTCGGAAACTCCGCATAGCCGAAGGGAACCGGGATCCTTGCGTCGTGCGGGATCGGCCACTTGCTGTGGCGGCGATCGTAGTAGGGCCAGAACGACGATCCGATGGCGCCGGTCGCCCAGTAGATCATGATGTTGGTCAGCATCGCGTCGCGCGAAATCGCGTTCTCGACCTCGCCGCCGCAATCGCTCCACGACCGGAATTTCTCGACGATCCACGCGGCGAGCCCGACCGGCGAATCCGTGAGGCCGAAGGCCAGCGTCTGCGGCTTCGTGCCCTGGATCCATTGATAGCCGCTCTCCTCCTGCGCCCAGCGGCCCGCCGCCTTGAAATAGGCGGCCTGCTCGGCCGTCGGTTCGGCGATGGCCGAGGGATCGCGGCCGGCGATCAGCATGTTGACGTGAAAACCGGTCAGAAGATCGGCATGCCTGTAGGCGAGCAGCGTCGTGACGACGGACCCCCAATCGCCGCCCTGCGCGCCAAACTTGCGGTAGCCGAGCACGTCGCGCATCAAAGTCGCGAACATGTCGGCAATACCCTCGAGGCCGACACGCTTCTGGCCTTCGCGGAAGGAAAATCCGTAGCCCGGAAGCGACGGCGCGACGATCGTGAACGCGTCGGCGGGATCGCCGCCGAAAGACGCGGGGTCCGTCAGCATGGGAATGATGCGCTGGAACTCGACGATCGAGCCCGGCCAGCCGTGCGACAGCAGCAGCGGCGCGGGGTTCGGTCCCCTGCCTTGCACGTGGATGAAATGAACGCCGATCCCGTCGATCTCGACCTTGAACTGCGGGAAGGCGTTCAACGCCGCCTCGTGCTTGCGCCAGTCGTAGCTGTCGCGCCAGGTGGCGACGAGGTCGCGCATATAGGCGAGGCTCGTTCCATACGACCAGGGCGCGGCCGGCGCCTCGTCCGGAAAGCGGACGCGCGCGAGGCGCGCCTGCAGATCGTCGAGCGTCTCCTGCGGAACCGCTATGCGGAACGGCTCTGGCCTCGGCGCAGGCATGCCGCGTCCTCCCTGTGATGTGTTGGCGTATAAGAGAACCGATTGCGCGGGTCTTGCCAAGCTGTCCGACAAAATCCGCCGATAATCGCTTTGCTGAACTTTACCGCGGGCGCGCGCTCTGCCAGTTTGCGCGCCACCCATTTCAACAGGAGTGAAACGCCATGGCCAAGAACGGTCTGCGCCGCGCCGCCATCGTCTCGCCGATCCGCACGGCGGTCGGCAAATTCCAGGGCGCGCTGTCGTCCATGGCCGCCGGCGACCTCGGCGCGGTCGTGCTGAAGGAACTCGTCAAGCGCACCAAGATCGATCCCGAGAAGATCGACGACGTGATTTACGCCCAGGGCTACGGCAACGGCGAGGCGCCCTGCATCGCGCGCTGGTCGGCGCTCGCCGCCGACCTGCCGATCACGGTGCCGGGCTATCAGCTCGATCGCCGCTGCGGCTCGGGCCTGCAGGCGGTGATCGACGCGGCCATGATGGGGCAGACGGGCGCGGCCGACGTGGTCGTCGCCGGCGGCGTCGAGAGCATGAGCAATGTCGAATATTATTCGACCGACATGCGCAACGGCGCGCGCTCGGGCTCCGTGACGATGCACGACCGTCTCACGCGCGGTCGCGTCATGAGCCAGCCGATTGCGCGCTTCGGCGTCATCTCCGGCATGATCGAGACGGCGGAAAATCTCGCGCGCGACTACCAGATCAGCCGCGAGGCCTGCGACGCCTATGCGGTGAAGAGCCATCAGCGCGCGACGCAGGCGTGGAAAGAAAACCGCTTCGCCGACGAGCTCGTGCCCGTCGCCGTGCCGCAGCGCAAGGGCGATCCGAAGATTTTCGCGCATGACGAAGGCTATCGCGCCGACGCGACGATGGAGACGCTCGGCGCGCTCCGCCCGATCGAGAAGGGCGGCGTCGTGACGGCGGGCAACGCCAGCCAGCAGAACGACGCGGCGGCCGCCTGCCTCGTGGTCGCCGAAGATCATCTCGAAAAGCTCGGCCTGGAGCCGATGGGCTATTTCGTCGGCTGGGCCGCGGCCGGCTGCGACCCGTCGCGCATGGGCATTGGCCCGGTGCCGGCGGTCGAGCGGCTGTTCGCGCGAACCGGCATGAAGTGGAGCGACATCGATCTCGTCGAGCTCAACGAAGCCTTCGCGAGCCAGGTTCTCGCCGTGCTGAAGAGCTGGGGCTGGACCGACGACGACAGCCGCCGCGACATCCTCAACGTCAACGGCTCCGGCATTTCGCTTGGCCATCCGATCGGCGCCACCGGCGTGCGCATCCTCGCCAATCTCATGTACGAAATGAAGAAGCGCGACGCGAAATACGGCCTCGAGACCATGTGCATCGGCGGCGGCCAGGGAATCGCCGCCGTGTTCGAGCGGGCGGCGTAAGGCTCTCTCGAACACGCGCCTGTTCCCTCCCCCCTTGTGGGGGAGGGAGAACCGGCCCCTACTTCGCCTCCTCCACGAACTGCGGGAAGAACTTCCGCAGCGCCGGCCCGTCCGAACGCCATGACCAGCAGCCGTCGACGAAATACGGCTTCTGCGCGTGCGTTTCCTTCGCGGCCCCGTCCTCGAAGGCGCGCGCCGACATCGACTGGAACAGCGTCGTGATCGCCGGCCCGATCAGCTCCGTCAGATGCGTGCAAGCCGAGCGCTTCGGCAGCCGTTCGCGCACGGCCGTGCGCCAGCCGCCGCCGAGCTTCATGCCGACCAGCGCCTCGATGCGCGGCGGCACGTCATGGCAGGTGGGATAGGGAACATCGTCCATCGCGGCCGCGGCTTCGCGGACGACGAGATGATCGTCGACCGTCAGGCGGATCGACATCTTGTGCACGGGCTCGCCCGGCTGACGCCGGCCGCGCTCGAAATCGTCATAGGCGTAGGGCTTGTCGTCGATGAGCGAGGCCTCCACGTCCCACAGGCCGTCCTCACGCAAAAAACCCTCGCACTGCACCTTGCGGGTATGGACGTGACGTCGGGCGGCAGGCGGCGGCAGCGGCATGGGACCTCGCAGGGAGAACAGGAGTTCTCCCTGAATGCCGCGACGCGAGCGCGAGGTCAAACGTGGCTTTCGCACCCGGTTCTTCATCCTGAGGAGCCTGCGCAGCAGGCGTCTCGAAGGATGGCCGGGTCAGGAATGCTGGCGTCGCCATCCTTCGAGACGCGATGCTTTGCATCGCTCCTCAGGATGAGGATTCGGGGATGTGGCGGACTGTCAGGTCACCACACCCAGAACAGCAGAACCCATTGCGCGACGCCGACGCCCACAGCCGCCGCGACACAGGCGACCGCGCCGATACGGCGCGCGAAAACCGGCGTGTAGCGCCCGCCGATCCGCCAGGCAAGCCACAGGCACCAGAGCGCCGCGCCCGCGAGCAACGCTGCGCGCGCCGGCCCGATGAAGGCGAGCCGGACGCCCTCCGCGCGCAGCATCGTCACCGTCAGCGCGGACAGGCCGAGGAACACGCCGCAGCCGGCGAGAGGGATCAGGCTCTGCGCCAGATGATGCAGCCGCCGCGTCTCGAATCGTCCGAGCGCGCGCACGCCGAGGGACAGGACAGCGATGACGGCGAGGCCGACGGCCAGCGCGGTGGCGAGCACGTAGAAGATCATCAGCCCGCCGTCGAGCGGCGACATCATGTCGTTCTGGTCGGGATAATTGGTGAGAATCCACCACGGCAATACGGGTTCGAGCAGCGCGGTCGCGCCGTGCTCGATCATCCAGTTCGCCAGCCATTGCCGCGCGGCGACGAACCACGGGCTCGACGCCCATTGAAAGGCGCCCGCGGCGATGCCCATCAGGCCGAAGACGATGAGCGCCGTCTCCCAGGCGCTGGGCGCCGGCCCCCAGGCTTCCACGATCTCCTGGTTGGGCGAGCGCAGTTCGAGCGCGATCGCTTCCTTGTAGCCGGCGCAACGCCCGCACATGTGGCAGGTCGCGCCGCCCTGCATGACCTTGATCGGCACGAGCGCCGCGCAATTGACCATTTCGCCGTGCTTGCCGGTCTGCGGATCCCACGCGCTCCACGCGGCGCGATCCGTGCGGTAGCGCAGCGGCGCGAGTTTCGAGAGCAGCCGGAACACGCCGTTGACCGGACAGAGAAAGCGGCACCACACGCGCTTGTCGCGGCCAT
>OEIU01000889.1_pt1 | contig 23124 bp, 23 predicted proteins | sample 1539221 | NCBI WGS metagenome assembly OEIU01 (sample SAMN03792071, study PRJEB22550) | activated sludge metagenome | feature: wastewater treatment plant; material: activated sludge; isolation source: Wastewater treatment plant of a petroleum refinery complex | place: Argentina: Zarate | collected...
ATAGCCTCACGAATCAGCGTGGCGGCTGGGCGGTTGGATAGCGTGACAGCCAACACCCGTCGTCTTCATCCACACCAACGAGCAGCAGGAACTCGGCGCCATCGTGGCGGCGCACTCCTTTCGCCGCCAGAGCCGCCACCCGGAGCGTTTCGACGTTCGCATCCTGCACCTGGAACAGACGCCTCAGCTCTTCGGCCGCGAGGGCCAACCGTACCTGCGCATGGGCCGGGCGGCCACCTGGCACAACGACGACCTGCAATCGTTCAGCCCGTTGCGGATGATGGCGCCGCAGGCGATGGGCTACCAGGGCCGCGCACTGGTGACCGACCCCGACGTCTTCGCAGTCGGCGGCGACGTGCTCGAACTGCTCGACAGCGACATGGGCGGCAAGGCCGTGGTCTGCCGCAACCTGCCCGCCGAAAAGGGCGGCGGCGCCGGCAAGTGGGCCAGCAGCGTGATGCTGCTGGACTGCGCCAGGCTCACGGCCTGGCGCTGGGACGAGCAGGTCGAAGCCATGTTCGCCGGCCGGCTGGACTACAAGCGCTGGATCCAGCTGGCCGACGAGCCGCCGGGCACGATCGGCGAACTGCCAGAGGTCTGGAACTCCTTCGACAAGCTCGAGGCCGACACCCGGCTGCTGCACATGACCGAACGCCTCACGCAGCCGTGGAAGACCGGTCTGCCGGTCGACTTCAACATGAACTTCCAGGGCCCGATGGGCCGCGCCCGCCGCTGGCTTCGCGAGCGCGGCGTGCTGCCGGCGCGGCGCTTCCAGCCGCATCCGGACCCGCGCCAGGAGGCCTTCTTCTTCTCGCTGGTCAAGGAATGCCTGGCCACGGGCCAGGTCAGCGAGGATTTCGTGCGCCGTGCCGTGGCCGCCCGCGACGTGCGGCCGGACGTCTTCGAGCGCATCGCGGCATCGGGCGACTGGAAGCCTCTCGCCTCATGAACGGCGCTGCCGCGGGCGGCAGGCATGTCTTCCTCGTCCGCAGCAGCCTGCAGTTCCTGCTCGCCGCGGCGCTGGCTGCCGACGCGCGCGAGCACACGCAGCAGCAGGGCCGCATGCTCTTCCTGCCCGACCTGCTGGACCCGGGGCTGTTCCTGCGTGCCGCAGACGCCTGGGCCGAGTCGCCCTTCGACCGCGTGGTGTTCGTCGAGCCGCGCAGCGGATCGGGAGCCATCCGCCGCGAGCTGCGCGCCGCGCTCGCAGAGGCCCGGCCGCTGTCGTTGACGGTCTTCAATGACCGCGAGGAAGCGGGCCAGACGGCATTGATCGCGGCCGCCCGCCGTTTCCCGCAGGCGCAGCGCTTCTGCGCCGAAGACGGTTCGCTGGCCTACACGAGCTTCGCCTACCGGGCGCACGGCGCGAGCACGCGGCTGCGGCAGACGCTGCGCCTGGGCCGCCGCTGGAGCGACGTGCGCGTCCTGGGCACGCATCCGCTGGTGCAGCACTTCGTGGCGCTGCATCCGCAGCTGCTGCGCGCGGAATTGCGCGCGCGGCCGGTACGGCCCTTTCCGGCAGCGGCGCTGGAGTCGCCGGCACTGCGCAGTCTGGCCAAGGCGCTGTGCGCGGGCTCGGGCTTCGATCCGCTGTCGGTACCGGCAGGCGCCACGGTGCTGACGCTGAGCCATTCCGACTACGCGGCGCGCAATCCGGACTACCGGCAAATGGTCGCAGCCTGCGCACGCAGACTCGGCGGCCGGCCGGGGCGTTTCTTCGTCAAGTACCACCCGCGTGAAACCGCGGCGGACTATCTGGGCTTGTGTGCACCAGGCGTCGCCACGGAAATCGCGCGTACGCTGCCGGTCGAATGCCTGTACCTGATGCTGCGCGACCGGCCGCTGAGCGTGATCGGCGGCATGAGCACTACGCTGCTCACCGCCGGGCTGCTGATGCCGCAGGTACGCTGCGCAGCGCTGGTGCACGCCAGCGCGTCCGGCGACCACTGGGACCGGCAGCTGCTGGACGCGCTGCGCATCACGCCGCTGGCCGACGCGGCCGCGGTCTGCGCCTTCCTGGACACCTGCCCCGCATGAACCGCCATGCACGGTCGGCCGACGGCCTCAGGTCGCCAGCGCCTGCAGGCGCCTGCGTTCGTCCGGCGTGTAGGTCATCTGCAACTGGCGGTCGTTGCCGCCGCTCTGTACGTTGTCGCGTGCCAGGCCGTGGCCGCGCGTGCCCGGCACCTCGAACAGCAGCGGACTGAAGACACGCACCTGGCACACCGGGATGCCGGCGCGCCAGGCCACGGCGTTGAGCCAGATGTCGTCGGCGCGCGGACAGCATTCGCGAAAGCCGTCGCCGGCGCGGCGCAGCGCGTCCTGCATCGCGGGCGGGTAGAGAACGCCGCCAACCCCGGTGCTGAAATGCAGCGCGCTCGGTGCGGTCGAGCGGCAGCCCGGCCACTGCGCATAGGGCAGGAAGCTGCCGTCGGCGGCGAAGCTCATGCGGTGCGCACGATGGGCATGGATGAACTGCGGGCGCGCGGCCGCCGCGGCGGCCAGCGTCTGCAGCCAGTCGCTCCAGTACAGCACGTCGTCGTCGGCCGTCACCAGATCGCGCGCCGCCGGCCCCTCATGCACCTGCGCGTAGTACTTCTTGTGCGGCCCCAGGTCCTCGCAGGTGCGGATCTCCAGCCCGCGTGCCACCAGGCGCTGCAGCGGCTCGGGCGTGCCGAGCTGCAGCACCGACGGCGCGATCCACAGCAGCAGCCGCGACGGGCGCAACCGGCCGCAGCCGATGCTCTCGATGGTGTAGTGCACGCTGTGCCAGCGCGGCTCATAGGTGGTCAGCGACACCACCGGGCCGTCGGCCGACAGCAGCGACTCGCGGCTGTGCAGGTTGCGCTGCATCAGGCGGCGCATCCACAGCGGACGCGCCAGGCGCTTGATGCCGCGCAGGCTGCGCCTGTGCAGCTCGTGCACGGCCAGATCCCAGCCGCCGGGCTGCGCTTGCGTCCCTTCAGTCACGCCAAGCCGCCTCGACCCGCGGCACCGGCAGCACGCAGCGCCGCAGGTGGCGCCAGCGGCTGGCGCCGGCGCGCCGCTCGCCGAAGGCGGCCGGCACGTGCTGCGAGCGCGCGGGGAACAGCGGCTCGCGCTTGTTCCGCCGGCCGACCATCACGCCGTCCGGGTTCGGCCCGCCCGGGAAGGTGACGATGCGCGCGCCGGCCGGCAGCCGCGCCGATCTGAAGCAGCACGCTTGCCGGCAATGCCCTGCGCGCCGGCGCGGGAGTCGTCGAGGCTGTGCGCGTTGCCGCCCACCGGAAAGCCGAACACCGAGGTCCGGCCGAGCTTGTCCAGCGGCCGCGCCGAGTTGCGCGCGACGCAGGCATCCTGCGCATCGCCGATCGCGAAGTCGTCGTCCAGCGGGCCGGCGATCGCCGAATCCAGGCCGGCGAAGAGCGCGACGCCGTCCAGCCGCGGCACGCTGCGCCCCGAAGAGGATCTGCTTGCGCCACTTGCCCGCCGTGCGCTGCGGATGCGGCACGCCGAGCTCGGGCAGGACGAAGCACTCGACTTCGGCGCGGATGCCTTGGCGGCCGCCGGTCAGGCACACCAGGCGCAACGGCGGCCTGACGCGGCGCGACACCCTGCCGTACAGGCGGTTCACGTATTCGGGCCTGTACATCGTGCCCCACTTGACGCAGACCAGCTGCTTGACCGAGCCCCGGCCATCAGGCACCCCAGGCCTCGTGCAGCCAGCGCACGTCGCCGATGCGCCGGTACCACTTGTGGCCGCCGCCGGCGAGCACGTCGCTCATCTTCGGCGTGCCGGCGAAGACGACGATGCGCGCGCCTTCGGGCACCTTGGGGTCGGCCAGCCAGCTCTTCAGTCCGCGCGGCACGCAGGCATTCTTGAAGCTGACGCACCAGTCGGGCGGCCAGTAGGCCAGATCGCCGTGCGCGGCCAGCTGCGCGCTCTGGAACTGCTGCGAGATCTCGTAACGCCCGGCCGCGCCCTTCGGGTCGGCCAGATAGGCATCGAGGATGTACGCGTGCTGTCCGATCTCGAAGCGGAACACCGAGGAGTTGCCCACGCTGTGCAGGAAGCGGTCGCGCGCCGGGTTCAGCCGGCGCAGCGGCTTGGCGCGGAACAGGTCGTCGTCGCGGATGATCAGGAAGCGGCCCGGCAGCTCGAAGAAGCCGTCCAGCGGGCCCACCACCACCAGGTCCAGGTCGAGGAACAGCGTGCTGCCCTGCAGGTCGTGCAGCTCGCGGCCGAACACCGCCAGCTTGCGCCAGCGCAGATCGCCCTGCCCTCTGGGCAGGCCCAGCTCGGGCAGCGGCAGCGCCTGCACGTCGTCGCGCAGGCCGCTGGCATCGTCGGTGAAGCAGACGAAGCGGAACGGCCGCTTCAGGTGGCGCGCGACGCCGGCGCGCAGGTAGTTCACGTACTCGGGCCCGTACAGCGTGCCCCACTTCATGCAGATGACGTTGACGGGCGTTCGCATCCCTGCCGATTCTATGGACCCGCTGACCGGGCAGCGCGGCGCCGGTGGCCGACGAGCAGCACCAGCCCGCCCAGCGCCTGGACCAGCGCGGCCAGCCCGTAGAGCATCGACACCGCGACGGCCTGCGGCGCGGCGACGCCGAAGACCGCCAGTGCGATCACGGCCGCGGCCTCGCGCGTCCCCCAGCCGCCGACGCTCAGCGGCAACGTCGCGAGCAGGAAGATCGGCACCGCGGCAGCCGCCCAGGCCCAGGCCGGCAGATCGATGCCGAGCGCCATGCCGCCGCAGGCCAGCGTGCCGATCGACAGCAGCTGCACCGCGGTCGAGCCGAGCAGCTGCCAGCCGTACTGCGCCAGCGCGCGCGGCCGGTGCGCGAGCAGCAGCAGGCGGCGGTGCCAGGGCCGCTCGCCCGGCGCGGGCCCGGCCCGTGGCCGTGCGATGCCCCGCTGCCACGCCAGCAGCAGCGCCAGCGGCAGCAGCAGCGCCAGTGCCGCCATGCCGGCCAGCGCCCACGGCCCGAAACCGCCGAAAGCCAGCGCGTGCAGCCTGCCCAGCGGCACGCCCGCGGCCCCCTGCAGCAGACCCGCCGCCGCCAGCGCGCCGATCACGACCAGCAGCCACAGGCCGCTCAGACGGTCGCCCAGCACCGACAGGCTGGCCTCGAACCATGGCAGGCCGCGTCCGGCCAGCGCATGCGCGCGGTACAGGTCGCCGCCCACCACCGCTCCAGGCAGCAGGGCGTTGACCGCGACGCCGCGGAAATACGCCGCCAGCGCCCAGCCGATGCTGACGCAGGCGCCCAGCCAGCGTGCGAGCGCCCACCAGCGCAGCGCGGATGCAGCATTTGCCGCCGCCGCCAGCACGAGCCCGAGCGCCAGCCAGGCCGGGTCGGCCGTGCGCAGCAGGCGCCACAGTTCGTGCGGATCGACCCACCACAGCAGCAGCGCCAGCAACACCGCCCCCGCCGCGATGCGCGCGGCAGCGCGCCGGTGCCGCCTCAATCGGGCCTCGGCGTCGCGCCCGCAGGCGGCGGCGCGGCGCCGTCGTTCGGCTCTCTCACGTGGTACTGCGGCCGGCCCTGACCCTCGTGGTAGATGCGCGTGAGCATCTCGCCGATCAGCCCGGCGGCGACGAGCTGGGCGCCGATCAGGATCAGCATCACGGCAGCGATCAGCAGCGGACGCCCGCCGATCGATTCGCCGCCGAGCTTGAGCACGAGCAGGTAGCCGAGCATCGCCGCGCCGGGCGTGACCAGCCACAGGCCGAGGCCGCCGAACGCGTGCAGCGGGCGCTGCCGGTAGCGCATGAAGAAGACGACCAGCACCAGGTCGAGCACGACGCGAAACGTGCGGTCGATGCCGTACTTGCTCTGGCCGCGCGTGCGCGCGTGGTGGCGCACCGGCATCTCGGCGATGCGCGCGCCGGCGTCGCGCGCCAGCGACGGGATGAAGCGGTGCAGCTCGCCGTAGAGCCGGATGCGGTCGATGATCGGCCGCCGGTAAGCCTTCAGCGCGCAGCCGTAGTCGTGCAGCTCGACCCGCGTCGCGCGCGAGATCAGCCGGTTGGCGATCAGGCTCGGCAGCCGGCGCGAGATCGCCGCGTCCTGCCGGTCCTGCCGCCAGCCCGACACCATGTCGACGCCCGGGTCGGTCTGCAGGCGCTGCAGCAGCAGCGGAATGTCCAACGGGTCGTTCTGCAGGTCGGCGTCGAGCGTGACCACGTAGCGGCCGCGCACGCGGTCGAAACCGGCCTGCAGTGCGCTCGACTGGCCGTAGTTGCGCGTCAGGATCACCGGCTGCAGCCACGCGTGCTCGCGGGCGAGCGCGTCGAGCAGGCCGGCGCTGCCGTCGGACGAGCCGTCATCGACCGCGATCAGCTCGAAGCTGAAGCCGCTGCCGGCCATCGCCGCGCCGACACGCGCGACCAGCTCGCGCAGGTTGTCGGCCTCGTTGAACATCGGGATGACGATGGACACGTCCGGTGCGGCGGGCGCAGCCAGCGGCAGTTCGAGCGTCGCGGCTGCGATCGGGTCCATGCGGCATTGTGCCCGCGCGCTATGCTGGGCGCCGTGCGCTTCGCTGCCCGCTCCTCCGCGTCCTCCGCACAGCCGTCCCTCGCCGCCGAGCCTGACGCCACCGCCGCGTTGCTGTCGCCGCGGCAGTGGCTGCTGGTCCTCTTGATCTATCTCGGCGCCCAGGTGCTGGTACGCCTGTGGGCCGGCCAGGCGCTCGAGCGCGACGAGTCCGAGCAGGTGCTGTGGGCCCAGCAACTGGCGCTCGGCTACGGCGCCCAACCGCCGCTGTACACCTGGCTGCAGCGCGCGGTGTTCGAGATCCTCGGCGTCTCGGTGCTCGGCCTCACGCTGCTGAAACACGGCCTGCTCGCGCTGACCTACCTGTTCACCTTCGCCGCCGCGCGCATGCTGATGCCGGCCGCACTGGCGGCGCTCGCGGCGGCGTCGCTGCTGCTGCTGCCGCAGATCAGCGTGGATTCGCACCGCGACCTGACGCACGTCGTGCTGTGCACGACGGTGGCGGCGGCGACCGTCTGGGCGGTGCTCGCCTTGCGGCAGCGGCCGACGCGGTGGCGCTATGCGGCGCTCGGCCTCGCCGTGGGGCTCGGCATGCTCTCCAAGTACAGCTACACCATCGTTGCGCTCGCGCTGCTGCTGGCGCTGGCCGCCGCGGCCGACACCCGCGCGCTGCTGCGGCAGCGCGGCATGGTGCTGACGATTGCCGTTGCCGCGCTCGTCGTCGCGCCGCACGCACTGTGGCTGCTGTCGAACCTGCCGCAGGCCACCGGCGGCACGCTGGCGAAGATGGGCGCGACCAGCGGGCTGCCGTGGAACGAGAAGCTGCGGCTGGGTCTGGTTGGGCTCGTCGTGGCGGCGATCTGGTTCCTGACGCCGCTGTCGATCGTGCTCGCGGCGCTGTTCGTGCGCGGCCGCTCGCGCGAAGGCGGCGCGCCCGGCCCCGCTTGCGGCCTGATGCGCCGCTACCTGGGCGCCATTGCCGCGCTGCTGCTGGCGCTCGTGCTGGCAGGTGCGCTCACGCAGGTCAAGGGCCGCTGGCTGCAGCCGTTCCTGGTCGCCGCGCCGCTCGCCTTCTTCGCCTGCGCGCCGCAGCTGCGGCATCACCCGCGCCTTCCGGCGCTGCAGCGGGTGCTGCTGGTATGGGCCGTGCTGCTGGTCGCGTTGATGGTGGTGCGCATGCCGTTCAACGGCTGGCGCGGCAGGACCGAAGTGATGCACGTGCCGGTGCGCGCGCTGGCGCAGGCATTGCGCGACGCCGGCTACGACGGCCGGCCGATCGTGACCCCCAGCCGGACGCTGGGCGGCGCGCTGCGGGTGCAGTTCGCCCCGGCGCAGGTCGTCGTCGTCGGCCTCGGCGGCGAAGCGCTGCCCGACACGGCGCTGTGGATCGGCCCGGGAGAGGGCCCGGCCGCGCTCGCCGCGATCGAAGGCGCGACGGGGCAGCCGACAGCGGCGGCGCGGTCGATCGCCTTGCCTGCGGTGCACGCGCCGGCCTCCGCCGCGCCGCTGCACTTCACCTTCAGCCTGCAGCCCTGAAGCCCTGGGGACGCGCCACCGGACGCAGCCCTTCGTACAGCGCCAGATAGGCCGCGACCACCGCCTGCTCGCCGTGCTCGCGCTGCGCGGTGGCATGGCCGGCGTCGGCCAGCCGCGCCAGCTCGGCCGCGCTCGAAGCCAGCATGCGCCGCAGCGCATCGGCCAGCCCGGCCGGGTCGTTAAGCGGCGCCAGCAGCGCGTTCTCGCCTTCGCTGACCAGCTCATGCGCGCCTTCGTTGCGCGTGCTCAGCACCGGCAGCCGGTGCTGCCAGGCCTCGAGGATGACGTTGCCCAGCGGCTCGTGCCGCGACGGGCAGACGAACACGTCGCCGAGCGCAAAGTACGGCGTGGTGTCGTTCTGCCAGCCGGCCCAATGCACGCGCGGCGCCACGCCGAGCCGCTTTGCCAGCTCGGTGAGCGGCGCCCGCTCGCCGCCGTCGCCGGCGATCAGCAGTTGCAGCGGCCGCCCGCCGACCGTCGCGTCGAGCTGCGCGAAGGCTTCGAGCAGGTCCTGGAAGCCCTTCTTCACGACCATGCGGCCGAGCGCGAAGATCACGAAGGCGTCCGGCGCTATACCGAGGCGCTGGCGCAGCGCCCGGCGTTCCTCGGCGCTCACCGTGCGCGGCTCGGGCACGAAATTGCCGATGTGGAACACGCGCTCGCGCGGCAGCCCATGCTGGAGCAGGTAGTCGCAGATGTCGCGCGTATTGCCCACCCAGGCATGCGCATGCCGGTAGTAGCCGTCGATGCGGTAGTAGCCGCCCAGCCGCGCCACGTGCAAGGCGCGGCTGCCCGCGGGCAGGCGGGTCAGCCGCGTTGCGCGGCCCATGTAGGTCTGCACCACGTCGGGCTGGCGCGCAGCGATCAGCCGCGTCAGCCGCCAGCGCGAATAGAGATCCCACTTCGACGCCATCGGCAGGTGCAGCTGCTCGATCGCGCCCGACAGCTGCTGCACCACCGGGCTGTCGGCGCGGATCACCGCCAGGCACGAGTGGCCGGCGCGCTGCAGCGCTTCGACGAGGCGGATGAAGAACCAGTCGGCGCCGCCCAGCTGGTGGCTGCCGAGCACGTGCATCGTTCTCAGCATGCGGCTGCTTCGGGAACGCGGCGCTGCGTACTGGGCATGGGTCTATTCTGGCAGCAGCAGCGGCAGCGGCAGCGGCAGCTGCCGCTGCCGCTGCCGCGACAATCGCCGGCTGTCGTGTCCCGAAGGGTTCGTGCATGTGTGGAATTGCCGGCGTCGTCACCGCGGCGTCGTCCGCGGAAAGCCTGCGCGGCGGCCTGGAGGCCGCGGCGGCGGCGCTGCGGCAGCGCGGCCCCGACGACTTCGGCATCCGCATCGACGGCGCCGTGGGGCTGGTGCACACGCGGCTGTCGATCATCGACCTGGCCGGCGGCCACCAGCCGATCGTGTCGCCCGACGGCCAGCTGTCGGCGGTGGTCAACGGCGAGGTCTACAACTACGTGGAGCTGCGGCGCGAATTCCGCGCGCGCGGCGCGGCGGAGCCGCTCAGCGGCTCCGATTCCGAATGCGTGATGCAGGTGTACGCCGCCGAAGGCGTGGCCGGCTTCGCCCGGCTGCACGGCATGTTCGCGCTGGCGCTGCTCGACCGCACGCGGCACTGCCTGGTGCTGGCGCGCGACCGCCTGGGCATCAAGCCGCTGTACCTGTACCGCGACGCCACGCGCGTGGCCTTCGGCTCGGAGTTGAAGGCGCTGCTGCCGCTGCTGCCCGGCGCGCCGGTGCTGCAGGCCGATGCGATCGCGCAGTTCCTGGAACACGAGTTCGCCGCCGGCGAGCACACGGCCATCGCCGGCATCACGCGCGTGCCGCCCGGCTGCGCGCTGAGCATCGACATGAGCCTGGGCATGACGACGCAGCGCTTCTGGTCCATGGACGCACTGCGCACGCAGCGCCTGAACCTGGCGCAGGCCGAAGAGGCCTTCAGCGCGCTGTTCGAGCAGGTGATGCGCGAGCACATGCGCGCCGACGTGCCCTTCGGCCTGTTCCTGTCCGGCGGCGTCGATTCCAGCCTGCTGTGCGCGATGCTGACGCGCCTGCACGACCGGCCGATCCGCAGCTTTTCGGTCGGCTACTCGGTGGCGCGCGAGCGCAACGAGCTCGACGCCGCGCAGGCCGTCGCGCACCGCTTCGGCACGCAGCATGAATCGCTGGTGATCACGCCGGCGCAGCTGCGCGCGCGCATCGCGCATGCGGTGTGGTCCACCGACGAACCGATGCGCGACTTCGCGGTGCTGCCGACGACGCTGCTGGCCGAGCAGGCCGGGCGTTCGCTGAAGGTGATCTTCACCGGCGAAGGCGGCGACGAAGCCTTCGCCGGCTACGCGCGCTACCGCCGCAACCCTTTCGCGCGCGGGCTGTCGATGCTGCGCCACCCCGGCCTCGGCGGCATGCGCTCGCGCAACCGCTGGCCGCGGGAATGGCGCGACAAGGTCTTCGGGCCGCGGCTGCGCGCGGCGAGCGGCGGCTTCAGGCGCGCGCAGGCCGCGGCCTGGCAGGCCGGCCCGCCGCAGTGGAGTGCGCTGCAGCGCACGCAGCAGGTGGACCTGCTGACGGCGCTGCCGGACAAGCTGCTGGTCAAGGTGGACCGCAGCCTGATGGCCTTCGGCGTCGAGGCACGCGTGCCCTACCTGGACCACCGCATCGTCGAGTTCGGGTTGATGCTGCCCGACGCGCTGAAGGTGCAGGGCCGCACCGGCAAGGTCTTGCTGCGCCACTGGGGCCAGCGCTGCATGCCGCGCGAGCCCCTGATGCAGAGCAAGCAGGGCTTCCACGTGCCGATGGCCCAGGTGCTGGACGCGCCGCTGCTGCGCGCGCTGGGGCCGGCGCTGGCCGGCAACCGCGCGCTGCGCGAGTGGTTCGACGCCGACGGCCTGCGGCAGCTGGTCGAGGCGCAACGCCAAAGCGGCGGCCTCAGCGAGCTGGTCTGGGGGGTGATGCAGTTCGCGATCTGGCACCGCATCTTCATCGAGCGCGGCGGCGTGCGGCCCGCGCTCGACGAAGACCCGCTGGACTGGATCCGCTGACTCCCCCCAAAGAGGGCCCCCGCCGAGCCCGCCCTTTGGCGGATTCACGCGCCGCCCCGCGCTTCGCAGAATCTCTCCCAACCCGGCATGTCGCCGGGCCTGGCCCCAAAGGAGATTCGCCATGTTCCGCAACATCCTCGCCGCTCTGTTCATCGCCGCCTGCACCTTCGCCGCGCAGGCCGCCGTCGACGCCAACAAGGCCAGCCAGGCCGAGCTCGAGACCGTCAAGGGCATCGGTCCGGGCCTGTCGAGCAAGATCCTCGATGCGCGCAAGACCGGCGCCTTCAAGGACTGGAACGACCTGGTCGAGCGCGTCGGCGGCGTCGGCCCGGGCAATGCCGCCAAGTTCTCGCAGGCCGGACTGACGGTCAACAATGCCAGCTACGGCGGTACCACGCCGGCCGCGCCGGCGCCGGCCAAGACGGCAAAGGCGGCCGCCAAGCCCGCCGAACCGGCGGCGCCCGCGCGCCAGTGACTGACGCGCCGGCCGCTTCAGGCGCGCGGCGCGGCGGCCGGCCAGCCGAAGAAGCCCAGCACCTCGTCGCGCCGCGACAGCACGTCCTGCTCGCCCAGCGCCATCAGCTCGCGCGTGTAGCCCGACTCGAACAGCAGGTAGCTGGCCAGCGCCGCGCCCTGCGCGCCGTGGCCGTTGCTGCGCACGCCGACGGCGCGCAGCAGGCCGCGCACCGTGGCCGGCAGGTCGCGGACATGGCGCGCGGCAATGTCGTCCAGGCGCTGCGACGGCGTGATCACCAGCGCATTGATCGGGTGCAGCGGCGTGGCCGCGCGCGCCTCGTCGCTGAGCAGTGCCAGCGTGCGGTTGATGCGCTGCAGCCGCTCCACGTCGGCCGTCAAGGCATCGAGGAAGATGCTCGACAGCGAATGCCCGGCGATCTGCGCCAGGCTCGGGTAGCCGGTGCTGTCGACGCGGTGCACGGCGGGATGCTGCACGCGGCCCGCGCCGATCACCACCAGCCGCTGCGCGCCGAGATGGATGGCCGGCGACAGCGGCGCCGTCTGGCGCATCGAGCCGTCGCCGAACCATTGCGGCTGGCCGTGTATCGGCAGCTCGGTGGCCGGAAAGACGAAGGGAATCGCCGACGAAGCCAGCAGGTGCGCGGTGCCCAGTTCGGCCGCCACCGCCATGCGCTGCGCGCGCACCCACGGCGGCAGCGGCGCCGCCGCCTGGTAGAAGCTGACGTGCACGCCGGCGGTGTAGCTGGACGCACTCAGCGCCAGCGCCTGCACGTGGCGGCCGGCCAGCATGCGCGGCAGCCGCTCCATCGGCACCGCGCGCGCCAGCAGTTCGGCCAGCGGGCTGTTGTCGAGCAGCGAGTGCGGCCGCGCCTTGCGCGACCGCGGGCGCAGCCAGCCCAGCGACACCATGGCCAGCCAGCGCGCGCCGCCGCGCGCCAGGCCCCAGCTGTCGACGCGGTAGACGTGTTCGGCGCGGAAGTCCTGCCACACCTGGGCGATGGCTTCGACCGAGTGGTCGAAGTGGTCGGCGCCGCAGGCCAGCGCGGCGGCGTTGATCGCGCCGGCCGAGGTGCCGCAGATCACGCCGAACGGGCTGCGCCGCGCCGAGACCCGCGTGTCGCGGCGCAGCCGGGCGATGGCGCGCAGCACGCCGACCTGATAGGCCGCGCGTGCGCCGCCGCCGCCGAGCACGAGGCCGGTGAGCGGGGTTTCGTGCATGCCCGGCAGCGCTGCGCTGCGGCTCAGCCGTAGACGACGTTCGCCTGGCCCTGGTGCGCGACGCTGCGCCAGTGCGCCAGCGCCTCGTCGCAGGGCCAGAAGCGCGCCTCGTCGCCGAGCTCCAGCTCGGCCGTGGCTTCGGCGCGCTGCAGCTTCAGGACCACGCCCAGGCCCTGCTGCAGCTCGCCCTGCCCGGTGTGCAGCTTGCGCGCCGGCCACTGGCGCAGCAGTTCGCGCAGCGGCAGCGGCGCGCCGTTGACGGCCACCGCCAGATGGCGGCCGAAGCGCGCGCGCGCCGCGGCCAGGTCCCAGACCTGCGCCACGTCCAGGCGCAGCCCGCCGCTGAAGCGGTCGAGCTTGACGCGGCCCTGCACGATCAGCAGCTCGTCTTCGCGCAAGAGCTCGCGGTGCGCGTCGATCACGTCCTCGCCGGCCACCGCCTCGATGACTTCGCTGCGGTCGTCGAGCTTGAAGATCATCACCCGGCCGCGCTGGCCGTTGACCACGCGCAGCTCGCTGGCGATGCCCGCCAGCAGCTGCGGCTCGCGCGTATCGGCCAGGCCGGCGATGGGCGTGCGGCAGAACTGCCGCAGCTCGGCCTCGTTCTGCTCGAACAGGTGGCCGGAGAGAAAGAAGCCGAGCGCCGTCTTCTCCTGCGTCAGCCGCTCCTTCACATCCCAGGCCGCCGCTGCGACCAGCGCCGGCTCGTGCGTGGACGCAGCATGCGACACCTCGCCGTCATGGCCGAAGTCGAACAGCCCGCCCTGGTCGGCGTGCGCGGCCTGCGTGTCGGCCCAGTCCAGGGCCAGGCTCACGCTGGCCAGCAGCGACGCGCGGTCGGCATGCAGCTTGTCGAACGCGCCGGCCTTGATCAGCGCCTCGATCACGCGCTTGTTGATGCGCTGGCGGTCGACGCGCGCGCAGAAGTCGAACAGGCTGCGAAACGGCCCGCCGCCGGCCTGCGCGCTGCCCTCGCGCGCGGCGACGATGGCCTCGATCGCCGCCTGCCCCGTGCCCTTGATCGCGCCCAGCCCGTAGCGCACCGTCTTGTCGTCCACCGGCTCGAAGCGGTAGACGCCGCGGTTCACGTCGGGCGGCTCGAAGCCGATGCCGAACTGCTTGGCGTCATTCAGCAGCACCTTCAGCTTGTCGGTGTCGTCCATTTCCACCGTCATGTTGGCGGCGTAGAACTCGGCCCCGCAGTGCACCTTCAGCCAGGCGGTGTGATAGGCCAGCAGCGAGTACGCGGCGGCATGGCTCTTGTTGAAGCCGTAGCCGGCGAACTTCTCCATCAGGTCGAAGACCTCGTCGGCCTTGGCCTGGGCGATGCCGTTGGCCAACGCGCCGGCGCGGAAGACCTCGCGCTGCTTGGCCATCTCCTCGGCCTTCTTCTTGCCCATCGCGCGGCGCAGCAGGTCGGCGCCGCCCAGCGAGTAGCCGCCCAGGATCTGCGCCGCCTGCATCACCTGTTCCTGGTAGACGAAGATGCCGTAGGTCTCGCTCAGCACCGTCTCCAGCAGCGGATGCGGATAGCCGATCGCCTCCTTGCCGTTCTTGCGCGCGCAGAAGCTCGGGATGTTCTCCATCGGCCCGGGCCGGAACATGGCGTTCAGCGCGAACAGGTCCTCGATGCGCGTCGGCCGCGCCTCGCGCAGCATGCCCTGCATGCCGCGCGATTCGAACTGGAACACCGCCTCGGTCTTGCCGTCGGAAAAGAGCTTGTAGACCCGCGCGTCGTCCAGCGGCAGCGTGTCGTAGTCGAAGTCCTGGTACTGCGGCCGCCGCGCGCGGATGAACTCCTTGGCCAGCTCCAGGATCGTCAGCGTCGCCAGGCCGAGGAAGTCGAACTTCACCAGGCCGATGGCCTCGACATCGTCCTTCGCAAACTGGCTCACCGCGCTGGCGCTGCCCGGCTGCTGGTACAGCGGACAGAAGTCGGTGATCTTGCCGGGCGCGATGAGCACGCCGCCGGCATGCATGCCGACGTTGCGCACCAGGCCCTCGACGCGCATGGCCAGCGACAGCAGCTCGGCCACCTCTTCTTCGGCGGCTTCGCGTTGTTCCAGCTCGGGCGCCTCGCGGCGCGCGTAGATCGTGCTGTCCTTGGCCGGGTCGTAGCCGGCAGGCACGCGCTGCAGCGTCACCTGCTTGCCCGGCGGCGCCGGCACCAGCTTGGCGATGCTGTCCACGTGCCCGTAACCCATGCCGAGCACGCGGCCCACGTCGCGCAGCGCGGCCTTGGCGGCCATGGTGCCGAAGGTGGCGATCTGGCTCACCGCGTCGCGGCCGTAGCGCGCCTTCACGTAGTCGATCACGCGCTCGCGGTTGGCCTGGCAGAAGTCGATGTCGAAGTCGGGCATCGACACGCGCTCGGGGTTCAGGAAGCGCTCGAACAGCAGGTGGTACTGCAGCGGATCCAGCCCGGTGATGAACAGCGAGTACGCCACCAGCGAACCGGCGCCCGAGCCGCGCCCGGGTCCCACCGGGCAGCCATTGGCCAAGGCCCACTTGATGAAGTCGCTGACGATCAGGAAGTAGCCCGGGAAGCCCATCTTCAGGATCGTGACGATCTCGTACTCGAGCCGCTCGGCATAACGCGGGCGCTGGCGCTCGCGCTCGGCGGCGTCCGGATAACGCATCCGCAGCCGCTGCTCCAGGCCGTCGAAGGACAGCTGGCGGAAGTAGTCCTCCACGGCCATGCCCTGCGGAATCGGGAAGTTCGGCAGCTGCGGCTTGCCGAGCGTCAGCTGCAGGTTGCAGCGCTGCGCGATCAACAGGCTGTTGGCCAGCGCCGACGGCAGGTCGGCGAACAGCGCCTGCATCTCGGCGCGCGTCTTGAAGTACTGCTGCTCGCTGAAGCGCTTGATGCGCCGCGGGTTGGCCAGCGTCTCGCCTTCGGCGATGCACACGCGCGCCTCGTGCGCCTCGTAGTCGTCGCGCTGCAGGAACTGCAGCGGGTGCGTGGCCACCACCGGCAGCTCGAGCTGCGCGGCCAGCGCCACCGCACGCCGCACGTGGGCCTCGTGGGTCGGCAGTCCGGCGCGCTGCAGCTCGATGTAGAAGCGAGCGTCGAAGCACACCGCCAGGCGCCGCGCCAGCGACTGCGCACGCGGCGCATCACCGGCCAGCAGCGCCATGCCGACCACGCCGGCATCGGCGCCGGACAAGGCGATCAGCCCGCCGTTCAACTCGTCCAGCCACGACCACTTGATCCACGCCTGCGTGCGCTGCGCATTGCTGGTCCAGCCGCGCGCCAGCAGCTCGCACAGGTTCAGGTAGCCCTGCATGTTCTGCACCAGCAGCAGCAGCCGGCTCGGCTGCTTGTCGCCGCCGTCGGGCTCCATCCATACATCGACGCCGATGATCGGCTTGATGCCCTGGGCGCGGCAGGCCTGGTAGAACTGCACCGCGCCGAACAGGTTGTTCAGGTCGCTGATGGCCAGCGCCACCTGGCCGTCGCCGCGCGCCGCGCGGGCCGCGTCGTCGATGCGCAGCATGCCGTCGACGACCGAATATTCGCTGTGCAGACGCAGATGGACGAAGGACATGCGGCATTGTAGGCAGCGCCCTCCCCGCCTCGCCCCGCGCCCTGCTCGCGTCCTCTCGCGCCCTTCCTAGAATCACCCGCTTGAGCCCGCCCCGCACCCCTGCCGCATGAAGGCGCTGGCGCTGAAGCTGCTGGGCGCGCTGCTGCTGCTGACGGCCATCGCGATGTGGCTGTCGCGCGCGCCGGACTGGCCGGTGCAAGCGCTGGTTGCGCGCTGGGCGCCGCCGCCGTCGGACTTCATCGAGGTCGGCGGCCAGCTGGTGCATCTGCGCGACGTCGGCCCGCGCGGCGACCCCGAGCCGCTGCTGCTGCTGCACGGCACCGCGGCCAGCCTGCACACCTGGGAAGGTTGGGTCCAGGCGCTTGGCGCGCAGCGGCGCATCATCAGCGTCGACCTGCCCGGCTTCGGTCTCACCGGCCCGCGCGCCGACGGCGACTATCAGGGCGACACCTATGCGCGCTTCGTGCTCGCTGTGATGGACCAGTTGCGCGTGCGGCGTTTTGCCATCGCCGGCAATTCACTGGGCGGCGAGATCGCCTGGCGCACCGCCTGGCTCGCGCCCACGCGCGTGGCGCGGCTGATCCTGGTGGATGCCGGCGGCCTGGACATCGAGCCGGCGTCGCTGCCGATCGGCTTCGTCGCGGCACGCGTGCCGCTGCTGAACCGCCTGGGCGAATGGACGCTGCCGCGCGCGCTGGTCACGGCCAGCCTGCAGGAGGTCTACGGCGACCCGGCCAAGGTGGACGCCGCGTTGGTCGAACGTTATTACGAGCTGACGCTGCGCGAAGGCAACCGGCAAGCGCTGGTGCAGCGCCTGCAGCAGCAGCGCCGCGGCGAACATGCCGAACGCATCCGCGAGTTGAAGCTGCCGACGCTGATCCTGTGGGGCGGCCGCGACCGGCTGATCCCACCGGCCGCGGCGCAGCGCTTCAAGCAGGACATCGCCGGCAGCGAGCTGGTGGTCTTCGACGATCTGGGGCACGTGCCGCAGGAGGAAGACCCGGCACGCACTGCGGCCGCGGTCAAGGCTTTCCTGCAGCGCCGCTGACAAGCCCGCGCACACGCCCCAACAGTGGGCGCCCGCGCCATGAACGAGCTGTCGCACGCCGCCTCCGCCGCCTGCGCACGCGCCTATCAGACGGTGCGCGCGCGCAACGTCGAGTTGATCGCGCCGCTGTCGGCCGAAGACTGCCGGTTGCAGTCGATGCCCGACGCCAGCCCGAGCAAGTGGCATCTGGCGCATACCACCTGGTTCTTCGAGACCTTCGTGCTCGAGCGCTTCGAGCGCGCTTTCCACCCTTTCGACGCGGCCTTCCGCGTGCTCTTCAACAGCTGCTACCAGGGCGCCGACCCGAGCTGTGGCTGGCCATGGGCTGGGACTGGATACAAGCCGCCGAACGCCGCGCGCCGCTGTACTGGCTGGACGACGGCGCGAGCGTGTTCGCGCTGCACGGCCGCCGCGGCATCGGTGCGCACGCACCGCTGGCGCACCTGAGCTGCTTCTGCAGCGGCCCGCGCCGGTGCAGCTCGTCGGCAGCGTCCGGCAATGGACGCAGTCGGCTTATGCCGCCTATCCCGGCTGCCGGCCGGCGGTCGGCGCGGTGGGCGAATACAACGGCAAGTTCATGTGCAACCAGTTCGTGCTGCGCGGCAGCTCGTGCGCCACCCTGCCCGGCCATGCGCGCACCAGTTACCGCAACTTCTTCGCACCCGACGCGCAGTGGCAATTCAGCGCGTGCGCCTGGCCCGCGACCTTTGACGGCTCGCGGCGCAAAGCGGCCGTAGGCCGCTTTGCGCCAAGGCGCGTTCGTGCAGCTCCCCCGCGCCCCCTCCGAGAGGGGGCTCCAGCATGGCCGACGGGCCGGCCTTGCGGCCGGCGCAGGCCCCGGCCCCTCCATCGGCCGCCAGGCCGACTTGTCGAACGAACTGGAGCCCCCTCTCGGAGGGGGCTCGGGGGAGTGGTGCATAGCGCCCACAGGCGCAAAGCGGCCGAAGGCCGCTTTGCGCCGTCAGCGGCCGGCTTGTGCGTCGAACCCGAGTTGGTAAGAAGCACGACCCTACTCACCCTCGAGCAGGCCCAGCACCTCGGAGCGGAACTCGCGCCGGTACAGCACCCAGACCACGCTGGCCGCGGCGGCCAGCATCGCCCAGGGCGAGATGAACCAGGCAGCCGCCGCGAAGGACATGTAGTACGCGCGCAGCCCGTCGTTGAAGGAAGCTGCCGCCAGACCCATGACGCGGCCGGCGCGGTCCGCAAAGGCGCGGCGATGGACGTCGTCGGCCATCGCCTCGGACTCGGGCGCCGCGGCCACCAGCAGCACGCCCACGCCGTACAGGCGAATGCTCCAGGTGAAGCGGAAGAAGGCGTAGATGAAGATCGCCGTCATCACCGCCACCTTGAAGTCGAAGACCAGCATCGAGGTGCGCGCGACGAACGGCAATTCGTGCACCAGTTCGCTGGCACGCCCGGTGGTGCCCAGCACCGCGATCAGCGCACCGATGATCAGGATCGTCGTCGAGGCGAAGAACGAGGCCGTCGACGACTGCAGCTGCACCACCGCGCCGTCGAGGATGCGCACCTCGCGATAGGTGGTCTGCAGCATCCACTGCCAGCGCACCCGGTTGGAGCTGATCAGGAACGACGGCCGCCGGTGCGAGCGGCGGCGCGCGAAATGCGCATAGCCTGTCCAGGCCGCGAGGAACAGGCCCAGCCCGGCCCAGTCGATCAGCGGCAGCAGCCGCAGCAGCTCCTCCAGCCTTTGCATGGGCGCGACTGTAGCGCCCGGCGGCGGCTCAGGGCTTCGTGCCGCGGCGCGCGTCCAGGCTCAGCGCGCCGGCTCCGAACGCCGCCAACAGCAGCAGGCCGCCGGTCACCGAGACGTTCTTCATGAACAGCAGCTGCTGCATCATCTGCTGATCGGCGGGCAGGCTCCAGTAGGCGTGGAAGATCAGCGCGGCCAGCAGCGTGAACAGCGCCAGCGCCAGCGCGGCGATGCGCGTGCGCCAGCCGACGATGATCGCCAGCCCGGCCACCACCTCCAGCACCCCGGCGCCGATGGCCAGCAGCATCGGAAACGGCAGGCCCTTGCTGGCGATGTAGCCGGCCGTGCCGCTCAATCCAGCGAACTTGGAGAAGCCGGCGGGCACGAACATCAGTGCCAGCAGGATGCGGCCGATCAGGGCGAGGGGGGCGGTCATCATGATTTTGGTTTGCTCGTAAAGAGGCGTAGTGGTGAAAGAGGATGAAGAAGGTTCAGCGCGCCAGATCGAAAACCAGCACTTCGGCATCGCGGCCCTGGTCGAGCTGCAGCGCATTCTCACCGTCGAGCAGCGCCGCGTCGCCGTCGGCCAGCTCGACGCCGTTGACGCGGATGCGCCCGCGCGCCACGTGCACGTAGGCCTTGCGCTGCGGGTCCAGCGCCAGCACCGCCGACTCGCCGCCGTCGAACAGGCCGGCATGCACGGTGGCGTCGGCGTGCACGGTCAGCGAACCTTCGCGCCCGTCGGGCGAAGCGATCAGCCGCAGCCGGCCGCGCTTGTCGCCGGGGCTGAAGTGCTTCTGTTCGTAGCCCGGCGCGATGCCGCGCTGCTGCGGCTCGATCCAGATCTGCAGGAAGTGCGTGGCCGCGTCCTGCACATGGTTGAACTCGCTGTGCATGACGCCGCGCCCGGCGCTCATGCGCTGCACGTCGCCGGGGCGGATCACGCCGTCGGCGGCGCCGCGGCGGCCGTTGCCCATGCTGTCCTGGTGCGCGAGCGCGCCTTCCAGCACGTAGCTGATGATTTCCATGTCGCGGTGGCCGTGCGTGCCGAAGCCGCCGCCCGGCGCGATGCGGTCGTCGTTGATGACGCGCAGGTTGCCGAAGCCCATGTGCGCCGGGTCGTAGTAGTCGGCGAAAGAGAAGCTGTGGAAGCTCTTCAGCCAGCCGTGGTCGGCATGGCCGCGTTCGTGCGCGGGGCGCAGCGTCATCATGTCCGGTCTCCTGGGCACAAGCACATGAGGTCAATGTAGTGCCTCGAGGCGCGGCGTACAGCGGCCCGCGCGCGAAGGCGGCGTTCAAATAAGATGAAGTCATGTCGAAGACCCACTTCGCATTGACGCCCGACGCGCTGGCCATGATCGACACCATCGCGCGCACCGGCAGCTTCGCCGCGGCCGCGCGCGAGCTGGGCAAGGTGCCGTCGGCGCTGACCTACAGCGTGCGCCAGCTCGAGGATGCGCTGGACGTGCTGCTGTTCGACCGGCGCTCGCGCCAGGCCAAGTTCACCGCTGCCGGCGCGGAACTGCTCAACGAAGGCCGGCGCCTGCTGGCCGAAAGTGCGGCCGTGGCCAACCGCGTCAAACGTGTCGCCTCCGGCTGGGAGACGCAGCTCAGCGTGGCCGTCGACGACGCGCTGTCGCGGCTGACCGTATTCGAGCTGTGCGAGGCCTTCTATGCGCTCGACCCGCAAGGCATGGCCGGCGCCGGCACGCTCGGCAACGGCGGCCCGGGCACGCGGCTGAAGCTGCGCACCGAGGTCATGACCGGCACCTGGGAAGCGCTGGTCAGCGGCCAGGCCGACCTGGCGATCGGCGTGGGCCTGCAGAGCCCGCCGCCGGGCGTCGCGCTGGAACCCATCGGCGAGCTGGGTTTCGTCTTCGCGGTATCGCCGCGGCACCCGCTGGCCGCCGCGCGCGAGCCGATCAACGACGTCGAGCTGCTGCGCTTTCGCGCGGTGGCCGTGGCCGACACCGCACAGCACATGTCGCCGCTGACGCTGAACCTGCTGCCGGGGCAGGACGTGCTCACGGTGTCGAGCATGACGGCCAAGATCGAGGCGCTGCTGCGCGGCCTGGGCTGCGGCTACATCCCCGAGCCGATGGTGCGCGAGCATCTGCGCGATGGCCGGCTGGTGGCCCGGCGCACGTTGCGGCCGAACGCGCCGGTGCGCCTGGGCTACGCCTGGCGCTGCGGCATCGGCCGCCGCGAGCGCGCGTCGCTGGGTCTCGCGCTGCAGTGGTGGCTCGAGCAGCTGGCCGTGCCGACCACGCGGCAGGCGCTGCTGCAGCGTCACGCCGCATAGATGGCGCAGGACGCAGCGGCCACCGGCCGTGCCGCACCCGTGGCTGCCGGCGGCCTCGCACTCGCGGCCACCGGCCGCTTTGCACCCGCGGCCGCCGGCCGCTTCGCACCCTCGCCCACCGGGCCCCTGCATGCCGGCTCGCTGGTGGCGGCGCTGGCCAGCTGGCTGGACGCCCGTGCGCGCGGCGCGCGCTGGCTGCTGCGCATCGAGGACGTCGATGCGCCGCGCTGCGTGCGGGGCATGGACCGCGTGATCATCGATCAGCTCGCGGCGCTGGGGCTGCATGCGGACGAGCCGCCGCTGTATCAATCGACGCGCAGCAATGCCTACCGCCAGGCGCTGCAGACACTGCGCGAGCGCGGCTGGGTCTACGACTGCGGCTGCACGCGCCGCGACATCGAAGCCGCGCTCGCCGCCGCGGGCACGCCGCGCGAGCGCCATGCGCAGGCCGTGTACCCCGGCACCTGCCGCGACGGCCTGCACGGCAAGCCGCCGCGCGCAGTGCGGCTGCGCACGCGGCATCGCGGCATCGGGCCGTGCATCGCCTGGGTCGATCGGCGGCTCGGCGCGATGTCGCAGCATGTCGAGCACGAGGTCGGCGACTTCGTGCTCGAGCGCGCCGACGGGCTGTGGGCCTATCAGCTGGCGGTGGTGGTCGACGATGCCTGGCAGCAGGTCAGCGACGTGGTGCGCGGCGCCGACCTGGCCGACAACACCGCGCGGCAGATCCTGCTGCAGCGCGCGCTGGGGCTGCCGACACCCAGCTATCTGCACGTGCCGCTGGTGCTGGGCCGCGACGGACAAAAGTTGTCGAAGCAGAACGGCGCGGCGCCGCTGGACTCGAGCGACCCGCTGGCCGCCCTGCGCGCGGCCGGCCGCGTGCTGCAGTTGCCGGAACTGGCTGCCGACGATGCCGCGTCCTGGCTGCGTGCCGCGCTGCCGGCATGGGCCGCGCGGTGGATCTCCGAGCGCGGGCTGGCATGATGCGCAGCCTTGTCCACAGAGGAAGCTTTCGATGATCACCTCCCCCTCCGGGCTGCAGTACGAAGACACGATCGCCGGCAGCGGCGACACCGCGCGCGCCGGCCAGCAGGTCAGCGTGCACTACACCGGCTGGCTGCACGACCCGGCCCGGCCCGACGGCCGCGGCCGCAAATTCGACAGCAGCAAGGACCGCGGCCAGCCCTTCGGCTTCGGCCTCGGCGCCGGCCAGGTCATCGGCGGCTGGGACGAAGGCGTGCAGGGCATGCAGGTCGGCGGCACGCGCGTGCTGCTGATCCCGCCTGCGCTCGGCTACGGCGCGCGCGGCGCCGGCGGTGTGATCCCGCCGAACGCGACGCTGGTATTCGAAGTCGAGCTGCTGGGGACCTGAGTCAGCGCGGGCGGCTGCGCGGTGCGGCCGGCTTGCCGGCCCAAGGCGCGGCGCCGTGATGACGGTCCGCGAAGCCGCTGCGGTGTCCCGTCGGCCCGGCGCGCCGCTTGTCGCGCGACGGCGCGAAGCGCTGCGGCGGCGCCGGGCGGGGCTCCGGGCGGCGCGGCTCCAGCCCGGCGATCACCGCCGGCGGAATGCGCTGCGTGGTGAAGCGCTGGATGTGGTGGATCATGCCGGCGTCGCGGCGCTCGGCCAGCGTCACCGCCAGGCCCGAGCGTCCCGCGCGCCCGGTGCGGCCGATGCGGTGCACGTAGTCCTCGGCCTTCATCGGCAGGCCGTAGTTGATGACGTGGCTGATGGTCGGCACGTCGATGC
>OEIU01000890.1_pt1 | contig 23101 bp, 18 predicted proteins | sample 1539221 | NCBI WGS metagenome assembly OEIU01 (sample SAMN03792071, study PRJEB22550) | activated sludge metagenome | feature: wastewater treatment plant; material: activated sludge; isolation source: Wastewater treatment plant of a petroleum refinery complex | place: Argentina: Zarate | collected...
ACGCAGATCGAGCAGATGATTTCGCCGGCGACGATGCCCGGCAGATATTTGGCCTTCTGCTCGGGCGTGCCGCGCAGCGCGATGTGGCTCGCCGACATGTCGGTCTGCACGAGGATCGAGGAGGTGAATCCGCCGAAGGGGCAGCGCGCCAGTTCCTCCGCGGATACCATCGAGGCGAGCGGGCCGAGGTCGGTGCCGCCATAGTCTACGGGATAGCGCATGCCCAGCAGGCCGAGCGCGCCCATCTGGCGATAGATCTCGCGCGGGATCTTGCCGGCCCGCTCCCATTCCTCGCCATTCGGCAGGACGTTCTGCTCGACGAAGCGGCGCACCTGATCGCGCATCTGCACGAGATGTTCGGGCAGGGAGGCCGGATCGGGAAAGCGGAATTCGGCGGCCGAGGAGCCGCGCGCCTGAACGTTCATGTCTCCTCCGGCAGGCGCTCTGGACGTGGCGCCCTTTGTGGCCGATAATTAAACCGAGCGTCCGGTTTATGCAACACGGGCGCCCGGGGAAACAGGCGCCGAGGACGGTTGAATGTCGATGCTGATTTCGGAAACGCAGGGCGCAGTCGCCGTGCTCACGCTGAACAATCCCGCGCAATACAATGCGCTGGCTTGGGGCATGTTGAGCGAGCTCGACGCGGCGCTCGACGCCGCCATCGCCGACAAGGACGTGCGCGCCATCCTGCTCACCGGCGCGGGCAAGGGCTTCTGCTCCGGCGCGCAATTCGGTGGCGACACGTTCGCCATGGGCGACAAGATCGCCGACACGATGCGGTCGCACCTGACGCCTGTCATCGAGAAGATGCGCAATTCGCCGAAACCCGTCGTGACCGCGATCAATGGTCCCTGTGCAGGCGCGGGCGTCGGCATCGCGCTTGCCGGCGACATGGTGATCGCGGCGCGCTCGGCAAAGTTCATCCTGTCGTTCGTGCGGCTCGGCGCGACGCTCGACGGCGGCACGTCGCTGTTCCTGCAGCGCTCGATCGGCGCGGCGCGCGCCCGCGCGCTGGCGCTGACCGGCGAGCCGCTGACGGGCGAGCGCGCCGCCGAATGGGGCCTCGTCTGGAAATGCGTCGACGACGACGCACTCCATGCCGAGGCGCTGGCGGCCGCCGAGCGCCTCGCCGCCGGCCCGCCGCTGGCGATCGCGATGATCAAGAGGCAGCTCGACGACGCGTGGACGGACGAACTGGCGAAAACGCTTGAGGAAGAGGCGGCGGCGCAGACGCGCGCCTTCGTCACCGCCGACCTGCGCGAGGGCGCAGCGGCCTTCGTCGAGAAGCGCGCGCCAAAGTTCACGGGCAAGTGACAGCAAGGAGGGAGAAAACGATGGGAGCGCCAAAGACAAGCGTCGCGGACCGCGCGCTGGGCAAGATGGTCGTCGGCGGGATTCTGACGACGGCGGCGCGCCGCTTTCGCGACCGCGAGGCGATCTATTGCGTCGGCACCGGCCGGCGCTTCAGTTACCGTCAGATCAACCAGCGCTGCAATCGCCTGGCGCACGGGCTGACCGGCCTCGGCTTTTCCAAGCCGGACGTCGTCGCTTTCCTGTGCAGCAACCGCGCGGAGCTGCCGGAGATCTATTTCGCGCTCGCCAAGCTCGGCCTGGTCGGCATTCCCCTCAACTACCGCCTCGCGCCGGCGGAGATCGTCGCGCTGATGCAGGCGATGGGCGCGAGCGGAATGATCTACGAGACGCGCTTCGCAGCGGCGGCCGAGCAAGTGAAGTCGAAACTGCCGATCGAGCGGTTCGTCGCGATCGGCGACGCGGCGCCCGACTGGGCGGTCGCCTACGAGGATCTGCTGGCGCGGTCGGCGGACGTCGAGCCGGACGTCGTCGTCGAGGAGCACGATCCTTTCTACTTCAATCTCACATCCGGCACGACCGGCCTGCCCAAGTCCTATGTGCTGACGCATCTGAACAATGCCGTGATCGGCCAGATGTTCGAATGCTACGACATGTCGCGCAACGACGTGATCATGACCGTGTTCCCGGCCTTCGGCCGCGTCGGCTACGCCTGGATCGTCGCGGGCATGCTGTTCGGCGCGCGCAACGTGATCATGGACTTCCATCCCGGCGAATTTCTTCGCCTGGTCGAGCAGGAGCGGGTGACGCTCCTCAACCTCGTCGCGACCATGGCGGCGATGGCGCTCGCCGAGCCGACGCTGAAGCAGCGCGACCTGTCGTCGCTGCGCGGGCTCGTGTTCGCCGGCTCCATGTTCCCCGCGCCCCTGCGGGAGAAGGTGCAGGCGCATCTGTGCCCGAACATCTACGAATATTACGGGATGCAGGAAACGGGCGCGCTGACAATCTCGACGCCGGAGGACCGCAGGTTCCGGCCGGAGTCGATCGGCGCGCCGATGGCCTTCGCCGATGTGCGGATCGAACGGCCGGACGGCGGCGTCGCCGGTCCGAACGAACTCGGCGAGATCGTCGGCCGTTCGCCGGCCACCGTGACCGGCTATTTCGCAAATCTCGAGAAGTCCGCGGAAACCTTCCGCGGCGGGTACGTGCACACCGGCGATCTCGGCCTGATGGACGAGGAGGGATTCGTCTTCATCAAGGGGCGGCTGAAAGACATGATCATCACCGGCGGGCAGAACGTCCACGCCGCCGAGATCGAGGAGACATTGCTGGCGATCCCGGGCGTCGCCGATTGCGCGGTGTTCGGCCTGCCGGACGAAATGTGGGGCGAGCGCGTTTCGGCGCTGATCGTGCGCGACGGCCAGAAGGGCGAGGTGAGCGCGCAGGCGATCGAGGCGCATTGCCGCGAGCGGCTCGCCGGCTTCAAAATCCCGCGCACGATCCTGTTCGACGAGCAGCCCCTGCCGCGCACGCCGACCGGCAAGGTCCAGAAGTTCCTGCTGGTCGAGCGGTTTTCGGGCGAGAAGAGCTGAAGCCGCGCCGGCGGCGGCCTTGACCTCCTGCCGGCTAGGCAACATTGGTCCCTGGAGGAAACCGAGGTGAGTCGATGAGCGCCAGACGCGCGCAAGTATCGCCCTGGGCGCCGTTCGAGGACAGGCGGCGCGCGCGGGACGAGAAGAAGCATGCGGTGCTGCGCACGGCCGCGCAGCTCTTTCTCGACGTCGGATATCACCGCGCCACGCTGAACGACGTCGCGACGCGGCTGAACATCACCAAGCCGGCGCTCTACAATTATTTCCGCAGCAAGGAGGAAATTCTCGACGAGTGCTACCGTCTCGGCCAGCAGATGGCGGAAGAAGCGATCGCCGCGATCGACGAGGAAGGCGGCGACGGCCTGACCCGGCTGCGCAAGCTGATCCGCGCCTACGCGTTGCTGATGACCATCGATTTCGGCATGTGCCTCGTCAGGCTCGACGACCGGGAATTATCCGGGGACGCCTATCGGCGGGTGCGCGCCGAGAAGCGGCAGGACGATCTGGCCTTCCGCAGATACATAGAAGCCGGGGTGGCCGACGGGTCGATCGTCAAGTGCGACCCCAAGCTCGCCGCCTTCGTCATCGCCGGATCCCTGAACTGGATCGGTCACTGGTACCGGGAGGGCGGAGCCTATTCGGCTGATGAGATCGCGGACCATTTCGCCCGCCTTTTGACCACGGGCCTGGAGGCCAGGCGCACCCGGGGGCGCGGCCAGTCCGGCAAGGACGGCCGAGCGAACTCCCGAACGCAGGCGCGCGCTCGCAGGAAACCGGCCCCTGGAGGCGAAGGCCGTTAGCGCGGCCTGGGTCAAAACGTCCGTTGCTGGCCGCGGAGCAAGGGCCGCCAGCCCGGAAGCCCGACGCTCGTCGTCCCTGCGCTACGCCCGGAAGCCCGGGTCCAATCTGTCGAGTTTGCGGATCAACGCCGGCCAGACGAGTTTCTCGGCGACTTGAGACATCCCGCCGGAAGATGCGAGCGCCGCATTCTTCGCAATCACGTCCTGCGCGGTCGGGTGATCCATATCGCTGTCGCCCAGCATGCGCGTGCGCACCTGCATCGTGCAGGCGCGCTCGAGAAAATACATGCGCAGGAACGCGTCCGCGCAGGTGCGTCCGACCGCGAGCGTGCCGTGGTTGTGCAGGAGCATGAGGTTTTTCGAACCCAAGTCTTTCTGCAGGCGCGGGCGCTCATCGTGGTCGAGCGCAACGCCCTCGTAATCATGGTAGGCCAGATCGGGCAGAACCAGTTGCGCGGTCTGGTTCAAGGGCAACAGGCGCTCCTTCGAGGTGGAGACCGCAGTTCCGTCCGGCGTGTGCAGATGCATGACGCAGCCGGCGTCCTCGCGCACTTCGTGCACGGCGGAGTGAATCGTGAACCCCGCCGGGTTGACCGGATAATCGCTCCTGCCGACGGGCTGTCCGTCGAGCCCGATCTTCACCAGGCTGGAGGCCGTGATCTCCTCGAACATCATGCCGTAGGGATTGATCAGAAAATGATGCGCCGGGCCCGGAACGCGCGCGGAAATATGCGTGAAGATAAGGTCGTCCCATCCATAGAGCGCGACGAGGCGATAACAGGCGGCGAGATCGACGCGGATGGCCTTTTCGGCGGCGACAATGGCGTCTTCGTTCATGGCGGTCCTCCCGGCGGGTTTCCGGCGCGACAATAGCCCATGGACGACCGGACGTCTCATAGCCCGGAGCTATGACCCCTCGCACATTTGCGCTGTTCCAATGCGCGCCGGCCGGATGGCATGAAACGGCGACGGCGCTCATGCGCCGCAATGACAGCGGGAGGAAAGCGCATGAAGCCGCAGAACATGCTCGTCATCATGTCGGATGAGCACAACGCGCGCATGATGGGCTGCGCCGGACACAAGCTGGCCAGAACGCCCAATCTCGATGCGCTGGCCGCGCGCGGCGCGCTGTTTGCGGACGCCTATACGAATTGCCCGATCTGCGTGCCGGCGCGCGCAAGCTTCGCGACGGGCCGCTACGTGCACGACATAGAATACTGGGACAATTCGATCGCCTACGATGGCCGTACGCCAAGCTGGGGCCATGGCCTGCAGCAGGCGGGCGTGCGCGTGGAGTCGATCGGCAAGCTGCATTATCGCAGCGAAGAAGACGACACCGGATTCGACGCGCAGCATATCCCCATGCACATCGCCGGCGGCGTCGGCATGATCCACCTGTCGATCCGCCGCCAGTTCAAGGATTTCGTGCGGCCTGCGCGCGCGCGTTCGGCGATCATCGAACATGCCGGCCCGGGCGAGAGCGAGTATACGCGCTACGACCGCAAGGTCGCCGATATAGCCACGCAATGGCTGCACGATGCGGCAAAGTCCGACAAGCCCTGGACCCTGTTCGTCAGCTTCGTCACGCCGCACTATCCGTTGATTGCGCCGAAGGAATATTGCGATCTGTATCCTGTCGAGGAGATGCCGGACGCCAAATTCGGGCCGGAATCCGGTTTCGAATGCCATCCCTGGCTCGCCGAGCTCGTCGCCTCCAGCGCCATGACCAAGGACCAGCAGCGCGCCGCTTTTTCCGCCTATCTTGGCCTCATCAGCTTCATGGACGCGCAGGTCGGCCGGGTGCTCGATGCGCTGGACGCCGCGGGGCTGGGCGAGACCACGCGCGTCCTCTACACCTCCGATCATGGCGAGAACGCCGGCGCCCGCGGGCTGTGGGGCAAGTCCAACCACTATCAGGAGGCCGTCCGCGTCCGATGATCCTCGCCGGCGCGGAAGCGCCTGCGGGCAAGCTCGTGAATACGCCGGTCTCGCTCGTGGACGTCTATCCGACTATTCTCGAGGGCGTCGGCGCGCCGGCCGTGGACAAGGATTTGCCGGGCTGCTCGCTGTTCGGTCTGCTCAAAGAGCCGGACGATCGCACGCGCATTGTCTTCAGCGAATATCATGCGGCCGGTTCGCCTTCCGCCTCCTACATGCTGCGCAAGGGCCGGTTCAAATTCATCTATTACGTCGGCTATACGCCCGAGCTGTTCGATCTCGAGGTCGATCCGGAGGAAACGCGCAATCTCGCCGGCGAGCCGGAATACGCTGCGACCGCCCGCGATCTGGAGACCGAGCTCCGAAAGATCGTCGATCCCGAGAAGGAAGACGCACGCGCCAACGAGGCGCAGCGCAAGCTGATCGAGAGCAGGGGCGGACCCGAGGAAGTGCTGGCCAAGCTCGCCATGAAAAAGCTCTACACGCCCGTCCCCGACGGAACGATCTCCTGATCCCGCACATACGCGCCAATTCGGGAGATGGTCAGATGAAAGCCCTGTCCGGCAACAGATGGCTGCGCATTCTCGGCGTCGCCTTCGTGATGTATGTGTTTGCGCATATCGACCGCGCCAACCTGGCGATGGCGGCGCCCTATGTGCGCGACGAACTCGGCTTCACGCCGGCCGCGCTCGGCTTTGCGACGGGCCTATTCTTCTGGGGGTACATCATCCTCCAGATCCCGGCCGGCCGACTTGCGGCCGTCTGGAGCCCGAAGAAGGTGCTGCTCGCGCAGATGTTGGCGTGGAGCGTCGTCTCGTTCTCAACGGCCTTCGTGCAAACGCAGACGCAACTCGGGATCAACCGGTTCGTGCTCGGACTGGCGGAAGGCGGGGTGCTTACCTGCACGCTCGTCCTGATCCGCAATTGGTCCTGGTTCTTCGGCGTAGTGAAGACGCAGACCGGATCATTTTCGGTTGCGCTTACCGTGGCCGGCGCATCGCTGATCCTCAGCTCGCTCGTGGCGTCGCCAATCCGCCCGCAAAAGCCGTCAGCCCCCTGAGTTTGCCGGCCTGAACGAAGTTCCGCCTATACTGCGGGAATGGAACTTCGCCATCTCGAGCAGATCGTCGCCATTTGCCGTGCCGGCAGCTTTTCCGGCGTCGCGCGCGAGCTCGGCGTCGCACAGCCGACGCTGAGCAAGAGCATCGGGCGGCTCGAGACGTCGCTTGGCGTGAAACTGTTCGAGCGAACCAGCGTGAAGGCGCAACCGACGGTCTACGGACGCTTCGTCGCTGACAATGCCGAGGCGCTCTTGCAGAATGTGACGTCGCTCGGGCGCATGCTGGAGCAGATGGCCCGCGGCGAGCGCGGCCTTCTGCGGATCGGCGTCGGCCCCGCCACGCGCCTGCGCCCGCTGCCCGGCCTGGCCGAGCGGTTGCGCGATACGTATCCCGACCTGCGCATCGTCGTGCGCTACGCGGGACCGCGGCTGATGTTGCGGGCGCTCAGGTCCGGCCGGTTCGACGCCGTTTTCTGCAACCGCGAACTCGTTCCGGCGGACGATGACCTGATCCGCGTGAAGCTGTTCGAGGACCGCTACGTGACGGTGGCGCGGCCAGACCACCCGGCGCTTGCGCGCGCGCCGCTCGCACCGCGCGATCTGACCGGTCTGCGGCTGGCAAGCGCCGGACTGACGCCGGATTTCACCGCATGGCTCGGATCGATGGCGGAAGTGGAAAAGCAGAACCTCGAAGCTTTTCTGTCCGACGATTACGATCTGATCCGGCGAATGCCGATATCGAGCGACTTCGTGACGCGCGGCTCGCGCTTCGTCTTCGAACGCGAGCTGGAGGCCGGCGCACTGGTCGAACTGCGGCTCGCGACGAAGTTTCGTTACGAGTGCTGGATGCTGACGACGGCCGGGCACTGGGCGTCGCCACTCATCAAGACCGTCGCCGGGTTGAGCAAATCAAGCGGCAGGCCGATTGCCCGGTGACGATGCGCCGGCAGCGGCTAAGCGTCGAACTCTGCGGGAGGTAGTTTGAACCTTAACATCGCTGACGATTCAGCGATTTAAGTTGGTGGAGCCAGACGGATTTTCGATTTCAACCCAACAATCATAATCAGAACAGATAGTTAGATCACTCGTGATTTTTGGAAGTGTATCACGTGTGTGACGCAAGGCGAAGGGTTATCTCGAGCCGCTGAAAGCTGTTGGGCCTTCGTGAAGTGCAAGGAGAGATCGTCTCCAAATTTCCATCAATTCCGGCCGTCAGGAGGCGGGGTGGCGATCTCCAATCCCGATGGCTTCGGAAAATTCGCCGCTCCATTCCGGGGGTGCCGATGGAGCTGCGCCACAGGTGGTTGCCTCGTCGGCGTCGGGGTCAGGCCCTCAAACAGCGCCTACACCGAGGTGAATTCGTCCGTAGTCGCCTTGGCCAAGGGGGGCTGAGTGATTGTGAACTGACCAAGAACGACAACTGGCGTGCCTTTGGCGTCCTTGACTGGTGGAGCGCCTGTCGACCAAGCGGACGAGGACGGGCTCCTCGCGGTGCCTCGTGTGAAGGTGGGCAACGGTCAGAACCGACGAATGGGCTTGAACTGGCTGTGGATGTCGCCGCGGGGGTGTCGACCGAGCTAGACGCCAATCCTTGAGCGAGGCAATCATCGAGCGTCGAATAGGGAATGAGCCCCGTGGCGGTTGAAGTCCCAGAAGTCATAGGACGTGCGCCCGCGGACAGCGCGTCGGTCGACGAACCCGCGGTCCCTGTCATGGACCTGCCGCAGTTCCTGCGGCTGTTTCAGGTCCGGGCGTCGCAAATCATGTGGTTCCTAGGAGCGGGCGCGTCCCGGGCGGCCGGCGTCAAGACCGCGTGGGACATGATTTGGGACTTCAAGCAGAAGCTGTACTGCTCACACAAGAAGCTGCCTCTCTCGGTCATCACCGATCTCAGCGATCCGGGAGTGCAACGGAAGCTCCAGTCGCATTTCGACGAGTTTGGGTCGTTCCCACTGGCGGGTGCTGAAGACGAGTACTCAGCCTACTTCGAGGCGACGTACCCAGCGGCGAAGGATCGTCAACGCTATCTGGAGACTGTGCTCGCTGGTGTGCGGCCGTCCTACGGCCATCGCGCTCTCGCGCTTTTAATTCGAGAAGGTCTCGCGCGCGTCGTCTGGACCACAAACTTCGACAAGTTGGTGGAGGACAGCGTGGCGTCGCTGTTTGGCAGCACAAGCCGACTGGTGGTCGCCGATCTCGGGGAGCCCAGCAAGTTGAAGCAGGCGTTCGATAGTGGACGTTGGCCAGTGTTGGGCAAGTTGCACGGCGACTTCCATTCCGAGACGCTGAAGAACACAACGAGGGAACTGCGCGACCAGGACGCTGACATGTGCAGGGGGCTTGTGGATGCGTGCCGAAACCAAGGTCTTGCCATCGTGGGTTACAGCGGTCGCGACGCCTCAGTTTTGGCCGCGCTGAAGGAGGCCGTGGACCAGGGGCGTGGCTTTCCAGGCGGCTTGTTTTGGTTCAAGCGATTTGGCGAGACACCGTTTCGCGGTGTCGTCGAACTCTTGCAGGCCGCCAACAGCACCGGCGTCGAAGCCCGTTTTGTCGAGGTCGAAGCCTTCGACGAGTTGATGTCCGACATCGTCCGGTTTGTGCCGTCCACGGCCGACAAGCTCGACGACATCGGCTCGTCCGATCGGCCGCGGCTCAGTAAGGCCCCACTCCGAGCTGTGAGTGCGGCCATGCCGGTGGTTCGCACGAACGCAATTCCAATCACGAGCTGGCCAACCTCCTGTCGTCTCGTAGCTTGCGCGATCGGGGGCGCAGCTGATGTCCGTAATGCCGCCGAGGCCGCGCAAGCGAATTTGGAGGTCGGTCGCGTGCGCGCGGGCGTCCTAGCGTTCGGAAGCGACAGTGAGGTCCGACGAGCATTCGCGGATCATCACATTACGGCATTCGAGACCCATGCGATCTCGCCAAACCGTCTTCGCTACGAGAGCGGGGAACGAACGCTGCTTCGTGACGCGCTGTGCCGTGCGCTGAGACAACGCCCTGGCCTGCGCGTCGAACGACGAGGACGCAGCACACTTGTCATACCTGATCCCAAGGTGGTCGAGCCGCGCGTCTTCAACGTCGGTCGAAAGACACTGGATCGGATTGCCGGAGCCGTGCCCAAGACGAGCGTGGCCTGGACCGAGGCGTGCGGCGTGCGGCTAGACTGGCGGCTGGAGCAGCTGTGGCTGCTGCTTGAGCCGCGGGTGATCATCGACGTGGACGAGACGACGCCAGAGCAGGAGCTAGCGCTTGCAAAGGATTTCGTCCGAGAACGTCGCGCGATACGCAGGAACCAACCCGCCAACAGCCTGCTCGATGGCTGGACGGCGCTGATCGTAGGCCAGGCGGACTGCATCAGGCTGCGGGCGTTCGGCATCGCAGACGGCATGGACGCTGATTTTGAACTCAGCCGCATCACCGCCTTTAGTGGAAGGGCACCATCATGAGCGTCGCGGCGTCGCGGCTTCCGGGCAACATCCTGTTCCAGGAGCCGGCGCTGCGCTTCGGCGGGGCCGACCAGAACATCGACGTTCATCCGCTGCTCGGCCTGTCGCGCTTCGGTCCATTCAGTCGAGATCGTCTCGCGGCAGTTTCCAATCCCATCCGCTTGGCGATGATTGCGCCAGCCGGCGGCGTCGATCGACTGACGCGCCTTGTGCAGGAACTGGAACAGCGGCACAGACCTAAGGAGCGGGCAAACTACCTTCCTGACTTCGCCGGCTTCTCAAGAGTGTTCGGTGTAGGCTTGGCAACGGCTGTCGGGCCGACCGCAATCGAGCTGCCCTCCGATCTGGGCGACCGCATGGCGAATTCGCCTCGACCGCACCAAGTGCTGGCCGACGCTCTGACGCGGGCTCTTTTCTCCCTCCGCAATGCCCGCGACGCTTTCGACGTTGTCCTCGTCCTTCTTGATCATCGCTGGCAGTCGGGCTTCGAGGTCAAGGGCGATGAGGACTTCGATCTGCATGACTACCTGAAGGCCATCGCGGCGTCTGAGGGCATCTGCATCCAGATGCTGCGTGACGACAAGGCCCTGGACTACCGGTGCCGATGCAGTGTCGCCTGGCGGCTTGGTGTCGCGCTCTACACCAAGGCGGGCGGAGTGCCATGGGTGCTGGCGGACGTGGAACCCGGCACTGCCTTCGTCGGCATCGACTACGCGCTGAGGTCGGCTTCAGGCCCAGCCGCGCGCTTTGCGATCTGCTGCAGTCAAGTTTTTGACGCTGAGGGGTCAGGTATGGAGTTCGTGGCCTACGAGGCCAACGACGTGCAGATGTTTGGACGCAATCCGTTCCTGCGTCGCGAACAGATGTTGAAGGTTATCGCCCGCAGCCTGATGATCTATCAACGGAAGCATGCGGGTGAGACGCCGCACCGCGTCGTGATCCACAAGAACACCGAGTTCCGGCCGGACGAGGTTGAGGGCTGTTTCGATGCCTTGCCACGCACAGAGGTCGTTGACCTCGTCCATGTGCAACAATCGTCTGGGTGGCGCGGCGTGCTGATCCCGAAGCCTAGGGAGCCGCACGGATATCCAGTCCATCGCGGTACCGCGATGCAGCTCGGGCATCACGAGACGTTGCTCTGGACGCAAGGCAATCTCCCGGTGGTCGCTGGCGGACGCGACTACTTCAAGGAAGGCAAGGGCATTCCTGAACCCCTGCTCCTCGTCCGCCATGCGGGCCACGGCTCGATGGACGACCTGTGCCGGCAAACGCTCGGTCTCACGAAGATGGACTGGAATAACGACGGCCCCTACGATCGGCTGCCAGTGACTTTGAACTTCGCTCAAACACTCGCCAAGGTAGTCGTGCGGATGCCGAAATTGGAGGCACGCTCGTATCCATTTCGATTGTTTATGTGATGCCCGAGGATGGCCAAGCAATTGGGGTGCGGAGGCCAACGGCTCAAGGCCAGAGTTCACCCAATAGCTATTTTACGAGGCGACTTCAGTGAGCAACGTGGACGACAATTTAGAAAACGCCGAACCCGGGGGAGCCGGGGGTACTTCGATTGCCGGCTACGATTATCAGATCGACGTTTCCATTTGGCTTGCGCTGGACTTGGTGCTCGCCAACAAGTTCGCGCGCGAATTGGTCCTAGAGCCTGCATCTCAAGAGGACTTAGAGGCAGACCTCGCCGAGAATGAACCTGGCCGGTTGACCAGCACAGCTGGGCTAGATGGTTATCGCTTGATCGTTCAAGCGAAATTGCGAACTGGCGATGCGTGGACGGTTCCCAACGTTAAGACGCTTCTTGAGCACGGTGATGCTCGACCGTCAGCAGCCGCGCGTCTCGCTGACAAACGTGCACGTTATCTCTTGGTTACGACGGCCGCTTTGAACGGGGGAACGCGAGGTTTGCGCGTCCGCCGAGCCGGAAGCTGGCCGAAGCCAGACGACATGCCAACATCGATCAAGAACGCCCTACCAGCTGAGGCAGCTGGGCGAGTGGCAATCATCGGGAACGAAGACGAAGAGCGTCTCGGCACCGATATCAAGACGCTCCTGACTGAGAGTTTTCGCGTCCCAAATGCTCGCATCGAAGAGTGTCGGCGGATACTGCGGGAGGAAGCACACGCCCGCATCCGCGGAGCCGGCGGCGGGCTTTGGACAAGGTCGCAGCTGGAAGAAACGATCCGTCGACATGATGGCTATATCGCAAGTTCGCCTGAACTTGAGCACTACGTTCATCCGACCAATTGGGAACAATTGGTTTCGCTAATCGAGCATAGACACGCGGCCCTGATCGTTGGTCAATCCGGCACCGGGAAAACGATGGCATCGTGGAAGCTTTTCGATGAGCTGCGCGAAAAGATACCTGGCCTTGCCAGGATACCGATCAAGTATGGACCCGATCAGCTTCGTGACGACAAAACAAAGGCTCCTGTTCTTTACGATATTGAGGACCCTTGGGGTCGTTACGATTTTGACCCTAAAAGCCGACCCTGGAACGATCAAGTCGCGCAGTTCTTTGCGAGTGCTCGACCTGATCGGATCATCGTTGCTACATCGCGCCTAGACGTAGCTCAGAGCGCTGGGGTGCTCGATAGTGTAAAGCTCTGGTGTGTGAAGCTGGAAGCGGAGCATTATGGCCCAAAAGAACGTCGGCAGCTTTACCGAACGCGTATCGATGCACTGCCCCGGGAACTTAGGTTACTTGCATCAGAGAGTGAGGGTATCGTGTTGGCGGAACTCGCCACGCCGCTGGAAATCCAAAAGTTCTTCGATGCTTTACCGACGCTCGACAACGAGAAGCGTCGCAACCCCTCTCGCTTCATTTCCGAGGCCATTCGACGGGCTCACCAGAATTCGATCGAGCAAACCGTAGTCAATCAAATTGCGGCACGAGACGACGTTCGAGCGGCCGCGGTTCTGTGGGGCTTATTGAAGGCGAGCGACAAACTATCACTCACACTCTTGCGGCAGATCGAAGAGCATCTTGCCGACTACGGCACCGAATTCGAAAGAGGAGTGTCCCCTCTTGTCACGTTCTTCGTCGCTGCTCGAAATCTACGACAGGCTGAGAGTACGGTTACATATTACCATCCGCGGGTGGAAGCGGGGATCGAGAAGGCACTGGGCGGCGATCGGCTTGTAGCACGACGCGCCCTGGCTCACCTAGTTGACGTTCTCGTTTCTCCCGAGGGCCCTGACGAGGCGTGGGGCGTTGCGGCAGCGGCGCGGATGTTGGCAGCAGCCGATCGAAAACAAGAATTCAAACCGAAGCTGTCGTCAGCAGCTCAAGCGAAGATCGACACATGGCTTGAAACTGAACTTGCAAAGGGCGGAAAAGATTTCGAGCACGCTCTTGAGTTGGCCGCGGCAGCCGGATCAGACAAGAGCAACATGTCCGAGGTCGCCAGGTTCCTACTGCATCGACCAGATGAGACCATCGAGGGCCTACGCATCTGGGGGACCGCATGGGGTCCGCCGAAGCATGACGACACGTGGTACGCTCAGATGCAAGCAGACCCGCGCGTCAAGGCGCTAATGGAGACATTCGTTCGCAATGTCTTGCCGCGGGTTCATGACACGTTTGACGCCGACTTCGCCACAGAGGCAGAGCGCATTGCGCCTGGCTTAACGCCAGCATTCTTGGCCGCCGCTGCCGTTGCGGTCCACTACGGCTTCATGCACGCGGATGACGCTATTGCCGAGGGCGCACTCAACGACCTAGCCGGGTTCGAGGCTATCGTGGACACCGCTATAAAGGTGCTTACGCCAAGCGACGCCGAGCGGCAAAGCGCGGCAGACACCCGCCTTGCAATAATAAACGGCGAGTACAGTGATGAGTATGCCGAGCACATCTCCAACAATGATGATGGCTACACAGCCGGTGAATTCCTGGCGGCTTACGTCAGACGTGTTCGGACGACGGTTGGCTGGCGACACCTGGCCAGTCACCGACATCGTGCTCGTTTGCTGAGTTATTGGTTTCGAGAACTTACGAGAGAGGAAACGCTAGAGCCGGACGAGGTCGCTGGCGCGTTTGAAGTTGCACGTGGAGTGAACGACGAGGACTACGTTTGGACTACCCTATTAAAGGCGTGGAACGGCACATTCGAACGAGAGTTGGTGCAACGGGTTGAAGAGGGGCATCCCGACCCCAGGATACGCACGGCGGCTCTCACTTGCTTGGTAGAGCGGGCTGCCGAGCGACTGCCCGCAATCTGCACTGCGCTGGCAGAGAGGCAACGAGAAGATCGCTTGATCGAAATCGCTATCGAACTCGGCGAGTTGCGCAATCCACGATCTCAACTCGACAGCGCGCATCACGATGTCGCGGCAAATCATGCGATGCGAGCATTGCCACCCATTTTAGGGGAAATCGGCGATGCCGCACTTGCACTAGAGACGGGAGCGATCCCGCGGCTATCTGAGGACGCGCGTCAGCTTCTAACACGTGTTCCGTCGTCGAGCGAGGAAGTACGTATCTTCAAGCTGAGCCTCGACAGACATTTTGCTATGTTGATCCCCGAGGATGTGCGTTGGTTGCTCGAACATGCTGAGGAGCCGAGCAACGCAGTCACAGCGATCGACGCAACTATCCGTCACGGTATGATCGAACTTGTGCAAATGGGATTGACCCACCGGTTTGCGGAGGTCGTCGCTCGTTCGCTTAAAGCGGTTGCAACCAAGTTGACACCGCCACTGTCCGACGAATTTCTTGCCCTGGCTCAGCACAAAGGTAGTCCAGTGCGGCGGGCTTTGGTCGAAATTCTCGACGCAATGCCGCACCCTGAGCATCAGGCGACACTCCTAGTTCTAGCAAAGGACGATTGGTCTCCGCGGTATGCTCAATATGGCGATGACGACGAATATCCGATCGCCCGAGCTGCTGTTGCCGCGATTGCGAAACTTGGCCCCATCGAGGCCGAGCCGGCTGATCAACTCTACCGACTGGCAATTGGCTCCCCCGATCGCACTCTGCGGTACGAGATATTCGCGCTTCTAGTACGGGCGGCTGAGACAGAGTTTCAAAATCGACTACTTACGCTTGCTTTAACACGAGGCCGTCGTCAATTGCGGGAAGCTGCGGCGACGGCGTTGATGGTTGGCTACGAGCACGTGGTGGCCCCAATCGTCAGGCAGATCACGTCGCAACTCGTTGAGACCCTGATTGAGACCGTCGCTTCACGGCTTCTTGTCCTTGTCGCCGCGAGCGCCAATGTTGACGATGTCATGACTTTGACGGGCGCGCTCTCAACCAATCAAAAACGAAGGGTTTTTCTGCTTCTCGCAATCTGGGTACTTCGGGAGCGGGATGCTGCCGCGATGGCGCAGGTCGCTGCGATGTTGCCCGCAAACCACATAGGCGTGAAATGGGCGATGGCCGGTGGCACATACGACATCAATGAAGCGGCGTTGGATGACTTAGGCGACCCCCATTGTGTTCAACAGACGCTACAATTTATCGGAAAGAAGCCTAAGAAGCGATAATGCGCGCAATCGATCTTTTCATCAGGCATATGCCTTCCCTGCTCAGAGCAGCGCCCCCGCCGCGTTGCTGATAAAAAGTTCGCCCTCGCGGATGTAACGAGACAGCATTACATCGGACGCGTGACCAGTCTGGGCACGTATCTTCGATGCAGGCACGCCTAGCCTTGCCGCCGACGTAGCCAAGCCGGCTCGCAAGCTATGCCCAGAAAAACCAACCGGGTCCATACCCACGGCGGAAACGCGTTGCCGAACAAGCTCCGCGATGGCCGCCCCCGCCAGTCGGCCAGCCTGCACTTGCCCGTGACGATTTACTGGTCGGAAGATTGGTCCGCGCTCGATGCCAGCGCGGGACAGCCACCGGTCTAATGACCCGACGGGACAGTGACGGGTCCGTCCGAAAGGGATGCCGATGCGTCGCCCATCACCCTCCTGGTCAGTCTTCGATCGACGCAGCGTCACGACGACGCCTTGACGGACGCGCTCTATGTCTTCGCAATCAAGGCTAACCAACTCTGAGCGACGTAAACCGGTCGCAAATCCTAGCAACAGAAGGGCGCGGTCCCGCGCATCCTTGATACTGTCTCCCATCTTATCAAGAGCAAGAAACAAATCATCGCGGGTCAGCACCTTCGCTTGACGTTGAGCGGTGCCGACGATGCGTTTGATCCCGCGAAGCGTGGAGCGCACGAGCTTTGATCGACAGGGGTTTGGTAGGGTCTTGGCCTCGTGCGCGGTTGAGAGTGAGGCGACACGGCGGACGAGAGTTGCGACACTCAGTAGATTGACATGCGCCGCTAGATACGACGCCACAACTTCCGGACTTGCAGGTAGTATGCCGCCCCACGCCTCGAAGTGAGCCAGATCGCTATCGTATGCCCGGCGAGTGGCTGGTGCGATGCTGTCGATAATGAACCGCCGGACATCCGCCCCTAGCGTCATGCTATCGGCAGCATGCAAGTCCGCGCCGGTACCGAGCGGCCTAATCGCCCCGATCGTGGCCCTTGATAATTGAAGGTTATCACGGGTTAGGTTGTTCTCAGACATTGTCGGCGCTCCCCATGATCTCGGCCCGCGCAGTGTTCAGTGCGGGAATGTCCGCTCGGACAAGCTCCATGATTTCAGTTGCCTCTTCACACCCGGGGCCAGCGCATTCGATCTCATAGGTGCGGCGTAGCGCATCTGAAATCGGCGATCGTAGACGCCGACGAAGGCCGCTGCCCTCGACCCGGAAGACAATTCCACCGAAGAACTCGACACGGCGCTGAGGTGCGACGTGGTCGCGAACCCAGACGGTCGACGGCGCGTCCGACCTCAGCAACAGTGCGAATGCGCGTCTGCCCTCGTGGGTGTAGGTGTCGGCCGCCCAGCTTGGTACGTCGCCGAGCGTCGTCTCGGGAGGCAGCGCATCGTCAGACGCGAGTGCGTCCGGTCGCTCCTCTCCGGCGAGCAGGGCGACCAGCGGACAGAGCGCCTCTGCGGTGCGGCGATGGCCTTCCCGCGCGATCTCGACCACGCTGTGGGGCAGGCCCGCCTCGCAGAGCCAGTCGAACGCCGCCCGAGGCTCGCCCTTGCGTGCGACCATATGTGTCGTCGGTCGACCGCCATTGCCGACGGCGAAGCGAAGCGCCAGTCCACGTTCGATGATCGGCGCTGGTCCGGTTGCGATCTTCAGAAGATCACGTGTGGGCATGTTCGCGTATTCACGTCGTGCACCCGCGAGTGCAGGGTGAGTTTCCCCGATCATCAGGAGATCGTCAGAGGCCCGGCTTTTGGGCGCACGAGCTAATTCAGTGACGAGAAAGCTTGCGGTGGACCATTCACCGCCGAGCCGAGCGCGGACGCGCTTACCGCCCAGAGCTGCGGTCACGAGCCCGAGAGCGTCGATGGAGGCAAGCCCGATGTCCTCGTAGGCAATCCCGGCGATGCGACGCCACAGGCGCTCTGGCGCGTCGATAAGCAGCGTCGCGGCGGCCCGGAGCGCGAACTGTTCGTCACCGCGACGGACCGCCTTCTGCATCAGGCTCATGGCGATCCAGATTGAACAGCGCAAAGGTCGCAGCTCGGGGACGATCTCGCGTTCCACGAGCTGCCGGGCGAGCCGGTTTCGGTAATCGGCTGAGACTTCGGGGCCATTCATCGCGTGTCCCTCCTTGGATCGGCGAGGGAGGCAGGAGAACGTCTGACCCACAAAGAAGCATAATATCAGTACAGTGCATGTAAATGGTTGAGCATCGTCTGACGCAAATTTTTGCCTGATGATAGAGGCGTAGCGACCGCTTCGAAGGCTATCGAAATGACGAACTTGCCATGTCTGATCATCCCGGAGCGAACCCATGATTGCACGAACCCGCCGCACCGCTGAGGAGGCCGCGATCGACGCGCAGCTGAAGAAAGAACGAGAGGAGCAAGACCTCTATGCGTTCCTGCCAGCCTATGAACGCGCCACAGGCTTAACTCTGTCTGTCGAGGAGATTACGGAGGCACCCGATTTCATAATGCGCCGATCGGACGGCCTCATCATCGGTGTTGAGTTGACTATGATCAGAGAGCAAGGGCCGCCAGACACCGCCCTATTTCGAGAGATTTCGACCGGCACACGCATGAGGGATGTCGATGATGCAATAGCCGACATGTGGAGCATGATCGAGCAAAAATCGAACAAGGTTCGACGGTACAAAACTGAGCGCTCGATCTTGGTGTTGCAAAATATCGAGGCCGCCTTCAATCAGATGACTGCCCGCGCGTTGGAAATTCCGTCTGCGGATTTTTTCGGACTTGGATTTAATGAAATTTGGCTGGCCGATTTCACTGAGCTGAGAGCAGGCCGGCATCAGGAAATCGAGTTGCTAGGCCTCTATCCGCTGGAATATCGTCGCCTGTTTTCCAGATCGGATCACGATCAGAAGCCATATAGATAAATCGGCTTCGTGTACGATCTGTCGCAACGTAGGCGTCAGGCCGTAAGGGTGATCGCCGACAAGAATTGCCGCCTGCTTGCATCGTGGCGCGGCGGTTCATGCCGAAACAGGTCGCATCTTGTTCGCCATGGCTGTTCCTCCACGGCCATTGCGAATTCATCTCGGAAAATCCGCGTATTGTTCGCACATTCCCGTTTCGTCACTCGTGTCCCGGCACCTCGGCTGAGACACAAATCTGTCGGCGCAACTTGCTCCGGCTCTGCGGAACAAAATTTCACTGGCCTAGCCTGCTTCGACAACTTGCCCTGACGAGCCCTCTTCATCCGGCATCGCTACCTCGAAGTCCTTACCCGGAAAGGCGTCAGCGAGTGTGGACAACGCGACTTCCATCCCAGCCGTCCTCAAGCGGTCTATAAACGATACGTGAGTACCCGAGACGTACTCGATGCAGATGTACTCCAGCGCGACCGTGTTGACCTTCGTACTCGAATTGGCCTTCGCCTTGTCTATTGCGTTCACGATTATCGCGCGTTGATCGCTATCGACCTTAAAGCGCATCGGTTCGGTGTGCGCCTTCGCTACTTCCGTCGGCTGCTTGCTCGAACGAACCGCTAAATCCAACGCCTCATGATTGAGGGAGTGCGCTCTCTCGATCCATAAGTCGACATTTTCTTCGTTCAAGAGCCGTGCAATTTTTCGCAACTTGGTCCATGGAAGCTCGCAAAGCCCGGGGGTGTCGGCTCCAACCTTCTGGACTGCTCTGTAGATCGCCATTAGGTCGCGCGCCTTCCGGGCGCTCATTCCAACTTCCTGCTCCACGTACACTTCGAACGTTTCGTGGGGTGCGTACCATTCTTTTGCGCGAATTCGACTGAGGACACCGCCCATTCTGAAAGACGACGCTTCTCCAGCGTCAACCAGCGCGGGCGCCATAACGAGCGCATCGGCTTCGTTGAGGTTCTCGACCTCATGGACGATGTCGAACAGCTCGCCTTTTTCGATGACGTATGGCTCGTGTTGCTTCGGGCCGCTATTGCTCAATTCTTCGACCACAACCTCATGGTCGGCTTCCGTCAGCTGCTGTTCAGGGTTCGACATTGAAGTTCTCCACGTTGGTAGGTTTGATCCCGGACAGTTCAGGTCGGCACGCCCAGCTCAGAGCCGAGGCCGACGGAAATCAGCGCCGCTGGCCACGTGGCCCATAACTCGTGGGCTCCGGGCATCTTGGTTTCCGCATTCTCGATCGCGTTCATGATCGCTTTTCGTGTGGCGCTGTCGAAAGCGAGAAGAGCGCGCTTGACGCCGCGTAGACGCATGCTGTCGGCGAGAAGGACCGGCGGAAATGGCAGCCCTGCCGCTTCCAGAGCGTCGATCGCATTCAGCTGCACCGCAAGGAACGGGTTGGCGATAGCAGCCACGTCCTTGCCCGCGCACATCGGCTTCAAGCGGCGCTCGATGCGAAGCGATGGTTCACCATTGACAATTCGATTGTAGGCGACCGTTCGTGCAGAACGCGGGGTGCCGAGGTAGACGGTTTCAGGCTTTCCTGCGTGATCGGTGTAAACGCCGTGCTTCCGCTTCTTGGCGCTGCGCACAATCACTTCATCCAATAGAACGCCAAGGATGTCGATGGCCGCATCGAGACGGGTGACGCGGCCGGCGCGAAAGAACTCGAGCGAGGTCGGGTCGATTATGCTCTCGATAAGGACCTTCAACTCGTCGATACCAGCCGGTGACATGCGAGACGGATTGAAGTCGAGACGGTAGGACGGGTTCGATGGAACGTGAGGACCAGCTTCGAAACAGACCGTATGCACGTCGTCCTGCGATTTGAGGTACGGAAGCGGGATCATCGCACTCACCGCATAGCGAGCGTTCTTTTTCACCTTGATACCCGGCACCTGCTTGTGGATGGCGTCCTGCCACAACAGCTTGCACGTGCTCTCGACGTTCTCTTGATTTGCATCGCTGAAGCAGATCGTAAGGCGATCGAGCTTCACCTGCGGTACTATCTCCGTCGATGGGCTCTGTGTTGGATGAACCGTGATGTTCATAGACATACTCTCGAATACGCGGGGAGGGGGCTTTAAGACGCAATAGCGATTTGCGTCGTCTCAGGCGCGCTCAAGCCGACGGCTGACGAAAACCCTCACGAGTTCCGAGCCAGTCAACGAGCGCGGCGCGGCGATATCGAACCTTCCTGCCAACCTGTATTCGGACGGGTCCCGATCCTTCGAGGTTCCAGCGGTCGAGCGTGCGGGGGGAGACGCCAAGCAGCGCAGCGGCTTCATCGCGATCAAGAAGATCGCTGAACACGTCTTGCCTAACGTCGGTCGATGCGGCTTGAGCCTTCATCGCGGTCCTCATTCGGCGACCCATTCAAGGAGCCTCGGACCGCTGTCACCGGAGGGCGGTCCGATGGCTTACACCATCGTCTCACTTGCACCCTCCTTGGTGCGCAAGAACGCATGAGAATACGCTCGCATCATCAGGCAATCACAAGTGCGAGGCCTGCGTCAACAGCAATTCTATCACGTCTAGTGGATAACGAACGATCGGCGAGCTGCTGGTACATTGCTTAGTCCACTCGCGCGCAACGCGCGGCGAAGCGGAACGAAAATTCACATGACGATCGAGCACGCCATCATTCGGTCGCCCAGAGATACGACAAATCGAGCCCAGGAAATTCGATTTTGTCGATCCACTTCCTCTGGATGTCCGGGTTCGCGCGCGTCCCGTAATTGTCACTAACGCGCGTGCCTTGGCTCCATGCGCCGAGCGCCTGCAAGGTATCTGGCGGCGCTTCGATGGCGCGCAGCGCGTCACGGAAATTGTGGCGGAAGCTGTAGAACGACTGTCGTTCTTTGAGCTTGATGGCTTGCGGGAAGAACGTCTCGCGAAACCGCTTCATTGGATATTCTGACAGGTAACCCGCCGCGCTCGGCTTCAGCGTTGGGAACAATCGCGATTGGCGCGACTTCCTCCGCCCCTCGACAAAACTCAGGATGCCGATCCGGATTAGTTGCGTGTGGATCGGGATTTTTCGGCGGCTGTATGATGTCTTTAGGCGCTTGCGGTCGTCGCCACGACGCTCCCCGTCATCCGCGTCGTCATCAGACATGATCGCGATGTCGAAGTACCACGTGCCAGCGTCAGTCTGCTTGATGTCGGTAACGTCGAGCTGGCAAATCTCGTTGGGGCGTGCGCCGGTGAACAGGCTGATCAGCGGCAACCAGAAGCGCCAACCATCCTTGTCATATTGGAACGGGCTCGGGCCGCTTCGGGCGCACTTCTGATAGTACTCGCATGTGAAGAACTGAACGAGCTGCTCAGCATCGAACGGGCGACGTTTGTTCTCAGGTGCAATCGTGTCTCGCTTGACTGGGCTCACACCCTCCGCTGGGTTGCTCGGGATCAATCGCTTCTTGAATGCGAGGTCGAGAATATCGGTCAGGGCGCGCAGATAACTTCGTTGCGTGACAGGGCTCAGGACCGGACGACCGTCCGTTTCGGCGCGTTCGATCGCCTGCTCTAATGCGATGTCCTTGTAAATCTTCGCCCGGTTGACAGGCGTGCGCGCGACGATGCCGCGCACCTTCTGGACCATATCGAAGTCGACGGCCGAAATTGGCGTACTGGGACCGATGATCTCCCGGATCAGACTGACGGAGGCTGTAATCTTTTCCACAAATTTCTTTCCGACCTTGTTCGCCTCGGCCTCGTTCAACCGCCACTCCAAGAATTGCGCAGCGATCTCGCCGAAGGTCGGCACGGGCGGCCGATCGGGGTCGAAGAGGGCGTCGAAAAAGGCGCTGGCGTGGTCATCGTTCACGCGGGCGAGGCGGCGGCGATCCAGCTCCAGCAGCGCCCGCCGGACGAGTTCGGCGAATGCGGCATACGAAGACCCGCCCTCACCTCCCGCCGACTGCTCGCCGTCGAGGATCGCTTGCTCGGCGGCGAAGACCCGTTCGTGGCCGCGTGGATCGTCCGGGGTCTGAAGCATTGAGATGCCGACTTCGATATCGGCCACAATGTCCCGCTTCTGCTGGTCGGTTTCCGGCCCCTCTTCGGCGTAGCGGGCGCTGAACCGGGCGGCCATGTCGTCGACGTACCGACGGACCCGATCGAGCAGCTCCGATTTGGTGATGAGAGAGGGCGGCGAGGACAAGTGCGCCGGTCCGGCTTGGTCCGACAGCAGCGCCGCGAATTGGGCGCTCCATTTCACGTCCTCGATCTCGCGCCGCTGCGTCGCCTCCTTCTTCTGGGAGGTGCAGAGAGAGTGCTGGATGTACGTCTTGCCGAGAACGGCGACGAGTTCCTTCGGGACGCGGCGGCGGTAATACCAGACGCCGTTCCTGCGCACGAGGTGATGAGTATCGGCCACCTTTTTCACACCCTATGTGTACCACGAATGTGTACCAGTCGGGTGATCTAAGTGACTGTTTTGATGGGATCGTTAGGAATTACCGAAGGTTACGTCGGTAGTTGGTGGAGCCAGACGGAATCGAACCGACGACCTCTTCAATGCCATTGAAGCGCT
>OEIU01000891.1_pt1 | contig 23019 bp, 16 predicted proteins | sample 1539221 | NCBI WGS metagenome assembly OEIU01 (sample SAMN03792071, study PRJEB22550) | activated sludge metagenome | feature: wastewater treatment plant; material: activated sludge; isolation source: Wastewater treatment plant of a petroleum refinery complex | place: Argentina: Zarate | collected...
GAACCACCGACCCTCTGCTTAAAAGGCAGATGCTCTACCCCTGAGCTACGCGCCCGAAAATTAAGACATCAAATATAAATAATGCGCTTTTTTATTCCAAACAAACTGATTTTATTAATGGTGGGAAATGGCTGAAAACTTAAAAAACTCAAAAATTCTTGTCTGCGACGACGACGAGACCCTTTGTTATCTTCTAAAAGAACAGCTTCTGGAGGAAGGATTTTCCGTAGATGCTGTATATGATGGTAAATATGCCATCGAAGCAATCAAAGCAAAAAATTATGAAGTGCTTCTCCTTGATCTTAATATGAGAGATGTACAAGGTGAAGAAGTACTTAAGTTTGTAAAAGATAGCGGATATAATATACAGGTTATTATTTTATCTGCTCAATCTGATATGAAAAAAGCTATTCAATGTATAAAAAATGGAGCTTATGATTATATCAACAAACCTTATGATTTTGAAGAATTAGTATTAACCGTAAATCGTGCAATTGAACATAGAAATTTAATTGTAACAACAGTACTCCTTTCAAAAGAAATAAGTAAAAAACATTCCGAAAAAATTATTGGGGAAAGCAAAGCTATACAACGTGTTCTTAATCTTGCCAACAAAGCAGCTCAGTCTGATTCAAACGTTTTAATTGAGGGTGAAACAGGTACCGGAAAAGAATTATTTGCCGAGTATATTCATAAGCAATCAAACAGAAAAGAAAAACCATTTGTTGTAATTAATTGCGCATCCCTGCCAGATCAATTGATTGAAAGTGAATTATTCGGGCACGAAAAGGGTGCATTTACTGATGCAAAATCTACAAAGCAAGGGCTTGTTGAAATTGCACATGGTGGTACATTGTTTCTGGATGAAATTGGTGAGCTTAGTTTATCGCTTCAACCAAAACTTTTAAGATTTCTTGAGAACGGTGAATATAGAAGAATAGGTGGAGTAACAAATTTAACTTCCAATGTAAGAGTTATTGGGGCAACAAACAGAAACCTTTTGGAGGAAGCGGATGTAAAGAATTTTAGAAAAGATTTACTGTTTAGACTTAATGTTATAACTTTAACTATTCCTCCGCTCCGCGATCGAAGAGAAGATATAATTGTTTTAGCCAACCACTTTCTTAGTGCAAAATCTCCTGTAAGATCACCCAAAAAACTTTCTATGGAAGCAGCACAGATTCTTGAAGAATATGATTATGCTGGTAACGTTAGAGAACTTGAGCATATAATTGAAAGAGCAATAATTTTTTCTGAGGGTGATTATATAGTTCCTGAAGATCTTAATATATCTAACCTTGTATCGTATAAAAATATTTCCAATCAAGGTAGTGTTGATATCCCTTCAGAGATACTAAGTATGGAAGAATTAGAAAGATGGCATATTGCTAAAGTTTTAAATGCTAATCGATGGGATAGAACGCAAACTGCTAACCAACTTGGTATAAGCCCTAAAACACTTTATACCAAAATTAAGAAGTATGAATTAAAGCAAGATTAGATAATGAATGCCTGATGAATTAATCAGAAAATACAATCCTCAAAATATTTTAGATTTACAGAACACTTCTGTTGCTCTTGCTGATAAATCGTTTAAAGTAATTTGGTTCAATAAAAGTTTTAAGAAAGATATCGGCTCCGGTAAAATAAAGGGTGCTTCACTAAAAACACTTTTTAATATTAATACCCCCGATGAGAATTCATTAAGCGGATCATCTAAATCTTTTGTCGTTCCGCTATCCGACAAAAATAAAAATATTGTTATCACACCTGTCTTTTCAAAATCAAAAAACAATGTAGATGCTTTTTTAATTGAACTGCTGCCTATCATAGGTTCAGACTTTCAATTTGCTGATGATAGAGAAAAATTGAAAAGAAATTTGCTTTTCCAAAACGAGCTGCAAAGTTTGTTAGTATTACTTGTTAAGGAAAAATCAATTCAGTTTATTGCTGATGAGATTTTATCACGTTGTGTAAACTTAACCAACAGTGATTTTGGTTTAATTGCATTCCACGAAGGCGAAGAAATCAAAAGTTTTATGTATCTGGATCCTTCAAATCATATTATTAACAGAGTAGAAGTTGAAAAAAGTATTAGATCAAACTCTTCATTTATAAATAGGTGGCTTGATATAAATCGAAGACCTTTACTTGCGTTAAATCATCATAATAATATTGGCTATGGATTGACGCAAGTATTAAATTGTGAATCACTTTGTATTTCTCCCAGTTATTTTGTTAATAATCTTAAAGCCAAAATCCTCGTCGGAAAGAAAAACGGAACATATTCATCTCTGGATATAACTGAGATTGAACAATTTTCAATTTTGCTATCTTTTGCAATAAGCAATATTCAAACAAGTGAACTTAATACTGCATTGGAATCGCGATTACTTCAGGCACAAAAACTTGAAACGATTGGTAAACTTAGCAGCGGCATGGCTCATGATTTTAATAATCTTCTATCAAGTATTTTTGGCAGTCTTCATCTTTTAAGAAATCGGGTTCCTGAATCAGAAAACGTTTTAAAGCTTATTGATAATATTGAAAACTGTTCTGTAAGGGCCAGAGATTTAACTAAAGGATTACTTTCTTTTGGAAAGCCAACGGCTAAGCGAAAAGAAATTGTAATGCCCAATATTTTACTTAGTGAATTGGCTAAAGTTGTTACACAAACGTTTCCCCCGGGAATTGTTCTTGAAGAAAGGATACAGGATAATCTTCATAGCATCCTTGGTAATGGCACAGAAATTTATCAGATATTACTGAACCTTTGTGTTAATGCTAAAGAAGCCGTTGACAAAAAAGGTAAGATAATTTTAAGTGCAGAAAATATTTTGGTTGATGATTCAAATATCAAAAGTTTCCCGTTATTAGATAGAGGCAAATATGTAAAGTTTTCCGTTAGTGATAATGGAACTGGTATTAGTGAAGAAAACCTCTCCCGAATTTTTGATCCATATTTTTCTACCAAGCAAAAAGAAACCGGTTCCGGTTTAGGTTTATATGTAACCTATGGTATTATCAAAGCACACAAAGGGCATGTGGACGTTACGAGTAAAAAAGATGTGGGAACAACTTTTGATGTTTATCTGCCTGTGTTCGAGCCGCAGAAAGCAATTCGGGATGAAGTTAAAAATAAGATTATAATGCTTGCAGATGATGAAGAAATGCTAAGCGAATTACTTTCTGAAATGCTTGAATCAACCGGTTATTATGTTATTAAAGTAAGATCCGGAGAAGAAGTTTTAAGAGTACTTACTGAAGAGTTAAAAATTGATTTGCTCATTATCGATTATAATATGCCAGGAATGAATGGACTTGACTGCATTGCTGAATTAAGAAAATTAAATTTCAATCTGCCTGTTATTTTATCATCTGGTAGTTTACAGTTTGATGATAATGATCTTAAAAAACATAAAGTTAATAGCAAGCTATTAAAACCATACGAGTTTGAAACGATGCTCGAGACTATTCAAAAACTAATCTAAACTTTTATTTTTCTCTTCCGGATCATCCTCAACTTTTATCATTTTAATATTGGAAGTATAATTTGAAAGGACAGGATCTTTTATTGAATTTAACTGATTAAGAACATCTGTAATTTCTTTTATTGCAATATCAATATAATTAACCCTTTTTAAAACAGCTTCTTTTGATATTTCATCTTTATCTAACTCCCGTTTTATAGCCGCAGAGGATAAGCTGAGTAAAGTTAGTGGCTGTTTGATTTTATGATTTGCAGTAACAACAGTAGCTAAAAAAGTATCACGCTTTTCAGAATCAAGAACAATTTTATGGGCTTCAGATAATTTAAGTGCAGAATTTACTCTTGCTAAAAGTTCAATTCGATTAAAAGGTTTTTTAATATAATCAAAAGCTCCGGCTTCTAAGCCCTCTTTAATGTCTTCTGCACCGGATTTTGCAGTTACAAGTATAATCGGAATATCTCTGGTTAATGGATCATTGACTAAAATTTGACATACCTCTAATCCTGTTATATCAGGCATCATGATATCAAGCAGAATCAGATCAGGTAAATTATTCTTAGCTTTTTCTATTCCCGAAAAACCATCATAAGCTGTTAAAACTTCATATCCTTCGTGTTCCAATCTATCCTGGAGCATAAAAACATTTTCAGGAAGATCATCTACTACCAAAATTTTTTTCATCTATCCGCCGGTTTAATTTTAGAAAATAATTGTCCAATCTTACCTGCTATAATTGTTGGGTTTACAGGTTTGGCTATATAATCGTTAAATCCATGTTTTAAAATTACCTGTTTATCACCCGCCATTGCCCTGGCGGTAACTGCATAGATAGGAATATCAGCAAGTTGATTATTTGCGCGTATATTATTTAATGTTTGAAATCCATCCATATCAGGCATCATAATATCAAGTAAAATTAAATCTGGATGAATCTGCTGAAGTAATTTTAGACATTCAATTCCACCCTTTGCCAAATAGGTTTTACAACCGGTCGATTGCACAATTTCATTAAGGGTAAACAGCGTATCAGGGTCATCATCAACAATTAGTACTTGTCCGGAATAACTTTCATTTGTCTCATCAATTAAATGACCACCTGAATTGTATTCCTCACCTATCACAGAATTGTAATAAATCTGGTCATTAATTTCTTGTTGATTGATTCTGTCTCTGACAATCTTTAAAACATCAAGCGAATGGCCATGAGATTTTAATGTGATATTATCTACAATACCCATAAGAGATTTTTTTTCATCTTCACTCAAATCTTTTGCAGTGCTAACGATAATTGGGATGTGTTTTGTTTTAATATCATCTTTTAGTTTATGAGCCAAAGTTATCCCATCAATTTTAGGCATCATTAGATCCAGAATAATTAAGTCTGGTTGTACTTCGGCAATTTTATTAAATGCAAATTCGCTATCCTGAATATATTCAATCGTTATTTTGTCATCTTTAAATTCTCTCTTAAATTTTTCAAACTCAAGCTCATTGTCATCAACAATAACAATCTTTTGAATACGTTTTTTAGCCAGAATTTCTAATCTCCTAAATGCAGAGAGAAGTTTTTCGGGTGAGATAGGTTTTACAAAATATTCAAACGCACCTAATTTATATCCGGCATTTTTATCTCCCATAATAGAGATTAAAATCACGGGAATATCTTTAGTAATTTGATTTTCTTTCAACTCTTTTAACAAGGTCAATCCATCTTTATCCGGAAGAACGATGTCAAGTGTAATTGCAAACGGCTGATGTTCGATAGCCATTTTTATTCCCGTATTAGCATCTCCGGCAAATATAACCTCATATCCTTGAGTGTTAAGATACTGACCAATAGTATATCGCATCTCAGCATCATCATCAATTACCAAAACTGGATTCTTAATGTTCTTTCTTAATGTGTCAAGGTTAATAAGCTGTGTTTCTTCCTTTGTTCGTTCCTGTACATATTTAATCGGAATAGTAAAAGTAAATATTGAGCCCTTTCCTTCTACACTTTCTACCCAAATTTTGCCTCCAAGCAGATCAATAATTTTTTTACAGATCGCAAGCCCCAGTCCTGTTCCGCTGTATTTTCTTGTAGTAGTGCCATCAAGTTGTCTGAACTCTTCAAATATAACTGCTTGATTATCCTTTGATATTCCGATTCCGGTATCAAGTACAGAAAACTTTAACATTTTATCAGATGTCATGGAAACAATTAATTCAACTTTCCCTTTTTCTGTGAATTTAATTGCATTACCGAGCAAGTTTATTAAAATTTGTGTGATTCTCCCCCGGTCAGTATTAACAAAAATTCTTGTATTACATTTTCTCTGTACATTAAAGTTCAATCCTTTTTCCAATGCAAGCGGTGTGATAGCAATTGAAACTTCTTCAATCATTTCTTCAAGTAAAACATCTTCATCTCTAATATCCATTTTACCTGCTTCAATTTTAGAAAGATCAAGAATATCATTAATGAGACTCATTAACCTTTTACCGCTGTTTAACACTACCTCAAGTCTTTCTTTATTTTTTCCGCTAAGCTGTGCTTTTTCAAGTATCAACTCAGTTAATCCAAGAATGGAATTCATTGGTGTGCGAAGTTCATGAGACATGCTTGCAAGAAATTGAGATTTAAGTTTTGTGGATTCTTCCGCTTTCTCTTTCTGCAAGGCAAGTTCTTCAGCTTTAGCTTTTAATTGATTTGAAAGTTCAACAAGAGTTTCGTTCTGTTTTTTGATTTGTAAATTTTGTCTTTGATACTCTTCATTAAGCTTTTTAAGCTCACCAACAAAATTTTCCAATTGAACGACTGCTTTAGCATTTGTTAAACCGATTGCAAGTTGTTCCTGAATTTTTGTTAAATAATCTTTTGCCTCATCCGTTGGTTTTTTAATTGATGCTAATTCAAGTATGGCAATAACCTTGTTATTGTATTTAACAGGTATTAATAAAAAATAATTGATCTTTAATTCTAAAGTTCCTGTAGTAATTGTTGGAAGACCGGATTCAGAGGAAATTTCAATTGGTTCTTTTGTAGAAATTACGCGTTTATAAAATTCATTCTGTTTAAAATCCGATATATTCTTCCCTAAGCCATAAGTGCAAATCAAACTAACTTCATCATCATCAACTGAATAAAGAGCCCCAATTACAAATCCACAAGTATCAATAATTTTTTTAAGAGCGGCATTAGAGATCTCGGTTAAAGATGCATTTTGATTTATTAAAGTGATAAACTCAGAATATTCATTCTTAGCCCGTTGGTTTTTTTCGAGCTCATCAAGCATAATATTAAAAGCTTGACCCAGCTTGCCGATTTCATCATTACTTTTTACAACAATTCTTGTATTAAAATTTCCGGCACTTGTTTGTGAAGTAGCATAGTTAAGATCAGAAATCCGTTGTCTAAGTTTATGTGTAAGAATATAAGTTAAGATCAACGCCAGAATAATTCCCACCGAAGCGATTAGTATGAGAATATTTCTTAAAGTTTCCCGCAAATCAGTTGCTTCGCTGTGTGATTTGAAAATTAAGAAGGAAAGATTGTTTCCAATCCCAGATGGTTTTTCTAATTTATAGGTTGTGGCAATTATATCGGCAGCATCGGTTTCCCCTTGAAAAACTTCAAAGTCCCCTTTGCCTTTCAGAAAATTATAAGCTTTGCTTAACAAAAAAATATTTTGTGTATTGTTTTCTGAATTAGAAACTTCTGCAGTAAAATTATCAAGAATTAAAGCAACATCGGCACCGATTCTTTGAGCAAAATCATTAAGAAATTCTTTGTTAATGATCTTTCCGAAATAATAAATATTACCCGTCTCTGATTTATATGAATTAATTATGGCATAAGGGTTATATCTTATAAATTCTTCAATAGTAAAATTTTGTTTTGGAATAACAATAAAATCCTTTGTAGAAAAACGAATAATTTCTTTTTCATTTGATGGTGATGATTCCAGGATAAAATCATTTAGCGCTCCTGTTAAATTAGATTTTTCAAAAAGCAGATTTGGATTACCATCTTTTTTTAGCAAAAATTCTTCATCAACATCATTAAGAAGAGATCTGTATGAAAAAAGAAAATTACGGGTTGAGCTTATTATATTTTTAGATTGCTGAGAGGAGAAAGAATTGTACATTATGGAGTAAAAGGCAACTGCTGCACTGCCGAGCACGATCGCTACAATGATCAGATTAACTAGAATTATTCTGTGGCTTATCTTCATTATTCATCATTCTCTTTGCAGAACTTTCCTAATTGTTATCAGAAGCTCATCAAAATCGTATGGTTTACTTATAAAATCAGTTGCACCCATTTTTGCGGAATCAATTGCGCTTTTAACATCTGCATATGCAGTTAAAACAATTATTTTGGATTTGATTTGGTTTTGCTCGATTGCCTTTAGAACATCAAATCCATCCATTGAAGGCATTTTAAGATCGAGCAAAACCAGATCTACCTGATTATTATTAAGAAAGTCCATCGCTTCAGAACCGCTATTAACATAATTAGAGTTATAGCCAACTTCTTCCAGCTCTTCTTTTAGAACTGTACATAAGTTTAAATCATCATCAACAATTAATATAGATTCCATTTATTTTACTGTTTCTGTTGAACTTTTTGTTTCTAATTGATGGTACTGTATGGCACCTCTCTGTTTTTGAAGCTCAGTATTAAGTGGATTAGTAATTGGGTTTGCTAATCTCTCTTTAAGTGTCGGGACTAACTCAGCTTTAAGTAAAATAACAAGCTCTTTCTTTGTAGTAGTTGTTGCATCTGAGCCGGTTAAATATCTTATACCAAAAACCCACCATGGCAAATCCTTCAAGAATGGAATACCGTTTCTAACACGCGTATCTTCATTTACAAATAACCCGCCAAGAATTGTTTCTTCGCCATTTAGCATAAGAACCTGCGTTGCTGCATTAGTTTTTTTAATCTCAGTCGTTTGCTCATTAAGTAAAAATGAGCTTCGTTCAACGCTAATATTTAACAGCATATAATCAATGCCATTTTCATTGTAAACGTGTGGAGTTACTTCTATGATTGTACCAGTTGGGAAGAATTTTTCAACAGTATTGCCGGCAAAGTCTCTTGTTCTAACCGAGAAATCTGATCCAACCTGGATTCTCCCTTGTTTGTTATCTCTAACAGTAATATTAGGAGCAGAAATAATTTCACCCAGATTATTGTCTTCAAAAAATCTAAAAACTGCATTTGCCTGTCCATAAAAATTTCCAGATTGAAAATTTCCATCACCCGAAAAATCAAACTTAGATGGATTTGCTGTGGTTGTGGATGTACTTGATGTTTGTGTTAATAATTCGGGTGTAAGATTTATGTTTTTCCCTGATAATAGTACCTTCCAATCAATTCCTATTTTTCTTGATTCAGCAACATCAACTTCAAAAAATACAGCAGAAATTTTTACTTCTCTGGAATCAACGGAAGCATAAACATCCTCAGGTTTCTTTTCATCAACACCCGGACGTTTAATAACGATAACATCTTCCTTCTCTTCCATTAATAATCCATTATATTGAACTATCATAAAAAGTGCTTTATCATAAGGCATGCTCTCGATCTCAATGCCAATAGGATTTTCAGAAGTGTAAGTTGATACAATTTTCTTTCCTGTTGTGCTTTCACTTACTTTACTAAGCAGTGCTATCGCCTCATTAAAAGGCAATGATTGTGAAAGTGTTACAAGTTCATCGGGATTGTTATAATCCTTAAAGCGTCTTTCCCAATATTTTTGCGGAACGATGCTTCCGATAAACAGAACTGTTAAGAGCAGTGAGTATATTAATGTTTTCATATTACTTCTCGCTTTATTTCTTTTTTAATTCTGATCGATCTAATTCCAGATCTAACTTTTCTATTATACCGCCCTTATTAAGAATAAAACTTACGCGGCTGTTTTGATAATCTATCTTTGTTAAATAACCAAGATAAACCTGCTCACCTTCCCAGATAAGGTAAGTGTTACCCTTACTATCAGCAATAAATGCGCCTTCGGGTATCAATGCCAGAAGTGTTGCACCCTGAACATCTAATAATTCATCAACGTTTGGCGGAATTTCATTTCTTATAAGCGGATAGAATGCATCATACACTGTTGGTGCACTTAAGTTATTTTCAACAAATGTTGCAGGTGCAAATCTGCTGTCTCTTGAAAAATAAACCTGAACTGTCATAGTAAAATTTACAAGATAAACAGGCATTTGATCCTTATTGGTTTGCACTAAATTACCCAGTGCAACATTTTTAACTTTCTTTAACTCCTTGCTTTGTTCGATAGCGTAAATAAGATTATACACTTCGTTAAAGTAGCCAAAGCCGGAAAGCTTATATTCGTGATAGAAAAATTCCTTCTCAGCTTTCTGATCTAGAAATTCAACATTAACCTGAGATTTATCTGAAAACCCATTAGTAACATTATTGATAAAGTTATAAAACTTAATGGATGACAAATCTTTAGGAATGTTAAATTCCCGGTTAGCAAGAATTGAATCCAAATGATTCGATTTTGCAAGCAACTCCTGATATTGAGCTAATAGTTCCTGCGGATCCAGAGCTTTTGCTTGAAGCTCTTTCAGCTTTGTTCTTTTCTCATCAAGTTTTTTACCTTGAACGAAATATAAGTAAGCTCCTCCTGCTATGAGGATGATAAAAAGTAAAGCCAGCAGAACTAAAGTGCTTCGTAATTTTTTATTCATTTTTTCTTCTGGTATGAAGTTATATCAAATGTTAAATTATATTTATAGGCATTCTTTTCGCGAAGTGCCTCATTCATCATACTATTAAGTCTGGCTGTTTCAAGTGAATATGCCAGATCTGTTGGTGAATACTTTGATAATGAATAACCTTCAATAACAACAGAGTTGCTATTTTCTCTTGCAAGTTTAGATATCCAGATGTTTTGTTTGCTGCCGCAAAATCCCGAAACATCTTTTAATACATTTTTCCAAACTCCGGTTCCAACCGCAGCAGAATCAAGTATTGCCTGCGTTTGACCAAAACTGCTAATTTTTCCTTCGAGTTCAGATATTTTGCTTAGAGTTTCCTGATTCTGCCTGATAATAATATTTTTCTGTTTAATATCATTATCTAAACTGCTCAACTCTTTACCATTCTGCAGCATTTTTAATGTTAATAAAAAGGCAGCAATAAATAAAAGAGGAAGAACTGCAAAGCTATGCCAGGAAAACTGGAAGAATTTTTGTTCTTCAGAAATGTATTTTGGCAAAATGTTAATGCCCTTGTGTTCTTTTGCAAGCTCATCAAAAAATTCTGTTGCAGTTGCAATTGGTACACTGAAAGAAGAAAATTTTGCTTTTGCCTCATCATTTAACTGAGATAAGTCAAGGTCATCAAATTCTAATCTGCTAACGTTTGCTTCGGGAAATGTTCCATAAAATGAAAGGATAAGGTTTTCGGAATCATCTTCACCGCAAACTATAATATTATCAAGTGAAGTGATTCCTCCATTTTCCATCTCAAGTAAAATTTTGGAGAAGTAAACATCATATGTATGAAGGTTTGTTGTTCCAATATCAAGCGTACTTCCGATGTGTTTAAGTTTCCTTCCCTGAAGGAAAATTAACTTGCTGTATTCTTTACCAATATAAACAACAAGACTTTGATCATCCGGGAAAAACTTTTTACGCTTGGCAACATAATAGGCCAGAGCTATATCAGAACTTTTTATTGTGGGAACCTTAAAGAACTTTTTGCCAAAGAATCCGGCAATATTATTTACAAGATTCACGCACGCAACAGGTCCATCAATAAATGCTGAGAGAAGAGAACCATCAGCTAACTCGATGAAATCCATATTCTCTTTATCAACATTAACACTCTTTGATAACCGGATATCGCTTAAAATTGCCTCGACAAGTTTTGCACCTTTTAAGTCTTTTTTCCCGTCGAAAGGATGATAATAGATTGCCGGTTCGGTTAACGCAGGAACAAATTCTAAACTGTTTAGATTTATTCCATTGAGTGCAGCGCCCAAAGCACCAATGCTTGGGGCATCAACATCACTGGTTGCAGAGGACTCAGCATCAACTCCTTCAAGTTGAAGTCCTTCGCCTTCCAGGTTAAAACCTGCTGTAGGTTTAAGTTCGGTTTTGTTTCCCACAACATCAACGGATGCCGTGCTCAAAACCTTTAATCTGCTTTCGCCCTTTTCCTGGGCTATTACAGCAAGTTTTGTATCATTGCCTTCACAATATATACAGGCGATTGTTTTCATAAATTAAGCCGCCAATATTTGTTGAATTCTTGTTTTGTTGTTTGCATAAGTTATTGCCGTTTCTAGTGAAATTTTCTTTGCAAGATACAAACGTTTTAAGTCTTGTTCCATAGTTATCATTCCCTGAGCCCCGCCTTGATTTATCATCATATAAATCTCGCTTGTATTATTATTTTTTATGGCTGCCTTTACACTCGGAGTTACAAGAAGTACTTCTTTAGCAAGGACTCTCTTACCATCCAGACTTGGAACAAGTTTTTGTGATACAATAGAAATTAAAACATCAGCCAGTCTGTTTCTAACTCTTTCTTGTTCAACCGGATCGCATTCTGCAATTATTCTATCGATTGATTCTACTGCTGAAGATGTGTGAAGAGTTGAAAATACTTTATGTCCGGTATCTGTAATTTCAAGTGCAGCCATAATCGTATCAGGATCTCTCATCTCACCAACAACTACAATATCAGGGTCCTGACGTAATGCCTGAACAATTCCTTCTTTGAATGAAAGCACATCTCTGCCAACTTCACGATGTTTTATTAATGAAACATTTGAAGTATGAACATACTCAATTGGTGCCGAAATAATAATTATATGGCAGGGATCTACTTTATTATGATGATCTACTATTGAATCCAATGTAGTTGATTTACCTGAACCCGTAATTCCTGTAATTAATGATAAACCAAATTTTATATAACCATGGCTAAGTGCTCTAACAATATTAGGATGAAAATCCAGCGAAGAAAGCGGTCTGATAGTTTGGTTTATTGCTCTCATATTCATTGCTAAAGTATCAAGATCAAAATACGCATCGGATCTAAATCTAACGTTTACATTTCTTCGTTCATAAAGGAATGTATAACTGAAATCCAGATTTCTTTTTTTAGCAAGCTGCTCTCTTTGATTCATGTTTAAGAGATTAGTAATAATAAGTGCTGATTCATCAGGAGTGAATTGTGGAATTTCTTTTACTCTTTCCTTATTACCATAAATACGCATCCACACATAGCCAACGTTTCCATGCCCGCCAAGCTCAATATCAGATGCATCTTTTTCAAGCATGCTTACAAGAAGCTTATTATAAAATTTTCTTAATGTAATTTTCTCATTCTCTTTAAGCTTATCCGCATTCTCAAGAATGTAGTGGACGCGGTCAGGCCCAAACAGTGACTCCGGAATGGTCTTACAAAAATTTTCTAATATTTTTTTTTCTTCTGCAATATTCACTTCGATACCTTACTAGTGTAAATTGTATTATTACTTAGATAAAACTATACCATTAAATAAGAAAAAGAATGAAGTAAAAACTGATATACTTAAGTTAAATTGTTACCAACAATGTGTAAAATTTACACTTTAGTAAAAAAATTTACCCTTCGCTTGTTTGAGCCAACACTTCCTCAATAGAAGTTAATCCCATTTTAACTTTTTCTAATCCAGCTTCTCTTAAATTAAGAGTTCCATCTTTTTTTGCCTGCAGTCTTAAACTTTCTTCATCAATATCAGCACCTGATTTAACTATAAGCTGCCTTAGCTCTTTTGTAAAGTAGAGAGCTTCGTGAATAGCCAATCTACCTTTGTAACCAGTGCCATTACATTCATCGCAGCCGGCTGCCTGATAAATTGTGTAATTCCTCCACTCAGCAATATTTAGCCCTGCGGCAGTCATCAAAACTTCGTCAAAGTTTGTAACCTTTTTTTTGCATTTGGGGCATAATCGTCTAACCAACCTTTGGGCAACAATTAGATTAATCGCATAAGCAATAAGAAAGGGTTCTATACCCATTTTATATAATCTTGAAACAGCACTTGGGGCATCGTTTGTGTGTAATGTTGAGAAAGTTAAGTGTCCGGTGTTTGCAAGTTTAATTGCGATCTCCGCTGTTTCCTTATCTCTCATTTCACCAACCAAAACAATATCAGGGTCATGCCTAAGTATAGAACGAATTGCCTGCTCAAAATTCATTTTAAAACCAATTTTAAGCTGTCGCGCACCTTCAATAACATATTCAACAGGATCCTCAACTGTAAGTACGTTTACTTCCGGGGATATTACCTGATAAAGCGCAGCCACCAGTGTAGTACTTTTACCACTTCCTGTAGGTCCGGTTAATATAACCATACCTTGTGGTTCATTGATTGCTTTTTCAAATGCTTTCCGTGCTGTGCCGGCTAATCCAAGTTTATCAAGATCCCTGATAACTTTTCTGTCATCAAGAATTCTTATTACAACACTTTCAAATTTATTTTTAAGTTCGGTTCCCACCATAGGAAGAATTGAAACTCTGAAACGAATAATTATATTGTCAATTTCTCTTTGTATAAAACCATCCTGCGCCATTTCCCTTTCAAATCTATCCATACCTTTTGCACGATCTTTAACTACCGCAACAACTGCTTCGGGCAAAGTGTTTTCCTGTATATACCAGGTTTGCAGGTTTCCATCTATTCGGAACATTATATGAGTTTTATTACCGCTGCGAGGAATAAAATGAATATCGCTTGCACCTTTTCTTACACCCTCAACAAGAGCACCCTCAACAAGATTTATAAGAGCACTTTTATTGATTTCCGCATCAAGTTCCTGTTCATCAAGCGATGATTCATCCCGGTCTTCAATATCTAAATTGTTCTCCTCCTGCATTGCCTTAAGAAAAACATTTTCCGGAGGGACAATAATATTGATAAGTTTTTCGTAATCTTTTTTGTTGATAAAAATTACTTCGTACTTTTTAGCATTAAGACCGAAGGCAATCTTTGGGATGTTCCTATCAGTCGGATCAATTGCAGCAATGATTAATTTTTCTTTATTCCGGTCATCGAACATAAAAGGAATAATACAATGTTGAAGCATTTCCTTTTTTAGTTCTTCGCCGGCACCATTAATCATGCTTTTTATGGATTCAAGTCTGCTCTCAGGAATTTCTTCTGGGCGTGTTTCAAGCTCTCGGAAGGCATATAATACAGCTACTTCACGGAAAATTGTATCGTGATCAAATTTAAAATCCTGTACCAGTATCTGTGCAAGATTTCTTTTGATCTTACTGCGGTCATTTGCTTTCGCATTAATTGCTCTCTCGAGCATTTGAGCATCAATTATCCCCTTCTTAAAAAGAAGATAACCAATTTTATCCGTCATCTCGAGATTAGTATCAATCATTCAATAAAATTCAATTTGTTTATTGGAACTTAATAAAAAAAATATTCTGTTAAAATAAAATTTTTGAAAAATGAAAAAGTACTCGACTAACTTTAAGTCCAGGTGACTTTGTTGCTCTATTTAAAATAAAAAAATACACCAACCTGTTTATTAAAACCACCGCACCCCAATCCTTATCTTCCCGCTTCGATAAGAGAAGCGGGACAAGTAAAAGAGAGGGACGTTTTCTCAGATATTCTAGCTCCCCTTCTCTTTCTAAGAGAAGGGGTTGGGGGATGAGTTCAAAGAACATATAATAAAAAAATTTATCTCGCTTATTCGTAAAAACTAACTCACCCTAAATCCCTCTCTTACAAAGAGAGGGACTTTTTCTCAAATATTCTTATTCCCCTTCTCTTTCTAAGAGAAGGGGTTGGGGGATGAGTTCAAAGAACATACAATAAAAAAACTTATCTCGCTTATTCGTAAAAACTAACTCACCCCCGAAATAAATTCGGGGCAGGCTCTAAATCCCTCTCTTACAAAGAGAGGGACTTTTAAAACTCTAATAACTAATATGCTTTTTTAATTGATCCATTACACTCTTAATATCTTTTTCTACCTCATCATTACTAATCCTGATTACTTTCAACCCTAAGAGCTTTAATATCCTTGTTCTATCTTCATCATCTCTTAGCTTATATTTATGTATTATCCCATCCAGCTCTACGATTAGTTTTTCCTCAAAGCAAAAAAAATCAGCGATAAAAAAAGTTTCCTTTCCAGTAATATCGTGAAATATTGGAAACTGTCTTACAAATTTTAGATTATAAAATCTCCTGCCCCTCACTTCTTCCCAGAATATTTTTTCAAACTTCGTTTGTCTTTTCCTAAGATCACGACAAACACCTTTTGCAATATTAACTAACTCTCTTTTTCTGTTAAGACTCATTTAATTATTACTATCTTTTGCGCTAAAACAAAACATTCTCCCCTTCTCTTTTGAAGAGAAGGAGTCTGGGGATGAGTTCAAAGAACATACAATAAAAAAATTTATCTCGCTTATTCGTAAAAATCAATTCACGCCCGAAATAAGAGGCAGTGTGAAAATTCAAATGTAAGGAGAAAACTCACCCTAATCCCTCTCTTCGAAAGAGAGGGACTTTTTCTCTGATCTTCTTACTCCCCTTCTCTTATGAAGAGAAGGGGCCGGGGGATGAGTTAAAAGAATCACTAAAAAAAATTACTTGCTCAACTGCTTGTGAAAACCAACTCACCCTAATTCGCCGCGGCGAACCTCTTTTCCCGCTTCGATGAGCGAAGCGAGGCGAGGAAAAGGGAGGGACTTTTAAAAACTTTTTTTCCTAAACTATATTTTGCTCTACATAAGTATTTGCATTAGATGCAGCACCCGGTGTCTTTGGTCTTACTGTAGCTGTTTCTGCTGATACTAGAGTTAATAATATCATTACAACCATTATAAACATTGCAATACCAACTTGTATTAACTCAATTAAGTTTTTTAATTTATAAACTGTTTCAGCTTCATAATAGTTTGCAAGTTGAAGTGCCGTATTTTTAATTGTTCCTGTTTCTTCTCCGGAGTGAAACCTTGATAATGCTGTTTCCGTAAACACTCCGCTTGCTTCAAATGCGTCTGTAATTCCAGTGCCCTTTTTTATCATAAGCGGAATAGCGACGTTTTTAACTCTATCTTCAAAGTATCTGTTACCCGATGCCTCGGCTGCAATTCTAATTGGTTCGATACTTTCTGCTGAACCACTGTAAAGAGTATAAAATACTCTGCAAAAAACTTCTATTAATGTTTTATGAACAAGAGAGCCCATAACGGGTAATTTAAGTACGTATTGGTCAATTAAAAATTTTCCTTTATCAGTTTTTGCAAACTGCCAAAATGCAATTGGTGGAATGATAACAAAAGCGGCAACAAGGTATGGATTACCAACAAGAAAATCACTTATCTTTAATGTAAAGGCAGTCATTGGAGGAAGTTCAACTCCAAATCGAACGAACAGTTTTGCTGTTTCCGGAAAAATATATCCTACATAAAATATAACGGCAAGAAATAACACAAACACCGTAACCATTGGTGTGATAAGCGCGCTTCTCATATTTTTTCTAAACTCTTGATTTCTTTCCAAAAACTTAGCCGTGGCAAGATATATCTCTGTCATATTACCGCTCTTTGAAGCTAACCCCAGCATATAAGCCGTAAACTTACCAAACACATCCTGATACTTTAAAAAGGTTGCCTGGCTATCAGCGCCTTTTTTAAGTTCATTATTTATTTCCTTTAAAGTGTTACGTAAAGTTGCGTTCTGGGTATCATTTATAAGTAGCGTTAAAATTTCGCTGTAGGATAATTTCTGCTGCAAAAGTTCTGCACTGATCTTTACAAATGTTACAATATCAGCAACGGGAGGTTTTGATTGAAAGTCTAAAAGTTTTTTATTGACAGAAAGTACTTTGAAGCCCAAACGAGTAATAGCGTCTTCAACTTCTTTTTTATTAAAAGCTTTCTGCTCGCCTCGTATTGGTTTATCATTACCTTTTTGTGCTTTGTAAAGAAAGGTGGATTTTTTTTCTACAGATAAAAGCTTGACCTGATTCTTTTCAGCAAGTTTCTGAATTTTTTCTTTACCTTCTTTTGTGGTAACGGCGGCAAGTGTACCTGTAATTGTTTGTCCGTTTAACTTTTGTGCAGTGAATTTAAACTCTACCATTTTTTACTCTTAATTTATTGATCTAAGTTTTGTAAACCATATTCAAATATAGTTCCAATTTTTTTATTTAATTTTAGCTCAATTATGCGGTTTTTCTTTGACGAGTTTGGTAAATATATGTAAGTGGAAAGCCGGCGTGTAAAAAATACTTACAGAATTTAGTGGTTTAAATATATAAAATATCCTTACCAAGAATATTTTATCCAAGTACAATCTGGCTTGTTAAATAATATATAAGACGTTGTAAGTCTTTGTCTTTTTGATTTATACCAGAAATGCTTTCGGTATCTTTAATGTCGTTTGAGATAATTGTGCTTGAAAGTTTTTAAGAACTAAATTCATTTTTATTTATATGTAGAGACTTCTGAAAAATTATTTTCTGGTCATCGGTCATTCCCACGAAAGTGGGAATCTAATACAAAATCAATGGATTCCCGTTTGCACGGGAATGACATTCTGAATAATTCAGAAGTCTCTATTTGATTAAAAATGTTATGTTTCTTGGTACTAAAACGTGCTGGAGTGATATATCGTCAATAATGTTTTATAGGACATAAACTTTATCTCCATCTTACTAAATCTTTTTAAAATTAAAAAGGGCTGATAATATTTAAATCATCAGCCCTGTAAAATCAATATCTCAATGTTTTATTAGTACACTAAGAAGCTGTAACTACTCTAGCATTTATTGATGTTGGTGTAACAGTACAAACCACGGTCCAACCGGTATATCCAGTAGCAGCTAATGGGGTACCTGTAATTGTACAATTTGTAGTACTCTGCCCGCTTATAACATAATTTGCTGAAGAGGTGGTTAAAAGATTTGCTGGAACTACCTGCCCTGGAGTACTAGTGGTTCCAAATCCTACGAAACTATTACCGCCACCGCCAAGTGCTGTTGGTTTTTTGAAATACTGTTGAGCCATTGCCCCTAAATTGGTTGCTTCAGATACTATTGTATCTTTTGCTGATTCCTCTGCATTAGCATTAAATAAATTAATACCAACGACTACTGCGATACCTACTATGATAACGCCAAGAACGATTAAGAGAAGTTGTTGTTGACCCATTGTGAGTCTCCTTTGTTTGTTGTTTGTTTATTAGTTAATTAGTGAACAAAAAATATTAGAACAGTTTAATTAATTATCATCGTTTGAATACCCGTGCCTGTAACTGTGAATTTAACCTTTACTGAATCTGTACCAGAGACTAACTCATTTCCCGTGCCAATAATCTCTACCGTATTTGCCCCTACATTTGCAGTATAGGACCCATTTGCACTATGCACCATTTGCGAAGGAATTTCCCAACCAGTAAAAGTGTACTGACCACCTCCATAGGTAGAGGGCTTATGATAATATTCTCTAGCGTTATTTGCTACAACCATACCTTCATTAATAAGCTGGTCGCGTTTATGATCAATTGAATTTTGTCTGAACAGAATAATTCCAAACAAAATTGCAATTCCTACAATAATAACGCCTAATACAATTAAAAGTAGTTGTTGTTGACCCAAAGTAATGTTCCTTTAATCATTAATAAATTTCTTTCTATAAATATGCCAGAGGTTAACTCTATATTTTTAATATAATTATAGAGTTTTTCTAAAATATTACCTTAAATGTTTGAAAATTTTACCTGTGATTTTTACCGAAGCTGTAATTTCTTCACAGGTTTTCACTCAGACTCTGGACAATTTTTTTAAGAACTAATGCTTTTGAATTAAAAGCATTGTGTAGTTAGAGAAAAGTGTGCCAGATCGTGTACCAAATTTTTCGTATAATCCATTTCACTTGGCTTATCGAAAGCTAATAATAAAATAACGGTAAATATTACGGGTAGATTTTTCCTTTGGGAAAAATTTTCAATTAATATCATGATGCAAAAACGTTGGGTCTCAACTTCGTCTTTAGTTAAAATAAAGTATTCCCGAATACATTATTATCTCATCAATCTTTCGATAAAATTGGCCTAATCTTGGCTTAAGTACTTTAAATTTAAGTTTTATTATTTAATTAGATTTTTAAATATTTTAATCAGTACAAAATAAAAATTATGATTTAATGATATTTCCCCTATCTAAAAAGAAGTCTGTTTTAATAATTCTAAGCTTACTTTCCATTATCTATATCCAATCAAATTTTTATCAGTTAATCTTTTTGGATGATGATACGATAGTATCCAATAAATTTACGGAGACGAGTTTAAACGAAAAAATCAGCTCTTCATTTACATCAAATTTTCTTAACGGGCATTATTATCGTCCCATTACATCCCTTACTTTTGTTGCTGACTCAATCCTTGGGGAACAATCCTATTTTTTATACCACCTTACTAATTTCTTAATTCATTTGTTTACAAGCATTGTTATCTTTTTAATTATCGAAGCTTTAGGATATTCATTAATTACTTCCCTTATTGCAGCATTATTATTTGCTCTGAACCCACTTCACATAAATGCTGTTGGCTGGATTGCTGGCAGGGGTGATTTATTAACTGCGTTTTTTTCTGTTTCAGCTCTATTAATTTTTTTAAAATTTATAAAACAGAATAAAACGATATTACTACTCCCTATTTCTCTCCTCCTTTTCTTTGCATTATTATCTAAAGAGGTTGCTTTGCTTGTTCCCTTTCTCTTTCTCGTAATTTACTTTATTGAAAAGAAGGAGTTGTCACTGAATAAAAACAGTATTGGTTTATTGTTAATGATTGTGGCTGTTTTAGGTTCTTATTACTTATTAAGAGTTAAGTTTTTATCAGGTGTTCATATAGATAAATTTTCATTTACAACTTACTATAGAAATATTCTCGTTCTGCCAGAGACGATTTCGAAGTTTTTCATACCGATAGGAATAAAAGCATTACCCAGCATTGAAGTATTCACATCAATTTCCGGTATAATCATTTTTATTATACTTTTATTAATTCCGTTCAAGTTAGATTCCATCAACAAATACAGATATTATTTTGGGCTTTTATGGTTTATTATCCTTTTGATTCCTGGCATGGTTTTCAGAACAATGGAACAAGACGGATTCTATTATTGGGATTGCAGATCCTATCTTCCATCAGTTGGACTTATTTTAATGGCAGCGGAAATAATTAAAGTAATTAACTTACAGAAGTGTAAAAAAATTTGTTTTTCAGTTATCGTGGTTTATCTTTTAATCTTAAGCACATTCACTTTTATAAAAGTTAAAATGTATGAAAATCCGATTAGATATTGGAATGCTGTTAAGGCTGACTATCAAACTCGTTATCTTCCGTACCTGGGTTTATACAATTATTATAATCATTCTAAAAGTTTAATAAATGCAGAGATTCAATTATTAGGTACATTAAAAATTAGTCCTGCAGATTTTACAATTAGAAAAATGCTTTTAGATTTTTATCTTCTGAATAATGAAAAAAGAAAAGCGTTAACTTTAGCAGAAGAAACATTAGAAAAGGATATGTTAGACTCAGATTATTTTATTGAAAATTTTGTTTCATTGTGTATTGAGTTAAACCAGAGTAATAAGATTAATGATTTATTGATAAAATATTCTGGAGATTCTATTAAAATAAAAGAGATTAGCAAAATATTAAACGAATACACAAGTATTAAAAAAGATGGGGAGACATCAAAATAAAATATATCCTCGAGAAGAACATTAAAATAGTTATAATTTTATTCTTCAAAAATTAACTGCAATTGCTAAGAACTTAATAAAATAACATCAATAAATATTTAATATGTACATTAATCATATAGATAAAAAAACGACAATACTTTTTTTTGTAATAATACTGATTTTTATTTTACCTCAGATTTATTTGTGGAATCATATAACAGATGATGCATATATTTCTTTTAGGTATGCGGAACGCTTGCTGGAAGGTAAGGGACTGACTTTTAATGATGGGGAAAAGGTGGAAGGTTTTTCGAACCCTCTTTGGATATTTATTTTAGCATTAACTTCAAAAATTACGACGGTAGATATTCCCACGCTATCTAAAATTTTGGGCTTTTTATTCAGCGGCTTGACATTGTTATTTACCTTATTAATTACAAAAATTCTTTTTGATAAATCAAAGGCGAATCTGCTTCTAATTTTTATTGCTTCTATTTTTTTCTTTACTCCAGGCTATCATGTTTATAGTACAGGAGGACTTGAAGTTCCTCTATTTAGTTTTTTAATAACCTCGGTGACCTATTTTTCAATTTCAGAAAGTAAAAACCATTTAATAATTGCTGCTATATTAGCTGGATTCTTAGGTATTTGCCGTCCTGAAGGCTTGCTATATATATTATTATGGCTGTTGTTTACATATAAATTTGAGAGGCAAAATATTAGCTCTTACCTCACAAGAATCGTTATTGCAATACTTCCAAGTATTCTGTATGTGATTTTTAGATTCTATTATTATGGAGAAATATTGCCCAACACAGCTTATGCTAAACCTTCTGGAACCTATTCGTATCTATTCGGGATCGATGATAGTTTTCTGTATCTTACTATTTTTTCAATTCCATTAACTATTATAATTATTTACTATTATTATAAATTCTCAAATAAGCGTAGCAAAATATTTGTAACAATTTCCGGTTTTCTATTAGCCAATTTAATTTTTCTGGTTTATTCCGGTGGCGACTGGATGCTTTTAGGTAGATTTTTTTTACCAGTCTGGCCTATAATAGTTATTGCATTTTCTTACTTATTACTCAACTTCCTTAATTCAATATCAAGTGATTCTTTTACATTTAAATATTTATCCTATTTATGTCTCGTCTCAATAATAATTACCCAGGTTTTGCTCTTTAAGGAACAGTGGTTTGAATATCAATCAAACAATAATATTGCCAATGTTATGAAGGGTAATGATCAATTAAATACAGGAAAATGGCTTAGTCATAATATAAAACAAAATTCTACAGTGGCAACTTTTCGACTTGGGGGAATTAGTTATGGGGCACCCGGACTTATTTTCTATGATACATTTGGTTTAACTGATAAGGAGGTGACAAATTTTCGTAGAAAAAAAAGGATTAATTATAATGTGTCCGAAAACCCGGTAATAAAAAGGAAACCTGATGTTTTGGCAATTATTAATGACAACGGATATAGGATGATTACCCTCGAACCTATGAATGGATGGGAAGAGTTTTTGGAAAGCAATTATATTTTCATAAAATCTTTTCCCCAAGGTTTAGGATTCTCATTTGAAATATGGATTGACAAAAATGTAAAAGAAAAAATTCTAGTTAAGAATGCGCTTTAATCAAAAAGAGCAAAAATAAATCTGAAAATAAAAATTCAATCAGAGGTAAATTACTTAATAATTCTATCTCACCTTAATATGCAACTCCCTCAACTGCTCTTCAGAAACTGTGGATGGCGAATCATCCATCA
>OEIU01000892.1_pt1 | contig 23006 bp, 19 predicted proteins | sample 1539221 | NCBI WGS metagenome assembly OEIU01 (sample SAMN03792071, study PRJEB22550) | activated sludge metagenome | feature: wastewater treatment plant; material: activated sludge; isolation source: Wastewater treatment plant of a petroleum refinery complex | place: Argentina: Zarate | collected...
GCCAGAACGAGATGTTGTTCATGCGCGGGAACGCCATGTCCGGCGCGCCGATCATCAGCGGCACGAACCAGTTGCCGAAGCCGCCGATCATCGCCGGCATCACCATGAAGAAGATCATGATCAGGCCGTGCGAGGTCACGAACACATTGTAGGTGTGGGATTCGTGGAAGATCTGGACGCCGGGATACATCAGCTCGACGCGGATCAGGATCGACATCGCCGCGCCGATGATGCCCGCGAAGATCGCGAAGATAAGGTACATCGTGCCGATGTCCTTATGGTTCGTCGAATAGACCCAGCGCCGCCATCCGGTCGGGTTGGCATGCGCATGGTCGTCATGGGCGTGATCGTGGTGTGTCGCTGCGGTCGTTGCCATTTTGAAATCCTGCCTTGCAGTCCCTTTGCGGACCCTTTCAGGTCCCGTCGCCCTTGTCGCTTGCTCGTCCCTTGACCGCGCCTTACTGCGCGGCCTGACCACCAGCCGAGGCGTAGGTGTTCGCCGGGTTGGTGGCAAATTTCTTCTTCGCCGCCTCGACCCAGGCCGCGAACTCCTGATCGTTCACCACCCTCACGGCGATCGGCATGAAGGCGTGGTCCTTGCCGCACAGTTCGGAGCACTGGCCGTAAAACATGCCGACCCGGGTCGCCTTGAACCAGGTCTCGTTGAGACGGCCGGGGATCGAATCGATCTTGATGCCGAACGACGGCACGGCGAACGCGTGGATGACATCTGCGCCGGTGGTCTGGACGCGGATCACCTTGTTGACCGGCACCACCATCTCGTTGTCGACGCCGAGCAGGCGCGGCTGCTTGTCCTGCGCCATCAGCGAATCGAATTCGAACTTGCCGTTATCCGGATAGGCGTAGCTCCAGTACCACTGCTTGCCGGTGACCTTGACCGTGAGGTCGGCCTTCGGAATGTCGAGCTGCTGGAACAGCAGGCGGAACGACGGCACCGCGATGCCGACCAGGATCAGCACCGGAATCAGCGTCCAGGCCACTTCGATCAGGGTGTTGTGGGTGGTCCGCGAGGGGACCGGATTGGACTTCGCGTTGAACTTGATCACCACGATGATCAGCAGCGCCAGCACGAACAGGGTGATCAGGGTGATCAACACCAGCAGCAAATTATGGAAGCTGATGATGTTTTCCATCACCGGGGTGGCCGCTTCCTGCAGCGTGATTTCCCACGGCTTGGGCTGGGCCGCCAAAGCCGCACCACCGGTCGCAAGCGCCATGCCCGCCACCGTCAACCCCAGCAATCGCCGGCCCATCTGGCCATTCGACATCTTCATGCCGCTCGCGCTCCCTAAAGAATAGTCCCAACGCATTCCCGCCGGATGGCCGGGAATGCCGCCACGATCGCCCTCACAAACGGCCTACCGGAGGTACTTTGGAAGTCCACCTTCGAAAGTACCTGCAACAGTATTGCTACAGTACCCTTGAGCCGATCGTTAGAACGCGTCGAAATCCAGCCTCTCAAACCATAATTCTTGGGGTCTCGCAATGCACTAGTGGGGGGCAACGCCATGCGTCACCTGCTATTCGCCGAGTGTTGTATTTTCCCGGCAAATTCGCGAAATCCCGCCATTTCGTGCGCCCCCGCCGCTTGACAGCCCGGTTGCCGGATGTAGGCAAAGTCATCGCGCTCCCGGGCAAGCTGATTCGGGCGCCGGAACGCGCCTGGACGGCGTGGATTGGCACTCCGGCCGCCTTCAAGGCGCCGTCATTGCGTATCAGTCCGATCGGGTCCAATTACATGTATGCTCCCGGCCTGGGCCGGAAAAACGTCACCGGCACTGCCGGAAATCGCGAGAGGATTGACCCCGATGGGGCGTTCAAAACATCAGGCGGGATATCGCTTGGAACCGGCCCGCTGGCTCGGCGGCCTGCTCGTGGCTCTCCTGTTCCTGGCCTTCCAGTTCGGCTTGACCCGGGCGGCGAGCGCGCAAGGCGCCGTGCGTTCGGTCCATGGCGACTGGCAGATCCGCTGCGACACCCCGCCCGGCGCTCAGGGCGAGCAATGCGCCCTGATCCAGAGCGTGGTGGCCGAGGACCGCTCCAACGCCGGCCTCACCGTGATCGTGCTGAAAACCGCCGACCAGAAGAGCAAGCTGATGCGGGTGGTTGCCCCGCTCGGCGTCCTGCTGCCCTCCGGGCTCGGGCTGAAGCTCGACAATCAGGACGTCGGCCGCGCCGGTTTTGTCAGATGCCTGCCGAACGGCTGCGTCGCGGAAGTCGTAATGGACGAAAAGCTGCTCGGTCAGCTCCGCGGCGCCAAAACCGCGACTTTTATCATCTTCGAGACGCCCGAAGAGGGAATCGGCTTCCCGCTCAGCCTGAACGGGCTCGGCGAGGGCTATGACAAGCTGCCGTGAGGGGCCTCCCCTTTCGTTGCGGTCATGACTATCTTTCAAACCATCGTCGTCCTCGCCAGCGCAGAGGCGGCCTTTGCGCTGAATCGGAGTCCGCATGACCAATCCCGCCACAACCTCCCTGCTCGACCGCGCCAATCTCGACCGTGATGCCGTCCGACGCGAGATTACGCGCGGTCTCCAGGGCGCCGACGATGGCGAACTGTATCTGGAATATGGCCAGACCGAAGCGCTCGGCTTCGACAATGGCCGGCTGAAGCAGGCGACCTATGACACCAGCCAGGGCTTTGGCCTCCGCGCGGTGAAGGACGACGCGGTCGGCTACGCGCACGCCTCCGACGTCTCGCTCCCGGCGCTGATCCGCGCCGCGGATGCGGTGGCGGCCGTGCGCGGCGGCTACAGCGGCAATTTTTCGGCCGCGCCTGCGCACACCAATGTTCGGCTCTACGGCGACGAGAACCCGCTGGATGCCCCCGGCTTCGAGGCCAAGGTAAAACTGCTGGCCGAAATCGACGCCTACGTCCGCGACAAGGACCCGCGGGTACGGCAGGCCTCGATCAGCCTGGGCGCCACCTGGCAGGTGGTCGAAATCCTCCGCCCCGACGGCGAGAGCTATCGCGACATCCGCCCGCTGGTGCGGGTCAATATTTCCGTGGTCGCCGGCCAGGGCGACCGCCAGGAGAGCGGCAGCAAGGGCTATGGCGGCCGCGAGGGTTACGCGCGCTTCATCGAGACCAAAGCGTGGCGCGAGGCCGCCGACGGCGCGATCCGCGAGGCGCTGGTCAATCTGGAATCGGTCCCCGCCCCCGCCGGCGAGATGGACGTGGTGCTGGGCGCCGGCTGGCCCGGCGTCATGCTGCATGAGGCGGTCGGCCATGGGCTGGAAGGCGACTTCAACCGCAAGCAGACCTCGGCCTTCGCGGGATTGATGGGCAAGCAGGTCGCCGCCAAGGGAGTCACTGTGGTCGACGACGGCACCATCGCCTCGCGGCGCGGTTCGCTGTCGGTCGACGACGAGGGCACGCCGACCAACCGCACGGTGCTGATCGAGGACGGTATCCTCGTCGGCTACATGCAGGACCGCCAGAACGCGCGGCTGATGAACATGAAGCCGACCGGCAACGGCCGCCGCCAGAGCTATGCCCATGTGCCGATGCCGCGCATGACCAACACCTACATGCTGGCGGGCGACCGCGATCCGGCGGAGATCATCGCGTCGGTGAAGAACGGCGTCTATGCCGCCAATTTCGGCGGCGGCCAGGTCGACATCACCTCTGGCAAATACGTGTTCCAGTGCACCGAGGCCTACAAGATCGAGAACGGCAAGCTCGGCGCGCCCTTGAAGGGCGCCATGCTGATCGGCAACGGGCCGACCGACCTGCATCGCATCACCATGGTCGGCAACGATCTGGCGCTCGATACCGGCATTGGCACCTGCGGCAAGAACGGCCAGGGCGTGCCGGTCGGCGTCGGCCAGCCGACGCTGCGGATGGAACGGATCACGGTCGGAGGAACGGGCTAGTGAGCGACCAGAAGGTGGCAGCCGACAAGGAAATCCCTGCCGGCAAACCGACGAGCTGGCGCGGCCAGGCCGTGCAGTTCGCCGCGATCGTGGCCGTCGTGTTCCTCGCCAAGGGCGCGATTGCCGAACCGTTTTATGTGCCGTCGGGTTCGATGGAGCCGACGCTGCTGATCGGCGACGCGCTGGTGGCGTCGAAATTTCCATATGGCTATGGCGCGGCGTCGCTGCCGATCCAGATCACGCTGCCCGAAACCGGCCGCCTGTTCGGCGATACGCCGAAGCGCGGCGACGTCGTCGTGTTTCGCTGGCCCGGCGACCGCTCGCAGGCGTGGGTCAAGCGCGTGGTGGGCTTGCCGGGCGACCGCATCCAGCTGCGACAGGGCCAGCTCTTCATCAACGACCATGCGGCCACGCTGAAGCCGGATGGCGTCGGACAGGCCGAAGACGACCGCGGCAATACCGAGCGCGCCTACCGCTTCGTCGAAACGCTGCCGAACGGCGTCAGCCACGCCATTTTCAAGATTCGCGACAATGGCAGGCTCGACAACACGCCCGAGGTGACCGTGCCGCCGGGCGAGCTGTTCGTGCTCGGCGACAACAGGGACAATTCCGCCGACAGCCGCGTTTCGGTACGCGACGGCGGCGTGGGCCTGCTGCCGATCGACAATCTGATCGGCCGCGCCGACGCCGTGGTCGGCTCCTGGGATCTCGGCATGCGCAGCCAGCCGATGTGGACCTGGCTGTCGGGTTTCCGGCTCGCGCGGTTCTTTACGTCGGTGCAGTAAGGCCTCTCTCCGCCATGGCCGGGCTTGTCCCGGCCATGAGCGCGTTGCCCAAACCTATGGCAATGGACAAAGACCAATTCCTCGCCGCCGCCCTGCGCAATCCCGTCAACAAGATCATCACCGGCGAATTGCACCGGCTCGCGCTGCCGGACGCATGGCTGGTCTCGGGATGCCTGGTGCAGACGGTGTGGAACGTGCTGACCAACCGCGCGATCGACTATGGCATCAACGATTACGACGTTTTCTTTTTCGATCCCGATACGTCATGGGAAGCGGAAGACAGAGTGATCCACCAACTCACCGACCGCCTGGCGCCACGCGGCATCGCGGTCGAGGCGCGCAACCAGGCGCGCGTTCATCTATGGTACCCGGAGAAGCATGGCCTGCCCTATCCGGAGCTGCGCTGCTCGACTGAGGGTATTGACCGGTTCCTGACAAAGAATACGCAGATCGGAATCCGCTGCGCGCACGACGGTTACGAGGTGTATGCGCCGAACGGCTATGATGACGTCGCCCGATTGATGGTGCGACCCAATCCGGGTCCGAATTTTTCCGCAGCGAATTATGCGGCGAAGGCGAAGCGATGGAAGGCGCTGTGGCCGGAGGTCACGGTGCTGCCGGCGGAGAGCTAGCGCACCACGCCCGAGGTGAACCCGGCCTTCCGGTGCGGCGGCTTGATCTCCTTCTTCAGGAAGCAATGCGCTTCCTTGCCGGCATAGCCCGGGCGGGCATAGGTCCAGGCGCGGCATTTGTTGTCGGCGGAGCAGGCAGCCTTGCAGGCCTCCTCGCCGTCGCCGCGCGCAACATCGAAGCTCTTGTAGTCGCCGCCGAAGCGGTCGATCGAGGTTTCGACGGCCTCGTTGCGCCGCTCGACCACACCGGCGCCGCGGATGCCGGAGACGCAGCAATCGCTCTGCACGCGCGCCGGCACGTTGCTCTTGAGCCAGCACACCGCGCGGTTGGCGAGGTCGGTCGGATAGGTGAAGCTCCAGGCCCGGCAGCGCCGGTCGCGCTCGCACACCAGCGCGCATTCGGCCGGGTCGCCGGAGGTCACGGGCGCACTGAGGTAGTCGCCGCCAGGGCGGTCGAAATTGGCCTGCGCCAATGCCGGACGCGCGCCGATGGCCGCCGCCAGGAAGGCAAGCGCCACCACACACGCCCTGAGCAGGCGAATAGTCCCCATTCGCTGACGCTTTCGAGTACGCGTTTGCAGGCGCGGGGTGGCTCTTCCTCGGAAAGTGCCGTCCCGCCCCAGCCCATTGATTTGAGCGTGATTTTTCGGAAAACCGGCGCGGCCTTCCAGATCATGCCCGATGGGCCGTCATTTGAGCGCCATCAACCTGTACGGTGGATGAACGGCCCAAATGCCGGGCAAGCCGTTCGATCAGAACGCGTATTCCTGGTAGGCCGGCTCGACGGAACCGCCCCATTCACCGTTGAACTTTTCCAGCATCTCTTCCGCCGGGGTGCGGCCCGCTTCGAGGATGTGCTCCAGCGGCTCGAGGTACCGGCTCTCGTCGCGGCCGGTATGGTCGACGCGGTTACGCCGTCGCAGGCCGGCATGCGACAGTTTCAGGCACTCGCGGGCGATCTCGAACAGATAGCGATCCTTGATCCTGGCCTTGAAGCCGAAGCGCGGCACGTCGTCGCGCAGCGCCTGACGCTCGTGCGCGGTCCAGTGGCTGACCAGATCCCAGGCCGCGTCCAGGCTGACGTCGTCGTACAACAGGCCGACCCAGAATGCCGGCAGCGCCGGCAGCCGGCCCCACGGCACGCCGTCGGCGCCGCGCATTTCCAGGTAACGCTTGAGGCGGACCTCCGGGAAGATCGTCGACAGATGGTTGGCCCAGTCCGACAGGGTCGGGCGCTCGCCGGGCAGCGAATTGTTGCGGCCCTCGAAGAAGGCGCGGAACGAGGAGCCGGCGACGTCGATATAGCTGTCGCCGCGCTTGACGAAGTACATGGGAACGTCGAGCGCATAGTCGACCCAGCGCTCGAAGCCCATGCCGTCCTCGAACGCCCAGGGCAGCATGCCGGAGCGCGCATTGTCGGTGTCGCGCCAGATCTCGGAGCGGAACGACAGGTAGCCGTTGGGCTTGCCCTCGGTGAACGGGGAGTTGGCGAACAGGGCGGTGGCGACCGGCTGCAGCGCCAGCGACACGCGCAGCTTCTTGACCATGTCGGCTTCCGAGGAGAAGTCGAGATTGGTCTGCACCGTGCAGGTCCGGTACATCATGTCGATGCCGTACCGGCCGACCTTCGGCATGTAGTTGGTCATGATCTTGTAGCGGCCCTTGGGCATCACCGGGATCTGCGACCGCGACCAGGACGGCGTCATGCCGAGGCCGAGGAAGCCGATGCCGAGGGGCGTTGCGATCTCGCGGACCTGCGCCAGATGCGCCATCAGTTCGGACTGGGTCTGGTGCACGGTTTCGACCGGTGCGCCCGACAATTCGAACTGGCCGCCGGGCTCAAGCGAAATCGCGCCGCCGCCGGTGACGTCATGGAGCCCGATGATGTTGCCGCGCTCCATGATCGGCTCCCAGCCAAGCAGGAGCTGCATGCCTTCGAGCAGCGCGCCGATGCCGCGCACGCCTTCGTACGGCACGGGCTGACGGCCCTCCAGCGTGAACGGGGTCTTCTCGTGCTCGGTGCCGATGCGGAACTCGGACGGGGGCTTGATGCCGGCCTCGAACCACGCGACGAGTTCGTCACGCGATTGCAGCGGCGTCATATCGATCTGGTCACGCGCCATTAGAAAAATCCGAAAAAGGGGCGATTCGACCGAACGCGCCGTGTAGCCAGGGGGATACGGACGGCATCGTCCGCAATAACGAAACGTGTATGGGCCGTCATCGCGCCGGCACGCCGTCGCGGGCGGCCGCCGCCTTGACGTCGGAGCACGAGCAGCCGAGACGGTCGAGCAGGCCGCAAAGCTTCATGGCGTCGGCATCGGACAGTTTGGAGCCGACGTGCTTTTCGATCGCCGCCGAGTAGGCCGTCCACATCTTCTTCTGCAGTTCGCGCCCGGCCTCGGTGATCTCGACAAACTGGCCGCGCTTGTCGATCTTGCATTCGCGCCGCGCCGCCAGGCCCTCGTCCACCAGGCGGTCGATCAGCCGCGAGGTGGAATATTGCGGGATCAGCATCTGCTTTTCCAGTTCCACCGGGCGCATCTCGCCGGTCGGCGCGCGCGACAGTTCCAGCAACGCGTCATACCAGGCCAGCGGCGGATAGCCCGCCTTCTTCAAATCCTGCTCGACGGCGTCAAGCACCCGGCTCTGCACCCGCATCAGGCGGATCCAGGCGGCGGTCGCCTCGGTCGATGGTTTGCGTTTCATCATCAGGTCCGTCTCTGTCACGGATCAGTGTACCGCACTAAATGCAGGTGCATCAATCTTGACTATTTCATGCAGATGCATTTAGTCGGTCCGCCGACAATTGCGAGGGAAGGAAAACCCCATGAAACTATATTATTCTCCGGGCGCTTGCTCGCTATCTCCCCATATCGCCCTTCTGGAGGCTGGGCTGCCCCACGAACTGGTCAAAGTCGACCTGCGCGCCAAGAAACTGGAAAACGGTGACGATTTCCTGAAGGTCAATCCCAAGGGCCAGGTGCCGGTGGTGCAGTTCGATTCCGGCGAACTGGTCACCGAAGGCCCGGTCATCGTCCAGATGATCGCCGACAAGGCGGGCAACAATCTGGCGCCTGCGCGCGATTCGCAGGAGCGGTACAAGTTGCTCGAGTGGCTGAACTACATCACGACCGAGTTGCACAAGAATATCGGCCCGATGTTCTCGCCCCTGCTCGCCGACGAGGCCAAGGGCTTTTTCAAGGACCGTGCGATGGCCAAGTTCAAGTATCTGGAGACCGCGCTTGCCGGACGCGACTACCTGATGGGCAAGCAGTTCACCGTCGCCGACGGATACCTCTTCACCATGCTGATGTGGGCGACCGACCGGTTGAAGTTCGATCTGTCCGACATGCCGAACCTCCTGGCCTACAAGGCCCGCGTCGCCGCCCGCCCGAAGGTGCAGGAAGCGTTGACCAGGGAAGGCTTGATGAAGGCGGCTTGAGGCGCCGGCGTCATCGTCTTCGTGACGACCGGCGCGCGACGATAAACGGTGCGAGTTCGATACGGGTGAGGGAATGCGATGGCGCATTTCCTCACCCGTTTCATTTCCTGCAAGAGCCGACGCGCCCCACACGGTCAGGCAGTTCCCGATTGTGTAATGGCCGAGACGGCACGCACAAATCGCGCACGCCATGCAGCAGATGCTGTGTAGAAGTACGGAGATACATATTACATTTTTTTAGCGAATCCCCCTCAGATTCAAGGGATACGCGCCGGGCATGTTCGCATGCGCCGAAGTCGCGTTTCGGTCGTTCAGAAATTCACTACGACGTCCGATCGGTCAACAATTCGCCAAAGCGGGTGCAACTTTTTCCGTGAGGATTGGTCGTGTCTATCGAGCGATTCCTGAGGCAGCGCGCGGTCGACATCGTGATGGAAGGGACCTACGTGCTTCGGAACTGGTACGACCCGGAGGGCAAGCTCCGCACCTTCACCTGCCGCGCCACGCGCGTTTCTCCGTTTCGGATGATGGTGGAGATGCCCGTGGTCGGCAAGGTCGGCGACAACCTCATCTCCTACTTCAGGGACATCGGCAACTTCGAGGGCACGATCAGCGATACCGCGCGGAGCGGCGTGCTGCTCGAACTCGAGATGACGCAGCCGATGCGCGCAAAGCTCGCGGACAAGCTCACCTGGCTGGAGAAAAAGACCAAGGATCCGGTCAGCATCATCGAAACGCGGAAAACACCGCGCTTCGTTCCGAAGGCCTCGCAGACCACGCTGACGCTCGCCGACGGCACCATTCACCCCTGCTTCGTCATCGACGCCTCGCAGTCAGGTGTAGCTGTCATGGCGGAGTTACAGCCGCCGATCGGAACGCCGCTCGGCATCGGCGCCTGCGTCGGCCGCGTCATCCGGCACACGCCTGACGGATTTGCCGTCAAGTTCGTCAAGCATCAGAGCCGCGACGAATTGCAAGGCCTGATCGTATCAACGCCGCCGACCCGAGACATGTAGCCTCGATGAAGTTGTCCGTCATTGCGAGCGAAAGCGAAGCTCGCAACGACCGCATGCATCCCTTACGCCGCCTGCTTTTTCGGCGCGAAGCGGCCGTAGAAGGTCTCACCCTTGGCCGCCATGTCTTCCAGCAGCTTTGGCGGGGTGAAGCGTGAGCCGTATTTGGCTTCGAGCTTGTGGCAGAGTTCGACGAACTTCCGCGCGCCCATGAAGTCGATATAGGACAGCGTGCCGCCGGTGAACGGCGCGAAGCCGAAGCCGAGGATCGAGCCGACATCGGCCTCGCGCGGATCGGTGATGACATGATCCTCCACCGTGCGCGCGGCTTCCACCGCCTGCACCACCAGGAAGCGCTGCTTCAACTCCTCGACGTCGAGCGTATCGGGATCGAGTTGCTTGGGCTGCAGCGCCGATAGCCCCGGCCACAGGCTCTTCTGGCCCTTGCCCTTCTCGGGATAGTCGTAAAAACCCTTGCTGTTCTTGCGGCCGAGGCGGCCCTGCTTCTCGACCATTTCCAGCATCAGCTTCTTCTGGTCCGGATTGATGGCGTTGGGACCGAGATCGGCTTCGGTCGCCTTCATCACCTTCAGCCCGAGATCGAGGGCGACCTCATCCGAGAGCGACAGCGGACCGACCGGCATGCCGGCCATCCTGGCGCAATTCTCGATCATCGCCGGCGGCACGCCTTCGAGGAACATCTCGTTGCCTTCGGCGATGTAGCGGCCGACGCAGCGGTTGGCGTAGAAGCCGCGGGAATCGTTCACCACGATCGGGGTCTTGCCGATGATGCGAACGTAATCCAGCGCGGTCGCCAGCGCGACCTCGCCGGTGTTCTTGCCGAGGATGATCTCGACCAGCATCATCCTGTCGACCGGCGAGAAGAAATGGATGCCGATGAACTTGCCCTGCTCCCTGAAGCTCTCGGCGAGCGAGGTGATCGGCAGCGTCGAGGTGTTGGAGGCGAAGATCGCGTCCGCCTTGAGATACTGCTGCGCCTTGGCGAAGGTATCCGACTTGACCTTGCGATCCTCGAACACGGCCTCGATCACGAGGTCGCAATCGCCGAGCGCGGCGTAATCGGCGGTCGCCGTGATGCGCGACATGATGGCGTCGGCCTCGGCCGGCTTGGCGCGGCCCTTGGCGATCAGACCGTCGATGACGCTCCTGGCGTGCGCCTTGCCCTTGTCGGCACTTTCCTGGTCGCGGTCGATCAGCACGACGTCGAGGCCGGCGCGGGCCGAGACGTAGCCGACGCTGGCGCCCATGAAGCCGGCGCCGATCACGGCGATCTTCTTCACCTTGGTCGCCGGCACATTCTGCGGACGCCGCGCGCCCTTGTTCAGTTCCTGCATCGACAGGAACAGGCTGCGGATCATTGCCGCCGCTTCCTTGGAGCGCAGCACTTTCGTGAAGTAGCGCGATTCGACGCGGAGCGCGGCGTCGATGGGAAGCTGCAGGCCTTCATAGACGCAGCTCATGATGGCGCGCGCCGCCGGATAATTATCGTAGGTCTCACGGCGGTAGATCGCATTGCCGGCCGGGAACATCATCATGCCGGCCTTGGAGAACACCGGCCCGCCCGGCAGCTTGAAGCCCTTCTCGTCCCAGGGCGCGACCGCCTTGCCACCGCCCTTGATCCAGTCCTTGGCGGCCTTGACGAGATCCGAGGCCGGCACGACGGCGTGGATCAGGTTGAGCGACCTGGCCTTCTCGACGGTGACCGGATCGCCCTTGAGCAGGATGGTCATGGCGTCCTGCGGCGGCACCAGCCGCGGCACGCGCTGGGTGCCGCCGGCGCCGGGGAACAGGCCGACCTTGACCTCGGGCAGGCCGAGGCGGGTTTTGGGATTCTCCGCCGCCACGCGGTAGTGGCAAGACAGCGTCACCTCGAAACCGCCGCCGAGCGCGAGGCCGTTGATCGCCGCCGCCCACGGCTTGCCGCAGGTTTCGATGCCGCGCAGCACCAGCGAGAAGCGGCGGCTCTGCTCGAACAGCATCTGGTTGGCCGCCTCCTCCCCCTTCTCCTTCAAGACCTTGGCGTATTCCTTGTTCATGCCATCCAGCATGGAAAGGTCCGCGCCGGCGCAGAACGCATCCTTCGCGGAGGTGATGACGACGCCCTTCACCGCGGCATCGGCCGTGGTCTGCTTCAGGATATCCTCGAGCTCGCTGGTCGAGGTCTCGTCCAGCACGTTCATCGAACGTCCGGGGATGTCCCAGGTGACGAGCGCAATGCCGTCGGCGTCGGTTTCTACCTTGAAATTCTTGAAGGCCATTTGGTTGCTCCCTCGGTGCCGGCAGCCGATCTCAGGCGCGGCGGTTAAGCTTGAATTCGTAGGGTGGGTTAGCGAAGCGTAACCCACCCTACGGCAGTTACACCCGCTCGATGATCGTCGCGGTGCCCATGCCGCCGCCGATGCACAGCGTCACCAGCGCGGTCGACTTGTTGGTGCGCTCGAGTTCATCCAGCACGGTGCCGAGGATCATCGCGCCGGTCGCGCCGAGCGGATGGCCGAGCGCGATCGCGCCGCCGTTGACGTTGATCTTCACATTGTCGATGTCGAACGCCTGCATGTAGCGCAGCACCACCGAGGCGAAGGCCTCGTTGAGCTCGAACAGGTCGATATCAGACTTCTTCATGCCGGACCGCGCGAACAGCTTTTCGGTGACGTCGACCGGGCCGGTCAGCATCATCGCGGGCTCGGAGCCGATATTGGCGAAGGCGCGGATCTTTGCACGCGGCTTCAGGCCGTGTTTGGCGCCGGCTTCCTTGCTGCCGAGCAGCACGGCGCCCGCGCCGTCGACGATGCCGGAGGAGTTGCCGGCATGGTGCACGTAATTGACGCGCTCGATCTCCGGGTGCGACTGGATCGCAACCCCATCGAAGCCGCCCATCTGCGCCATCACCGTGAAGGACGGCTGCAGTTGCGCCAGCGACTGCATCGTCGTGGTCGGACGCATATGCTCGTCCCTGGCGAGGATCGTGAGGCCATTGATGTCCTTGACCGGCACCACCGACTTGCTGAAGCGGCCCTCGTCCCACGCCTTGCCGGCGCGCTGCTGGCTCTGCACCGCATAGGCATCGACGTCGTCGCGCGAGAAACCGTATTTGGTCGCGATCAGATCGGCCGAGACGCCCTGCGGCATGAAATAGGCCGGCACCGCCATCGAGGGGTCCATCGGCCATGCGCCGCCGGAGGCGCCGATGCCGACGCGGCTCATCGATTCGGCGCCGCCGCCGATCACAAGCTCATGCTGGCCGGCCATGATCTGGGCAGCGGCGAAATTCACGGCATCGAGGCCGGAGGCGCAGAACCGGCTGATCTGCACGCCGGGCACGGCTTCGCCGAGACCGGCCTTCAAGGCGGCGAAGCGCGCGATGTCGCTGCCGGCCTCGCCGACCGGATCGACCACGCCGAGGATCACGTCGTCGACGACGTCTTCGCCGAGGTTGTTGCGCTCCTTCAGCGCCTGCAGCGGCACGGTGGCGAGCGCCAGCGCGGTGACTTCATGCAGCGCGCCTTCGGGCTTGCCGCGGCCGCGCGGGGTGCGAACGTGATCGTAGATATATGCCTCAGGCATGACGCCCTCCTGGTATGAGGATCATAATATTATAGCCGGAAGGAGAGAGAAGCGACGGAAAATTCTCAGAACGCTTCCGCCGCCAATTCCATGGTCGTGGCGCAGCCGGTCTGGATGCGCGCGAGGTGGACGTGGGTTTCCGGCAGCATCCGCTCCATGAAGAAGCGGCCGGTCACCAGCTTGGTGCTCAGGTAGGGCGTGGCGCCACCGGAAGCAATCTTGTCCTGCGCCACCTTCGCCATCCGCGCCCACATGAAGCCGAAGGCGACGAGGCCGAACAATTGCATGTAGTCGGTGGCGGCGGCGCCGGCATTGTCGGGCTTGGCCATGGCGTTCTGCATCAGCCAGCCGGTGGCCTGCTGCAGATGGCCGAGCGCGGTCGAGAGCGGCGCGACGAACGGCTTCATCGCCTCGTCGCCGCCGTGCTCCTTGGCGAAGGCGCCGACTTCGGCAAAGAACGCCATCACGGCGCGGCCGCCATGGCGCGGCAGCTTGCGGCCGACCAGGTCGAGCGCCTGGATGCCGTTGGCCCCCTCGTAGAGCATGGCGATGCGGGCATCGCGCACGAACTGCTCCATGCCGTGCTCGGCGATATAGCCGTGGCCGCCATACATCTGCTGCGCCAGCACCGCGTTGGAGAATCCGACGTCGGTCATCACGCCCTTCATGACGGGGGTCATCAGGCCCATATGGTCGTCGGCCGCCTCGCGGTCCTTCGGATCGGCGGAGCGGTGGGCGACGTCGCTCTTCAGCGCGGTCCACACCACCATGGCACGCGCCGCCTCGTTGAAGGCGCGGATGGTGAGCAGCACGCGGCGCACGTCCGGGTGCACGATGATCGGGTCCGCCGGCTTGTCCGCCTCCTTCGCGCCGGTCAGCGCGCGGCCCTGCAGACGCTCGCGCGCATAGGCCACCGCGTTCTGATAGGCGACTTCGGACTGTGCGAGGCCCTGCACGGCGACGCCGAGGCGAGCCTCGTTCATCATCACGAACATGCCCTGCATGCCCTTGTTCTCTTCGCCGATCAGCCAGCCGGTGGCGTTGTCGTAGTTCATCACGCAGGTGGAATTGCCGTGGATGCCCATCTTGTGCTCGATCGAGCCGCAGGACACGCCGTTGCGCGCACCCAGCGAGCCGTCGGCATTGACGAGGATCTTCGGCACGACGAACAGCGATACGCCCTTGATGCCGGCGGGCGCCCCTTCGATGCGCGCCAGCACCAGGTGGATGATGTTCTCGGTGATGTCGTGCTCGCCGGCCGAGATGAAGATCTTGGTGCCTGAAATCTTGAAACTGCCGTCAGGCTGCTTCACCGCGCGGGTACGCAAGAGGCCAAGATCGGTGCCGCATTGCGGCTCGGTGAGGTTCATGGTGCCGGTCCATTCGCCGGCCACCATCTTCGGCACATAGGTCTTCTTCTGTTCGGCGTCGCCATGCACCAGCAGCGCCGCGGTCGCGCCCATGGTGAGACCGCCATACATCGAGAATGCCATGTTGGCCGCACTCTGGAATTCGGTGACGACCTGGCTCAGCGTCACCGGGAGCCCCTGCCCGCCATATTCCGCCGGCGCCGACAGGCCGAGCCAGCCGCCTTCGGCCACCTGCTTGAAGGCTTCCTTGAAACCCTTCGGCGTCGTCACCGAGCTGTCGTCATGGCGCTTGCAGCCTTCGAGATCGCCGACGCGGTTGAGCGGCTGCAACACCTCCTCGGAGAGCTTTGCAGCCTCGCCGATGATCGCCTCGCGCACATCGGCGGAGGCGTCGGTGAAGCCGGGCAGATTGTCGTAGCGGTCGATCTGGAACACGTCGTTGAGCAGGAAGGTGACGTCTTCCACGGGGGCTTTGTAGATCGGCATGGTGTTCTCCCGGCAGCGGCAGGCTTGAAAGAAGGCGGCGGCGCTTGACTTGAAATGACGGTGCTCCGGAAAGCGACCTTATCCGGTTCCCGATGTTCGAGGGAGTGAGCGTGCCAGCAAATATCCGGACGGCCATTGCGACCAAACAGCGCCGGGATGCTCGCGGCCCCTCGCCTTCACTGCCTGGCGAGTTGCTCCCCCATCAAGCGGTGCAGCAGATTGATTCCCTTCAATGGACGCACCATCACCTTGAAGTGCGTGATCCTACCGTCATCGCTGAAGGTGATGATGTCGACGCCGTTGATCTTGATGCCCTCGATCTCGTTCTCGAATTCGAGCACCGCGCCATCAGGGCTGCGCCATTCGCCGACATATTTGAAGCCGGGGCCGCCCAGCACCTTGTCGGCGCTCGCCAGATATTTGAAGGTGATGTCGCGCCCGCGCTGCGGCGTGTGAACGACGGGGCTTTCGAACACCGCGTCCGGGTGCAACAGGTCCCACAGCGCCGCGGTGTCATGCGACTTCATGTAGCCGTACCACTTGTCGAGGCCGCTCATGGTCATCATGTCTCCTTAACTCGGGCGATGACGGGCTGGACGCCGGGGATGGACCTCTCCGGACCTTATGCGCATTGACGCATATGCAACTTTATGCATAATGTCAACCACTGTTGAATCCGGAGACCGGCGTCATGGCGCTTGGTGACGCGATCCTTGCCTGCCTGACCGAACGTCCGATGACGGGCTATGAGCTCGCCAAGACGTTCGACAACTCCATTGGATTCTTCTGGAAGGCTGACCACCAGCAAATTTATCGGGAGCTCACCAGGCTGCGCGACCGCGGTCATATCCAGGGCCGCGAGGTGGTGCAGTCCGGCAAGCCGAACAAGCTGGTCTATACGCTAACGCCGGAGGGCCGGGCCGCGCTCCGGCATTGGGCGGCGCGGCCGAGCGTGCCGGCCTCGATCAAGGACGACCTCTTGGTGCGACTCTATGCGCTCGACAACGTCGACATAGAACCGCTGCGCACCGACCTGATGGCGCGGCTGGAACATCATCGCGATCGCTTCGCCCGCTATGAGCGCCTGCTCAACAAGCGCTTCCCCGACGGCACCGCGACGCCGGCCGATGTCGGCAAACTGCTCGGCCTGCGCATCGGGCTTGCCCATGAGCGCGCGGTGGCGGAATGGTGCGAAGAGGCGATCGATGCATTGTCGGCGCTAACCTCGGGCGTGGAGCGGCCAAACGTCGTGCCGATCGAGGCCGGCAAGCGCGAAAATAACGGCTGAACGCCCACGGACGGCCGGGTGGGCAACTTTTGCGGCCGGCGATCCCATTCCTTAACCCGTTATTTACCGTGAGGAACAAAAGTCAGGTTCTGAGGCAGACGACCTGCGCAAAATTCGATTGTCTCTTCAACGGGACGCGCGGGGAGGCTGATGGCGCAGGTGGGGCGCCGTAGCGGAACCGGACCAAAGCATGAATTCGCGCGCATCGTGGAGTGTAGACGGCATCGATCCTTCCGTCCGCGAAAGAGCCGAGGCGGCCGCGCGCCGCTCCGGCATGTCGCTGAACGACTGGCTCAATTCGACCGTCGGCGAATCTCTCCCGCCGAATTTCGGCGCTTCATCGGCGCAGCGGCCTGCCGTGCCCGGCCGGCAAGCCCCCGATGTCGCCGACATTCATCAGCGGCTGGATTCCATCACCCGGCAGATCGAACAGATCTCGCGCCCCGCACCGCGCAGCGAGCCGACGGTGGCCCGCCAGCTCAACGACGCCATTTCGCGCCTCGATGCGCGGCTGTCGCAGATTTCAAATCCCGCACCGGCCCGGCAGGCCCAGGTGCAAGAAAGGCAGCGCCAGAACGACATGGTCGAGCGTGCCGCCGCCCAGGTCTATCGCCCCTCGCCGCCGCTCAGCCCGGCCTCGATGGATTTTGACATCGCCGAGATCGCCGCGCGCCAGAACGAGCTTGACGCTCCGCCGCCACGGCAGGCCCCGCCGCGCAACGGCGCTGCCGCGCCCGCACAGCCCAATTCCGCGGCACCCGCCGCACCACCGGCGCCCGCCAATCCCGACTTCTCTTCGCTCGAGCGGCACCTGCTCAAGATCACGAGCCAGATCGAGGCGCTGCAGCGTCCCGACAATATCGAGGAATCGATCGCCTCCTTCCGCAGCGAACTCTCCGAAATCCGCCAGGCTATCACCGAGGCGGTGCCGCGCCGCGAGATCGAATCGCTCGAGAACGAAATCCGCTCGCTGTCCCGCCGTATCGACGAAAGCCGCCATAACGGCAGCGACGATCAGGTGCTGGCCAACATCGAACGGGCGCTCGGCGAAATTGGCGACGCGCTGCGCTCGCTGACGCCGGCCGAGCAGCTCGCCGGCTATGACGAGGCGATCCGCAATCTCGGCGCCAAGCTCGATCTCATTCTGCGTTCGAACGACGATCCATCGACGGTGCAACAGCTCGAAAGCGCGATCGTGGCGCTGCGCGGCATCGTTTCCAACGTCGCCTCCAACGACGCGCTGGCGCGGCTGTCGGAAGACGTTCACACGCTCTCGGCCAAGGTCGACCAGCTTTCCCGCTTTGACGGCAGCAACGATGCCATCGGACAGCTCGAACAGCGCCTTGCGGCGCTGACCTCGGCGCTGGAATCCCGCCCGGTAGGCGCGAGCGAGCCATCCGAATATGTCGAGAACGCGCTGCGCATGCTGTCGGAGCGGCTCGACCGCATCCCGGCCGGCAACGACAATGCCTCGGCATTTGCCCATCTCGAACAGCGCGTATCCTATCTGCTGGAACGCCTGGAAGCCTCCAACGATCGCTCCGCCGCGCCGGCCGTCGACCTCGGACGGGTCGAGGAAGGCCTGCACGACATTCTGCGTTCGCTGGAGCGCCAGCACGCCAGTCTGGTCGCGCTTGCCGATTCCAATCGCAATGCGACCCCGGTGGCGGCGCCGATGGACCCCGGCATCGTCGATCTGGTCAAGCGCGAACTGTCCGACATCCGCTTCAGCCAGTCGGAAACCGACCGCCGCACTCAGGAGTCGCTCGAAACCGTTCACGGCACGCTCGGCCATGTGGTCGATCGCCTGTCGATGATCGAAGGCGATCTGCGCACGGTTCGGGCCACACCCGGCACGCCCGCTTCTCCGCCTACTGCGGCTGAACCGTGGGAGGAATTGCCTCGCGCGACCACGCCGCTGATGACCTATCCGCAGCAGTCGAAACCGGAGTTGCCGAACCCCGCCGCGCTGCAGGCGAGCCTCGAGGAGCATTTCGCCGCCGCGCCGCGCGAATTCCAAGCGGCGCAGCCGCCGGTCGCGCCGCCAGCGCCGCCGCGCGCGATCAGCGAGATCCTCGAGCCGCACGCCGCCGCACCGCGCACCGCAATCGCGCCGGATCTGCCGCCGGATCATCCGCTCGAGCCGGGCACAAGGCCGTCCCCGCGGATGTCTTCGCCGTCGGAGCGGATCGCGGCTTCCGAAAATGCGATCAGCGAGATCGCGGCCTCGCCGAAGGAGCCGGTCAGTTCGTCGAGCTTCATTGCCGCCGCGCGCCGCGCCGCGCAGGCTGCCGCTGCCGCACCCCCGCCCGAGAAGGCCGGGCGCGCCAAGGCCGCGCCCAGGGACAAGGGCGGCGACAAGGTCAAGAAGGCCAATGCGGACGACAAGACTCCGTCGAACATGTCCTCCAGGATCCGCTCGCTGCTGGTCGGCGCGAGCGTGGTCGTGATCGTGCTCGGCACGTTCAAGATGGCGATGACGCTGCTCGATACCGGCAGCGTGCTGCAACTGCCGATGATGGAGCAACCGAGCGAACCGGCTCCTCCGGCGGCGCAGGCGCCGATGCCGTCGGAGACCAATGCGAAGCCCGCGATGCCGCCGGCTCAGGCCCCGGCGCCGATGATGATCTCGCCGACGCCGGTCGAGAAGCAGTCGAACAATTCTTCGGCACCGAACACGCTCGACAGCGCGAAGATCGCGCCGCCGCCGGTGACCCCGGAGCCGCCGGCCGCAGCCGGCGACGTCACCGGCGCGATCACCACCGTGCCGGCGACCGGCGGCAAGCTCGCCATGGTCGCGGTGCCGCCGACCGAACGGCTGCCCGACACGATCGGCGGTCCGGTGTTGCGCACCGCCGCGTTGAAGGGCGACGCCAGCGCGGCTTACGAGATCGGCGTGCGGTTTGCCGAAGGCAAGGGCGTTGCGCCCAATCTTGATGAAGCCGCCAAATGGTACGACCGCGCCGCCAAGGCCGGCGTCGTGCCTGCGGTGTTCCGGCTCGGCACCTTCTACGAGAAGGGCCTCAGCGTGAAAAAGGACGTCGAGATCGCGCGGCGCTATTATCTGCAGGCGGCCGAGCGCGGCAGCGCCAAGGCGATGCATAACCTCGCCGTGCTGGACGCCGATGGCGGCGGCAGCGGCGCCAACTACAACAGCGCGTCGTTCTGGTTCCGCAAGGCCGCCGACCGCGGCGTCGCCGACAGCCAGTTCAACCTCGGCATTCTCTATGCCCGCGGTATCGGCGTCGAACAGAACCTCGCCGAGTCCTTCAAATGGTTCAGCCTCGCGGCGGCCCAGGGCGACGCGGATGCCGGGCGCAAGCGCGACGATGTCGCCAAGCGGCTCGACGTCCAGTCGCTGGCGGCGGCCAGGCTCGCGATCCAGACCTTCACGATCGAACCGCAGCCCGAGGATGCCGTCAACGTCGCCTCGCCTGCCGGTGGCTGGGACTCGGTGCCGGCGACCGCCAAGCCGGCCGCCAGGCCGGTCGCGGCCAAGCGCACCGCCGCCGTTCACTGACCAGGGCCATCGCGATGCCTGAAGGCATCGCCGCCTATCCTCGGCCATAAATTCGTTTATTGGTTGGGACGAGCCGGGCCCGAGAGGGCAGCGCCGCCACGAGGATCGCTTGTCGACCGAAGACAACCAGGGGGAGAACCGATTCCGCAGGTCGCCGACAGGTCCTGCGGTCGCACCGCCGCGCACCCCGGTCGATCGGGAGCCGCCGCGTCAGGCCATGGGACCACCGGTCCGGGCGCCACGGGCGAGATGGCACTTCTGGTCGGTCGCGATTTTCATCCTCCTGCTTTCCAGTGTCGGCATCCGCGCCTGGCGCGACCTGTCGCAGCCGGACGCCTGGCATTACTGGAAAGACCAGTACGTCTCGCCGAGCCTGACGTCGCAGGTGATCGACACGCTCCATCTCGACGGTTCGGGCCGGGGACGGCGCGCGCTGTTCGTCAGCGGCACCATCGGCCCTGCTGCCGCGAGCTGGTTTCGCGCCAGACTGGACGAGGCCAACCTCGCGGCGGGCGATGTCGTCCTGCTGGCCTCTCCCGGCGGAGACCTGGCCCAGGCCATGATCATGGGCGAGATCATCCGCGCGCGATCGCTGGCGACCGCGGTCGGCGGCAGCGACGCTTCGGGCCGGATTAAGCCGGCCTATTGCGCCAGCGCCTGCGTGCTTGCCTATGCCGGCGGCAAGCCCCGCTTCGGCGTGTTGGGTTCGGCGCTTGGCGTTCATCGCTTTGTCACAACCAGGCCCGTGAACGATCCCGTCGCGGAGGCCCAGCGGATATCTGGCGCCGTACTGGGTTACATGACCAAAATGGGGGTCTCGTCCTCGATCGTGGAAGCGATGTCCGAGACGAGGGAGATTCGCTGGCTCAGCCCCAAACAAGCGCTGGCCATGAACCTCGTCACCGAGCCCGTCGAGAAGCTCTGAGCCTGCCCTATAGGCATCAGGCAAAAATTTGCCTTCGCGGGCTTTTTTAGTCCCTCATCCCTGCGAATTCAGTTATGCAGGATGCGGGAACCGGCGCTGTGCACGCAATGATGCATGCGCGCACCGGCTTCCACTGCCGGCAAACCCAACAGAAACCACGTCCCGAGCGGCCTCTCCGGCCGCCTCGTGTGGCAAAGCTACAAAAGCAGGCGCGCGTGCAGATCTACCTCCCGATCGCCGACATCCCGGTCAATATTTTCCTCATCCTGGCGATGGGCGCAGCGGTGGGGTTCGTCTCCGGCATGTTCGGGATCGGCGGCGGATTCCTGATGACGCCGCTGCTCATCTTCATCGGGATCGCGCCTGCGGTCGCGGTCGCCTCGGTCGCCAGCCACATCGCCGCCTCCTCGTTTTCCGGCGCGATCTCCTATTGGCGACGGCGTGCGATCGATCCTGTCCTGGCGGCCGTGTTGCTCACCGGCGGCAGTATGGGCACGGCGCTGGGGGTGGGCACCTTCACGCTGCTGCGCTCGCTCGGTCAGCTCGATCTGATGATCGCGATGTCCTACGTCATCCTGCTGACCACCGTCGGCGGCCTGATGTTCTGGGAAGGCCTCCGGGCGCTGCTGCGGTCCCGCAAGGGCGGCCCCGTCACCACGCGCCGCCCCGGCAGCCATGTCTGGATCCACGGCCTACCGCTGAAGATGCGCTTCAAGCGCTCGAAGATCTATCTCTCCGTAATTCCGGTTGTGGCGATCGGGTTGATCATCGGCTTCATCGGCGCGGTGATGGGCATCGGCGGCGGCTTCATCCTGGTGCCGCTCCTGATCTACGTGCTGCGGGTGCCGACCTCGACCGTGATCGGAACCTCGATGGTGCTGACCCTCGTCACCATGGTGTTCGCCACCATGCTGCACGCGGTGACCAATCACCTGGTCGACGCCGTTCTGGCGTTGATCCTGATGGTCGGCGGCGTCACCGGCGCGCAGTTCGGCGCCCGCGCCGGACAGAAAATCCGCGGCGAACATCTGCGCCTGCTGCTCGGCCTGCTGGTGCTCGCCGTCGGCATTCGTTTCGCCGTCGAACTCGTGATCCGGCCCGAGGACCTCTTCACCGTGCGCGAAACGGGGGGGACGGGATGACCGCTCGCCTCGCGCGCATGCTGGGATGGCTGGCGCTGGGCGCGGTGCTCGCGTGCTCGCCGGTGCAGGCGGAACGGCTGATCGTGTCGGTGTCGAACCATCGCGTCACCGTGACGCCGAACTATTCCGGCGAGGAACTGGTGCTGTTCGGCTCGGTGGAAAAGGACGCCAACACGCCGCCCGGCCGTACCTATGATCTGGTGGTGACGGTCGCCGGCCCGCGCGCCGACATGGTGACGCGGCGCAAGGAGCGCCGGTTCGGGATCTGGATCAACACCGACTCCCGGCAATTCCTGAAAGTGCCGACCTATCTGGCGCTGTTCTCAAACCGCCCGTTCGACGCGATCGCCTCGCCGGAAGTGCAGCGGCGGCAGCAGCTCGGGCTGAACAACGTGCTGCTGACCCAGCGCGTCGGCGGCGACTACGCCGACGTGGTGCCCGATGACGCGTTCCGCAGCGCCTTCGTGCGGCTGCGCCGCCAGCATGGCCTCTATCGCGAGGAGACCTCGGCGGTGACGTTCCTGACCCCGACGCTGTTCCGCACCGGCATTCCGCTGCCGGCGGAGGTGCCGATCGGGCTCTACAACGTCGAGATCAAGCTGTTCGCCGAAGGCGCGCTGGTGGCCAAGACGGATACCGCGTTCGAAATCGTCAAGGTCGGTTTCGAGCAGTTCGTCGCCACCACGGCGCAGCAGAACGGCCTCGTCTACGGGCTGATCACCGCCTTCATGGCGCTGATGACCGGATGGATGGCCTCGATCGTGTTCAGGAGAGATTGAGGTCAACCCTCATGGTGAGGAGGCGCGAAGCGCCGTCTCGAACCATGTGGCTCGTGGCCCATCCTTCGAGACGCCGCTACGCGGCTCCTCAGAGTGTGAGAATCTTTCGGCAACGAGCATTTGCCACGGCCGCGATGCT
>OEIU01000893.1_pt1 | contig 22955 bp, 20 predicted proteins | sample 1539221 | NCBI WGS metagenome assembly OEIU01 (sample SAMN03792071, study PRJEB22550) | activated sludge metagenome | feature: wastewater treatment plant; material: activated sludge; isolation source: Wastewater treatment plant of a petroleum refinery complex | place: Argentina: Zarate | collected...
AGACTGCAAGATCTGATTGAGCGGCTGCTCCCACGGCATGTTGGATCCCGCCGCACGTGCCGCGGAGGAAAACGTCAAGGAGGTGAAAGTCGCGACAGCCGCTTTCATCACGCGTTGCAGTGTGACGGCCTTCATGATCGGTCTCTCGAAACTGAGATGTGATAGTCACCGTCCCCCTTCAGGCCCTCAACGCGCGCAAGTTCTGTTAGCCGCCGGTCTGCACCACGGCCGGAGAGAACGGCAATCACATCGATGGTCTCCGCGATCAGCGCCCGCGGCACGGTGATGACCGCTTCCTGGATCAGCTGTTCAAGCCGGCGAAGCGCGCCCAGTGCCGTTCCCGCGTGAATCGTGCCGATGCCTCCGGGATGGCCGGTTCCCCAGGCCTTGAGGAGATCGAGCGCCTCGGCGCCGCGCACCTCACCGATCGGGATGCGGTCGGGGCGCAGCCGCAGCGAGGAGCGCACCAGGTCAGACAGAGAGGCGACACCGTCCTTGGTACGCAACGCCACGAGGTTGGACGATCGGCATTGCAGTTCGCGGGTATCTTCGATCAGCACCACGCGGTCCGTCGACTTGGCGACTTCGGCCAGGAGCGCGTTGGTCAGCGTGGTCTTGCCGGTAGAGGTACCGCCCGCCACGAGAATGTTCTGACGTGTTCGGACAGCGTTCCGGAGACCTTCAGCCTGGACGGCACTCATAATGCCGGCGGCGGCGTAATCGCCGAGCGTGAAGACGGCTACCGCCGGCTTGCGAATGGCGAAGGCGGGAGCGGTGACCACGGGCGGAAGCAGCCCTTCAAAACGCTCGCCTGTCTCGGGCAATTCGGCCGAGACGCGAGGACTTGCCGGATGAACCTCCGCACCGACGTGATGGGCAACCAGCCGCACGATGCGCTCGCCATCGGCTGCCGCGAGGCGCTCGCCGGTATCCGCCAGGCCCCCTGCCAACCGATCGACCCAGAGCCGGCCGTCGGGATTGAGCATCACTTCGATGATCGCGGCGTCTTCGAGCCAGGCCGCTATCGCGGGTCCTAACGCGGTACGCAACATGCGCGCGCCGCGCGATGCTACTTCGGACTGGAAGGAATGAACTGCCACGTTGGCCCCCAAAGTCCCGAGCCAGGATGGCTCGCCGATGGGGATCAGTAGAAAATGCAACTTGCGCACTCGCGCAACAGGCTCAGATCGGGCGGCGTGCTCTGGCGTAGCAAAAGAAAAAGGCGGCGAGATCACTCATTGGGAAGGTTTGGCGAGGCTTGCGCCGGCTCAACGTCGAGTGAGATCTCCTGGGCCAGGGTCTGGCCCCTGGCCAGCCTGCGCCCGAGCGCTTCGACAAAGCTCTCATACCTTTCGCGGCCCTTGGCCTGCGCGGCGGGCTGCGCGGTGTCCGGAAGCGGCGGCGTCGCCGTCAGCCAGAACCGCACGAACAAGGCCAACGCTTCATTTGAGATCGTGATGTGACGCTCAAGCCGCTCGACTTGCCGGGTCAGCCGGTCAAGACGGCGACCAAGCGCGGCTTCCATCCGCTCGGAATTATCCGGTGACAAGAACGAGACCAGCGCGGTTTCTACGACGAGCGCCTGAGGTACCCTCTTGCGGTTGGCGTGATCGGCAAGCTTGCCCGCAAGGTCCGGAGGCAGGCGAAACGTATGTTTGGTCCGCATCTTCTCACCTTACAGCTCGATATCATCATCCGGGTCCATCGCGGCCTGGCGTGCCAAGCCGGACACGTTCCTGCGCAGTACACGAGCGCGTATGGCGTCACTGTCACCATCGTCTTCTGCGAAGTCGAACTCCGGCGAAGGCGGTGGAGCTTCCGGTGTGATATCTTCATATTCAGGGAGTTCCGGCTCACGCCGAATGCCGGAATTTGCGGAATCGTCGGCTGGTTGCCGAACGTCCAGTAGCACTTTCCCTTTTGCCCCATTCAAATTCGGCGAAGCCGGCAACGGGCTCCAATTGTCCGGCGGAATGCCAGTCTTCCGGCGGAAGGGGTCTGGTTCGTGCGGGGCCAGCACGCGTTCGGCCAGACGTGGGTCCTGAAAATACTTCGCCTTTTTGGCTCGAATGGGTGGCACGCCGGAAACCAGCACCAGCTCATCCTCGGGTGGAAGCTGCATCACCTCGCCAGGCGTCAATAACGGCCGCGCCGTCTCCTGTCGCGAAACCATCAGGTGACCGAGCCACGGGCTGAGCCGATTGCCGGCGTAATTTTTCATCGCGCGCAACTCGGTGGCGGTCCCAAGCGCGTCCGACACGCGCTTGGCGGTGCGTTCGTCGTTGGTGGCGAAAGACACACGCACATGACAATTGTCGAGAATGGCGTTGTTCGGCCCGTAGGCCTTCTCGATCTGGTTGAGGGACTGGGCAATGAGGAAGCTCTTCAGACCATAGCCCGCCATGAAGGCAAGCGCGGACTCGAAGAAGTCAAGCCGTCCGAGCGCCGGGAACTCGTCGAGCATGAACAGCAAGCAATGCCGGCGGTCCTTGGCGTGGAGGTCCTCGGTCAGACGGCGGCCAATCTGGTTGAGCATCAGCCGCACCAGCGGTTTGGTGCGGCTGATATCCGACGGAGGTACCACGAGATAGAGCGTGGTCGGCCGCTCATCCTCAAGGAGGTCCCGAATGCGCCAATCGCAGCGGCGCGTCACCTGGGCAACGACGGGGTCGCGATAGAGGCCGAGGAACGACATTGCAGTTGAAAGCACGCCGGATCGTTCGTTCTCGCTTTTGTTCAATAGTTCCCTCGCCGCGGACGCGATCACTGGATGCGTCCCGGCCTCGCCGAGATGCGGTGTGGTCATCATCGCGCGAAGCGTGCTTTCGATCGGCCGTTTCGGGTCAGATAGAAAACTCGCGACCCCGGCCAGCGTCTTGTCCTGCTCCGCATAAAGAACGTGAAGGATGGCTCCAACCAACAGCGCGTGGCTGGTCTTCTCCCAGTGATTCCGCCGTTCCAGCGACCCTTCGGGATCGACCAGCACGTCGGCGACGTTTTGCACGTCACGGACTTCCCACTCCCCTCGCCTTACCTCCAGGAGAGGGTTGTAGGCTGCACTCTTTGAATTGGTTGGATCAAACAACAGCACCCGGCCGTGCCGGGCCCGAAAGCCTGACGTGAGGGTCCAGTTTTCACCCTTGATGTCATGGACGATACAACTCCCCGGCCACGTCAGGAGGGTCGGGACAACGAGTCCAACGCCCTTGCCGGATCGGGTCGGTGCAAAGCACAGCACGTGCTCCGGCCCATCGTGCCGCAGGTAATGTCCCCCGAAACGGCCGAGCAACACGCCGTCCGTGCCGGCGAGGCCGGCAGCGCGGACTTCAAGCTTGCTAGCCCAACGCGCAGAACCGTAAGTGGCCGCTGTCTCCGTTTCCCGCGCCCGCCACACCGACATCGCGATTGCAACCACGATGGAGATGATCCCGCCCGAGGCTGCAATGCACGCCCCTTCGACGAACACGGCGGGTGCGTAGGCATCATAGACGTACCACCACCAGAAAAAGGCTGGGGGAGGATAAATGGGCATACCATGCGTAAGCTCAAACCAGGGCTGACCAAGTTGGGGCTGGTATCCTAGTCGCAACGCCGTCCACTGCGTCGCGGCCCACATCGTGATCAGCACGACGGTAAGGACGGCGGCAATTTGGTCCCAGAGTATCTTTGTTGCGGACATCGCAGCAACAGATCAGATGACTCCGCACGCTCCACACAAGCGTTCAGAATGGTCAGCGCACTCCCGGCTATTCCAGCGAACAAATTGGCTGATCGGCTGATTGAGAGCGATCCGCCGTCACTCTTGCCAGCCTATCAGTAATTTTCCGGAAATGAGCTGAAGTTGCGGGGAGAGGTCTGGCGTAGAACTGGCGCGATACGCACGCAAATTCCTGATCACCTTTGTCTTGCAACTCCCTGGAGACCTTCGCGAGATCTTGACCAGTATCCGCTGAAGCGGGGCTTTGGCCGGACGCGGTCGACCGGCGAGCTGTAGCTGGAGGATTTCCTTGCGCTGCCGCCCGACCTGAACAGGCATGTGCTCGATTTCATTGCGGATATGATCAAGTGCTATGGCCAGCTCGCGATTTTTGTATAAGGACCAAACCGGAACCCGGAGTCGAGCTGATCCGCCTCCCGAGCGGATCAGCGGCATCATCAGGTACGGCTGCTAAAGAACATCAGGAAGCACCTGACGAGAGCGAGATGAACGCTCCGCAAGGTCGATCCAGCCCTGCTCATCCATGTCAGCGTCGCGTTTTTCGCGCGCGAGAAGACGGTGCCCCGCACGAAGACGACACCTCAGCAGAAATCCCGGTGAGTGGCTATATGCGTCGGCTCGGCGCCGTTGCGTCAGTTTCCTGATAGCGCCCGCAGATTGACGCAGCTGGGTGGAGTGACCATATGGATCAGCGAATCGGATGATGTCTTCGTTTCGGTCACGGTTGGGCGCGGTCGAATAGCCTGGATCTCGTCATTTACGCGCATGGTTCGTTCGGAAGATTTCATGTCAGCACTGTCCATACTCGATCTGGTCCGCGTCACCGAAGACACCGACGCACGAGGCGCGCTTGACAACGCGTGTGATATCGCAGTCCATACCGAGGCTTGGGGCTATCCCGCATTTGGGTGGCGGAGCATCACAACATGCCAGGAATCGCCAGCGCCGCAACCTCGGTTGTGATTGGTCATATCGCAGCGCGAACAAAAAGCATTCGCGTCGGCGCGGGCGGCATCATGCTTCCAAACCATGCACGCTACGTCATCGCCGAGCAGTTCGGGACGCTGGCACGGCTCTTTCCGGGCCGTATTGATCTCGGGCTGGGCCGCGCACCGGGGACCGACCAGCTCACGTTGCGCGCTTTGCGCCGAACACCTCAAGCAGCCGAAAACTTCCCGCAGGACGTTCTTGAGGTGCAGGCTTTCCTCGCTCCTGCCGGTCCAAACCAGCGCATCCAAGCCGTGCCCGCGGCAGGAACGGAAGTGCCGTTGTGGATCCTTGGATCGAGTGATTTCGGCGCAATGCTGGCGGCCGAACTCGGGCTTCCCTATGCCTTCGCTTCGCATTTCGCGCCCGAACTGCTGATCCCGGCGCTCCAGATCTACCGCAGCCGCTTCAAACCGTCCGAGCAGCTTGACCATCCTTACGCGATGGTAGGCGTCAATATCATCGCGGCCGGCAGCGATGATGAAGCCCATCGCCTGGCCACGACACAGCAAATGTCCTTTACCAACCTCCTTCGCGGGGCGCGCGGCCTTAGCCAGCCGCCGATCGACGACATCGAGAGCTATTGGTCTCCTTCCGAAAAAGCGCAGGCGATGAAAATGCTCGCGCGCTCCATTGTTGGCTCGCCCGATACGGTTCGTTCGGGCATCGATGCGCTCGTTACGGAAACAGGCGCCGACGAGCTCATGATCGTGTCCGATGTCTACGACCACGCGAGCCGGCTGCGCTCCCTCGAGCTCATCGCCAGTGCTGCAGGGATCGCCCCCTAACTTTACTTTTTCGCAGGCAAACGTCTAAATTTTACACCCGCCCATTCCGGTGTCAGAATCGGTTGGCCGCTCTTTGTTGAGGATCTTACAAAGAGCCCACTCCCTTCCCGGCCATCTTGAATTCGCAGCCAGCGCCCATCGTCAAATGCGACCGGTTCGAGTGCAAATCGCGACTTCTACCCACCACATGTGGCGGCAGACTCTTCAGGAGCCAAGGTAAAGCAAACCAGATCCCTGCTGCGATCTGGAAAACAACGTTGAGCGCAAACGCAGCCTGGTAGGCAACCTCCGGGTAATGCCCCTCAAGGGGGGTCCAGAGCTGAAGCACCATGCCAGTCAGATACTGCAGAACAAACGCGCCGCCGATATGGAAGACATTCAGCGCGGCATTGGCCCGCCCCGCAAGTTCCTTCGGGAAATACTCGGCCAGGATTGTGTAGCTGAGAACGGTCATGGCACCGACCGCCGAAATGATGGCCCATGGAAGATACGATGGAATAGGCAACCGCAGAATTAGCGTCAATTGCGCCACGATGAACACCGTCGCGACGAGCCCCAAAAGCGCACGCGGTCGGACACCACGCCGAAGCAACCGATTGGACGTAACGCCCAACAGAAACGCCCCCATACTCAACGCGATCGCCATGACGGACAGATAGCGGAGCAATCCGGTCCGATCGAGGCCCTCGACATCGCTGAGCCATGGTGCCGCCCACAATCCCTGCAATGCCCAGGCCGTCCCGACACAGGTGGCGGAGAGCGGGGCCAGACGCCAGAAGCGTGGCTCGGCGTAAATCGCGCTGAGACCATTCGCGGCTGGCTCACCCGCCACCGTCGTAACCGCTGGCGGCTCGGGGACAACAAGGTAGACAACAAGCGCGCATCCAGCTGAGACGATTGCGAGTAGCTCAAACAATCCTCGCCAGCCTATCGAGCCCATCAGGAAATCCGCTGGCAAGGTTGCCGTCAGTGCCCCCATGGCTCCCAAGGTAACCATCAGGCCGCTGAGCATTGGAACACGTTCTCGAGGAAACCAGATAACGAGCGCTTTCATCCCCGCAGTCATTGCCGCGGCGACACCGAGACCAATCAGCGCCCGGCCTCCCAGCAGATGCCAATAATGGTCCGAGATGGCAAATAACGCCGCGCCCAGAGCTGCTGCGACCAACACGACACTCTGAACCCGCCTCGGGCCACATCGGTCCAACAGAATGCCAATCGGAATCTGGACAGCCGCGAAAGCAAGGTAGTAGACAGACGTCAGCAGGCCAAGATCGCTAGCAGCGAGATCAAATTCCGAGGTCAGTGGACCGGCGATCGTCGCATTGATGTTCCGGAACAGAAACGCCAGATAGTAAACGGCTACGAACGGCAAGAACACGCGCAATATTAGGTGCCCATTTCTTGTCAGGTCGCTGACGTTTCGACGTCGAGTCGTCCGGCTGGAAGATAGTGGTGATTCGATCGATCGTTCGTAAGCTGCTTCAGGCCTAATAGGCCTAGTGCAGAGGTATTCCTGCTTTTCCGGGAAAGTTGAGCAGGCTGCCGCCCTCCCGGACGGCAGCGGAGTGCTCTGCTTCGGTAGCGGCCGGGAACGAAATGGGGAGATCTGGCTCGGGAGCTAACGAGGAGGTCTGTATCGCTCCCTTCCCATAGCCGTCAGTGACACTATCCCACTTCTTACCCAGCCGATCGATCGTCTCCTGCATGAGCGAGGCGCCCGACTGAACGCGTCGCCCTACCTGCGTTGCAAACTCGTCGAACCGCTCTGACCCCAGCGCGCACGCCGCGCGTAGAGCTGCGGCCGGCAGCGGCGGAGTCACCGCAAGCTGGTATCGAGCCTGCAGCGCCACGATCTCGGTGACGACTTTAAGATTCTGATCGAGCTGTTCGAGCTTGCGGCTCATAAGAGAAAGGCGACGGTCCACCGGGATGTAATCAACCTCATCGTCATCACCGAGGAACTGAGCAAGCGCGGCTTCCACCAGCGCTGATTTGCTGGCGCCTGGATGCTTGGCGGCTGCAGCCAGCCGCGCGGCCATCTGCTTCGAGAGGTAGACGCCAATTCTGGGTTTCATCATTGGACTCTTTGAAAAGGGGACTTCCCGCACGGGCCGTCCGAAGTAGAGGGATGATGCCCCTCGACCTCAACCGACGCAGTGACCGTGGGCACCCAAAAGGGGGACTCCCGCTCCCTGAGCAACCACTCAATCGCAATCATCGTGCGTTCGGATAAACTAGCGTACAAAGGCCGATGCTCTGCTCGACAGAACGCTTCCAATCGAGCAGTCGCATCCCGAGACCTATTCTCCTTCCAACGGTTGCGCCACCTAGTTGAACGCGGACGATCTGCGCAAGCCTGCGAAAGACTCGCGGAAGTGCGCTTGGAAAGAGCTGGAAAGGCGACCGAGGAGCAGCTTGGCGAACCATTGAGAAAGTTCGGACCGGGCTGCCGGGATCGAGTGCTTACCCAACCGTGATCAGAGCGATAGTCACTTCGGACGGCGTCCGCGGCGCAGCGGTTTCGGCGGCGTCGCTCCTCGCGCCGGCTCGATCAACAACTCCGAAATATGGATCGATAGAGTTCTCGCCAGACGATCCAGAAGATCGACGGTCGGATTTTCTTCCTGTCGTTCAAGCCCACCTACGTAGGAACGATCAATTTCAGAATCAAAGGCGAGCCTTTCTTGAGAGAGCCCGCGCTTCACCCTCACTCGGCGTAAATTCCATGCGACCAAAGCTCGTCCACGCATACTTGCATGCGGACATCTCGCAGGCTATAAAACCACTGGCTATAGCCCGTTTATATAAAACTACCGGCACTTGCCACCGACTGAGCAATTCGCACGGAGGAAGCATCAGATGCCGAGTACCGGCAACTTAGATGGAAGCACAGCTAGCGGACAGGCCCACAGCAGAGCCGGACGGCGCCGCTCTGCCAGCGAATCCCAGATGGCGGTCACGGCGATCGACCACGGTGGTCGTGTAGTGACAGTGACCAGTCAGCATGTGGAGATCGGCTCCTCCAAAATCGAACCACCGGATACCACATTCGCAACGAGTATTTACGGCGGACCGTTGAACGACTTGTCCTGGCAGGCCACGTCTTGGAGCGCATCGCTGCGAAACCACGCGATTGCAGTGAATCAGGTCATCGAGGCAATCGCATCAGATGTAGATCGCGGCAACTAGCACGAGGGTTTGTTCAGCGTGTCTAACACCGTAGACGAAACCGTGGTCACTCCCTTCACGTAGCGGCTACGGTCGACCGCGTAGCCTCGTTTGCGCGCCTCCTCAACGCCGGCGAGATACGTATCGAACGTCATATCCGCGGTGGCGGCTGTGCTGAACATGCCCCGCACCCGGATCGAACGCATCGCACGCGAAGAAACTTCAGTTACACGCCTTGGTTTCCATGGGGCTATGAATTTCAGAACTTTGCGCTCCCCCTTTTCTACACGCAAACGCAGTTCAAACAGAGGCTTTCCGCAATGAAATCCCCTTCGTTCCGATCGCCTAACGTGTTCCAGACCGAGACCGCCTCCGACGTCACAAGCGACCGCGAAGCTGGGGTGGGTTCTCAAAGCTCCACTGCAAGCACGGTTGATTTCCGTGCAGAAGCAACGGACGACGATTCAGCTCTGCTGGCATTGGGCAAACAATTCGAGGAGATCGCAGCCGAAATCCAAAAATTGTACAATTCGGCGTCGAGTGACGGCCATCTCGAGCGAATCGAGGCTACGCTCGGCCGCTTGGAGTCTATCGAAACGGCGATTATGGCGATGCCAGCGCGTACCATCGTGGGCCTTGGGGTGAAAGCTCGCCATGCAGCCCACGTGATGTCCGAATACTGGAATGGACCGATCGATCGAATCGATTGGGATGCGCGAGCAGTGCGGCTTCTGATAGAGGCAGTTTGCGAAATCGCAGGCGCGCCGTTGGCCCCGCATGGTGCTCTTGATCCTGAGCGGTAGTGGCGCCGCAGCGTTGTCTTGGCGTGTTCATGGGCAAAAGGCAGCTGATAGCGCGGTGCTCGTTAACCGCTTACCGAGCTCCTGCCGGACCGGCGGCAGCCGGTTAAGGCCGTAAGCCGCAAAGCGGGGACGCGAGGGCGTCAGCCTTGACGGGGTAGCGTGGTCGGAGCCCCATATGAGGACCTCGGCCAGACCTAGAGCCCTAGTCCGCGTTTCCTACCGAAGCTCCAGTCGATGCTGCCGGTGTCGCGTATGACACCCGCGATATGCTGGCCGACACGATTGTCCAGCACTGGCTGCCAAGGGACGAGTGTGAAGCCAAGGCCGCCCTCTACCTTAAAGGTCTCGAGCATGGCGTAGCGGCCGCTGGCGAGATGGGTCGATCCAACGAGGGTGCCGCTGACATGTTCGCCTGGCTGCGCCGGCTGAAAGGTTCGCCCTCGGGCCGAAGCCATCGCTCGCCCGGCCCTTGCGACCTCCTGATATTCCAGCGTTGCCAGCGTCCGCGGCAGGACGGAGATTTGTCCGTTCTGGGCCGTGGCGTGTCCCATCTCCAGCAGCCGCTGCGCGCGCCGGCCGAGCGCCTCGTTCACCTGCCGGCCGAAGCCAGACGCTGTCATAGGGACGGTTGCTCGAACGGCCAGTTGCCGGTCGAGCCAGGTTGCCCCGTCGCTTGCGATCTGTCGCTCAAGGTCGAAGCCGGAGAGGACGCGAAGCTGGGGACGGTCGGTACCCTGGCTCAGATCGTAGGCTTGCCCCCGCGCGACGAGGTCGTTGGGCACCCGCCAATGGTCGGCATCGATCCGCTCGACATGGCCCGCCCTCCGCAGCGCCTCCAGGCGGCGGACATGGAAGCGGACGAACGCTTCGGGATCCTTGTGCTGCTGCTCGAAGCTGTCCTTGATACGCGCCAGATGCCAGCTGGGGCGGTAGACCCCTCCTTCCTCATTGGCGTTGACCGCGATGTTGCGGTCAGCGGATCTTGGGCCGGACACGGGGGGGACCGCCTCCACGATCATGCCGCGCCCGACCTCCTCGATGCCGGAAGGGTCGGCAAACTCCAGATGGTGGGCGCGCCCATCGACCCCATCGATCACGAGGTAAATCCGCTCGCCCATCTCGTCGCCGGCCAAGCCCTTGGCCAGCACGCGGCCGATGACGCTCTGGTCCATTGAGCTGCCATGGCGGACATATTGGCCGCCCCCCCGCGCCTCGGCGAGCCCATGATCGGCGAGCGCCCGGTGCATGGTCATGATGACGTCCCCCCGCTCGCCGAGCTGCCGCAGCGTGGCCTCGGTGCTGTCAGCCAAAACCCACCGCCCGGGCTCAGCCTCGGTGGCGAGGCCATAGCGCTCCAGCCGCTTTACTCGTCCGGCCATCAGCGTGCGGTTCTCCCGGATGAGATAGTTTGCACCTTCCGGGCGCAGATCGACGGCACCCCGGTCGCGCTGCTCGACCAATAGCGCCTGGTCAAGCCGGGTCAGCCGCTCGGCGTCTACCTCGCTCCGGAGCTTGGTCTGAATCTCGATCTCGCTCTGGTGACCCAGTTCCCGGGTGACTAGTTCGCTCGCCCGGAAGCGAATTCCGCGGGCAATATAGTCGCCGGCAATATTGAGGATCTTGCCGTCGTCGGTGACACCCCGGACCAGGATATGGGTATGCGGATGGCCGGTATTGTGGTGATCGACCGCAATCCAGTCGAGCCGGGTCGCCAAGTCGATCTGGACCTGCCGCATCAAGGCGCGGGTAAATCCGCGCAGGTCCGCCATCTCGGTTGAATCTTCGGGTGCGACAATGAAGCGGAACTGGTGGCGATCTCCCCGCCCGCGCTCGACAAAGGCGTGGCCATCCGCCTGATCCCCATGCGCGGCGTACAGCCTGCCCTTCTCGCCACCGGGGGTCACGCCATCCCGCTCGAGATATCGCAGATGCGCGTCCACCGCCTTGCTTGCCACACCAAGCCTGTTCACTCGGCGCGCCCCCCGCTGAGGGTTAAGCTTCACCACCCGCGCCTTGACGATAACCCGGCGCGAGCGGAAGCGGCCCGCACCGTCGCGCTGCCACTCGCCTCCGTGCCGCGGCAACGAGGCAACGACCCCAGCACCGCGGCCGCGACCATTGAACCGGCCGTTAGCTTTCCCGGTCCGCTCGCCCGACCCGGAGGCGCTCCCGGTTCGGTGAGGATCGCCGCCGGCCCGGCGAACCGCGATCCGTACCCTTGTCACGAAGGACTGCGCCGGCTTGCGGACCTTCGTTCCACGATCGCGAGATCGCCCCGGCCGTATCCGAAATTCCTCACTGTCGTCGCGCGCCATGACCAAACAGTCGGCCCCAGAACCAACACCCGCAACGGCCTCTCGGAACAATCGCGTAATCGCGCACACAAGCGTACGATCGCACGCAAGTAGTGACATCCACTGCAGGACTCGTAACGGCAGCTGGCTGTGCGCGCGTTGAAATTAAATGGAAAAACAGATCCGGCGATGCCGCTGCCTTTTTTTTGAGACTACAGCGCTGCCTGCGCAAGCCAATGTGCAGACGAGCTTTTTCGACCGAAGGGAGAGGCGAACGCGAATTCGCTTTATCTTGCCCTCCTCAGTCGCGGGCTCCTGGGGCCCAACTTCCAAGCCAACAGACTGTCGGTACTCGCGGCGATTTGCGACAAAATGCCAACAGCGCCTGCCCGAACACGTCGGCTGGTGGCCGATTCATTGCGAAAGAGCCGTCGCGACTTTGGCAGTTGACTTGCGAAGCGCCCCACTGTTTGCGAGCGAAGCGAGCGCTTGCGATAGCGATCGTTACCCGAAGGGCCGAGACACCCGTAGGGTGGCTCGGTGAGGAGCGAAGCGACGAGTAGAGCGCGGGCCGAAGGCATCGCCCGTACGCCATCAGCACGTTAATATTGCACTCCTCCGCGAACTCTTGCCGCGTGAGCGAGGGTCATTCAGTAGCAAAACCGAACGTCTTAGCGTCATGATCGTGTTGCAGCGTTTCGAATGCGATCCGAACGTCCATCACCGTGCGCCCACGCGCTCAACAAACAGCGGAGCCTGCCGCCAAGAAACGACGCCACTCGCGCCGAAAACATCACGCTCATGCTGCTCGTAGCGCAACGGTCCCGCGTGATACGCCGCAAGGAAACCAGTCGAGCCGAAGCGATCATGCATCTCTTTGAGGTACGCGGCGCCCGCCGGGATGTTGTCATTCGGATCGAATGGGTCAAGACCGAGCCCATAGCGAACGCTGAGTTCCAGCCACGTGCCCGGCATGACTTGCATCAACCCTCTTGCACCTAGGCGAGACGTCGCATGCTCGTTGCCTCCGCTCTCAACCTGCATGACCGCGCGGATCCAACGCGCGGGAACACGGAAGCGATCAGACGCTTCTGCGATGAAGGCGGCATATCGATCGAGCGGTTCGATACGCGACGCCGACTGTGCGCACGCCGCTGTCCCGAGAAACGTCGAGACCGCGATCACGCACATGCACGGTGTAATCGCCGCAATGAGGCGTGCAATTGCGCGGGTCATCGCTTTGCAGGAAATCGATCCCGGCAACTCATGGATATGACCTACCCGGACGTTCAGATATGGCCGGGAAGGAAGCAGGAGAGCCGGCCGAAGGCGGACGATTGGGAGCAAATGACGCGCATGATCACTCCTCATTGGTCCAAACCGGCACTGCTTTGCCGATGACTGAGGATGTGGGTATGGGCCCGAAGTACCGGCTATCGAGCGAGTCGAGCGACTGCCAATTCATGACAAAGAGTTCGTCGTCTGCGATGACGCGGCATCCTTGCCAGTCTGGTAGCGGTTGGTTGCGGCCGTCGCGGCTGCGCGCTAGTCCCATCTCAAGGCCATCGACCGTGACGGTGAGTCCGGTCCGGCAAACGGTCTGCCCCGGCAAAGCCAAGACCCGCTTGAGCATCGGAACTCCCGAGGGCAGATAGCCATTCAGATCCAGGAATGATGCGAGCGGATCGGGTGGCTGCACGGCGATGAGCTCGGTTACGATCAACTGGTCCACGGGCTCGACGCGATAGAGGCCGGCTGGAACACTATTCGATACGTTCCATATGTAGCGTGGCGCCGCTCCTCCAATTGTGGAGAGGAGAAGAACCGTTGCTCCAATTGCCGTCAGAATCGTCCCGCAACCGCCGCTCACGATTCGATCCTCCGACGATGGAGCCACGCCTGGTGGCGAGCGCGGGTGTACGGCCGAGGTGCTTCGTTCACCGACAGGCGGTTGTGAACGTGATGCCAATAGTCGGGGGCTGCATCAGAGGGATCGATGCCGAGCGCCTCGACCGCATCGATCAATTGCAGCACGCGTTCGACTTTTGGCCAGCCCGATAATCGCAGCAGGATCTCGCCGCCGGGATTGATCCAGGGGACTGTTGAATATCGTTGCCCTGGTGTTACGGCTCGTACGATATCAATACGGGAGAGAACGGTCCCGAAGTCGTTGGACGTCCAGCGTACGAACGCAAAGATGCTACCGGGTATGAAGGACAGAACGCGGCGGCTGCGATCCACGATCCGCTCGGAAACGGCGCGGCCGAACCGTACCCGGTTCTCAATGCGTTTTTCGAGCCACAGGATCTCAACTGTCGTGAGGTCGTTCACGATCTGCCTCGTCGTCGAGAGACATCCCGGCAGTTCGCTGGCTGATTAATCGCTCGCCCTTGAAGCTGTATGGGAGGCAGTTGGCCACAATCGTTGGGGAGGTTGCTGCTGAGGCAAGTTTGCGGCCCGAACCCCGAATCGATGCAAGCGACGCCGTCGACCGCGTACCGCTGACCGGTATCTGAAGGTTGCGGTCCGTTAGAAGGGAATCCGAAGGAGATCTGACGCAGGTCGTAAGCAAAGTGCTTGACCGACGATAGGCTGCCGGACTTGGCGTGGAGGTGCACAACATCAAAGCTCCAGCCGCCGCCCTGACGCCCGCCGTGCTTGCGGACGAGACGATACAGCCGGCGCTCGAGCCCGCCGGTAAGATCGAAATATCCGCGATCGATCGTCAGCACGAGTGCGTCGTTTAGAACGCCCGCGTAGAACCAATCTGGCAGGATAAGTTCAAGTCCGCGGGGCTTGCCGTGTCCATCGGCGGTCTCTTTCCATTGGTTGATCCAGCAGAAGCGATGTCGCCGTCGCTCTGCCGGCTGGCGAACTGAGGTTACGCCGGTCGTTGACTGGAGCCGGTCCAGTGCGGCTTTGAGGCGGTCATATTCGCGCAGGCTGGTGCTGCGGCCGACGAATGTCAGGATTTCATACGGTGTCGCCGCCATCAGCCGCGATGTCTTCAGGCCGTCATCGCGAGCCTCAACGATCTGCGAAGCCGTCCATATCAGGACGTCCGCGTCCCAGATCGTCGCCATACCGTGCTCTGGCGCGGCTTCCATTCGGATCAGGATAGTCCCCGCGCGAAAATCGATCGGGACGATCCGTTTGGACTTTGCCAACGAGAAGAACGGATAGGCCATCAGATCTTGCTCATCGCGTGCGGCCAAATCACCGGGCAACGTACGGAACAGCTCGAGTTGATCGCGCTCCGAGCGGTGCCGCCGGCGGGCAGAGAAATTGTTCTCACGCATCGCTCAGCGCCGCTCCTTGCCCGCATAAGGAACGGGGGCATGCCGTTTTGCAGGCAGCACCGTGCCCGCGCCGGCGTCGCTGGTTGACGTCTTGGTGCCGCGATCGGCCCAAGCCTTGAGGTCATCGAGGGCGTAGACGACCCGACCGCCGATCTTCCGGTAGGCGGGCCCGGTGCCATAAGTCCTGTGCTTCTCCAGGGTACGACCGGAAAGGCTGAGGAAGCGGGCCGCCTCGGCCGTGCGCAAGTATCGTAGCGGCAAGCCGGCGTTAGGATCGGGCATCTGAAAAGCTCCGGGCTCGTCTGGAGCGCCAGCGAGGTCGGCGGCGCATCGACGGGCACAATGGCGGAGTAGAGCTTCGAAGGGGGATGCCGAAGATAAGGGGGTGCCTTTTCGATACCCCCAAGGGCGCTCATTTCCTGCGAGATGACGAACGCAACAATGCGCGATAGCCGCCACACATCAGCGCGAAGCCGCTCTGAACCGGGCGAATGGTCCGACTACGCAATCGTGGGTTCTCCAGTCGCGTTCGGAAGTGCGCCCAGCGCCAAGGAGGACTTCCGCGATCTCGCGATAAGTGCCTCCGTCCATTCGGGCATCGAGCGCACGCAGAGCAAGCGCAAGCCGGCGCCGACGCGGCGCGGCGCGGAAAGCAAGGTTGAATGAGATAAACCTGACTAGCAACGGTTGCGGAAGCCCCTGATCCAGCATCGCGTGATGCATAAGATCAAACCGAACATCAAGGGAGCAAGTTTTTCTACGGAAGGGCTTCAGATTCGGATTTGAGGCGCCGCCTCGCAGCAAATGACGATATCCATGCTCCGTCATCCATTTCGCGCGGGCCAAATGCGTATCGGGGCAAATCTGCGTCGGAAATGCCACGATCTACAAATGACGCAGGACTGGGCGAGCGCGGGCCTAATCTAAGCGCTCGTTACGTCGGCGCGATCGAACGCGGCGATGTGTCGGCAAGTGTCACCGGGCTTGGACAAAATGCCGAAGCATTGGGATCGGAGCCGGGAGACTTGCTTAAGCAGGCCGGACGGGGAAGCAGATCCTGGGCCGCCTCCCGCCGGCCCTGGAGTGCCGCTCCCGGCTCGGCCCGGTTCAATTGCGATTCGGCTTGCGACTGCGGGACAGCCTGTCGTCGAACAGAGTGGCGTAGATCGCTGCATTGAGGCGTGGATGCTTCGCTCGACAGATAACGTGGGCCTCTCGAATTCGTGCTTTCGTAGCATGCCTGCCCAAACGTGATCCCAACAGAAGCCCCGCCCGGAGGGCCCGGGCGGGGCGGAAGGAGCTTTACTCGCCGTTCTTGCGCGGCCGCGACCAGAGCAAGATGTAGCCTTCGCCACCCTCCTCGTCGAACAGGTTCGCGTAGATCGGCGCGTTGAAGGAGGGATCGTCGAGTTTGAGCGAGAGGTAGTCGCGACCTTCCTCGGAGCGCTTCGACCAGGCTGCGCCGATTTCGGCCCGGCCCACGAAGATGCGGTGGCTGGGCGCATTCTCGTTGGAGGAGCGGTTTTGTTCAGCGACGATGCGGACGCCCCTGGCCTGCAAACTCAGGGTGACGATCTCGCCCTGGAAATCGTTGCCGACCTTCTTGAAAGAACCGATGGTAGCCATGTGACTTCTCCTGTTGTGTTTCGAGCCCGCGACCACCGCGGCCTCGATGGCGATCTACAGGCCGAGGACGATCGGCGACGCACCCGCTCGCGGGCCGCAGCGTAGCGAAGGACGCCGGCGTCGAGACTTTCTTGCCTCGCGAGGAATGGGCGTAGCCCAGGGGAAGAAAGTCTCAAGCGACGGCGTTGCGGCTCAGACGATCGAGGCGCAGCCGGTCTTCGGCCAGATCGAGCCATCAAAGAGGCCACGTGCGTCTGCGCGCTGAACCGCAATCTTTAAGAGAAGACTTGGCTAGTCTCGGTTTCAATGCGCAAGAGGTTGGAATATTCAGGGGTAAGGAAAGAAACAACGTGCAGGAAACGGCGGCATTGTCAGCCCGACAAATAGCTCCGAGCGAAGGCCCCACCATCGCATCTGTGTGGGCCGGGCCGAGATGACGCAGCCCGCCATAAGTAATGTCCGAAGGGACGCGACTACCTTTCGCTCAAGTTCGACGGTCCCTCGTTCAACGCGCCGGCCTACGCGAATTTGGTCGAGGAGCCAGGTGGCGAGGGACTATCCGTCGCGTGTTGCGGCCGAAAGAACGGCCTGAGGCGCACGCTGCACGACCCTGCCCTGCTCCAAACGGCGGGGTTCCACGAAGACGGTCAACCTTGTCCACGCCGTGCCGCCGATGAAAGCCGCGCCGAGGCAAGCGAAGACCTCACGCCAGGCGGGCGATGGCAACCCGAGTTGCGACATTGTGAAGAGCACATGATAGCCAGCAATCGCTGCCGGAACGGCAAACGCGGTCGCTATGGTTGCACGCAAGATCGGAGACCGTGTCATGGCGAGCGCGGTTCGACCGGCCGTGAGTGCCAGCACGCCGGTAGCAATGCCAACGAACGGCGCACCGAGGATGCCGACGCCGCTATGGAACGCCATCATGCCGGCGCTCAATGCGACAAAGAACGGCAGAGCGTAAACCGCCAGCCTGAAGATCAGCCAGCATAACAAGCCAATGCCAATGGTGTTGAGGACAAGTCCAAGGACGAACATGGTGGTGGCTCCGTACGCAAAGATGTAACGGTCGCGCCTTCCACCACCACCGCGGCGCAAGTTTGGAAATAAAGTCGAAACACGGCGGAGTTGCGGCGATGCAACTCCACCCTGGTGGTTCAGGCAGTAAAGACGGCGCTTACGCGCCGTCGCCGAACTTCCAGACAGGAATGCCGAGGCGTCTTGCCTTGTCGGCCAAGTTGTCCTGGATTCCCGTGCCCGGAAAATGCATGACGCCGATCGGCAGCAGTTGGAGCATGGCGTCGTTGCGCTTGAACGGCGCCGCCTTGGCGTGCTTCGTCCAGTCCGGCTTGAAAGCGATCTGCGGCACCTTCCGGTTAGTCGCCCATTTGGAGGCAATCAGTTCTGCGCCCTTCGGCGAGCCGCCGTGGATCAGGACCATGTCGGAATGCCTGGCGTGCACCTTGTCGAGACGATCCCAGATCAGACGGTGGTCGTTGAAGTCGAGGCCTCCCGTGAGCGCGATCTTAGGTCCTGACGGTACCATGACTTCGGTCTCGCTTCGGCGCTTGGCGGCGATGAAGTCTCGGGAGTCGATCATCGCCGCGGTAAGTGTCCTGTGGTTGACCAGCGATCCCGATCGGGGGCGCCAAGAGGAGCCGGTGTGAACCTCGAAGCCTTCGATGGCTTGATCGCGAAACAGTTCCAGGCAGTTGCGGCGCTCGATCAGCGTGATGCCTTCGGCCGTCAGACGCTCGAGTTCGACCGATCGTACTTCCGAGCCGTTCTGCTCGCGCTGGCTCGTGCGTTGCGCCTGCTCATTGTCGTCAAGCTGGCGTCCGATGCGATCTGTGGCGCGGTGGAACAGGTTGACGGTCGACCAGAGCAGATCCTCAAGGTCCGGCTCAAGCCGCGTGTCGCTCAGGGTAGCAACCAGGGCGTCGAATATGTCTGCGACGGCACCCGCGATCGTTCGGCCTTCGGGAAGCGGTCTCGGATCAGGCTGGTCGTCGAACGGACGGTAGCCAAAAAGCTGCAATTCAGTGAGAACGAGGTCGGTCGGAGATGCCGCGTGCGGTCGTTCGTTGTCGTCGTGGTCGCTCATGGGAGGAGTCCCTTTGCCGGATCGGCCGCGCCCATCGCGGCCTTCGTGGCGATCACCAGACGGCGGGCGGGACGGGCCAGAACCCGAAGCAGCGCGGAGGGCCGGAGCGCAGCGGAGGATGGCGAAGGCCGGCTATTTTGCTTCGCGATGCAAAGCGCGCCTTCAGACATTGATAACTGCCGTTCCATCGACAGCGCGCGGCGGAAAATAGCCGGACGCAGCCATTGCCGGCCCGGGCCGGTTGCCGTCCGATCGCCCTCTAGAAGGCCGTGGTCGCGCCCTCACCGGCATTGGGTCCGCCTCGACTGGGCGATAGATGTCGATAGAACCCGAATGCGCCTATACGAGATCGGTCGAAGAGCACAGAAAGCGGGCGATGTCTTCCGGTACGAGCTGTATCCGCAACGATGCCCGGAGGACGTCGAGCCCGAAGACATGCAGATCCTCGTTAAAGTCGCCTAGCCGCGGTGACAATGGGATTGCTTCGATGCCCGCCGCTTCGGCGCGTTGCAAGAGGATAGCTTGCGCCGCCTCTCCAGCAGTATCGGCGTCGTGGGCGATATAGAGCCGACGCAAGCTCGACGACAGCGACATGGCCGAGAGGTGATTGGCCGAAAGAGCAGCAGCCATCGGCAAGGTCGGAAGCACACAGCGTAGCGACAGAATGGTCTCGATGCCTTCGCCGGCGACTAGCACGTCGTCCTCCGCTGCGCCAAAACGAACCGCGTTGCCGAGCAGGTCGCCCATCGCTCGCCGCGGCGTGTCGATCGGAGCCTTACCGAGCCGGACCCGATCAAAGCGATCTGGATCGAGCCAGGTACGGTGCACGCCGGTAATCCTGCCATCGAGGTTGGTGACGCAGGCGACCATCGCCGGCCAGGTCTCGGTCGGCAAGTGCTCGTCAGGCCGATAGTAACAGCGCGGATGGAAGCGGAGGCTGCCACCATGGTGCACGTTCGCTATTCCTCGCCGCTGCAAGTAGGCTTCAACGACGGTGCCCTCGATCGGTCCTGAGATCGCAAACAGCCGTCTTGCAGCCTCTTGTGAGCCAGCCGGTGCTGCCGAACGAGCGAGTTTCGAGACGAGTTCTGGTCCGGGGCGAGGCAACTTGAGAAACCGCCTCGCCTCCTCGGCAACCTCGCGGAAGCCGCGAAGCCCAAGGCTTTCGCGGATGATGTCGAGGAGATCGCCATGCTCGCCGGTCGCAGCATCGGTCCACTTGCCCGCAGGCCCTTTCGGCGAGTGCTGCAGCCGCACGAACATCGAGCGGCCCGGGGTATTGTGGACATCACCAACCAGCCAATACCGCCCCTCGCGCTTACCGTTGGAAAGGTAATGGCGGCACACCGCCTCGGCCTCGCGCGCGAGACGATGTGCCAGTTCAGAGGCGCCGCGGGACATTACGCGACCTCCCGCTCGGCGATGCGCTCGATTGGGTAGTGGTCGAGGACCTTCGCCAGGACCTCGTTCCCGCTCGCATCTGATGGCACGAACATGCGCAGCTTCCAGGAGATGATCTCCGCAAAGAGCCCGTACGCTCGCAGTCGATCGCGCATCGTGTCGGTGAATCCCGACAGTTCGACGCGGTGTGCGCCCATCACCCGGACGCGGCGAACCTGGAGGCCTTCGGCGAGGTCGAGAATGGTGCGCCCCTCCAACAGCGCGGCGAAGGCGGTGTCCGGCGCCAGCTTGGGCGCGTCGGGGCTAAGGATATTCGCGACCCAGGCCGCCGACACCTTGCGGCCGATGACACGCTCGCCGCCATCGGTCTGCAGCCGGTAAACCCGCGTCGACTCGTTCGGCAGCCGCTTCCAGATCGGCAGCAACAAGCCCACCACGACGTGTATTGCGCTCTCCGAGAACTCAGGTACCTCCGCAAGCTCGGTCAGCCAAGCCACGCTGAAACGCTCACGGTCAGCTTCTACCCAATGGCTTTCCGCCATCATTTTCAGCGGGACGCTGTGCTGCTCCATCGGCCGGATCAGCCGGACGCGTCGTTCGATCTCGCCGTCATCAAGCATGAAACTCGGAGCCGGGATCTGAATCGCGGCACGGCCGGAGCGCTCATTGACCAGCAGGACCGCCCGATGATCGGAAAGCTGACGGAGCGCGTCATCCAGGGTCACAGGATGATTGCGCTGGCGCTGGGTGATCGTGAGGAGCCGGGTCTCGGCGCCCGTCACCGGATGTGCATAGATCGTTCGCGGATCAGTGACGACAAAGCTCTCGGCACGCAGCGTTTCCAGTCCAACGTCGTAGGTACCGGATGCAATGGCGCCATCGATGCGGGCGGTCAGTAACTGCTCGAAGGCCGTGAAAAGAATATTCTGGAGCTCAATGGTGAGTGCCAACAACCTGTTCAGGAAGGTCGTGATTGGCGGAAGCTCATCCTTGATGCCGTTGGTATCCGTGAGCTTCAGTCCGGTCGCGTTTTCGAACCGCTCGAGCGAGCAACCCTCGACCTTGCCCCGCGCCAGCAGCAAGTAAAGCTGGCGCAACGCGTCACGGCCGTACTGGCTTTCGAGATTGTCCTCGGGACGGAACAGACCCTGCCCTCCGGTCTGGCGCTGACCGCGCGTGATTGCGCCCAAGGTGTCGAGCCGGCGCGCGATCGTGGAGAGGAAGCGCTTCTCCGCCTTGACGTCTGTTGCAATCGGCCGAAACAGCGGGGGTTGCGCCTGGTTGGTCCGGTTCGTGCGGCCGAGCCCCTGAATGGCGACATCTGCCTTCCAGCCGGGTTCCAGCAAATAGTGAACCCGCAAGCGGCGATTCCGTGCCGACAATTCGGCATGGTAGCTCCGGCACGTACCGCCCGCGTCGGAGAACACGAGGATGCGCTTGACGTCATCCATGAATGCGGAGGTCTCGGCAAGGTTGGCCGAACCCGCGCGGTTCTCGACCAGCAGCCGGTCGCCCTTGCGGACGATGCGGCGGGAACGGCCGGTCACCTCGGCCACCATGTCGGTCCCAAAGCGCTGGACGATCTGGTCGAGCGCACCAGGCACCGGCGGCAGTGAGGCGAGCTTTTCAATGAGGCGGTTGCGACGCGCGACGGCTTCCCGGCTCTCCACCGGCTGGCCGTCGCGATAGACGGGCCGGGAACAGAGATTGCCCTCCGAGTCGGTGAAGGGTTCGTAGAGCTGAACCGGGAAGGAATGGGCGAGATAGTCGAGGACGTACTCGCGCGGGGTGATGTCGACCTGGACGTCGCCCCACTCCTCGGTCGGGATTTCGGCAAGCCGGCGCTCCATCAGCGCTTCCCCCGTCGAGACGATCTGGATCACGGCGGTATGGCCCGCATCCAGATCGCGCTCGATCGAGCGGACCAGCGACGGCGTCTTCATCGAAGCCAGGAGGTGACCGAAGAAGCGCTGCTTGGCGCTTTCGAAGGCGGATCGGGCTGCGGACTTTGCCTGGCCGTTCAGCGTCCCGGTCTCGCCGATGACGTTGGCGGCGCGCATCGCCGCCTCGAGGTTGTTATGGATGATACCGAACGCGCCGGCATAGGCATCATAGATACGAACCTGCTCTGCTGTGAGCCGGTGCTCGACGAGCTCGTACTCAACGCCCTCGTAGGACAGCGAACGCGCAGCATAAAGGCCGAGCGCCTTGAGGTCGCGCGCGAGCACCTCCATCGCCGCGACACCACCCTCCTCAATCGCCTCGACGAACTCGGCACGGGTAGCGAACGGAAAATCCTCGCCGCCCCACAATCCCAGCCGCTGGGCATAGGCGAGATTGTGCACCGTGGTGGCGCCGGTTGCGGAGACGTAGACCACACGAGCGTTCGGCAAGGCATGCTGGAGCCTAAGGCCGGCACGCCCCTGCTGAGAGGCAGCCTGGTCACCGCGCTCGCCTTTGCCGCCAACCGCATTCTGCATGGCGTGGCTCTCGTCGAAGACGATCACTCCGTCGAAATCGGAGCACAACCATTCGACGATCTGCCTGACACGCGAAAGCTTCTCGCCGCGCTCATCGGTGCGCAGCGTAGCATAGGTGGTGAACAGGACGCCTGCCGCGAGCCGGATTGGGGTACCCTGACGAAAGCGGGACAGCGGCGTGACGAGGAGCCGCTCCATGCCAAGCGAAGACCAATCGCGCTGCGCATCCTCGATCAGATATCTGAACTGTCTAGAGTGTCTCACCGCCTTTTTTGTCGTTGCCG
>OEIU01000894.1_pt1 | contig 22946 bp, 18 predicted proteins | sample 1539221 | NCBI WGS metagenome assembly OEIU01 (sample SAMN03792071, study PRJEB22550) | activated sludge metagenome | feature: wastewater treatment plant; material: activated sludge; isolation source: Wastewater treatment plant of a petroleum refinery complex | place: Argentina: Zarate | collected...
GAGTCGCGATCATCGCGATCGTCTTCCTGCCGCTGCTGACGCTCGAAGGGCTGGAGGGCAAGATGTTCGTGCCGGTGGCGCTGACCATCGTGTTCGCGCTGGTCGCTTCGCTGATCGTGGCCTTCACGGCGATCCCGGTGCTGGCTTCGCTGCTGCTGAAGCCGGGGCTGCACCGCGATCCGTGGCTGGTCCGGCAGATGCAGCGGGCCTATCGTCCGCTGCTCGATGCAGCGCTGGCGCGTCCGGCCGTCTTCGTCGGCGCCGCGCTGCTGGCGCTGGCGGCGGCGGCCGGCGCCTATCTCGCGATCGGCAAGAGCTTCATGCCGACGATGGACGAGGGCGATCTGATCGTGCAGCTCGAGAAGCTGCCGTCGATCGGACTGGAAGAGAGCATCGCGCTCGACGGCCGCATCCAGCGCGCGATTCGCCAGACGGTGCCGGAGGTGCACGGCGTGGTGGCGCGCACCGGCACCGACGAGATCGGCCTGGACCCGATGGGATTCAACGAAACCGATCTGTTCATGGTGCTGGCGCCGCGCGAGCAGTGGCGCAGCGGCGGCAAGGAGGCGGTGGCCGGCGCGGTGCGCGCGGTGCTCGGGCAGTTCCCGGGCATCGCCTACAGCTTCACGCAGCCGATCGAGATGCGCGTGGCCGAGATGCTGAGCGGCGTGCGCGGCGACCTGGCGATCAAGCTGTCCGGCCCCGATCTCGATGAACTGACCCGGCTGGCGCGCCGCACCGTCACTTTGCTCGCGTCGGTGCGCGGCGCCGAGGACGTGATCTCGCCACGCAACGAAGGCGTGCAGTACTACACGGTGGTGATCGACCGGCTGCGGGCCGGAAACCTGGGGCTGTCGGTCGAGGACGTGCAGGATGCGCTGCGACTGCAGATCGAAGGTGTCCGCAGCGGCATCGTCATCGAGGAGGGCCGCCGCACGCCGGTGCTGGTGCGCGGCTCGAACGACCTGCGGGCATCGCCCGAGGCGTTCGGACGGCTGCTGCTCGCGCTGCCCGAAGGCCGCAGCGTGCCGCTGGCGGATGTCGCGTCGCTGAAGCGGGTCGACGGCCCGGTGAAGATCGATCACGAGAACGCGGCGCGCATCGTCGTGGTCCGCGCCAATGTCCGCCACCGCGACCTGGTCGGCTTCGTCGACGAGGCGCGCGCCCGGTTCGACAAGGAGATTCCGCTGCCGCCCGGCTATCGCGCGGTCTGGAGCGGCCAGTTCGAGAATCAGCAGCGGGCCGCAGCCCGCCTGGCGCTGGTGGTGCCCGCCGCGCTGGCGGCGATCCTGCTGCTGCTGTACCTGACGCTCGGGTCTGCCCGTCAGACGATGCTGGTGTTCGCGAACATCCCGTTCGCGCTGGTGGGCGGCGTCTTCGCGTTGTGGGCGGCCGGCGAGTACCTGTCGGTGCCGGCATCGGTGGGCTTCATCGCGCTGCTGGGCATCGCCGTGCTGAACGGCCTGGTGCTGATCAGCCACTTCAACGAGCTGCGCGCGTACGGCATGCCGATCGAGCGGGTCGTCGTCGAAGGCGCGCGACGGCGCTTGCGGCCGGTGCTGATGACCGCGGCGATCACCGCGCTCGGCCTGGTGCCGCTGGTCGTCGCGACCGGCCCCGGCTCCGAAGTCCAGCGTCCGCTGGCCGTCGTCGTCATCGGCGGCCTGGTCAGCTCGACGTTCCTGACCCTGGTGATGCTGCCGATCCTCTACCGGCGATTCGGCGAAGCGCGGCCGGCGGTCGCAGCGGGAGCCCGCTCATGAGTCCCCACATCAGTCCCCACATGAGTCCCCTCATGAATTGGAGGCCGCTCACCGCTGCCCGTTCGCGGGTGGTGGTCCTGGCCGGCTTGTGCGCGGTGGCCGCGTCGGTCTTCGGCTTGTCGGCCGCCGCGGCCGCGGCCGAGCGCGACGTGCCCCTGCCTCGGCGCGAAGGCGCAGCGCCGGAGCTTCCTTCCCGGATCGAAGCGGATCCGCTGTTGCCTTCCCGGATCGAAGTGGATCCGCCGTTGCCTTCCCGGACCGAAGGGCATGCAGCGCCGGATCTGCCTGCGCTGGTCCGCGCGCTGGGCGCGATCGAGGCCGCGTCCGCGGTCAGGCTCGCACGGACCGGTATCGACGTCGAAGAGGCGAACCGGCAGCGACTGCAGATCGGGCCCTACGAATACGGCGTGCGCGGCTTTCTCGGCCAGCGGCGCGACCCGAGCCAGCGCTATTACGATGGCGAGCTGGTCGTAGAGCGCCCGATCCGGCTACCGGCCAAGATGCGGCTCGATCACGAGATCGGCGCCGGCGGCGTGGAGATCGCGCGGCTGGCGCTGACCGAAGCGCGGCACGAGAGCGGCCGCCTGCTGCTCGCCGGCTGGTTCGCGCTGGCCGGCGCACGCGCCGAGCTGGCGCTGTGGGACGACCAGACGGCGCTGATCGAACAGCAGCTCGGTGTCGTACAGGGACGGCTGCGCGCCGGCGATGCACCGAGAGTCGATCTGCTGCTCGCCGAGGCCGCGGTGGCGCAAGCGCGTCAGGGCCAGGCGCAGGCCAGGGCGCGCGTGCAGACTGCCGCCGCGGAGCTCGAACAGACGTTCCCGTCGATGGCGGACGCACTGCCCGCACCGCTTGCGACACCTCGGCGGATCGATGACGAAGAATCCGCCTGGCAGGCGCGCGTGCTCGAGCACAATCGTGAACTGCTCGGCGCCCGCGCGCAGGCGCGGCAGGCCGAGCGGATCGTCGAACGCGTCCGCGCCGAACGTCGCCCCGACCCCAGCCTCGGCGTGCGGTACGCCTCCGAGCGCAGCGGCAATGAACACGTGATTGGCGTGCTGCTGTCGGTGCCGCTGCCGGGCGCCGCCCGCGACGCCGCGGTGACCGCCGCGATCGCCCAGGCGAGGCTGCAGGCCGATCAGGTCGACGCGATCGAACGCCGCGTGGCCGGGGAGGCGCGAATCGCCTACCGCGCCGCGCAGGGCGCGTGGGCAAGTTGGGCCCGCGCCGAAGAAGCGGCCGAACGATTGACTCGCCATGCCGAACTCGCGGCGCGTGGCTACACGCTGGGCGAAGGAACGCTCAACGACGTGCTGCTGGCGCGCCGCGCCGCCAACGACGCCCGGCTCGCCGCAGTGGCTACCCAGGCGAAGGCGCGCGAGGCTTACTGCCGGCTGGCGCTCGATGCATACCGGCTTTGGCCTCTGGAAGACGCGGAGATCGATGCGGTTCGAAAGCGATAGGGCGAATCAAGGGCTGCTGTCAACTATACGATCGTCTAGTGGAAAACCCGCACGTTGCCCGGTACTCTGAACGTCCGATCAGCCTCGAATTCTTAGAGCTCTTTTCGCTTCGCAATATCAGGTGTTCCGCCTTCGGGCGAACACGCGTGGAATTCGTTGCGGCCGACCGACCAAGCCCGTCCGGAAGCGGCCTCGGCGTTGCTGCGAGTCGCTCTCTGGTCACGTTCACGGAGATCGCAATGACGAACCACAAAGAACGCCGCCGCGTGACGACCTCGCTGCTCGCCTTTCCAGTGCTTGCTGGTTGCGGAGAAGGACTATCAAGTCTCGGGGGTTCGACGACGAACAGTGATGCAGGTCCGATCGGCGTTGCATCCAACTCCCAGAAGGATGTTCCGACGCCCGACTGCACCGTGGTGCCAACGCAGGCCAGCAGCATCACCGCCAATGACAACGCGATATGGACGCTGGTCGGCGGAGTCGTCTTACGGAACGGTGTTGCTCCCTCCGTGGATCCCACTCACGACGTGGAGGCGATCGTCGCGAAGAACGGGATTCTCTATCTGCAGTACCAGGGCAACTTCTATGGCCACCCGATGATCCGCTCCTCGTGGCCCAGCCCCGCGGGCACCTGGTCCACTTCGGCCGTAGGCCGGCCCTGCCCCATATCGGTCACTCAGGATTGCACCGTCGTACCCGCAGCCAGCGCGGGACTGATGACCAGCGACGGTGCGGTGTGGACGCTCGCCGGCGGGGTGGTTCGTCGGAACGGCGCCGCGCCTTCTGTCGATCCGACTCATGACGTCGAGGCCATCGTTGCCAAGTCTGGAACGATCTACCTCAGGTATCAAGGGAGTTTCTATGGGCATCCGGCGATCCGTTCCTCGTGGCCCAGCCCGGCCGGAACGTGGGCGACGTCCGGAGTGGGCGATCCCTGCCCGCTGTCGATCACTCCGGATTGCACGGTCGTCCCGACGATGGCTTCCAGCCTCACCGCCAGTGACGGCGCCACGTGGACTCTGTCCGGGGGAGTCGTGTTGCGCAACGGTGTTGCACCGTCGGCCGATCCCACGCATGACGTCGAGGCGATCGTCGTCAAATCAGACGTGGTGTATCTGAAGTATCTCGACAACTACTACGGGCATCCCGCGATCCGCGCGAGCTGGCCGAGTCCGGCCGGAACCTGGGGGTCGGTGGGGGTTCCGAATCCTTGCTCGTTCGTCGTCTCGCCGGACTGCACGGTCGTTCCGACCGCCGCCTCGTCGCTGACGGCTTCCGATGGCGCCGTCTGGACGTTGTCAGGAGGCGTCGTCTTGCGCAACGGGGTCGCCCCTTCCGTCGATCCGACTCATGACGTGGAGGCGATCGTCGCGAAATCCGGAACGGTCTACCTTCGGTACCTGGGCAACTACTATGGTCATCCGGCGATCCGCTCGACGTGGCCGAGCCCGGCGGGCACGTGGTCGAGCGTGGCCGCGAGCAACCCCTGTTCCGCCGGCCAGGTCATCTCCAGCACCGACTCACGCGTCTTCACATGGCTCGACCCGCGCGCGACGTTCGCGGCGAATGCCTCACCCACGGACGGCAGGGCGCACTTGATCAACCAGGTCAACTTCTCCCTGATCTCCGGTTCGGACAGAAACTATCCAGCCGGCGGCGGCGGCGGGTACGTGCTGGATTCGATCGCAGATCCGGGCAACAGCGCAAGGCGTTCCTACTATCATCGGATCGGACCGTTGGCGCCTGCAAGCTACAGCGCGAATACCTATCGGTCCGGATTCGGAACGTTCGGAGGGTCTTCCGGCCTGCAACCTGGGCAGACTTACTGGCTCGCATTCGAGATCAAGCCTCGCGCCAGCGCGGTGATGCAGGGGGTCGGCGATCTTGCATGGTTCGACTTGCATGCGGACAGCTCTGTGCCAGGCCCCTCGCCGTTCTCGATGTTTTCGGATTCGCACAACGTGTGGGCGCTGTATGTTCGTACCGGCCCGGGAAATGGTACGGGCGGGGCTCTGACCAACGTGGCCAACATTCAGTCGATAACGGCCGGCATCCGATACAAGTTCGTGATCCAGATGAAGCCGCATTGGAATCTTTCTGCCAACCCGTTTCTTCATGTATGGCTGCAGCGCGACGCGGGAACGGTGGAGCACATCGTCGACCAACCGTTGATCGCCTTCGGCTATCCCGATGCACCGGTCTCGATGCACTTCAAGCTTTCCCTCTATCACTTCCCACAGAACACTCCACCGACCTGGTCCATGCCCAGCGATCGGGTGGAGGCCGAGTCGAAAGGTCTCTACATCTTCCACGAAGGGAGCGGAACGCCAACTCTCAATGCCACCAACCTGCTGGCATTGCTCGATTCGATCTGACGTAACCCGGGATGGAGCCGGTACAAGGCTTCCGGCTCCATCCCGATTCAAGGAAACCAATGCCATGGATGAGATTCTTGTATCCAGGGAAGTCGACGCGCGGGGATTGAATTGTCCGTTGCCACTACTGAGCGCCAACAGTGCGCTCTCCCGATTGCGGAGCGGTGAGGTGCTGCAGATTGCCGTAACCGATGCCGGAGCCGAGCGTCAGTTCATGCGATTCGCCGCTCATGCCGGCCACGAACTGCTGCGAATCGATTCCAGCCCACCGGAATACCTGATCTATATTCGGAAGGGGTAGGGACAGCGGGATCGCAACGGAACCACCCCAGTGCCTGTCTCAGCCTGTTGCTTAGCGTGGTTCATGAGTGGAACTACTGAGTGGCTGAAGTACCCGACTCGGCTGATAGACGAATGCCAGGTGCTGCGCCCTGCGGTCGATGCTTCGAACCCCCCATATCCCGCCATCCGGCGCACGCAACAGCTCCCAATCCCGCCCTGCCGTCAACGGATCCTCATAGACCCGCCGGATGTGCCGGCGAACCGTGAGATACCGCTTGTCGAAGACTAGTTCCTCCAGCGACGGTGGAAACCGCTTAATCGTGCCCGGACTGGCCTCGTAGTAGCTGCCGATCGCCTGCCGGTACTGCTCGCCGATCCAGCGAAGCTGAACGAGCCGCTGGTGTTCGTTCGCCTTGCTCCAGGTCTGCATCGCAGCCAGGGAGCTGATCGAGAGGATCGTCACCAGCAGCAGCACGGCAACATAAGTGAATCCGCCCTCTGCGTGCTGCACCCGGCCTACCATGATCCATACTCCGTGCCATCGCCCGCAACCCCTTCCGAACCACTGCGGACATCGTAGACACCGGGCAGCCTGTCGGGATGCTCGACCGTGAGCCAGGTGTCGCGACGTTCGGAGATCGGATCGACCGGAATCTCGCGCAGATAGCGATGGGTAACCAGGTCGTCGAGCGCTTCGGGATATCGTCCCCGATCGGAGTAGAACTTGTCGATGGCGTCCCGCATCGTCCGCAGGTCGACCCGCAAGGTTGCCTCGCGTGCGCGATCGACGGAGCCGATGAAGCGCGGCGTCACTAGCGACAGCAAGGTCGCGCCGATCGCCATCACGACCAGCAGCTCCACCAGCGTGAAACCCGGCTGCCGTTTCGAGGGGCGCTTCACCATTTCCGGTAGGGCACCCCGTTGATGCCGGTGTCGGTGCTCAGCGAATGGACGTCGTAGATGTCACGGCCCCGCTTCGGATCGTCCGGTGGGCTTTCGTAGCTGCGCGTCCCCCACGTCGCCGAAGCCGCCAGAGACTCTTGGGCGAAGGGGTCGCGGGGCACGCGCCGCAGGAAATAGATCCTGCGCCGCTGCGGGTCGGTCTGGTCGGTGATGCCGTCGACCAGATCATCCAACGTGGTCGGGTATCCCGATTCATCGGCCTTGCGGGCGATGCGCCCCTGGTCGACTGCGCGTTTGTACGCGTCGAGCGCATCCCTGATCTGACGCAGGTTCGCCCGCAGCTCGACCTCGCGCTGGCGGCGGCTCTCCAGCTCCGCAAGCGGAAGCGCGATCGAGGCGAGGATCGAGACGATCACGACGACCACCAGCATCTCGACCAGCGTGAAGCCGCGCGGGAAGGGCCTGGCCATCGCCTCGTCACTTGGCGCCGGAGCTGCCTGGTGCGCTCGGCGAGGCCGGCACCAGCGGAGGATTGATCAGTGGCGGGGTGGGCGGAGGCGCCATGGGGATCGACCCGGGGGGTGGGGCGATGGCGGGTGGAACCAGGCCGCCGGGCGTCGGCACCATCGTACCCGGCTGTCCGGGCATCGGCGGTACGGCACCGGTCGGAGGCCGTAGCTGGCCGGGCGGCGGTGGAACCGATACGCCGGCCGGCCCGAGCTGGATCGGGCCGGCCCCCTGGGCCGCCTCGGTGCCGGACAGGATCTCGATCCGGTCGTCGGACGGGATCGTGACGTTGCGCACCACGCGCGGCGTGATCAGCAGCACGATCTCGTTCTTCGTGTTGTTGTCCTGCGTGCTGCCGAACAGGCGCCCCAGCACCGGCATGTCCGACAGGATCGGAATGCCGACGGCCGAGCGCCGGTCTTCGTTCTTGATCAGGCCGGCGAGCACCTGCGTTTCCCCGTCCCGGACCCGCAGCAGCGTCGACGCGTTGCGGGTGCCTAGCCGGTACGCCTGCAGGCCGGAGCTGCGGGTGATCACGTCGGTGATCGTCGAAACTTCCAGCGCCACTTTCATCGACACGTCGTCATCGAGCGAGACCGTCGGCTCCAGTTCCAGCTTCAGCCCCACGTCCAGGTAGCTGACGGATTCGGAGGTGCCGACGTTCGCGGTGGCGAGCGTCGTGATCACCGGCACGCGTTCGCCCACCAGCACCTTGGCGGTCTGCCGGTTCTTCACCCGGATACGCGGATTCGCGAGCAGATTGGCATCGCCGTCGGATTGCTTCAGATTCAGCGTGACCAGCGGATTGTTGAAATTCAGTCGCACCGGGTCGCTGCTGCGGTTCCGGTACTCGGGCAGCGTCAACTGACCCGCTCCACCCGACCCGACGACCGAGCCACTGATCGAGTCGGGGAAGCGGATGCCGAGCTCGCGTAACCGGTTGTACGATACCTCCAGAACCTCCATCTCCAGCATCACCTCGGGCTCGGGAACGTCCAGATTGGCGATCACCCGTTCGGCAAGCCTGACGACTTCAGCGGTATCGCGCATCACCAGCAGGTTGAGCTTTTCGTCGACGTAGACGTCGCGCACCTTGATCACGTTGCGGGCCAGGTTGACGATCTTCGCGGCGTCGGCGTTGCCGAGGTAGAAGGTGCGGATCACCAGCTCCTGGTAGTCGCGCATCTTCTCCGGCGTGTTCGGGTAGACCAGCAGCGTGTCCTCGTCCAGAACGCGGGTGGCCAGGCGCTGCCCGGCCAGGATCACGCGGATCACGTCTTCGAGCGGCTTGTTCGAAACGGAAATCGTCAGCCGCGTATCGGCCTTGACGTCGCGATCGAACATGAAGTTGATGCCCGAGGCCAGCTTCAGCGATTCGAACACCTGGGTCAACGAGGCGTCCCGGAAGGCCAGGGAAACCGGTTTGCGATAGGCTGCCTTCAGTTTCGGCGTCGTGCGGTCGATCTGGGTTGCGGCGTTCTTGCGTTCGGCATGCAAGGTGCGCGCCAGCGTGAGGGCGCGGCGGTCCTGGGGATCTTCCCGCAGCACGGCGTTGATCAGGTCCTGGGCGGGATCGAGTTCCTTCTTCGCCAGATGCGCCTCGGCGGCGGCGAGCTGCCGGGTGTGGCGCTGCCAGCCCGCCACGCGTTCGAGTCCGGCGAGCGCCCGCGAGTTCTTCGGGTCGAGGCGCAGGATGGATTCGAAGTCAGTGCGGGCGGCGTCCGGCTGGTTCGCTTCGAGGTTCATCAATGCGCGGGAGTGCAGGCTGTTGATCGCGGTATCGCGCCGGGTCATGTACGAGCGGTGGAACTCCGTGTTGCCGGGCGCCTGCTGCGTGGCGGTGGCCAGCAGGCGCACACCCTGCTCCAGTTCGCCGGCTTCGTAGCGGTCCAGCCCTTCTTTGTAGGCGGTCCATCCGGCGCAGCCGGTCTGGCCGACCAGCACGAACGCGAGAACGAGCGCGGCCAGCGCCGGACGGGTGCCCGGTTTCGATCGAAGGAGTCTCGTCTCGGTTCGCATGTGCGGGCGCCGGCGGCTATTGTCGGGTGGGCAGCGCAAGCGCCGTCGTGAAGTTGCTGGCGATGTGCCGGACGGTCATCGAGTCGGGGCGCAGGCTGGTCACCGTCCATGACGGATCGATAGGCTGGCCTTCGACCGCGGCGACGGTCCCCCGGGGGGTGGCCAGGAAGACGATGCGAACGCCATCGACCTCATACTGGCCGATGGCCTGATAGGGGAAGCTGGGCGGAGGCGGCGTGGAGGGTGGCACTGGATGCGCCGGCATCATCGGCGGCGGCGTCTGCGCGGCACGGATGCTCGGCGGCTTGGCGATGCGTTGGACGGGCGCAGGCGCGGGGGACGGCGGAGGCGGCGGCAGCGCGAAGAGGTCGAAGCCGCCTTCCTCCAGCAGATCGCGCTTCCGGATGGCCGGTGGATACTCCGGCTGCGCTTGCGCCGGACTCCGGGTTGTCCGATCGGCAGCGGGCGCAGCGGCAGCGACCGTCGGGGTCGCCGCCGGTTGGTCGAACACCTTCAGGCCGAGTGCCGCGGCAAGCGCCAGCATCAGCAGCGTGATCCGCCCATTCGAAGGTCCTTTCATCGCGGTTCGTCGCGCAGCAGGAGCGCCAGCCGAAGGGTGATCTCGAGATCGGGATGTTCAGGCGCGGCGCGACGCATGCTCAGCTCGCGGATGCTGAGCGCCGGCAGCGTGTTCAGCGCCATCGACAGGAAGGGACGCAGGCTGGCGTACGAAGTCCGCAACGGATACGTCATTTCATAGGCGGCCGGCGCCGAGTCCGTCGCCGGCACCCAGCGGTACTGCGCCTGCGGAAGCTCCAGCTTGACCAGACCCGCGAGCCGATGCAGTTCGCGCAACGTGGCGGGAATGTCCTTCGCCGACGCGAGTAGCGCATCCGGGCGGGGCAGCGCCACCGGCATCGCCGCCGCATCGCGGCGCTTCGCCGTCTCGGCCTGGGCGGCGAGCAGGTTCTCGCGAGCAAGCTGGGTTCGTTCTTCCGTTCGCACTGCTTCGACGAAGATCAGCCCGGCGGCGAGCATGGCGGCGATGCCGATCCAGCCCGGAGAACCGAGCCACCGATGCGTGAGACGTGCTGCCCGCCGCAGTCCGTGCCGAGGGTTCATCGGGCCACTCCCGGGATGGCCATGCTCGCAGCCAATGGCGCATCCCAGCGGGCAACGATGGCAAAGAGCACGGGCCTTGCCGGCAGATCCGCCATCCGCTGATGGGATTGCAGCAGCACGTCGCGCAGCACGGACGCCCGCAGGTGCTCCAGGTACTCCGTCAGCTCCTTGAATCCGGTGGCCTGACCCGTCACGGTGACGAGCCCCGAACGGCCATCGGGCTCGATCGACAACATCTGGATCTTCGGGTGGTGCGCTGCTTCGAGCGCCTGGAGCATCGCCTGCCAGGGGCGAAGCAGTTCGCGTTCGGTCGCCTTCAGTCGCGCGGTCGGAAGTGGTGGTTCCGGCGGGGGAACCACCCGTTCGGCCCGTCGGGTAAGCCGGCCGAGCGCCGACTCGGCGTCGGCCAGCACGCCGGCTCGCTCCCGGCCGGTCCAGACTGCCGCGGCCAGCGACGCAAGCCCCGCGACCAGCATGATCCACTGATGCCAGCGCCGGGGACCGCGCGACGTGAAGTCGAGATCGATCCGCGGATTCATGAGAAAAGCCGGGCTCCGGGCGGCTCCACGGAGGACGTCGCTCCGGCAAGCGGTTGCAGTACCGAGAAACTCGCCGGGCGGCCGGTCGCCGCATGCGGTGAAGTGCCGAGCTCGACCCACGTTCCCTGGTCGGTCGGTGTTTCGCCGAGCAGCAGCGCCTCACGGGCGAGATGCTTCTGCAGGTCGCCGGCGGCGCTCGCACGGTCGAATGGCACGATCACCTGCACCCGGCCGGGCTGGATCAGCGCAGCGTGCAGCGTCTGCGCCATCGCGGCGATCACCCAGCAAGGCCGGGCTCGCCAGCGCCGGGCCGCCGCCAGATTGACCGCCAGGGCGATGGAAGGCATCAGCGATATCCGGATCCGCCGCCTGCTGGTGGCCGGTCGAGCGGTACAGGCGGCGATCAGCCGTTCCGGCATCGCCGAGCCCAGCCGCACCTGCTCCCCGTCGCCTTGCACGCGAAACGCATGGCCGCTTGCGCGATCTCCCAGGACCGATGTCAATCTGTGCGAGGCATAAGCCAGCCAGTCACGGTCGCTCAGCCGGCCAGGCGGCGAACGCAACGTGACTACCGGAGCCAGGTGCGGACCGACGGCGATGCGTAGGAACTCCGCGGCTGGCGCGAGACGTTCGAGCGCTTGCGGAATCAGGGAAGGCCAGCCGGTTGCCGAGGGAGCGTGGCCCGCCTGTGCAGCGGCATCGCCCGTCTCGTTGACGAGGCGGTGTGCGACGCCGTCGCAGTGAAGCGTGGCCATCTGCCAGTCCTCGATCAGCAACGTGGCGGATGACCGTCTGCCGAACGCAGGGAACGCCAGGCGCCAGCCACGCTTCGACGCCGGTCGATCAGGCTGCAAGCGTGACACGATCGGCCTCTGCCATTGTCGTGCGACCCAGCCCTGCCAGACGCAGCGCCTGTTCCCGTAACGTGACCAGCCCGGCCGTGGCCGCCAGCGCCAGGATGTCAGCGGTGGGTCGCCGGGCTACCAGTGCGCTCTTCAGTTCGGGCGTCATCAGCAGCAGCTCGCCGATTGCGCGGCGGCCGCGGTACCCGGTGCCTCGGCAGTGCGGACAGCCTCGTGCTTCGACGAAACGCGCAGGCTGTCCCCAGCGAGCCATCACATCCTTCGCCTCCTGGCTTACCCGCTCCTCATCGGCCGGCATGACGCACTGCTCACAGACCATCCGCAGCAGCCGCTGGGCCAGCACGCCGTTCAACGCCGCGGCCAGTTCGTATCCATCGACGCCGAGTTGCGTGAACCGGCTCAGCACGTCGAAGGCGTTGTTGGCATGCACCGTCGTGTAGACCAGGTGACCTGTCAAGGCCGATTGAACGGCGATCGTCGCGGTCTCCTGGTCGCGGATCTCTCCGACCAGGATCCGGTCGGGGTCGTGCCGCAGAATCGACCGCAGCCCCTTGGCGAAAGACAGTCCCTTGCGTTCATTGACCGGAATCTGCAGCACCCCTTCGAGGTGATACTCGACGGGGTCCTCGATCGTGATGACCTTTTCGCGCGGGTCGCGGGTTTCGATCAGCGCCGCGTACAACGTAGTGGTCTTGCCGGAGCCGGTCGGCCCGGTGACCAGCACCATGCCGTAAGGCTGGGCGCACAGGCGCTTGAATCGCGCGACGGTGTCGTCATCGAACCCCAGCTTGCCGAGCGACAGACCCTCCAGCGTCTCGGACAGATGCTGCCGGTCCAGAATCCTCAGCACCACGTCCTCGCCGTGGACCGAGGGCATCACCGACACCCGGACATCGATGACCCGCCCCCGGTAGGTGACCGACAGACGACCGTCCTGAGGAACTCTTCGTTCGGCGATATCGAGCTCGCTCAGCACCTTCACGCGTGAGACGATCTGTGCTGCCTGCTCCACGCCTTTCAGATGCCCGATCGGTACCAGCACACCATCCAGCCGGAACTTGACCGCCAGTCCGGATAGATCCGACTCCAGATGGATGTCCGACGCCCCCGACTTCAGCGCGTCGAACAGCGTGGAATTGACTGTCCGCACGATGAGATTGCTTTCGCCGCCGATCGCGGCCAGCGTCAGGTCCGTTCTATCGGGCAGGGTTTGGTGGATGCCTTGCTCACGAGGTGCGAAGGTGAGCGCAGCAAGCGTCTCCTCGCACGCAGCGAGCCAAGTCGTCAGCAGCTCGGGTTGCGTCAGCAGAAGCCGGGACGCCGCGCGGGCATTGCGCAAGCCGGCCCACCCGCGTGACTCTTCATCGAACGGATCGATGAGCAGCAGACATTCCTCGCTCCGATGGCGCACGCAGGCCAGGCCGCGCTGGACGCAGTCGCTGAACGCGATCACCGAGAAATCCGCTTCGACCGACATCAGATCCTCGGCGGACAGGACGGGAATCCCGAGCAACCGGCCCACGGCTTCCAAAGTGGCCTTGGCGTCGCTTCGACGCAGATCCGTCAACATCGACAGAACCGTCGTCCCCGTCTCCAGCGATCGGGCACGAGCCTTCGCGATCTCGACAGCCGAAACGGTCATCGCACGCTTCCGGCCAACTCGAAGATCGGCAGGTACATCAGCACGACGATCACGCCGATGACAAGGCCCATGACTGCCATCAGCGCCGGCTCGATGACCCGCATGGTGGCATCCAGCGTCCGCGTGCTCTCCAGCTCCAGGAACGAAGCCGATTCGTCGAGCATCGCCGCGAGCTGGCCGCTGCGCTCGCCGACCGCCATCAGGTTGAACGAAACCGGCGTCACCAGCGCCGCATCATCGAATGCCTGGGAGGGACGCGAGCCCTGTGCAACCTCGACGGCCGCCACATCCAGCGCGATCTGCAGATCGGCAGGCAGCATCGACCGGCAGATCCGCAGAGACGGATGCAGCGCGATCCCGCCCGACAGCAGCATCGCCAGCGTCCGATACAGGCGAGCCAGATGGATGCGTCGAAGAAATTCCCCAAGCGTGCCCCGCCGTACCAGCCGCGCCGACAACCACTGCCGGATGCCCGAGCGCGACAGCAGCAGCCCGAAGGCGAGGGCACACCCCATCAGCCCCAGCACCATCAGACCGGCGTGGTCACGGATCAGTTGCCCCCATTTCATCATCCAGCGCGCGGCGACCGGCAACGGGACATGCACGGACTCATAGGCGCTGGCGAATCGCGGCACGACATAGCCGAGCAGAAAGGCGATGACCAGGCCGCCGATCAGGGAGAGGAACACCGGATACACCGCCGCCGACCGCAGCTTCGCCCGCACCTCGTCGACCTGCCGCGCATGTGCGGCATAGCGTGACAGGGCGTCGACGAGCCCCGAAGTGCGCTCGGATGCCCGGATGATGGCCACGAACAACGGCGGGAAAGCGAACGGATGGCGCGCCAAGGCGTCTGAGAACGCAAGCCCCTGGTCGAGATCCAGGAGCAGACGGATCATCGTCTCCCGCTGGAGGGCATGGCGGGCGTTGCTGCGCAGAACCCTCAAGCTCTCGACGACCCCGAGCCCCGCCTTCAGCAGGACGACGAGCTGGGCACAGAAGATGTCGAGATCGAAGCGCCTGCGTCCGGCCCATGGCAGGAGGGCGACTGCCCGAGATCCCGCGATCTCGTCCAGAAATCCCGCGCTTCTGGTCGCCAACGCGCTCATGCCGCGGCCGGCGAGCAAGGATTGCGCATGAGCCGGCGATTCCGCCTCGATGGACACCCATTGCGGCGCCGCCCGTCCATTCGTGGCCAGAACGTCGATCCGCATCACCGTTCGTCCCCGTCAGTTCCAGCTCGTGATGTCGGCATCGTCCCCGACACCGCCTGCACGACCGTCGCGACCGAACGAGAGCACATCGAACTCGCCGTGCTTGCCGGGGAAAGTGTAATGGTAGGCATTGCCCCAGGGATCGAGCGGTACCGCCTTCTGCAGATACGGGCCGCGCCACTTGATCTCATCGGTCGGGCGGACCACCAGGGCGCCGAGCCCTTGCTCGGCGGGCGGATAGCGGCCGGTGTCAAGACGATAGGCATCGAGCGCTTTCACGAATGCATCGATCTGAGCCCTCGTCGTCTCTCGCTCGCTCTTGCTGACCTGGGAGAAGAAGCGCGGGCCGACGTAGCTCGCCAACAACGCGATGATCGCGACCACGACCAGGAGTTCCAGCAGCGTGAAGCCCTTGTGACGCTTTGTCCGCTGGCGGCCGACCTTCTTCGAATCGTTGCGATTCATCGTAAGGTTCCGAGTGATGGTTGCAGGGATGGTCGCCCGGATGTCCCTGCATGGCAATAGATCGTGGTGCGAAGTCGACGCTTCGATCTCAAAGCAATCCCTGACAGGACCTGCTTGATTCTACGTCTATCCAATAGTGGATATGTTGCTAAGCAACCCAAACGTTGACGATATCGAATCTTGTCAAAAGAATGTAGTTGCGCGCTCGACGCAAGAGCTTCTTCCTCACTGCTGATGCCTCTTCTCTGCGCGGGAAGCTCAAGGAAGCCGAAGCAGGATCTCCGGGCGATTGCTCGGAGCACCGCCGGCAAGAGCCGTTGGAATCATGTTGAGGGGTGTGAGATGGAGAGAAAATCAGGGGGCAAGTCTGGTGACGCGCAGTTGTTGTCAGAGCAGCAGTGGAAGATCATGAACCACCTGGGAAGGGGGATGTCCTCGAAGAGGATCGCGGCTGAGTTGAACTGCAGCGAGCCGACCGTCAAATATCATCTCACCCACATCTACAGGATTCTCGGAGTCTCGAGCCGGATCCAGGCGCTCATAGCGATTCAATCGCTTCCCGGGCGCGCATCGGACCAGGACTATACGAAGGTCTAGTTGCCGGAAGCGTCAGGCAACCGTACGCTTGCATCGTCAAGGCGACGTTGATCCTGCGACATCGGAAGTTATGCGATATCGCATTAAGCCGCTGCGGCGCAGAAGCATTTGAAGGCGGCGTTGGCGGGACGTTCCGGCTCAGCAGTTCCGGGATCCAGATCTGCGGAGATGTTGAGTGCCTTCGCGCGCCTTGGAAGGGTTGACGCGTGCAGGCTACGTCGCGCCTGAATCAGGCGGTCAACGGCATTTCATTGGCTGACCGAGATGAAGTACACCGTATCGGGTGTGCGGCCGTCTAGGCTGCTGTGAGGCCGGCTGGCGTTGAGAAGTTAAAGGGATATCGGCGCGCCGAACGCGTACCCGTACCGGTTGTAGCTCTGCATGTTCCCCGGCGCCTGCGTCACCGGGTCCGCCGACGTGAACCGGCTGATCACCGGATCGAACACCCGCCCGTTCATGTGCACCAGGTTGAACTCCTCCAGGTGCTCGTGCTCCGTGAACCCCCGCTCCGTCGGCAGCGCCGCATCGCACGTCGCCTGCAGCGTCTTGCGCTCGCCGTACGGCCGGTAACGGAACCGCTCGCACACCGTGAAGCCCGCTCCGTTGGCCTGGCTCACCGCCAGCACGTTGCCCTGCGCATCCTCGTGCCAGTACCGCATCGACGCCGCCGCTCCGGAGTCGACCGTGTACACCCCTATCGTTCTTCCGCCCGCCGTCAGGTAATACCGGTCTCTCGTCCTCGTCCCCGATCCGGACGCCACCGTCACCCGCTCGTACCCCAGCCCCGATCCGTCCGCGCCGTTCAGATACGTCGTCGTGGTCGTCGCCCCGCCGCTGCTGGCTATCTGCCTGACCCGCTGGTACGACGAGTCGTAGTTGAAGCTCTCCACCGGGCTGTCGGCGAGAGGTCTGGCGCGACGATCTCGTAAGCGGTCAGTCGATTCAGGGCCCCATCGAATCGATCAAGCCACTCGATAGCGCGTTTCGACCTGGCAGCTTGTACCGCCGACAAATGCCGCTGGGCCCACGTGGCTGCTCTTCGCCTGCCGGATGGACGGCTGTTCGGTTAGGCCGATTCTCGAAAAGTCATCGACGCCTGAACAACGCGAATCGAAGGCGATCGCCACCGCATCGAACGAGGACTATACGAAGGTCTAGTTGCCTGCGGTGCCGGACAGCCGTACGCTCACATCCTTCGAGATGATGGGGTAGCGAACGGCAACTCGGAGAATAGAGCGCAACATGGCTACTGAATGCGTCTTGCGGAGGGAGTGGGCGGGAGCGGTCGCGCTTCTGTACCTGATGTGCGGGGCCGCATACGGTCAAAAGGCGGCAACGGTGGTGCCTACGCCGCCGGGATTCGAGGTGGCATTGCCCGGTGGTATCAACCGGCTCCGGCCGGTTCCCGATCTCTTTAGGAACCCCGCCAATGGCGAAGCAGTACAACGCGAACTTCTGCTGAGCAGAGAAGAGGTCGCGCGGTTCAGAAGCAAAGTCGATCAGCAGACCCTGGTGAGAGAAGTGCAGATCCCCGGGCCAGAGCAGTTCCGGCAGCAATCGCAGCCTCTTCTCGATTCGTCCGCGCCACTGAAGCCGAGACCGCGAACACCCGCCGACACGCCCATGGACAAGTGTGCAGCCGTGTCGTCGGTTGATGACTATGAGTTCTGCGCTGCCCGGGCGCATCAGGTCGCACCCGAGGTCGACTGCTTGAAGATGCGGCCCGAGGCCGTCTCCCATTGCAGGACATTGCTGTCCAGATTCCTGGAGTGCCGCAAGGCAAGCGGGGTCAAGGCGTATTACGAGTGCATCGACAAGGCGGCGGGGCGTCCGATGATCACGGGCGGCTTTGCCGTGTCGTCGCGTACCTCGACGGGTTGGCCGGAGGGTAGGTCGGGCGATGGCGCCTCGCTGACGCCGTGGGTGTTCCAAGGCGGCGATTTTGTCAAAGGGGACTGACTGATGGATGCGCGAAAGAAGGCTGGCACGCCACTGCTCAGAATCCTCGCGGAAGGCTGGATCGTCTGTCTCCTCATGGTCTGTTCGGTATGCGTCGCCACGCCGACCTGGGCGCAAATGACGACACCGGGCAAATTCGCGGTCAATCCTTCGGGAGCGGCTACCTATGAGGTCCCGATCCAGGTGCCTCCCGGTATCAATGGAATGGAGCCTAAGCTATCGATTGCCTACAACAGTCAGGCCGGAAAGGGTTCGCTGGGTCAGGGCTGGAGTCTTCAGGGCCTGTCCGCGATCAGCCGCTGCCCCCAGACGATCGCCCAGGACGGGCAGCCCTGGGGTGTTCACTTCGACGCGAATGACCGGTATTGCCTGGATGGCCAGCGTCTGCTGCTCATCTCCGGATCGCATGCGGGCACCGGTGAATACCGTACGGAGATCGAGTCGTTCTCCCAGATCGCGGCATCCGGCGTTGCAGGCAACGGGCCGGCGCAGTTCGTCGTCAGGACGAAGGCCGGGCTCATCATGACCTACGGAGGCAGCGCCAACTCGAGGATCGAGGCCCAGGGAAAACCGACGGTCGCCGTCTGGGCGTTGAACCGCGTCGAAGATCGCATGGGCAACGTGATGCACATCGAGTACTGGGAAGACAATGCGAACGGCCAGTTCTTCCCGATCGGCATCTACTATGCATATGACCAATCGGGCGTCTGCCATGCGCTGGTTCGCATGAACTATGACGATGCGGCCGGCGATCTGGTGCCCACTTACCGGGCGGGCTCGCTCATATACAGTCGAAAGCTTCTGAGAAGCATCGAGACGTTCGCCGCTGGAAACTGCAACGTCGAGGGAACGTTCTCCCCGGCGAAGAAATACTGGTTCCAGTATGACGCGAATGGAACCGGCCGTTCGCAATCCACTAACCGTTACCTCCTCGGCACCATATCGGAGTGCGGTACGACCGATAACGAATGCCTGCGGCCCACCAGCTTCACCTATGCGCAGTCCAGCGGATTGTTCGAAATTCGGCCGCCCGCGTACTACGACGGGACCGGGCCCATCCACGCCGGCTTCAAGTTCTTCAGCGGTGATTTCAACGGTGACGGGAAAACCGATCTTGCGCACTTTCAGTGTACGAATGGACCGACAGGGGGGTACCCCGAGGAATACAGCGGCATGTCCGGTGGCAAGCCGCTGCAGCAGTGTTCTTCCGTGACGGTATGGCATTCGAATGGAGATGGCGGGTTCACGATTGCTCCCCCATCATCGATGTCGGCCACCCTCGCGGCCGACGACGCGTTCTACGCCACTTTGCCCGCCCTGCTGCCGTTCGACATCGTTCGGGTCGGCGATTTCAATTTCGACGGCCGTGCGGACTTCGTGACGATGCGAATCTCGTCGCATCCGCTTCCGAATTATCGGGCGCTCGTCTCCCTGACCGTCTGGCGGTCGAACGGGGATGGATCGTTCACGGCTTTTCCGGTCAACCTTGCGTGTCTCGAACTTTCCATCCCCGCCGAGTTTCGCGCATCCTCGTTGTTCACCGTGGGGGACGTCGATGGCGACGGATACTCGGACCTCATCTGGTATCACGCCCCAGGCGGCAGCAATCGGGTGGTGGAGGTACTGAGATCGCGCGGCGATTTCACCTTCGACATACTCGGGCCTCAGGCCGCGATCCCGCAGGCCGTTGGAAACGGCGCAGGGGCCTTGCTGGTCTATGCGGATTTCGACGGCGACGGAAAGACGGACGTCCTGAGTTTGCGGAACCAGGATCCGCATGCTGTCACGACCTCGTTCGCGCAGCTCAACGGGAACCTGGCCGCGCCGGTGGCCTTTGCGCCGAGCAGCACTTACGACGTGTCCGCGAACAACTTCAACTTCCAGGCAGGAGACTTCAATGGCGATGGTCGTGCCGACCTGATCCATTTTCCGAATGGAGGCTATGTTCACATCTGGCTTTCTCGCGGCGACGGGACGTTCGACGTGAGGACCTTCTCACCGTGGGGCGGCTACGATCATAGCGCCGGGGGATTCTATTTCGTCAGCGGAGACTTCAACGGAGACGGCAAGACGGACCTGCTCCACGTCCTCGGGAACAACACCATCTTTCTTTGGAAAGGCCGGGGGGACGGCACATTCGAAATCGATGGAAACTTCCCGCAGATCGCATATCCCGGGTACCCCGTTCCTGCCGCTGCCAACCACCTGATGCAGGGTGATTTCAACGGTGACGGCAAGACCGACATCGCGCACTTTATCGGTACGAACTATCTGCATGCCTGGCTGGCTGTTCCGTTTGGGGCTTCGGATCTTCTGACCGAGATCCGCACGGGCGCCGATCTGCGACACGCGCAGATCCGGTTGACGCACAAGCCCCTCACGGCCAACGGGGACTCAGGCGGCGTGTACTGGCTTTATCCCGCCGATCTGCCGGCCGCCGCGGCCGCGCTGAGGCCGCCCGTGCACGTGGTGCACTTGGTCATGAAGGACAACGGCTTGTTCCTCGGACCCGGGAATCCGGGCGAACGGTTGTTCCGGTATCAATACGGCGGCGCCGCATTCGACTCCAGAGGGCGCGGATTCCTGGGTTTCCGCTGGTTCCATGAATACGATGTGGACATGAGCGTCATACGGCAGCGCTGGTTCTTCCAGGCATTCCCGTTCACCGGAATGGATCAGATGGTCGGAACGTGGTTCACTCCATCCGACCCGTGGCTGCCGCTGTCGGTCAACATCCGGTACGTGAGCGCTGCGGCAATGGGGGGCACGCGCTATTTTCCTTACGCCTGGCATGAGAACGATTTGCAGTTCGATCCGAACGGTGCCCTGATCAGCAACGTCCTGAATTACTACTTCTACGAAGAGTCACCGCAATACGGAAACATCACACGGGCGGAGACGCAGTGGTTGACGGACGGAAGCGTTCCCACTGGGGATACGAAGGTCACGATCAATACGTACTGGAACGATCCGACGAGGTGGCTGCTTGGCAGGGTGCGTCGATCACAGGTCACGCACATCAAGCCTTGAGAGAAAAGCAGATGCCGACCGGGGGACCGACGATGGAAAGACGCGCGGGAGCAGCCATTTCCAGCTTTGTGCTGCTGGCGGCCTCTGCGTGCGGATTCGCAGCCGTGGAAGCGAAGGCTGAAACGATCGTCCGCACGACGAGCTATTCGTATGACCCCACAACCGGCGTCCTGCTGAAGGAGGTGATCGAGCCCGATAACGTGGCGAACTGCGTGGCGACCGAATACGGCTATGGAGCCTACGGCAACAAGCAGACGGTCGTCACGCGCAACTGCAACGGAAGTCCGGACGAGGCGGCGGCTCCGCCAGCGGGCAGCGATGCGCTGTTCGCCGCGAGGGCGAAGACGATCGTTCACGAACCCACCGGCCGCTTCGTGCAGCAGATCACTCATGCGCCCGGCCACGTGGAGACGCGCGCGCATGACGCACGCTGGGGGGCGCTCATTTCGGCATCGGACGTGAACGGCGTCCAGACGACGTGGCTCCACGATGGTCTCGGCCGCAAGACGCGTGAGAACAGGGCCGACGGAAGCTATACCGATTTCTCGTACGGCTGGACTCCGAGCGGTATGGAGTCCAACCCGTCTGCATTGGTCGGTCTGGATCGATGGTTCACGCGTGAGATGCCCTCGGATGCTCCGGCGCGTTCCAATGTGTTCGATTCGCTGGGCAGGGAGTTCAGGGTTTTTCAATCCGGGTTCTCCACGGGAGCAAATCCGCCTCAGTATCTGGTGCGGGGGACCGACCACTACGTCACCGGGCTTCCGTATCTGAGCTGGCATCAGGGTGAAGAGTCAGCACTCATCAACACGATGCTGCATTACGATGTGTACGGCAGGTTGCTCACGAAGACGGAGCCGGGAGGTTTCCAGACCACCTTCTCCTACAACGGCCGCTACAGCTCCATCGTCGATCCGAATGGCCGGACCACCACGAAGCTGAGCAACTGGCTGGGGCAGCAGGCGCAAGTCACCGACGCCAACTCCAAGACGCTGACCTACGAATACAACGCCGTCGGCGATCTCGCGGCCACCGTCGACAGCGCGGGGAACCGCACCGTATTGACGTACGACGTCCGGGGTCGGAAGCGTTCGATGGCTGTTCCGGACATGGGGACGTGGACCTACGACTACGATGCGGCCGGGCAGCTCATCCGTCAGACGGATGCGAAGGGCCAGGTCACGACCATGGCTTACGACGTGCTCGGGCGCATGGTGAGTCGCTCGGAAGGGACGTTCGTCAGCACTTGGTTCCACGACAGGAAGGCGGACAACTCGAGCTGCGGCGCCAGCGTCGGAAAGCTCTGCCAGACGCGAACGACCACCGGCTTCGATCGGGTGTTCACCTATGACGGCCTCGGCCGGTCGGCGACGGTGGCCACTGCCGGGGACGGGGCCGGCACCTGGTATACGTTCGGCCAGAGCTACGTCAGCGGTTCAAGCCGCATCGCTACGCGCACCTGGCCGGCTTCCAGCGCATTTCCGAGCGGATTCACGGTCAGCTATTCCTACACCCCGGCGGGGTACCTGCGCGAACTGCGCCAGGCGAGCAACAACGCGCTGCTCTGGCGCATGGATGCGATGGAGGCGGGCCGTACCAAGCAGTTCTCGTCGGGCAACGGGGTCGTGCACGAATTCGGCTACAACGCGACGACGGGGCGTCTGGACCATTTTTTGGCCGGCACCGGCGGCCCGGGCGGGGCGTCGGTCATTCTCGAAAGCTACGGGTATGACAGCGCAGGGAACCTGACTGCGCGCGGCAATGGGGCGGTATCGACGTCGGAGTCCTTCGGCTACGACAACCTGAATCGACTGAACGCTCACGAGATCGTCGCGCCGGACCTGTCGCCGTCGGAGCAGAGCAGTTGGCTCTACGACGAACTGGGCAACCTCCGAACCCGGAGCCAGGCCGGGGTGACGAACACCTACGACTATCCGGCGTCAGGCAGCGGCAGCGTACGACCTCACGCGGTCAGTACGATCTCGGGGACGATCAACTGGGGAACGGGCTCGGCGGTGAACCCGACGTACCACTACGATGCGAACGGCAACATGGTGCGCAACGCCACGCGGAACTTGCAGTACACGTCGTTCAACAAGCCGGGCACGATCTGCGTATCGGACGCGGGCAACCCGGCGGCGTGCTCCTCGGTGTCGGGAAGCCCGGTGGAGAGCTTCAACTATGACTCGTCGTACCAGCGGGT
>OEIU01000895.1_pt1 | contig 22905 bp, 17 predicted proteins | sample 1539221 | NCBI WGS metagenome assembly OEIU01 (sample SAMN03792071, study PRJEB22550) | activated sludge metagenome | feature: wastewater treatment plant; material: activated sludge; isolation source: Wastewater treatment plant of a petroleum refinery complex | place: Argentina: Zarate | collected...
GCCGACTACGGCCATGTGCTGGAGACGGGCCGGCTCGTGCTCGGCGGGCCGCCCGACCAGCCCTGGGCGGACGAGGCGATCCCGGCCGCCTATCTCGGCGGCAAGGCGAAGGCGTGACGCGATGATCGTCGAACTCGTCGAATTCCGCCACAAACCCGGCCAGACGCACGAGGAAATTCTCGAAGAAGCGCGCGCCACCGTGCCGAAATGGACGGCCAATAGCGAACTCGTGCGCAAGCACTATGTCACCGGCGAGAACGGCATGGGCGGCGCCTTCTACCTCTGGCCCTCGCGCGAGGCGGCCGAGCGCGGCCACGACGCCGCCTGGCGCGCCGCCGTCGAGAAACGCACCGGCGCCCCGCCGGTCATCCGCTATTTCGATCTCTTCATGCTGATCGACAATCCCGCCGGCAGCGTGACGGAATTTGCGCCCGGCGCGCCCTGGCGCGGCTGATTTCGCCGCAGCGTCGGTTCCAATATAGTCCGCGCATTGCTGCGAATTCGTGCGGGCGCGCCTTGCTTTATCTCCTCTCTCGCTTCGGCGTTCGGCTGGCGACCTTCGTCGGCGCATATCGCGCGGTCCTCCAGCTCTTTGGGGGCGCGATCGCCCTCGTCCTGGGCTATTGGGGATTCCACGAAATTTTCGCGCCGAAATCGGGCTGGGACTATCTCACCAATTTCTTCCGGACGTTGCAGCTTATCACCCTGCATTTCCCGAGCACGTTCGAAGCCAACGCCAATTGGCAGTTGCAGATCGCGCGCCTGCTCCTGCCGCTGGTCGCCGTATCGGCCACCTTCCACATCCTCATCGGCGGCGTCACCCGCCCGCTGCGCCTGGCGATGCTGCCGCGCGCGCGCGATCACGTGATCCTCGTCGGCGACCGGCAGATGAGCGACGCCGCCCTCGAAAGGCTCGTCGCCGACAAACGGCAGGTCGCGGCGGTGGCCGCGACATTCGAGCCGTCGCGGCGCGATACGCTGGAAGGCCTCGGCCTCACCGTGGTGGAAGCCGACCCGAAGCAGGCGGCGACCTATGCGAGCCTCAACCCCGGGGCCGCGCGCGGCGTCTTCATCGCGACGCCGGACGATCTCGACAACATCAACATCGCCCTGCTCGCCCTGCGCGCCATCGACAGGGACGAACGCCCGCATGCGCCGGTCGCGCTCGCCGTGCGCGTCGACCGCGAGGACCTCGCCCGCGAGCTCGACGCCGCGCTGGACGGCCTGAGCGGGCGCCGCCGCATGCGCTATCACCGGCTCTGTCCGGATCGCGATGGGCTGCGCATAGAACTCGCCCGCTATGCGCCCGTCTTTACCAAGCCCGATCGCGACGCGGCGAGCCATGCGCTCGTCGTCGGCCTGCAGGGCCGCTGGGAACAGGCGCTCGCGCAATTGATCGTCGCGCTGCAGGATCATCCGACGAAGCGGCCCGTCCTCACCCTGTCCCTGCGCGAGGACGAGAAGGCGGCGCTGGCGCGCTGGCGCGGCGCCCATCCCGACCTCGACCTCGTCGCGGCGCTGGACGTGCTCGATGCGGGACCGCAGGGCCTGCCGGACGATGCGGCGGCCGCGGCCTGCGTCGCCGCGCACGGCGCGCCGCACCTCGCCGTCATTCTGCTCGACGGCGCCGACGCCATCGCCGCCGCCCTCGCGCTGCGCCGGCCGACGAGCGCGCTGGGAACGGCGACGACGCCGATCCTCGTGCGCCAGACCAGCGAGGATCATCTGTTTGCGGCGCTCGCGCAGACGGTCGTGAAAGGCCGCGACCACAGCCGGATCGTGCCGTTCTCCGGCCCCGTCCGCGCCGAGAGCGTCGCGCGCGCGCTCGACCGCAAGGGCGACGAGATGGCGATGGCGCTGCACGCGGCCTATCTCGACAATGCGGCGCGCCTAGAGCCGGGCTCGCTTGCGGCCATCGCGGCGTGGGACGAATTGCCGGAAAACCTGCGCGAGGCCAATCGCGCCTCCGCCGATCACATGCCCATTCTGTTTGCGAGCGAAGGCGTCGCGCTGAAGGACAAGGCCGCCGTCGCGCGCGCCGTCGCCGATCCCGCGACGCTCGAACGCCTCGCCCGCGTCGAGCATCGACGCTGGATGGCCGACCGCATCGAGCGCGGCTGGCGCAGCGGTCCCGCGCGCGACGACGCCCGCCTCATCCACCCCAGCATCCGCGACTTCGACGCGCTGTCCGTCGAAGACAAGGAGAAGGACCGCAACGCGGTGCGCAAGCTGGCGGAGATCGCGGCGGGATGAAGGCCGCTCACGGCTCCGGATTGGGCCGCGCGGAATAGACGTAACGCCAGTCCTGCAGGTCCGCGCTCAGGATCGATTCGAGGCTGACGAGAATGTCGCGCAGCTCCGCGAAATCGTTGCGCTTGGCCTCGCCGGCCATTTCCGGCTCGCCAGCGCGCTGCGCGAACCTCGTCAGCGCGGCGTCGATCGCGCCGAGATCGCGCGCGGTCCTCTGCGACCGCGTCGCAAAGCGCAGGAAATCGCCCTGGTAGCGAAGGCCCGCGACAGCGGCGGCCACGGCCGGCATGCCGGCGCCGAAAAACAGGACCCACTCGGTCGCGACGGCGGGAATCGGGGGATAATGATGGTGCAGGACGGCGAAGACGCCCGCCCAGGGCGCGAGGATGAACACGCCCTTGCCGACTGTCTCCAGCGTATGGTGCAGCATGTGAAGACGATCGGCGTTGCTGCGATGATAGGCGATCTGGTCGGCGACCGCGGTCTGGCGCAGATATTCGGCGAGCCGTGCGAGATAGGGCGACGTCGTCTCGATGGCTGGCGCGCCGACGCCGCCGACCCAGGCCTGGACCGCCCATTCCGCCCACGGCGCGTCCCTGCCCTTCGGCGTCCTGCGGCCGGCGAGGCCAAGCTGCGCGAGATTCCAGGCCGCGCGAAACTGGCCCTCCATCCCGCGCGCGAGAACCCAGCGGTCGTGCACTCTGAAATAGCGGCTCAACAGGAAGGAACCGGCCGCCGTCGCCAGCGCCCCCCATTCCAGAATGGCCAGGAACGTTTCGTGGTCCGGAAAGAATTGTCCGATCAGCGCGACGAGCACGGCGAGCGCCGCGAAAGCGAAGGTGATCACATACGAGGAGCGGTAGATATGGCCGAGCCTCGTCGCGATCGTATCGAAGGCGATCCACGGAAGCGCGATATTTTCGCGCAACCGATTTCCACCCCATGAGTCCAGATAGTCCTCCTCCACCGGCTTCGGCGGATAGAGGCACGGAATCGTCCATCCCGGCCATTTGTCGCGCGGCCAGGCGCGACGTGGGAGGTGCGCGGAATGGCCCGCGGCCTTGTCCGTCGCCGTCGCGGCGACGACATAGGCGCCCGCCCACCACAGCAGCCGGTTGTAGGCGGTGGCGCGCGTCCTCGATCGCGGCGGCGCGATCTTGCCGCCCTCGTCGAAGAAGCGGCGGTAGGAATCCCGCGAGCGCGCGTAAGCGTCGAGGTCGTGCGGGTCCGCGCCCGCATCGTCATGAAAGACGGGAGCGAGCAGCGGCGACAGAGCGGCGCGAAATTGCGCCTCGGCGCCGGCCGTTTCGAGTTGCAGCGAACCGCCGGCCCGCAGGACGCCGCCGAGCAGATCGCCGTGGACGCCGTCCGGCGTCAGCAACCTGACCTCGCCCGTCGTCGCATGCGCCCACAGGACCGGCAGCCGCTCGCGCATCGCGCCCAGGATGACGGACGCGGTTCCGCCCGTCGCGGTCGACGGCGTGCCGTCCCACACCGCGACGAGAACATCCGCCTGCCGGATCAGAATATCGCCGACGATCGCGTATCTCTGGTTTCTCCAATGGAGTTCGAGCGGATCTTCTTCCTTCGCCGGATCGGGCGAGCCGTCGGCCAGGATTATGCAAGCGCGCGCGGTCGCGGCCATGTCCCGCAGGGCGTCGCGCGCAGCCTCGGTCGTCATGGTCGTGGCGTAGCCTTCGACCGGGAAGGGAATGACGGCTTCGACATGGGCGATCACGCCTGCCGGAACGGCGCGGGATCTGAAGACGTCGACGGCGATCTGATCGGCGCCCTCCGCCAGGGCGGAAATCAGAACGAGCTCGGCCTCGTCGCGCGCAAAGGCGCCCGCGGATGTCCTGCGCGCTGTTTCGAGAACGCCGGCGCAGGCGTCGAACGCCTGCGCAAGTCCGCGGCGCGCCGCGCCCTCGTTCAGGCGGCGGGCTTCGCGATGGCCGGTGATGGCGACGCGCAGGAAGAGAGGCGGCGGCCGTGGCGCTTCCGGCGCCCTGGCGGCGCTCGTCTCCGCTGCGTCGGACGTCGCGTGCATGCCCCCTCGCCGCAAACAATGCGCAAGGCCTTATTAGCGGCCGGGCGCGAATGTGCAAATGCGAGGGATCGCACACATGCGGGGCCGGAGTGAAAAAATTGCGCTCCGCCCTCCGCCGCCGCAGCGCGCCTCAGCCCGTCGCGCCGCCCGCCGCCACGCCCTTGGCCGCCGCTTTGCGCTTCGGCGCGGCGGCCTTCTCGGCCTTCGCCTTCGCCGGCTTGGGCGCCTCGGCGGCCGCCAGGGACACGACCTCCGCCGCAGGCGCCGAAAGTCCGTAGGCCGCCTCCAGCGCCTCGAGTTCTTCCGGCAGCATGTCGGCGAGGCTGCGCAATTCCGGCAGGACGTTGGCGCCGGCGATCAGGCCGAAATCGAGCTGGTCGCGATAGCCCTGCACGGTGATGTTGAGCGCGAGCCCGTGCGCCGCGATCGAGACCGGGAAGATGTGCTGCAATTCCGCGCCCGCCAAGTAGAGCGGCTTGCGCGAGCCCGGCACGTTGGAGATCGTGACGTTGGCCGGAGTCGGCATGACGTCGGCGAGATTGGTGCGCGAATAAAGCAGCGACAGGATCTGGATGAAGATCGGCGCGCCGAGCGCGGAGAATTGCGTCAGCTTGGGCACGATCGGCTTGAAGGGATCGGCCATGCCCTTGGACTTGGTCGATTCCTCGATGATCTTCTGCAAGCGCTCCTTCGGATCGGCTATGTCGCTCGCCAGCGAGCAGATCATGCCGAACACCTGGTTGTTGGCTTCGCGGTTGCCCGGCTCGCGCAGCGAGATCGGCACGGCGGCGCGCAGCGGCCGCTGGGGCAGCGCCTTGGTCTTTTCGAGATGACGCCGCAGCATGCCGCTCGACAGCGCCAGCACGACGTCGTTGAGCTTGCCGCCCGCCGCCGCCGCCACCGCCTTGCAGCGCGACATGGAGACGGAGACCGCCGCGAAGCTGCGCTCGGAGGAGACCGCCTTGTTCAGCGGCGTCGAAGGCGCGATCGCGTCCTTCAGCCCTTGCACGCCGCCTTCCCTCAGCTTGCCCGCGATGCTCGAAACGGCCTTGGCCATTTCGGGCAGCGCCTTCATGTATTCGAAGGGCTGGCGCAATTGCCGCGCGAAGCCGTCCATCAGGATGGAGCCGAGGTCCTGGCGCTTGCCGGTCAGGATGTCGGGCAGCGCGCCCTGCGCGGTCAGGCCGAGCGGCTGGGCCCACAGGCTCGCATAGCCGGTGAAGAGTTCGCCGATCGGATCGTTCTTCTTCGCGTCGGCCTTCTTCGTCTCGGTCTGCGCGACATTGCCGTCGCCGTAGACGATCTCGGTCAGCGCCGCCCCGGCGCCGCCGTCGATCAGCGAGTGATGCATTTTCGAATAGAGGCCGACCTCGTTGTTGGCCATGCCTTCGAAAACATAGAATTCCCACAGCGGGCGCGCGCGGTTGAGCAGCTTGGCGTGCATCCAGCCGACGATGCGCTCCAGCGTCGCGCGATCGTGCGGCGCGGCCAGCGAGGCACGGAAGATGTGGCGGTCGATGTCGAAATGCTCGTCCTCGACCCAGCTCGGATTGTCGATGTCGAGCGGCGTGCGCTCGAGCTTCCAGCGCAGCACGGGAGCGAGATGCAGGCGCGCCTGGATCTGCGCCTTGAACTCCTCGAAGAAGTCGCCCTTGTAATTGTCCGGCAGCTTGAAGATCGCCATGGAGCCGACATGCATCGGCGTCTCCGGCGTTTCGAGATAGAGAAACGATCCGTCGACGGACGACAGTTTCACGCCTGCGCTCATCTATGCCTCCCTGGATATCGCCGCTCCGCAGGCGCGGAACGATCCCGTTGCCGGTCGCCCGGAAAAATCATGTCGGCTCGCGCTGGAAATAGGCCAGCGCGAACGGTCCGCCACGCCGGAAAGGCGCAAATTCGCCCTCGCGTTGCGCCAGCCTGTCCGCGATCGCCCAGAGCGCGGCGGGATGGCCGCCGAGGCCGAGGTGGCTCGCAAAGGCGATCTCGATGTTTTCTGTATGGTCGTTTGCGCGCGTCAGCGACGTCCGCCAATGCACGACGCCGTCATAGCGCGAATAGATGGACGTCGTCGGCAGGCCGAGATCGCCGCCGAGCGAACGCAGGTCCTGCGGGCGCGCGTCGGTCGGCGATTCGCCCGTCACCTGCTCGTAGAGCTTGCGCGCGTTGGTGGCGGAAATGTCGCCGGCGAAGGGCGAGCCGAGCGTGATCACGCTGCGCACGGCGTCTGGCATGGCGAGCGCGAGATCGCGCGCGAAAACGCCGCCGAGGCTCCAGCCGACGAGCGCGATCTTGTGGCCCGCGCCGTCGTGCAATTTCGCAAGCCGCGCGCGAAGCGTCTCGCGCATGCGGTAAAAGCCGCCGGTGTTGCGGCCGAGCTCCCAGCCGACCGCGTTGTATCCCTGCATGCGCAGAAAGGCGCGCAACAGCCGCGTCGACGCGTCGCTCGCCATGAAGCCCGGCAGCACGAGCACCGTATGCCCGTCGCCGCGCGGCGCCGCCATCAGCAGCGGCGCGAAGGCCATGGAGGCGCCGAATTCCTGCCAGGCGCGCGCTTCAGCGAGGGCGAGGAACAGCGACGGCGGCCGCAGGCGCGCGTCGTCACGCCGGCCGTCGGCCTCTACACGATCCATGCAGGCGCGCCCATCGAGCATCTCCCCATCGTCCGCGCCGGCTTCTTCGGCCGTTCGCGGTAACGACATTTCGCAGATTAGCGAGGCGCAAAAACTGTGGCAACATGCTGCAAAAGAAAGGTTCGGGGAGAGCGCGATGAAGAACGCCCGGGAATTCGATATCGTTGTCTATGGCGCAAGCGGGTTTACCGGCCGCCTCGTCGCGGAATATCTCGCAGGCCGCAAGGACGGGACCATCCGCTGGGCGATGGCCGGCCGCGACCTCGCCAAGCTCGCCGCCGTCCGGGACGAGATCGGCGCGCCGTCCGACATCCCGCTGATCGCGGCGGACGCCGCGCAGCCGCAGAGCCTGCGCGACCTCGCCCGGCGCACGCGCGTCGTGCTGACCACCGTCGGCCCCTATCAACTCTACGGCTCCGACCTCGTCGCGGCCTGCGCGGCGGAAGGAACCGATTACTGCGACCTGTGCGGCGAGCCCGCATGGATGCGCGCGATGATCGACGCGCACGACGCCCAGGCGAAGAAGACCGGGGCGCGCATCGTCTTTTCTTGCGGCTTCGATTCCATCCCCTTCGATCTCGGCGTGCTCTTTCTGCAAACCGAAGCGAAGAAGCGCCTCGGCGCGCCCTTCGCGCGCGTGAAAGGGCGCGTGCGGAAAATGCGCGGCACGTTTTCGGGCGGCACGGCGGCGAGCCTGAAGGCCACCCTGGCCGCAGCGGCCAAGGACCCGAATATCGTCGCGCTGCTGAAGGACCCGTTCGCGCTCACGCCCGGCTTTCAGGGGCCGCGGCAGCCGAGCGGCATGAAGCCCGAATATGACGAGGATTTCGGGAGCTGGATGGCGCCCTTCGTCATGGCCGCGATCAACACGCGCAACGTGCATCGCACGAACGCCCTGACCGGCTTCTCCTTCGGGCAGGACTTCGTCTACGACGAGATGGTCATGACAGGTCCCGGCGAGAAGGGTGAGCAGATCGCCAGGGGCATGGCGGCGCAGGGCTCGGGCATGGAAGGCGACAAGGGGCCCAAGCCCGGCGAGGGTCCGAGCAAGGAAGAGCGCGAGAACGGTTTTTACGACCTCGTCTTCCTGGGCGTCGGGCCGGACGGCCGCAAACTCGCGGCGAGCGTGAAGGGCGACAAGGATCCGGGCTACGGCTCGACCTCGAAGATGATCGCCGAGACCGCGCTGGCCCTCGCCGCCGACGACAGAATCCCCGGCGGCGTCTGGACGCCGGGCGCGGCGCTGGGCCTCGCGTTGGCGGAGCGCCTGCAGAAGAACGCGGGCATCGCCTTCGCCGTCGAAGACGCCTGACGGAGCGCGCTTCGAGACGCTTGGCGAGCGCTTACCTCCCCGCTCGCGGGGAGGTCGCAATGCGCAAGCATTGCGGGTGGGGCAGGTTCGACGAAGTGCGGGACAACGCCCGGCGATCCCCACCCGTCGCGCTTCGCGCGCCGCCTCCCCGCAAGCGGGAGGGAAACCGGCGCGATCGCCCATCCCAGGCGGGGCGCATCGCAGTGGCCTTTTGCCGCCGCGATGCTAGTCTCCTTGCATAATGACAAGGGCCGCCGGGAGCGGCCCGACATTCGAGAGGAAATGCATATGGCGCCTTCTGAGGCCAACCGAATTCCCAAGCCGCCGGCCAAGCCGATCGTCGGTCATGCCCTGTCGCTCAATCCCGAGGCGCCGATCGAGAGCCTGCTCGCGTTTGCGAAGCAGCTCGGCCCGATCTTCGAGCTCAACATCATGGGATCGACGCTGGTCTTCGTCTCCGGCGCGAAATTCGTGAAGGAGCTGTGCGACGAGAAGCGCTTCGACAAGGCGGTGCGCGGTCCGCTGGCGCGCGTGCGCGCCATCGGCGGCGACGGCCTGTTCACGGCCAAGACGACCGAGCCGAACTGGACCAAGGCGCACAACATATTGCTCGCGCCGTTCGGCGGCCGCGCCATGCAATCCTATCACCCGGCCATGGTCGACATCGCCGAGCAGCTCTGCCTCAAGTGGGCGCGCCTCAACGCCGACGAGGACATCGACGTCGTGCACGACATGACGGCGCTGACGCTGGACACGATCGGCCTGTGCGGCTTCGACTACCGCTTCAATTCCTTCTACCGCCGCGACTACAATCCCTTCGTCGAGGCGCTGGTGCGCTCGCTCGAAACCATCATGATGCAGCGCGGGCTGCCGCTCGAAGGCGTGATGATGCGCGGCCGCCTCGCCACGCTCGACGACGACGTCGCCTTCATGAACAACATGGTCGACGATCTCGTGCGCGCCCGCCGCGAGCAGATGGGCGACATGGACGCCAAGAAGGATCTGCTCAACGCCATGCTGACCGGCGTCGACCGCGCGACCGGCGAACAGCTCGACGACGTCAACATCCGCTACCAGATCAACACGTTCCTGATCGCCGGCCACGAGACGACGAGCGGCCTGCTCTCCTACACGATCTACGCGCTGCTGAAGAACCCGGAAATTTTGCAGAAGGCCTACGACGAGGTCGACCGCGTGCTCGGGCCAGATCCCTCGATCCGCCCGACCTACCAGCAGGTGACGCAGCTCCACTACATCAACCAGATCCTCAAGGAGAGCCTGCGTCTGTGGCCGCCGGCGCCGGCATTCTCGCTCTATCCCTACAAGAACGAGACCGTCTGCGGCTACAGGCTGCCCAAGGGCATAACGGTCAACATTCTCGTCGGCGCGCTGCATCGCGATCCCGAGGTCTGGGGTCCGCGCGCCGAGATTTTCGATCCCGAGAATTTCAGCCCCGCCGCCGAGCAGGCGCGGCCCGCCTGGGCGTGGAAGCCCTTCGGCAACGGTCAGCGCGCCTGCATCGGCCGCGGCTTCGCCATGCACGAAGCCGCGCTCGCGATCGGCATGATCCTGCAGCGCTACAAGCTGATCGACTACGAGCGCTACCAGTTGAAGCTGAAGGAAACGCTGACCATCAAGCCGGACGGCTTCAAGATCAAGGTCAAGCCGCGCGAGGCGCGCGACCGCGCCATTGCGCCGGCCGCAGCCACGCCGACCGCGCCGGCCGCGACGCGCGCGGAAACCGCCGCGCCGGCGAAGCGGCCGACGCACAACACGCCGCTGTCGGTTCTCTACGGCTCCAATCTCGGCACGGCCGAGGAATTCGCCCATCGCCTCGCCGAGACAGCCGAGATCAACGGCTTCGCCACCCATCTCGGCGCCCTCGACCAGAACATCGGCGCGCCGCCGAAGGACACGGGCCTCGTGATCTTCTGCTCGTCCTACAACGGCGCGCCGCCGGACAATGCCGCGAAATTCGTGGCCTGGCTGCAGAACGAAGCGGCGCCCGACGCCTTCGCCGGCGTGCGCTACACCGTGTTCGGCTGCGGCAATCGCGAATGGAATGCGACCTACCAGAGCGTGCCGCGCATGATCGACGAGCGCATCGCGGAACTCGGCGGCGTCCGCATCGCGCCGCGCGGCGAAGGCGATGCGCGCGACGATCTCGACGGCCAGTACGAGGACTGGTTCGCGGCCCTGCGCCCGAAGGCCGCCGAAGCCTTCGGCCTGCAGGCCTCGCTCGACCGCGAGACGCGCACGCAGCCGCTCTACAGCGTCGAGCCGGCCTCGACGCAGGGCGCGAACCCCGCGGTCCATTCCGCCGGCGCGAAAATCGCGCGCGTGCTGGAGAACCGCGAATTGCTGACCACGCCAGACCGTTCGACGCGCCATATCGAAATCGCGCTGTCGGAGGGAACGAGCTACCGCGCCGGCGATCATCTCGCCGTCGTGCCACGCAACGATTCCGCGCTGGTCGCGGCGGTCGCCAAGCGCCTCGGCCATTCGCCCGACGATGTCATCCGCCTGCGCGGCGCCGAGGGACGGCGCGCGCAATTGCCGCTCGACGAGCCCGTGTCGGTCGGCAAGCTTCTGTCCGACTATGTGGAATTGCAGCAGGTCGCGACCCGCAAGCAGATCCAGACCATGGCCGAGCACACGCGCTGCCCGATGACCCGGCCGAAGCTGGAAGCGCTGTCGGGCGAGTCGGACGAGGCCTATCGCGCGGAAGTGCTCGCCAGGCGCAAGTCCGTCTACGACCTGCTGGAAGAACATCCCGCCTGCGAACTCCCGCTCGCGGCCTATCTCGAAATGACGCCGCTGCTCCAGCCGCGCTACTATTCGATCTCGTCTTCGCCAAAGACCGATCCGCAGCGCTGCACGGTCACGGTCGGCGTCGTCGAAGGTCCGGCGCGCTCGGGACGCGGAACGTATCGCGGCGTATGCTCCAACTATCTGGCCGGCCGCAGCGCGGATGAATCCATCTTCGCCGCCGTGCGCGAGACCAAGGCGGGCTTCCGCCTGCCGGACGATCCGAAGGTCCCGCTGATCATGATCGGCCCCGGCACGGGCCTCGCGCCCTTCCGCGGCTTTTGCCAAGAGCGCGCGGCGCAGAAGAAGGCCGGCGCGACGCTGGGTCCCGCCATGCTGTTCTTCGGCTGCCGGCGTCCCGACCAGGACTTCCTCTACGCCGACGAACTGAAGTCATACGCCGCTGACGGAATCGTCGAACTGCACACCGCTTTCTCGCGCATGGACGGCCAGCCGAAGACCTACGTGCAGGACCTCGTGCGCACGCAGCAGGATCGCGTGTGGGCGCTGATCGAGGCCGGGGCGATCGTCTACATCTGCGGCGACGGCGGCAAGATGGAGCCCGACGTCAAGCGCGCGCTGGTCGATATCTATTGCGCGCGGAAAAACGCGACGCCGGAAGCCGGCGAAGCCTGGATCAACGAGATGGGCGCAACCAACCGCTATGTGCTGGACGTCTGGGCGGGCGGGTAGCGAGAACGGAGGCCGCGGCTCTCTCCCTCCCCGCTCGCGGGGTGGGTGGCGCGCGAAGCGCGACGGGGACCGTCGATCATTGTCTGCGTTGGTGGCCACGCCCGCCGAATCCCACCCGCAATGCTTCGCATTGCGACCTCCCCGCGAGCGGGGAGGTAAGGCGTTCGACTTGTCGGTCCAAAAGCAAAAGGCCCGCGGAAACCGCGGGCCTTCGCAAACTCTGTTTTTCGGGAACGCTTACGCGGCCTTGCCGAACTTCGCGGTGAGGCCCGCGAGATTGTCCTGCGCGCGCTTGACGCCGTCCTGGGCGGCCTGCGCGACGAGGGCGCCGACCGTCTTGGCGCGCGACACGTTCACGTCGAACTGGGCGCGGTAGTAATCGGCCTGGACGCGGAAGGCGTCACCGACGCTCTTGGCGGCGACGGTCTTCTCGAAGGCGGCGATGGCGGCCTTGGCGTCGTCGAGCAGGGCGTTCTGGATTTCGCGCGAAGCCTTCGCGAGGCTCTCGACGGAGTCGATCGCGGTGGATTCGATGGAAGCGGTCGCCTTCTCGGCGCCGGCGTGCAGCGAGGTCGCGCGCTCGAGCACGGCTTCGGCCGCGCGATGCGCATATTCGCGAGCGGTCTCGATCGCCTTGTTGGCGGTCTCGGCGGCTTCGGCCTCGACGGTCTGGGCGTCGATGGTCTTCGGCTTGCGAACGGTCTTCTTCGTGTCGGTCATGATTTTACTCCATCCTCGATGAGCTATGGGTTTCGGCCCCGCCCTTGAGAAGCACGGGACGACCGTTCTCTACTAAACCGTTGTGTGCAGTGCAACATAAATCGACGACCGCCGATCACATTTTTGTGATCGGCGGCCAAGCGACTGGAATATCTTGGATTTCAGCCGGACGTCGCGTCGACGACGCCGAAGGCTTCGAGCCGCGCCAGCACATCGGCGACCTCGTGACCGAGAATCACGATGTCGTGGCGCTTGCCGCTGCGATCCCGCACCTGGCCGCGCAACAGCGCTTCGGCGCGGAAGCCGAGCCCCTCGAACACGGCGATGGCGGCGGTCTGGTCGACGGTCATCTGCGCCACGATTCGTTGCAGGCCCGCTTCCAGCGCCAGCGCGAACAGCCGCTGCGTCAGCTTGCGCCCGACGCCCGCCCCGCGCGCCTGCGCGCCGATCAGCACGCGCAATTCGCCGACATGCGGCGACCAGGACAGCGGATCGCTGGCGATCGCACCGCAGCCGACGATCTTGTCGCCGGCGACCGCGACCAGGCTCATCATGCCGCCGCCCTCGCTCTCGCGAATCCACGCCTTCAGCACCTTGGGCTCGCTGATGTCGCGCGGCAGGAAAAGGAGATCGTGCGGCGGCTGGCTGCGCGCGAAGGCGAGCAGCGCCTTCTCGTCGCCCGCCGCCAGCGGCCGTATCTGCACGTCGCCCTTCGCCACGCGCTTCGCCGGCGGCTTCTTCGCCGCGGTCTTGCTGGCAGGCGCCTTCGCCGCCGCGCTCTTCGCCTTGGTCATGTCGAGCGCTCTCCCAGCCATTCGTCGAGTTTCGGCCACATCCGGCGCGCCGCATTGGCGCCGGCGAGGAGGCTGACGTGTCCGCCCTTCAGCATCACCTCGGTTTTGTCCTTCGAGCCGACGCGGGCGATCAGATGCCGCGCCGCTTCATAGGGAACGATGTGGTCGTGCTCCGCCACAACATGAAGGATCGGCGTCTTGATCTCGGCGAGATCGACGCGCTTCCCGCCAAGCGTCAGCTCGCCGGTGAAGAGCTTGTTGCCCCACATCAGATCTTTCGTCGTCTGACGGAAATATTCGCCGGCCAGCGGCAGCGTGTCGTTGCCCCACCGGTCGAGCTGGCGATACGAGCGCACGAATTCGTCGTTCCAGATATTGTCCCACAACGTCACCTGCGCCGCCGCGCGCGAGGCCGGCCGCAGCATTTCGAAAGACGTGTAGATCATCTCCGGCGGCACGTTGCCGTAGGTGTCGACGAGCCGGTCGACGTCGAAATAGCGCTGGTTGGACCAGTTCTGGAACAGCTTCATCTGCTTGAAGTCGATCGGCGTCGTGAAGCAGACGAGATTGGTCGGCCCCTCCTTGCCGGCGAGCGCGGTGTAGAGCACCGACAGCACCCCGCCGAAGCAATAGCCGGCGACGGACACGTCCGTCTCGCCGGTCTCCTTGCGGATGCGGCGCACGCAATCAGGAATGAAATCGAGGACGTAATCCTCGATGCGCAGGTTTTTCTCCGCCGGCGCGGGCGCCGCCCAGTCCAGCATGAACACGTCGTAGCCCGCCTTCAGCAGGAATTCGACGAAGCTGTTGCCCGGCGCGAGATCGAGGATGTAGCCGCGATTGGTCGTCGCCATCACGATGAGGACGGGTACGCGATACACTTCGTCGACCAGCGGATGATAGTGATAGAGCCGCATCGTGCCGCGCGTCGCCAGCACGTCCTTGCGCGTCTGGCCGACTTCCGGCGCGCCCGACGTCAGATAGCCGACGCCTTTCACGCCGCGCTGGATCGCGCGATCGACCTCGATCCGCAGCCGCTCGACCACGTCCCCTTGCGCCGCGCTCATGGCTTGGCTCCGTTTCGTCCGGATTCGGGCGCGCTGCGCGCGGGCGGCTTGCGCGTGCGCTTCGGCTTGAGCGCGCCGCTCGCGGGCGCCGCATCGACGGAAGCCATCTGCGCGACGATCTCGGTCAGGCGGCCGAGCTGCGCCTCGATCGCCTGCAATCTCTCGCCGACGCTGACGATATCGGCGCGGCTCGGCAGGTTCATCGTCGCGAGATAGCGCTCCATCGCCTCGCCGAGCCCGGCCTTGGCGCCGGCGGCGGCCGATGTCGCGCCATGCATCAGCCGCGAGAATTGCTCGTTGCCCATCGCCTCGTTGGCGATCTGGTTGACGCCGCGCTCCCACTGGCCGACGAAATCGCGGAAAGCGTCGAGTGGCCCTTTGGGCCGCTCGACCTTGCTCGCCTTGCTTTCGGTCTTCGCCTTGTCCGCTTTGTCTGACATGGGGCCTCCCCTCCGCCGCGTCAGTTGGATCGGGTCAGTCTAACCACGTCTGTCGGGGTCGGGATAGACCAGCGAGCGCCAGCCCGAGCGATCGAACTTCTTCCATTCTCCTTCCGGCTGCGCGAGACGGTCGGCGATGGCGTAGACGACGGCGGGATGATGGCCGAGGCCGCAATGGCTCGCGCCGGAAATTTCGATGTTCTCGGCGAAGTCGCTTTCTTCCGGCTCGCGGCACACCTGCCAGGCGCAGACGCCGTCGGTCCGGCTGAAGATCGCCGTGGAGGGCGTGGGCGGCGGCGCGGCGAGATGGCCGGACAGATGGCTCTCGTCTTCTTCGGCGCGGTGGCCCGAGACGAATTCGTAGACGCGCCACGCGTTGGTCGCGCGCGGGCTGCCCGAGAACGGGCTGCCGAGCGAGATGACGCCGCGCACTTCGTCCGGCAGAACCTTGGCGAGCTGGCGCGCGTAAAGGCCGCCGAGGCTCCAGCCGACGAGGCTGACCTTACGGCCGTAGCGGTCGGCGAGTTCCCTGACCTGCGCCACTAGGCGTTCCTCGACGCCTTCGCGAAGACCGAAATTGTTGCCTTGCTTCCAGCCGTGCACCTGATAGCCGCGGCCCTTGAGGAAGCGACGAAGCGGAACCGTCGAACTGTCGCTGGCCAGCAGGCCCGGCAGCACCAGCACCGGATGGCCGTCGCCGCGCGGCGCGAGCCGCAGCAGCGGCAATGCGCCGATGAAGGCCCCGAGTTCGTGAATGGCGCGCATCTCGAGCGCCATGAGAAGGCCGGAGGGCGGTGCGATTGTCGCTGCGGCGTTCATTGATTCTCCATCGCGCTGCTTTGTTGATCTATGACCATATGCGCGCACGCATAGGCGTCAAACGAATAACGCGCTGCATTGCAAAAGGTTGCTGCGCTGCGAAGAAGACAGAGATATGCGCGTGTTATCAACACGACGCGCGCTATGCCAGCCGACATCGCGTGCGAAAGAAGTGTGGCCTAAATGCGACGCGCTCAGTTCACGCGTCGATCCTTGCCGGCCCAATAGGGCTCGCGCAATTCGCGCTTGAGGATCTTGCCGGAGGGGTTACGCGGCAGCGCCTCGATGAAATCGACCGTGCGCGGCGACTTGTAGCCGGCGATGCGCGTGCGCGCGAAGGCGATGATCTCGTCGGGCGAGGCTTGCGCGCCTTCCTTCAGCACCACCACGGCCTTCACCGCTTCGCCCCACTTGTCGTCCGGCACGCCGATGACGGCGACTTCGGCGATGGCCGGATGGCCAAAGATCGCGCTCTCCACTTCCGCCGGATAGATGTTTTCCGCGCCGGAGATGATCATGTCCTTCACGCGGTCGTGGACATAGACGTAGCCGTCTTCGTCGAGGTAGCCGGCGTCGCCCGTGCGCAGCCAGCCGTCGTCCGTCATCGTGCGTTTCGAGGCCTCCGGCAGGTTCCAGTAGCCCTTCATGTTCGCCGCCGAACGCGTCGCGATCTCCCCGACCTGACCCGCCGGCAGCGGCTTGCCCTCGTCGTCGAGAATGGCGATCTCGACGCCGGCGAGCGGCTTGCCGGCCGAGCGCATGCGCTGCGATCCCTTGGGCGTATGATCCTCCGGCTCCAGCGCGACGATCGTGCCCGTCGTCTCCGTCATGCCGTACATCTGCACGAAGCCGCAGCCGAACACATCCATGCACTCGCGCAGCAGGTCGAGCGGAATGGGCGAGGCGCCGTACATGATGAACTTGAGGCGCGAATAATCGACTTTTCGCGCCTGCGGCAGGCGGACGATGAACTGCAGCGCGGCCGGCACGAGAAACAGCTTCGACACGCGGTGCTTCACGAAATCGTCGAGGATCGACATCGGGTTGAATTCGCGCGTGATGACGATCTTGCCGCCATTGTAGGACGCCCAGACCAGCACGCCGGAGCCGCCGATGTGGAAGACCGGCATGGAGACGAGCCACACATCGTCGGGCGAGGCCTTGTTCCACTCGCGCATGTCGGCGGGATCGCGCTCGCGCATGCCGAGCAGATTGTGGTTGGTCAGCATCGCGCCTTTGGGATGGCCCGTCGTGCCGGACGTGTAGAGCTGGATCGCCACGTCGTCCTCGCGCGCCTGTCGGACCGGAACCGCATCGCTCTGCGAATTCCGCCACGCCGAATAATCAGGATATTCCGGCGTCGCGCCTTCGGTCGAGACGATGACGCGCACGCTTTTCAGCTCATGCGCGAAGCTCCTGACGGCATCGACGAATTCGGGCCCGACGAACAGGACCTGCGCCTGGCAGTCGTTGACGATATAGGCGATCTCGGGCGGCGCGAGACGCCAGTTGACCGGCGCGAGAATGACGCGCGCCTTGGCCGCGCCGTAGAACAGCTCGAAATAGAAATCGCTGTTCTTGCCGAGATAGGCGACATGCGTCTGTGGCGCGATCCCCATCGCGATCAGGCCGTTGGCGACCTGATTGGTATGCCGGTCGAAATCACGAAACGTCGTCTCGCGCCCCTCGAAATGCACGGCGACGGACTCGCCGCGCAGCGCCGCGTTCTTGCGCGCGATATCGCCGAGAACGGTGGGGATGAAGTCTTCGGTATACATGGTTCATCTCTCCGATGCGTCCCGCGCGATCCGTGACGCCACGAGCCAGATTCCCTCCCCCCTTGTGGGGGAGGGCTAGGGTGGGGGGTCGGGGAATCCTGCGAGGCTATCGGCATCGGGAAGCGCCAATCTCGCAGGATTTCCCGACCCCCTCCCCCGCCCCTCCCCACAAGGGGGAGGGGAGATGCGCTACATCCCGATCACCACCTTGGCGATGATGTCGCGCTGCACTTCGGACGTGCCGCCGAAGATCGTGTAGGCGCGGCTGTTGAGATATTCCGGCAGCGCGGTCAGCGCATCCTCGGGGATGCCGGGCTCCGCATTCATCTCGTAGAGCGGGCGGTGGCCTTCCCAATAGAGACCGTCCTGGCCGAGCACGTCGACCGCAAGCGCCGTCAGAGCCTGCTTGATCTCGGAGTTGCGGAGCTTCGCCAGCGACGACGATACCGAGCCCGGATTCTGCCCCGACTGCAGGCTCGACATGATGCGCAGCTCCGTCATCTCCAGCGCGTCGATGTCGATCTCCGCCTGCGACCGGCGCAGCGCGAAAGACTCGGTGGCCGCGAGCGGCTGCTCGCCGTCGCGATAGACGTTCGCGAGCTTCTCGACATCGCCAAGGATCGCGCGCAACCGGCCCGACGACATGGCGCCGCCGCGCTCGAACTCGAGCAGATACTTTCCATAAGACCAGCCCTGCCCCTCCGCGCCGACGCGGTTCTCGACCGGCACGCGCACGTCGTCGAAGAACACCTGGTTCGTCTCGTGATCGCCGCCGATGGTCAGGATGGGCCGCACGGAAATGCCCGGCGTCTTCATGTCGATCAGGATGAAGCTGATGCCGTCCTGCTTCTTCGGCTCGTCCGACGTGCGCACCAGCGCGAACATCCTGTTCGCGTGATGCGCATGCGTCGTCCAGATCTTCGAGCCGTTGATGACGTAATGGTCGCCGTCGCGCACGGCGCGCGTCTTCAGCGAGGCAAGGTCAGAGCCCGAACCCGGCTCCGAATAGCCCTGGCACCAGTAATCCTCGGCGCTGAGGATGCGCGGCAGGTAGAAATCCTTCTGCGCCTGCGTGCCGAACCTCATGATGACCGGGCCGACCATGCGCAGGCCCATCGGCGTGACGGACGGCGCGCCGGCGGCCGCCGATTCGATCTCCCAGATGTAGCGCTGCGCGAGGCTCCAGCCCGTGCCGCCATATTCCTTCGGCCACAGCGGCGCGGCCCAGCCCTGCGCGTGCAGAATCTTCTGCCAGCGATTGCCCACCGGCGGGTCGGAGAAGACGCTCGGGGTGAGATGATGCGCGCGCTTCAGATCGGGCGTCAGCTTCTCTTTGAGAAAGGCGCGCACCTCCTGCTGGAAGGCGCGTTCTTCGGGCGTGAAGGTCAGGTCCATGATCGCGCCTCAGGCAGCAAGATTGGTGAGCGCCGCATGGCGGCGCAGATGAAGGTCGGGTCCGCCAAGAATGGCGTCGAGCGCGACGACGCGCTTGAGATAGCCGCCGATCTCGAGCTCGTTGGTCACGCCCATGCCGCCGTGCAACTGGATCGCCTGTTCCGCGACGAAACGCGCGGCGCGTGACACCTTGGCCCAGGCGCCGGCGATTGCGCGGCCGCGCGACCGCGCATCGGCGTCGTCGGCATGCAGCGCTGCGCGCAGCGCCATCGAGCGCGCCTCCTCGCAGGCGATCGACATGTCCGCCATGCGATGGCGCAGCGTCTGGTTGACGGCGAGCGGCTTGCCGAACTGGATGCGGATTTTCGTGTAGTCGATCGTGGCGGCGGTCGCTGCCTCCATCAGCCCGACGAGTTCCGAACAAAAGGCGGCCGTCGCGCGGTCGTAGGCGCGCTCGATTTCCGGCAAGGCATTGTCGGAGAGCAGCGCATCGGCGCCGACCTCGACGCCGGCCAGCGTCACGCGCGCCGCGCCCGCGCCGTCGACCGTCGCATGGCCGTCGACCGTCACGCCCTTCGCATCCCGCGCGACGATGAAAAGCCCGATGCCGCCAGCATCGCGCGTCGCGCCGGATATGCGCGCGGACACGATGAACCGATCCGCCACGTCGCCGCCGAGCACGGCGATCTTGCGGCCGTCGAGAACCCAGTTCGCGCCGCTTTTCTTCGCTTTGGTCGCGACATGCGCGAGATTGTAGCGCGCGCCCTCTTCCGCATGGGCGAGTGCAAGGCGCAACGACCCGTCGGCGAGGCCCGGCAGCGTTGCTGCGCGCTGCGCGTCGGAGCCGAGCGCGGCGACGAGCCCGCCGGCGAGAACGACAGCCGCGACATAATTCGAGCGCGCGCGATGGCGGCCCATCGCCTCCGTCACGATCGCGACATCGACGACGCCCTGCCCCAGCCCGCCGTCCTTTTCCGGCAGCGGCAGCGCCAGCCAGCCCATATCAGCCATTTCTTTCCACAGATCGGTCGCGCCCGGTTTTTGCGCGCGGGCGGCCAACAGATTGTTGGCGCTTTCGCCGAGCAGCCGCTGCTCGTCGGAATAATTGAGGTCCATGTTCAGCTCTTTTTTATCAACGAAGGATCGACGCGCGAACGCACGGACGGATGAAGCCCCTGGGGATCGACGATCACGCCGAACTTCATCATGTTGTGCGCGTGGCAGAGGTGATGCAGGGCGAAGGCCTGCTCGATCGCGCTGTTCTGGCCCTGGATGTCGAGCGTGCGGTTGACCGCGTCCTTCACGGTCTTGACCGCGAATGTCGGTTTCGCCGCGATCTTGCCCGCAAGCGCCAGCGTGAAGTCCGCAAGCTTTTCGCGCGGCACGACATGATTGACCATGCCGAACGAACGCGCCTCCTCGGCCGTCCAGCTATCGCCGGTCCACAGCATTTCCTTGGCCTTGCGCGCGCCGATCTCCCAGGGGTGCACGAACCATTCGACGCCGCACACGCCCATCGCCACAACGGGATCGCAGAAGGTCGCGTCGTCGCTGGCGACGATGAGGTCGCAGGCCCAGGCCAGCATCAGCCCGCCGGCGAGGCACTTGCCCTGCACCTGCGCGATCGTCGGCTTGGACAGATTGCGCCAGCGCCGCGTGTTCTGCAGATAGATTTCCTGCTCGCGCGCATAGCGCCCCTCGGCGCCCGGCGCCTCGAAATCGCCCCAGGTGGAGACGACCGGAAAATCGCGGCCGAGCTTCTTCTCGCCGCTGTCGCGCAGATCGTGGCCGGCCGAAAAATGCGGATCGGCGCCGGCGAGGATGACGACCTTGACGGCGTCGTCCGCCACCGCGCGAGCGAAGGCGTCGTTCAGCTCGTAGGTCATGTCGAGGTTCTGCGCATTGCGCGCATCGGGGCGGTTCATCACGATCCGCGCGACGCCCTCGGCGGGCGTCTCGTAGAGAATGGTGGAATAGGTCGCAGCCATAGAACCTCGCAGGGCGCCGCAACCGCGCGGGCGCCGCGCGAGAGGCGCGACAGGCGGGTTCGGCTTCGTTTCCTCCGCGGGCCCGTTGGCCGGGCTCCGCATACGTTCCGCCGTGCAGAATGTCGAACAATCTTGCATGACGCGGCGACAACATCGCGCAGCCGCGCATGCGTTTCAAGCCGATTTCGCGCGCATTGGAGCTTCGCCCGCTGGCCTTCGTCCGCATCGCGGAATATGAAGGCGGAAATTCTTGGTGGAAGGGAGCAAGTCGATGGTCTATCGCGCGCCGGTTTCTGAAATGGTCTTCATGATGAACGCGGCCGCGGGCCTGCAGGAGGGCATCGCCGAGGGAATCTACGCCGATCTCGCCGACGGCATGGCCGAGGCGACGCTGAACGAAGCCGCCAAATACGCCGAGAACGTCATCGGTCCGCTGCATCGCATCGGCGATCAGGTCGGCGCCAAATGGAAGGATGGCGTGGTCACGACCCCACCCGGCTGGGTGGATGCATACAAGCAATTCGTGGAAGGCGGCTGGCAGAGCGTGACCGGCTCGCCCGAGCACGGCGGCATGGGCCTGCCGCAGGTGCTGCTGGCCGGCTGCATGGACATGTGGAGCGCGGCCAACATGGCCTTCATGCTCGGCCCTGTGCTGACCTTCGGCGCGATCGACGCGCTGGAGGCGCACGCCTCCGACGAGATCAAGCACACCTATCTCGAGAAGATGATCTCCGGCGTGTGGCCGGCGACGATGAACCTGACCGAGCCGGGCGCCGGCTCCGACCTCAATCCGCTGCGCACCCGCGCCGAGCGGCAGACGGACGGAACGTACAAAATCTTCGGCCAGAAGATCTTCATCACCTATGGCGAGCACGACATGGCCGAGAACATCGTTCATCTCGTGCTGGCGCGCCTGCCGGACGCGCCGGCCGGCACCAAGGGCATCTCGCTCTTCGTCGTGCCGAAATTCATGGTCAACGCGGATGGCTCTCTCGGCGCGCGCAACGACGTGCGCTGCGCCGGCGTCGAGCACAAGCTCGGCATCCATGGTTCGCCCACCTGCATCATGGTCTATGGCGACGAGGGCGGCGCCACGGGCTATCTCGTCGGCGAGGAGAACAAGGGGCTGGCCTGCATGTTCACCATGATGAATGACGCGCGCCTCGCCACCGGCCTGCAGGGCGTCGCCATCGGCGAGGCCTCGTATCAGCATGCCCTCGCCTATGCGAACGAGCGCAAGCAGGGTCGCGCGGCTGGCGCCGCGACGCCGCTCTCGCCGATCATCGCGCATCCCGACGTCAAGCGCATGCTGATGACGATGAAGGCGCTGACGGCGAGCGCGCGCGCGGTCTGCTATCTCACCGCCGGCGTGATCGACCGTTCGCGCCGCGCCAAGGACCCGGCGGCGCGCAAGGCCGCCGCCGAACGCGCCGGCCTGCTGACGCCGATCGCCAAGGCCTATTCCGCCGACATAGGCAACGAGGTCTCCTCGCTCGGCGTGCAGGTGCACGGCGGCATGGGATTCATCGAGGAGACGGGCGCCGCGCAATTCATGCGCGACAGCCGCATCATCGCGATCTACGAGGGCACCAACGGCATCCAGGCGATCGACCTGGTGACGCGCAAGCTCGCCATGAACGGCGGCGGCGTGATGAAGGCGGAGATCGCCGACATGCGCACGATCGTCGAGCAATTGCGCGCCACCAACGACCCGTCCTTCGGCGCGATGGCGCAGCGTCTGGGCGAAGGCCTCGACGCCTTCGAGCGCGCCACCGACTGGCTGCTCGGCAAGCTCGGCTCCGACGTGCAGGACGCGCTCGCCGGCGCGACGCCCTATCTGCGCCTGTTCGGCGTGATGCGCGGCGGCGCGACGCTCGGCGCCATGGCGCTCGCCGCGCAGAAGGCGCGCGCGGCCGGGGACACGGACCCCGCGCAGGCCGGCCGCATCGCCACCGCGCGCTTCTTCGCGGAGAATATCGTGGTCGGCGCGGACGGACTCGAGGCGACGATCACCGGCGCCGCGGACTCGGTGCTGACGGCCGATCTCGCGCTGGCGGGGTGAGGGACGGATCGACTGGGCTGCACCTGATTCCCTCCCCCCTTGTGGGCAGGGCTATCGCATTTGGGCGAGGAGGGCGAAGAGGTAGTCTTCTTGCCACCC
>OEIU01000896.1_pt1 | contig 22884 bp, 20 predicted proteins | sample 1539221 | NCBI WGS metagenome assembly OEIU01 (sample SAMN03792071, study PRJEB22550) | activated sludge metagenome | feature: wastewater treatment plant; material: activated sludge; isolation source: Wastewater treatment plant of a petroleum refinery complex | place: Argentina: Zarate | collected...
ATACACAAGATAATTTACGCGCGGCAGGGCATCCGGTATTTTTTGGAAAAGCATCCAGTTTAAAAAGTCTTCTATATTATGAAAATAAAACTAAGGATAAACCATATTTCCTTGGCGGATATGAATCTGGAATTAATTTAGCTATGCCTTCAGATGGTATAGATAATATGGAAACAGCAGCAGATGCTGGAGGATTGAAATTTACAAATAAGGATACAGTATATATGTACTTCGTAAATGATTCTTTAAAATATAAATATTCGTTTGGTGCTTCTTATACAACAGTCTACCTTCCCGATGCTGCTTCCAATGGAGTTATTTTTGCTAAAAATTCAGTTGTAAGATTAAAGGGTACGGTAAAAGGGCAATACACTCTTGCCTGCAACAGTACCACTTCATCCACTAGTAAAGGAAATATTTATTTGGATGATGATATAGTTTATAGTAAAGATCCGAAACAATATCCCAACACAATTGATATGCTCGGAATTTGTGCAGAGAATAATGTGTGGATTACTAATAACACACCAAATAAAACCAGCATTAGTATTAATGCTTCGGTTTATTGTGAAAAAGGCGGCTTTGGTGCTGAATACTATGACACAAGACCTGTTAGTGGAAACATAAACTTACTTGGGGGTATTATTCAGAACACAAGAAAAGCTGTTGGTACTTTTAGTGGAAGTTCAATTACTCATGGTTTCGCAAAACGATATCAGTATGACGATAGATTTATGGTAGCTTCCCCCCCATTTTTCCCTGGAACTGGTGGCTTTGAAATTGTCTCTTGGTTTGAATAATCTTATAATTTATAATTGGGGGACTAATTTATCCAATATCTCATCATTTCTGGAATGTTCAGCTCTTTATTTTTAATTTTCGGTTGGTAAAAAGGTTATTATTTTGAAAGAGACAATTTTATTAGTTGATGATGAAGTCACTTACCTTGATTTGCTGAAAAGCATACTCGAGAACGAAGGATACCGTGATGTAATAACTGAATCAAATCCTTTAAATGTTCCAAACATACTAAAAACCCAAAAAGTCGATTTAATTTTATTAGATATTTATATGCCGCAGATGAACGGCATCCAACTTCTTGAAAAAATCTCACCCGAATATCCTAGCATACCGGTTATTATCGTTACCGCAGTTGATGATAAAGATATTGCTTTAGAGGCAATTAAGTTTGGTGCTTACGAGTTTATTATTAAGCCGCCTGATACCGATCGCTTGCTGCTTACAATCCGCAGAGCAATTGGTTACAAGCTTTTAGAAAAAGAAAGAGATGTTCTGCGAGTTGAATCCGCTAAAGAGAAATCCAGAAAAAATAATTTTAAAGAATTAATAACTGCTTCTGATGTTATGTACAAGGTTTTTAATCTTGTAGAAATCTTTGCACCAACAAATGAAACAATTCTTATAGTTGGCGAAACGGGAACCGGTAAAGATTTAATCGCAAAAAAAATCCACGATCTTTCTCCACGAAAAGATAAACCGTTTATTGCCGTTAACCTTGCATCAATTTCTCCCACATTATTTGAAAGTGAATTATTCGGACATGTAAAAGGATCGTTTACAGGAGCGGATAGAGATAAGCAAGGATATTTTGAAGCAGCAAATGGCGGAACAATTTTTTTGGATGAGATAGGTGAAATTCCCAAAGAACTTCAGGGAAAACTTTTACGTGCAATCCAGTATAACGAAATATTTAAAATCGGTACATCACAGCCGATTAAATTGGATATAAGAATAATTGCCGCAACAAACAGAGATCTAACCGATGATGTAAACAAAGGAAAGTTTCGTGCAGATTTATATTACAGATTAAATCGCGGACACATAAGTCTGCCTCCTTTACGTAAAAGAGGTAATGATGTAATCCTTCTTTCCAATTATCTTATTAAGGTTGCCAACGCAAAGTATAATAAAAATGTAACCGGGTTATCACGAGTGGCTACAGCTCAGTTAAGACATTATTTTTTTCCGGGTAATGTAAGAGAGTTAGAGAATATTATTTTCAATTCAGTTGTTCAATCTGACGATAATCAAAGATTGGAGAGTGTTGATATTCCTGCCATATCAGAAAAAGATGCAAAAAACTTCAATGATCCAGAAAATCTAATTTCGATTGAAGAAGCTAAGAACAGGCATATTATTAACGTAATGGGATTGGTTAATAACAGTGTAAGAAGGGCGGCTGCTGTGTTAGGTATAAGTGAAAGGAGCTTACAAAGAGTACTTAAAAAGATAAGAGAAAAGTAAGACATTTTTTACCTAAACGAAAAATTTGTCACCACATTTGTCACCTATTTTTCACATCAATAAACTTCCTTCAGAAATTCTTCATTAATAAGCAAAAATTCAACAAAAGGATTTTAATAATTCTTAGCACAAAAGTTGCATTATTATTACAAACAATATATCTGATCTCTGAACTTTTGATTTAATAATAGTGAAAGGAAAATAATATGAAGAATGCTGCACCAGGTTTGAATCTGATAGAAGAATTTAATTACGGAAGAGTTTTTGCAAAAGAAAGAAAAAATGATTTCTCAATTATTATGAAAATAATAATTGCATCATCATTTCTGTTTGCTGTTGCAGTTTTAATTTTCTAAAATCAAATCGTAAAATCATCGTTTCTGATAAGAAGCAGAATTGCCGAGTTTGGAACTATCAGATATTTTTCTTTATCAAATTCGATTTCAAAAGCTTCTTTCCTTAAAAATATTGCCAGATCACCTTCCTTAGCTTGCAACGGAATATATTTAACCTGCTCATCCTTTTCCTTCCAGGGTTCATCTTCACTTTGTGCTGATGTTGCATAACCGGGTCCAACTTTAATTACATATCCGCTTTGAATTCTTTCTTTTTCCGAAACTCCGGCTGGAAGATACAAACCGCTTGATGTTTTATTCGTGTCTTCTTGCGGTCTGATTAAAACTCTATCGCCAACAACTATAAACTTTTGGAGATTTTTAATGTTTACTTGCATAGTCTTCTCAATTTAAATAATTGTTACATACAAATATAAAAAAATACTTTAAGCTGTTTTAGAATTTCTTGTGAACTTAATCAGGTACGGCAACAGTGAAGGATAATTTTTCACCAAGCCAAAACCTAACCTGCGTGATTTTCTATTCAATATTATTCCCTGAATAATTTTTGCTGTTTTTAATCTTTTTGAAAATATTTTTTCATACTGCGTTACATAATCTGAATATATTTTATCAATATTATCAGGATTATATTTACTAAAAACAGAATAGAGAAGTCTGGCTGATTCCATTGCCATTCCAATTCCATCACCGGCTAAGGGAGAAATTACACGAGCCGCATCACCAACCATAATAATTCCATTTTCTACCACCTCTCTTTTACCGAAATAGATATTCCCTGTTCCGTAGATGTTTGTAGTTTTTATATAATCAATAGCATCTTCAGAAAAAACTTTTTTAAAATGATTATTTGATTTTATTACCTCAATCAGTCTTTCGCGGGATGGGATTTTAGATTGTTTGCGGTTCTCTAAAAAACAAACCGTCATTTCAGTATCACTAACCTGATTCATTCCGCAATAAAGTTCTTCATCAGTATAAATTCTTATCTCATCTTCAAACTGCTTATCAAGAAGATTGGTTGGAAGATGAAACTTTACTCCGTTTAAGTTTGATTTTTTATTTACAAAATCTCTATCAAATTTTTTATCCAAAATATTTTGTTTGCCATAAGCAGCAATAACCAGCTTAGATTTTATCTGAAGTTTATTTCCGTTGTTCTCCTCAATTACAGAAATAAATTCACAGTTAGATGTTATTGTAGATATTACTTCCGCTGGCTGCATAACTTTAACATTTTTATCTCTCGCTTTATTTAATAAAAACAAATCAAAAACTGATCGCTTCAGCGCATAAGCATCAAAATTAAGGTTTGAATTTAATTCGATACCAGATTCATCAACAGCGCGGAATGAATTAAGTTTGTTCGGATTTAAAGAAAGAAAGTCATTAAAAATATTTAACTCTTTTAAAATGTCTGTTACTTCTTTAGAAAGGAATTCGCCGCATAATACTTCTCTTGGAAAAATTTTCTTTTCAATTAAAGTGATATTCAATCCCAATTCAGAAAGGTAAAGTGCAGTTGTTGATCCTGCAGGTCCACCGCCAATAATTAATATGTCAGTATTTAATTCAGTCATTTCTTAATTACAACCATCCATCTGAAGGCCCATTTTCTTTTGATGATAAAATTAGCAATACCGGCATTTGCTAAAATTTGTAAAAATTCTTTTTTGGTAAAACCTCGTTTAACAGAAAGTGGTCCATCATTTTTTACCATCTCACTTTTTGAAAAAAGAACAGTTAAGATTTTAATTCCCAGCAAAGCCAAGTATGATCTTTGTAAATCGTTAATGATAATTCCCCGGGCGGCTGTTCTTAAAAATTCTTTTAATAAAATTTGTATCTGTTCTTCTGTAAAGTGATGAAGGAAAAGAGCTGCGTGAATAATATCATGACTTTCATTTTTAAACGGAAGTCCAAACGCATCAGAATTTACCTTAAGTAAAAAGTTTTCGGAACTGCTTAGTGCGCGAAGATTTTTATCGATTGAAAGAATTTGCAGATTGGGATATTTGTTTTTTGCAGCTACGAGATTATCAGATGAGCCGGAACCGATATCAAGTATTTTCAATTCTTCATTTACAGATTGAGCAAAATGTTTTAAGGCTGATTTAGTTGTTGCAATTCCACCCAGGAATTTATTGATGATTTTTAATTCGTGTAACGCTTTATCAATTCGTTCATCCTGAATTGAAAAATCATCCATCATTTCAGCATCGTATGATCTCTTCATTCTAAACAACTTTAAAAAGTACTAACTCCATTGTTAATCCAGGACCAAAAGCGATTGCACACAAATAATCATCTTTATTTAACTGAGTGTTTTCTAAAATATTTTTAAGAACAAAAAGTATTGATACAGATGAAAGGTTACCAAAATTTTTTAAAACTTCACGTGAAGGTTTTGACTGCTCATCAGAAAGTGCAAGTCCATTTTGCAGAGAATCTAATATTGCCCTGCCGCCGGGATGAAGTGCCCAATGTTTAATTTGGGAGATATCTATTCCCTTTTGAATTAAGATTTCCTTTGCTTTGGGTGCAGCAGAGTTAAGAATAATTTTAGGTAGTTCGGATGATAGCATCATTTCAAATCCATTATTACCAATTTTCCATCCCATAAACTTTGCCGAATCTTCAAAAAGAAATGACTCAGCAAATTGTATTTCCAACTTTCTTTGATCTGAGTGATTATTTTTGGAGAAGTAAGCAGCCGCGGCTCCATCGGCAAAAATCATATTTGCTAAAATATTATCTCTTGTTGGTTCTGTTTGAAGATGCAAACTGCAAAGCTCAACAGATACCATCAAAATATTTTCATTATGATTCTGTTTCATCGCCTCCCAAACAGAATTTACTCCGACTAAAGAAGCCGCACATCCCATAAAGCCAATATTAGTTCTTTTAACACCCGGAGAAATTTTAAATTCTTTTATGAGTTCGTAATCCAAACCTGGAGCAAAAAATCCTGTGCAGGAAATAGTTATTATTCTATCAATCGAACTAAAATCTATTTTATTTTTTTCAGCTAAATCTTTTACTGCTTGTTTTGCTAATGAGATAGACCATTTTTCATACTCGGTCATTCGTGTTTTGGTATCCGGAGAAAAATGCGTTCCATCTTTAGTAAAGAATTTATCGGATGCATTTTCTTCGCCATCTTTAATTACAAAGTAACGATGATCAATTCCCGATTGATTAGCAGCCATATCAATCATTCTGCTTATAGCCGATGTTCCACCCATACGTTTTTTCAACTCACTTGCAGCATAACTCTGAGCAACTTTGTAAGGTGGAGAAGCAGTTGCAATATCTATTAACATATTTCCTCTTTTTAGTTTATAGTTTAACATAAAGAATAGAAGATTCGTTTCAAATTCCATTTTACTTGTATAAATTTGAGCAGAAAGATTTTATTAAAAAATATAGCGAAAAAAATTTCGGGAAAATCGGTTAAGCGCAAGATTATAATCAGAAAATAATGAAAAAAGTTTTGTTCATCACATACTTCTGGCCTCCATCCGGTAAAGCATCGCTTCACTGGCCTTTGGATATTATTCGTCATCTTCCCAAAGATGAAATCGAACCAATAATACTTACTGTTGAAGAAGAAACATTCACTCAAAAAGATGAAAGTCTTTTAAGCAAGGTTGATCCAAACTGGCAGATAATAAAATCTAAAGCACTTGAACCGTTTGATCTTTATAGAATTTTTATCGGCAAAAAGAAAAATGAAAAACTTGTTGCTTCTGATGCTATATCACTTGAAAATAAAAGTTTAACTCACAGAATTTCAATCTGGATAAGGATGAATTTATTTGTACCGGATGCCAGAGTTGGATGGAATTTTACAGCAATACCAAAAGCAAAAAATTTTCTAGACAAAAATAAAGTAGATACAATTGTATCCATTGGTCCGCCGCACAGCTCACATTTAATTGGTTTAAAACTCAGCAAGCAATTTAAGATTCCTCACATACCTGTTCTGATAGATCCGTGGGTTGATATTTTTTATTATAAGAATCTTAAGCGGAGTGCTTTAACAAAAAAAATTGATAATCATTTTGAAAAATCAGTTTTGGAAAACGCACAGCAAGTTGTGTTCGTAACAAAATCAACAGAAGAAGATTATTTAAAGAAGTACAGTTTCTTAAGAAATAAGACAAATGTTTTGTATTGGGGATATAATGAAGAAGTTTTCGAAAGCCTACCAGGATATAGTATGTCAAAAAGTACTGATTTCAAGGTCATTCCCGTGAAAACGGGAATCCAAAAAACAAAAGATAATATGGATTCCCACTTACGTGGGAATGACAATATAGAAAATGACGCTTCAGAAATTCATTCCGATCTAAAGATAGAAAAGATTTTAGTGCATGCGGGAAATATGTTTGCCTATCAAAATCCTAAAAACTTTTGGAAGCAGATAAAACTTGAAAATGACAAAGGGAATAAAATTTCAATTCGTTTTATAGGAACGGTAGATAAAGAAATTTTAGAATACTTATATTCGATCGGCTTAAAAGAAAATGTTCACTTAGCAGGATTTTTACCTTATAAAGAAATGATCAAAGAAATTATGCAAGCAGATATGATATTAGTCTGCGCCACAGAACCCCGACACGTACCCGGAAAATTATTTGAAGCATTACGAACAGGAAATCCAATTATTGCCTTTGGTGATAACAACGAAGAAGTGAAAAAGATAATTGAAGATGCTAATGCAGGGATGATGTTTGGATATAATGAAAGTGGGGTGGAGTTTTTAATAAACTACGATCAGTTTAAACCAAATATTGAAAAAGCAAAACTCTACAACAGAAAAAAAATAAGCGGGAGTTTTCTAAGGCTCTTAAAACTTGTTGATTAGTTTTTACAGGATGGATTTATAAAGCTCATAATATTTTGCAGCCACAATTTTTTGATCAAAATTATTTAAAATCTTTTGTCTGGCTGCGATACTAAATTTCTTGCTCAGGTTTTCATCCAGCAAAATTTTCTCAATAGCTTTTGCTAATTCTTCAGACGATTTTAATTCAACCAATATTCCATTAACTCCATCATCAATTAAATCAGGGATTCCGCCAACATTAAAAGCAGCTACCGGAACACCGCAAGCCATTGCCTCCATTACTGTATTCGGAAGATTATCCTGCAAAGAAGGAGCCACATAAATATCCGCGGCGTTGTAAGTCATTACAATTTCTTCCGAGTTTTTAAGTTTACCTAACTGGTTTACTTTAAGTGGTATCTGGCTGACGACATTTTTATCAAGCTTACCAAATACAACGATTTCAAACTGATCGGATATTTTTTTGTTAGAATCTGACAACAAATTAAGAGCACGCACTAAATAATTAAAGCCTTTTCTATAATCCTTAAGGTTCATTGCGCCAATTAAAATTAACTTTTTATCAATTGGTAAATTAATTTTTTGTCTTGATTCGATTTTGTTAATTGGGGAATAGGCAGTTAAATCGATAGGATTGGGAATCACTTCTATTTTTCTATCATTTAATAATGCACTTTGAGAAGCTTCTTTAGCTAACCATTTACTGCAAGTAACTATTGTTAACTTTAATTCTGAAAATATTTTTTTCTTTTGATTAAATATTTTAGAAGAAAGATCATTCTCCGATTTAAACACAAAAGATGGACAATCCGAACATTGTGTTTGAAATTTAAAACAATCAGAACTATAATGACAACCGCCGGTAAACGCCCACATATCGTGCAGAGTCCAAACAACAGGTTTATTTAACGCTGCAAGTTTTTCTAAAGATTTCAGCGATAAAAAACCACCATTAATCCAGTGAAGATTAATTATATCTGCCTCTTTTATACTAACATCCTTTGAAACATCTTCTCCCCAAAATGGGAATGTAAATCTGCCGCGAGACTGAACAGACAGTAATCTTATTGAGAGTTCATCCGCAACTTGTCTGATGCTAGATAATATTTTATTTGCTGTTGATGTATTTAAAGAAAAAATAAAGTTGTCTTTATTCCTTTTTATCTGAACTAATAATTTTGAATCGAGCTCGGGAAGTAATCGTTGAGCGGTAACAATCCTTTTGGCGGCTATTGCAGCCCCGCCATTAAAATCAGAACTGGATAGGTGAATTACTTTCAATTTATTTTATATCCGTAAATATTTAGTTGCAAATCCATATTAGGATTAAATTTATTTTTCCTGTTAATCAGAGGTTTCTCTCTATCATTAACAGGTTTTATGAAATATCGGAAATTATTCTTTTCAAGTATCTCAAGTATTTCAGATAGCTTCTGAACACAATTAACATAAGAATGATACTCTATAAAAATATTTTTCACTTTGTCTAAAGAGCTGGAGCAATCTTTTAAGACATCATATTCTGCTCCTTCAATATCGATTTTAAGCATATCAATTTTGGATTCTTTTTCAATCATATCTTTCAATCTAACAGAAGGTATTTTTATCGGATTAGTATTAGAAAATATTGAAGCACCATCCGCTCCCTCAAGACTCATTTGCACACCATCATTATTTATCCATACAGCTTTATCAATTAACTCAACATTCCGAATATTATTCCTGAGTAAATTTTCGTTTAATATCTCTGCTATGGCGGGATCTGCTTCAAATGCTTTTATTTTAGAACCTGGATAAATAATACTGAAATAAAGACAGCTTGTGCCAATATTAGCGCCACAATCATAAATTACCGGAGTAGATGATTCAGATTGAAATTTATAATCCTCATCAGCAAAAATTTCTTTGTACTGCCAGATAAAAGAAAGAGAATCAGGCGTAAATATTTTTAACCCATTTATATTGAAAGTTCTTGCTACAAATCTTTTTTTACCACCATAGATGATAGAATAAAAAATAAATTTTCTGTAATTAGAATTTGTAAAAAACCTGTAAAGCCAATATTGTGTATGTTCAAGAAAGACGCGCATAAAAAATTATTACCTGGTTATAAGCTCTATTAATCTTTTTTTTACTGAAGGAAGAAATTTTAATTTATAAAGTTGTAATCTTATCATCTTTAAAGATTTCTTGCTTATCTCTTTAAATATTGGATCTTTATACTTTTCAAAACCTTTAAGTGATAATTCATAAGCAAAGCCATATTGCTTTTCTATCATCGCAAATAAACATCCGAGTAAATATTCTCGTTTCGTAAAATCAACCTTATCGTTAAAGGAATTTATCATGGTCAATTCGACCCAACCGGGAGCAGATTTTAATGATAGTGAAAGTAGTTTAGAAATTCTTTTATTTGAATAAATAGAATTAAATAGTTTAGATGAAATTCGGGGAACACCTTTAACAATAAAATCTGATATCCAAAAATTTTTATCCTGCAAGTATGCTAATAAAGAAAAAAGTTTATCTTCATTTTCATAAGCATCAATAAGGCCCGGTTCAAACTCTGCAACGATTATTTTCTTCCTAATTCCGTCATTTAGATTTTTAAACAGTCGCAAATCTAATCCTTGCGAATCTGATTTAAACCAATCAACTTGTTTAATATTAAGTTCATTGATTGCAGTTGAAATAGAAATAGTTTTTAACTTTGAAATGTTAACTGTCTGGAAAATGTCAGCATAAGAATAATTAGAAAGACTATTAAGATCAGGTTTTAAGATACTTGAGCAATAAGGTGATTTTGTAAGATAAAAAATCTGATCAGATTTATCCTCATCTGAGACAATACAATTATAAACAAATAACTTTTTAAAGTTTGATTGTTCTTTTTCGATAAATCCAAATTTACGCTCATCTGCATCAAAGGCAATACAAATTGAATGTTTTGCTATTAACTTCCATTTTTTATGAAGCTGCCCGGAGGCACCAATATCGACTAATACAGGAGGGGAAGAAATTATATCTGGTGAGTTAAGAATTATTTGGATTAAATTTTTCATTGTTATGGAATAAGATCTCTGATTCTTTTAAATGGATTTTTTTTACTAAAGAATTTTTGAAAGTTTTTAAGAACTTTCTCATCTACTTCTGGATTTTCCCAAAGAAAATCCCGATACTCTTTTTCGTAAACATCAACATTAAATTTATTTGTTTTTCTGGTATGAATACCACTTCTATCTGCTCCAATATTTTTAGCGAATGACTTAAGAGGAAACAAACAATATCCTTTGCCTTTATAATGAGCATAAGTCCAACGGATTGCCCAGGAATTAATTTTCCCTGACATTTGCTTTTTTAGCATTCGAGTTAAATCATCTCCACCTAAATTAAACTTTTTTATTTCCTTTTTGTTACTTAGGAACTGATCATAATCGGAGATTATCCAATCAACCTTCCCCCACCTATCCTTCCACGTTGCCCAACCCCAGGATGATGGACGAGGTGAAATATAAATTTTATGTTGATATGACTTTGGTATTTTTATTGGGAAATTATAACCAGAGATGGAATAAATTCTTTTATCTTTTTCATAAAAGTCTAAAGCCTCATTCATAAATTTTAAAAAGTAAGGTGAGGTAACAATATCATCCTCGAGAACAATGGCTTTTCCAAACTTCTCAATCACTTCTGTAACACCGGATATTACTGAATCTGCTAAACCTAAATTTTTATCTCTTAAAGTAATTTTAACATCTTTAAACCCAGAAATGGTTACGATATAATTTCTTACTTCTTCAACAGCTTTTCTGTCATTTTCATTTTTATTTCCATCAGAAAAAATAAAAATTAAACTATCTGAAGCTAATTGATTTAATTTTAGAGCATCAATTGTTTTTTTTGTGTGTTCTGGCCTGTTATAAACGAATAAGATTATTGGTGCTAAGTTCATGCTACTTAATTCTTCTTAAAATCTATTATCAAAGAAGTATAAACAGGATTACCATTTTTATTTCTTTTATCATTTATAAATGATCTTTTGACATAACCATTTTCTTCGTTCTTATAGCCATGATGAAATTTTCCTTCTTCATCCCAATATTCAATTGGTTGAGCAACAAATCCAAATCTTTCAAACAATGATGACAGTGAATTTACATCAAATAAATTTTTGTGATCATCAGCTCCTTCTCCAGTCCCGCCAGGTTTGACTATTGAGATATATTTTTCATCAGCATGAAATCCATCCGGGACAGCAATTCTAATGTTTATCTTATCATCTGAATACTTGTAAAAATTCTTAAGCATTTTTTCAAGTTCCTGCTCAGTTAAATGTTCCAAAACATGCTCGGCCAAAATATTTTTTATTTTTTTTTTGCTAAAATATTTTTCAAAATCAGATTCTTTAGTAACATCAAGAGTAACAATATCAGTAGAAAACCACCCTTTATATTTAGTCGGTCCTGCACCAATAATTAACTTTACCTCTTTACAGGTTAAAAGATAAAATTTCCAGCTTAAATATTTGTAAATCCGTATTAAGGGGATTAATAATCTGTATATAAATTGTTTAAACTCTTTGTACACAACTAAACCTTCAGACAATTATTACTTTTATAAAAAAGAGTAGTACATTTCTTAAATAGAACCGTTGGAGCGATTCCCCAGAATTCTAGCGTCTTAAATCCTCTCCCGATAACAGATTCTATACCTTTTTTATATTCTGATCTTTCAGAATCATCAAGTATAATTACACCATTTTCAGATAACTTTTCCAAAGCATTGATTAAACATTCATTTCTGTGCAACCCATCAACTATAATAACATCTACCTTTTCATTTAGTTTAGTTAAATAATTTAAATAGTCATCTACCGAATCTGAATCAGTTAAAATTAGTTTCACATTATTAGGCTTTGTTTTATTTACAATTTCAAACCACTCTTTGTTGTGTTCAATTGAAATAACCTGCTTAACTCTTTCGGCAAAAAAAGATGTCGAACTACCACTGCCAAATTCAAACAAAACTAAATCTTTTGTTAGGCGAGGAGATAAGAAATCTATAAAAGGATAAGCAAACCATGGAATTGGCCGTCTATTTTTATCTATCGATCTATTCGATTTGAAGGACTCGAACCAACCAATTTCATTCAGATACCCAAATTCCCTTTGGGATAAAAGTGCAGATAGAACTTTTGGTTCGCTAAATAGTTTTGCTATTGTCTTTATTTTTTGACTTATCGTGAATGCCATAGACTTTTAAATGATGGAATAAGATTAATTAGAAAAATTGATTTTAACATCATAACAAATTGATGTGATGTGTCTTTAAAAAATATAATTGAAAATGTTGCAAGTGTATAAGAAATCAATGTAGCAACTGCAGAGCCAACTATACCATATTGGGGAATAAAGATTATATTTAAAATTACATTTGCAATCATACCAAGACTTGTTCGCATTAAAGAAATCTTGGTTAAGTTTTCTGTAACAAGGTATTGGCTGCTTGCAACTCCAAGAAACACCGCTGCGCCAGCCCAAATGTAAATTGTTAAAATTGGTGCAGAGGATAAATATTTACTTCCGTATAAAAGATTAATAATCTCTGCAGAAAAAAAACTAACTGGAATTGATATGCCAATTGCAATCCAGGCTAATATATCATACAATTTTTGTAAACGAGTTAAATAAAGTTCTCTGCTTATGTTTTTTGCATTTACAATTGCCGGGAAAAGAGCATTGCTAATTGCAACGGGAATAAAATACCAGGACTCGCTTAATCTAACCGCTGCGGCATAATATCCAACTTCTTTTACATCCAACATATTTTTAATAAGTACCTGGTCAACTTTCATATAAATTGAAACAACTACTCCTGATAAAATTAATGGCCAGCTATCTTTTAATAAACTTATTGCCAATTCCTTATCAAATTTCCATTGAACAATTTTTAATTTCTGTAAATGATATACTATAAAATATCCAATTGCATTAAAAACAAATTCCAAGGCAAAAGCAATTATAAAGTATATAAGAGGAGCTTTTATAATTATCAGTGCAAATTTGATTAGAGAAACCAGCAAAACAGATGTGAATAAAACATAGACAGAATACTTTGCTTTAACAGTTGAGCGAAAGTAATAGTCAATTACATTAAAAGTTTGAAAAAAAGATGATACTGAAATAATTAGAATAAGAACTGAAGTCAATAATGCTTCTGATGTAATTAAAAGGGTTAAGGCGATTAAAGAAATTGTAATTACAGCCCCTAAAAGCTGAGTGTAAAAAACGGAACCAAGAATTTCATCGCGCTGTTCAGGATGTTTTACTAATTCCCGTATAGAAATACTTTCAAGTCCAAGAGAAACAAATGCTACAAACAATCCATAAAAACTAATAGCATAACTATAAAGCCCAAATTGATCTGGACCTAGATATCTGATTATAGCAATTGTAACAAAAAAATTAAGAATAAGCCTCACAACTTTTTCAAATAAAAGCCAGGAAGTATTTAAGAAATATTTTTTAAATGAAACTGAACGAAAATTTATTTTCGTATCTATTTTTTTTTCGTCCTGCAAGGGTTTCCTTTTATTCCGTTACTTCTTTCTTCTTCCTAAAATTCATTCCCACAGCAAACAATAAACCAAGCACAACTAATGAACTTAAAACAAGTGAAACATTTTTTGTAATTACAAAAGATTCCGGTAGATACTCAAAATGGATTTTGTGGTTTCCTTTAGGAACAATGACTCCTCTAAAGTTATGGTTTGCTCTGTAAATCGGAACTTCATTTCCATCTACATAAGCTTTCCATCCTTTACCAACATAAGTATCTCCAAGGAAAAGAAAATTATTTCCGGTTGCATTTACATTTAGATAAATATTCTCATCTCCATATTTCTCTATTTGGACTGATGCTGTGCTATCGGGTTTATCAACTTTAATTTCAGCATCTTCAACGAATGCAATTTTTTTTGGATCAAACTGATTATTTTTTACTTTATTTAGTATTTCAATTGCAGATGCCTTCTGTACTGTATCAACAAAGTATGCTCTTGGTAAAGCATTTTGATTTTCATAAACATAAGTTTTATTTCCTGAGTAAACAGGAACTAATCCCGGAAAATTAATTGGCTTATCCAGTATAATATATTTTGTGTTAGTCATTCTCCAAAGAGTTGGATTTGCCGGACTTCCAAGTACATCCATATAATCCTGATAAGCTCTGGGCTTTATTCCCGAGTAACCATATAAATCCTGTAATAAAAAGTAAGCATTGTAATTAGAATTTTGTTGAACCGAACCGAGTGAACCATCTTGTTTTAGATTTAAAATTCTAAAAGTTGATTTATCGTTTAAAGATTCAACAGCAGAAACGTATTCCGGTTTTTGAAATAGCTGCTGAATATCCGTGTTTTCTTTTAAAGTTTCTCCACGATGATTTATTCTAAAAATATCTATCAATGATAAAACAATAATTGCCGTTATCATCAAATCTCTGCTTACAAAAGATTTTAAATAGGCAAACATCAATCCAAAAACCGCAGCCGAAAAGAAGAATGCTAATCTTGCATCTGTTAAAAACATCTCAGCCATATAATCATGCAATTGTTGAAGCTGATTTCCCTTCTCGCCTGATTCCATTATTCTCCCAATAAACCAACTTTTTATTGGCGAAGCAAGCAAGAGTGTAAGGATAAAAATAATGGTCAATCCTAAGAAAATATTTTTAACAAGATTATCAAACTTTTTATCATTTTCATTTTTTAATGAAATTAATTTTGCAATACCAAGTCCTGCAAGTATGGGAAAACTTAATTGCACAAGTATCAATATCATTGATGGAACTCTGAACTTATCAAAGAACGGGAAGTAGTGGAACATTAAATCATAGAATAATGGAAAGGTTCTTCCAAATGAAATTAGTGTAGCAATTGCAGCAAGTATAGTTAAATATCTAACAAGCGGATCTTTCCAATTAATTATCATTGAAAAGATTGCGAGAAAGAAAACAATAACACCCATATACATAGCAACATCAACAAATGGCATTTGTCCAAAATAAGTGTTTACTTCCACATCCTGATTTTGAGATAGCGGACCGTTATAAACAGATTTCCCAAATCCATAGTAAGAAGGAACAATCCAGGTTAAAACTTCTCCAGGAGAAAATGACCAGTTGGTTGCATAATCATAAAAATCTGTTTCTGTTTTTTTAGTGTTACCTGATTGTTTATCAACAACACTTTCTGTTCCGCGTGTTGAGTATGGTGAATATTCCCAAACCTGAGTAAAATTATCTGATTGTATTCCTAATCCAATAATAACAGCAACTAAAAATATTGCTGCAGATTTTAATAACTGTTTAAGCAGAAAGTTATCTTTTATTTTTATTGCCCTAAGTAAATAGTAGATGAAATAAATCATCACTGCAAAAAAGATGTAGAATATAATTTGTACATGCCATCCTAAAAACATAACCGGCATAAAGAATAAAAGCAGCATAACATCAAGCAGCTTTATCTTCTTTTGAAAATTAAGTAAGAGCAGCAATAAAACCGGGAATACCCAAATCGCCGTTAGTTTTGTAACGTGTCCGATATAAAGAAATACAACTATTCCAGTGCTAAACGAAGTAACTAATGAAGTAAATAAACTAACCATCCTGTTTTTAGTTCTGCTAATCATAAAGAAAAACATTGTGTAAGCAAGTGCAAGCAAATAGAAGGTCCATTTTGCGTAATCAATATTAAACGGAGCACTAAAAATATTTCTTACAGTGTTTACTACAACATAGATCAGGTTAAACCATTTATAGCCCGTAGCAAGCGCATATGCCGGCATTCCGGTAAATATGTAAGGATTCCATAATGTATAACCTCCTTGATGATTTTCTACATAAGTTTTACTGCTCTCAGCAGTTATGATATCTCCGGATTGAAATGTCTTTCCGCCAAAATAAAGTGGAGAATAAAACAAAAGAAAGATTACAAGTATGATTAATAGTAAGAAAAGAGTTTGAAATTTGTTTGGGATAATTTTATCTAATGAAAAATTTGACAGAAAAGTATCATTAGATTTTTTATTTGTCTTAGCTGTTTTTTTTTCTTTTGCTGCCATTAAATCTCCGGCTGAGAAAATTTATATTTGTCACACTAATTAGTCATCCTGAGCGAAGTCGAAGGATGAGGTGTAATTTATTTTCATAATTCCGTAACAATTTGGAAAAGACACATACAAAGATAATTGCTCGGAATTCTAATTTATTTTTTTGCTATAAAGTTAATTCCCGATCCAACTTTATTATGAACGTTAAAATCAATAAACATCATTATAAAAGTAAACGGGAATGTTATTAAGTAATATAAGGGAAGTACTATTAAAAGTAACTTCGAAACGTTTACCATCATTATCGGGTATTTTATACCAAGCCGCCATGCCTTATCGCCCCAAAAGCCATAAGTATATTTTGATTGATAAGTTTTAAATCCGAGTGGATGTAGTTTTGATTCCAGATCTTCTTTAGAATAACCATCACGTGCGTGCTCTCCAATAAAACTTTCATCATCATTATCGTGCACATCACTTCCGCCATAAATTGATGGAGTATTAATTAAAAGATATCCATCGGCTTTTAATGCATTATAAAAATTCCGGAAAACTTTAACATCATCTTCTATATGTTCCATTACATCAACACACACAATCAAATCAAATTTTTCATTGTGATTTACATTTGTTAAATCTTCTATCGCAAAACTTACATTATTAATTTTTTGTGATGAGAAAAAGTCTTTGCAGTCCTGTATCCAATCTTCTTTAACATCTACAGAATAAATTTCGCACGGCTGCAGATATTTAGACATAAAGTATGAATACTGTCCGTAGCCGGAACCGGCATCATATATAGTAATCTTTTTATCGCCAAACTTTTTTCTGAGTTTTTTTAATTCTCTCCTAACATACCACGAACGAAGGAACATCAGATCAAGAATCTTATAAAACAAAACTCTTAAGAAGGAAAATCTTTTTATAATTCTTGCAAATATATTTTTTACGGGATCGTAGTGCATAAGTTAAAATGTTTTTTTCAACTGATTGATTGATTCCATAACTTTTTCATAAACCATATCAGAAGTAATTGAGCCCATACAAGTAATTTCAAAATCACATTTGGGTTTATAGCAAACTAAACAATCTAAGTCGGGAATAACTTTTTCTATTCTTCCATAATCTTCTATTTCTGTGTTAGAAGTTGGACCAAACAAACAAACTATTTTTTTCTTTAACGCTGTCGCGGCATGCAATGCCATTGTATCCGAAGTAACAAGAACATCGCAAAGATCAAGAAGTGAAAAAAATTGGCGTAGGGAATTATTTGTCCCCGTATCAATCAGATGAGGAAATTTATTTTTTAAGATTTTGTTTCTCCCAACTTCATCGGGACCACCGTATAACAAGATTCCAATTTCTTTATTCTTGCTTAGCTTTTCTATTAGTTCAATGTAACCTTCAATCCGCCATTGTTTATACTGCCACCTTGTTCCGGCACCGGTATTTAATCCAACAAGATATTTAAATCCTATAAGATTATGCTTTGAAAAAAAATCATTTTTAAAATCAATTTCTTTTTGATTTAGTCTAAGTTGTATTTCATCTTTCTGATATTTTAAACCAGCAATGTTATGAATAATCTCCTGATAAGTTTTTTGATTTTTCTTTTTCATATCATCGAAAGCACCCATTTCAAGCCACTCAACTGCATCATCATTAACCGGAATTACTTTTCCTTTTGCATCTAATAAAAATCCTTTTTTAATCTCAGCATTAACAATTGAAGCGAGCGAAGCACTAACAACTGAAGCATCAGGATGAATCAAAATATCAAATTTCTCAACCAACAATCGCGGGACGATATCATTTTCCTCAAAAATTATTAGCTCATCTACAAAAGGATTGTTGTTAAATAATTCCTTCGCGTTTTTTTTGGTAAGCCAGGTTATGTGTGATTTCGGATATTCTCGCTTAAGTGCAGGTAAAATTGAAGTCGTGCGCAGAACGTCTCCTGTTGCATCCAACTTGATTATAAGGATTTTAAATTCAACCGGTTCGTAGTAATTGCAGTCATCACACTTTTTGCCTTCTGTTTTTGATGGCGAGCAAGGTTTGTTACCGGGAAAATGTTTGCAATCTGTTTTTAAAATCATTTTTTTGTATCGATAATTATCGTGTCAAATAATTTTGGCAAGTTATTAAAGGCGTTTTGTGAAACTTTGTTTTTAATATTTTCTACAAAATTAATCTTTTGCCGCTGCTCAAAAAAGTTAATAATTCCATTAACTAAATCTTCCTGTGAATCCGGTTTGATAACATATCCCGTTTTTCCGTTATCAACAAACTCAGCAAGACCACCGACATTGGTTACCAAAACCGGTTTTAAAAATCCGTAAGCAAGATTTAAAATCCCGCTCTGTGTTGCACTTCTATAAGGAAGTACCACTAAATCAGATGGTTCAAAATATCTGTTTACTTCCTCATTTGGAATAAATTGATTTAACAATTTAACATGTGCTTCCAATCCTAGTGATTTAACTTTATCTCTGTAAAACTTTTCATCATCATAAAATTCTCCGGCTGCAAGAAGTTTATAGGAATTATCTTTTTTAATAAGTTCTGCAAGAGCATCAATAATTAAATCTAATCCTTTATATTTTCTAACGTATCCAAAAAATAAAAGCAGTTTATCATTTTCATCAAATCTAAAATCCTTTTTTGTACTAACTATCTTTTTCGGCTCATCAAAATTATAGCAGTCATAAATCGGCAGTTCTGAGCGATACACTTTTCTTCCTTTTGCAACAAATTGTAAATCATTCTCAACTTTTTCTGATAGGGCAAGAAATGCAGATGCGTTTGATAAACCGAGTTTTGTTAAGATTTTATCAACAGCATTTCCTTCGTGAGAAATAACATTTTCTGTTATAAATAGAATTTTATTTTTATATCTGGATTTTATTAAAAACGAAATCGAGAAATGACAGAAAGAAAAAAATGGATGCCACCAATCAAAAACAACTAAATCTGCATTTTCTTTTTTGATGAGTGAAGCAACCTTCATCCAGTTAAATGGATTTATTGAGTTAACCAGTCTCTCATTTGGAGCTTGTTTAATAGTCTTGCCACTCTCATCATATTGAGTTTTACCAGGAAAAAGAATTGAAGGATACAATAATTTGTAATTGTAAATCTTTACATTAAAAGCGTCTTTAAGAATATCGTAAACGTGTGAGACGAAAAGTGAATTCCCACCACGATAAGGGAAAGCAGGACCGATTAAAATAATTTTCTTCATTAAAGATTAAGGTAAATTTTACAATTTATTTTATCGAAGTGAAAATTACGGAAAGTATAACTATTTATTGGAATATGACACAAATAAAATTATCAGTTTCTATCTTTAACAACATACTCTTTCTCACTCTGATTTTGATGAACCAACATTTCACCAAGTAAACCAACTGAAAAAAACTGTACACCAACGATTATCAATAACATGCCCAAAAATAACATCGGTCTGTTACTTAACGCTCTTCCGCTGATCCACTCAATTGTTAAGTATCCATTTACAATCAAACCGACAAAGAATGATAATGCCCCAAAGAATCCAAAAAAGTGCATTGGTCGTTTAATGTATCTGCCAACAAAAGTTACAGTAATTAAATCTATAAATCCTTTAAAGAATCTTGATATGCCAAACTTAGTTTTGCCGTATCTGCGCGGATGATGTTTAACCGGAATTTCTGTTATATTAAATCCTTGCCACTTTGCCAAAACCGGAACGTAACGATGCAACTCGCCATAAACATTTAAGTTTTGTACTACTTCTCTTCGATAAGCTTTTAATCCACAATTAAAATCGTGGATTTTAATCCCGCTTATTATTCTTGTTACAAAATTGAAAAATCGTGAAGAATATTTTTTAATAAACGGATCAAATCTTTCTTTCTTCCAGCCCGAACAAAGATCATAACCTTCATCAAGTTTTTTTAAGAGATTTGGAATCTCGTGCGGATCATCCTGTAAGTCTGCATCCATCGTAATAATAGCATCGCCGGTTGCGGCTTTAAATCCAACCTGTAGTGCTGCCGATTTACCATAATTTTTTCTAAAGCTGATAAATTTTATTCTTGTATCTGTTTTTGCAGCATCTTTAATAATTTTCAAGGAGCCGTCTGTACTTCCGTCATCAACAAAAATAATTTCATACGGTTTGTTGAGGGGTTTTAATTCTTTTCTAATTTCATTTATCAATGGTTGGATTGATTCTTCTTCATTAAATAGCGGGATGACAAGGGAAATTTTTTGAAAACTGACTCTGGTTGTTGGAGATTGCTGTTCACCGGGAGCGCCTTGTGGTTTATAATATCTTTTTTTAGGATAATAACGTCGCCCACCTTTATGAAATTTATTTTGTGTTTGTCCTGTAACGTTCTTTTCGTTTTGATTAGGTTGATTTGGTTTATTTTGATCTGTATCTGCCACAATTACCTTTGTTAATTTCACCTCAAAATTAACCGAATAATCGCTTAAAAACAATTTAGGATTTGATTTGAGAGAAATCAAAATAATTTTCCACTACTTTTTTAAAAGAAATTGAACTGATTCCCTCATCACATTGTTATAAAATCAATCTTGACTATTTAGTATAGATTGAATAGGTTTACATCGAAACAAATAAATGTTTTGCCAATGGAGAATGAATGAGTACGACAGAAACCCAGAAAATTGAAGAATTAGCAAATAAAGAGTATAAATTCGGTTTTGTAACTGATATCGAATCAGATACTCTTCCAAAAGGTCTTAATGAAGATATTATTCGTCAGCTTTCTGCAAAGAAGCAAGAACCTGAATGGATGACCGAATGGAGATTGAAAGCTTACCGCCACTGGTTAACAATGGAAGAACCGAACTGGGCTAATATAAAATATCCACCAATTGATTATCAGGATATATCTTATTACTCGGCGCCAAAATCAAAACCAAAATATAAAAGTTTGGATGAAGTTGATCCTGAGCTTCTTGATACTTACAAAAAACTTGGAATTTCTTTAGATGAGCAAAAAGTTTTAGCCGGCGTCGCTGTTGATGCTGTTTTTGATTCTGTTTCGGTTGCAACCACATTTAAAAGCAAACTAAACGAAATGGGAATTATTTTTTGTTCGTTCTCAGAAGCGATTCGTGAACATCCGGATCTTGTAAAAAAATATTTAGGAAGTGTGGTTCCTTACACAGATAATTATTATGCTACACTTAACTCCGCAGTTTTCAGTGATGGCTCTTTCGTTTACATTCCAAAAGGTGTCCGCTGCCCGATGGAACTTTCAACTTACTTTAGAATTAATGCCGCAAACACAGGACAGTTTGAACGAACACTTATTATAGCGGATGATAATGCTTATGTAAGTTATCTTGAGGGCTGTACTGCTCCGATGCGAGATGAAAATCAATTGCACGCCGCTGTTGTTGAATTGGTTGCTCTTGAAAATTCGCAGATAAAATATTCTACTGTTCAGAATTGGTATCCAGGGGATAAAGACGGCAAAGGTGGAATTTATAATTTCGTTACAAAACGTGGTGCTTGTCGTGGTACAAATTCTAAAATCAGCTGGACACAGGTTGAAACTGGTTCTGCAATAACATGGAAATATCCAAGCTGTATTCTTCAAGGTGATAATTCGATTGGAGAATTTTATTCCGTTGCAGTTACAAATAATATGCAGCAGGCAGATACTGGAACAAAGATGATTCATCTTGGAAAGAACACACGAAGTACAATTGTATCAAAAGGTATTTCTGCAGGAAGAAGCAACAACAGTTATCGTGGATTAGTTAAGATAGGTAAGAAAGCTGAAGGCGCACGTAATTTTTCTCAATGCGATTCTTTGTTGCTTGGCGATAAGTGCGGCGCACATACTTTTCCGTATTTAGAAATTAATAATCCAACTGCGCAGGTTGAACACGAAGCAACAACATCTAAAATTGGTGAGGACCAGATATTCTATCTTAACCAGAGAGGAATCTCAACTGAAGATGCTGTTAGCTTAATTGTTAACGGATATTGTAAAGAAGTATTTAAAGAACTTCCGATGGAGTTTGCTGTTGAAGCACAAAAGCTACTTAGCATTTCTCTTGAAGGAAGTGTAGGATAAAAAGCCTCACCCAAAGAGGTTGTCTTAAAAGCTATTGTTTATGTGTCATTCCCGTGAAAACGGGAATCCAAAATCTATAAAACAGAATGGATTCCCACTTTCGTGGGAATGACAAATCAGTATTTTTGACTTATGAGACAACCTCCTTAAAATTGCCACGACTTTTAAGTCGTGGGACAATGAATAAATAATTTGAAGGG
>OEIU01000897.1_pt1 | contig 22876 bp, 16 predicted proteins | sample 1539221 | NCBI WGS metagenome assembly OEIU01 (sample SAMN03792071, study PRJEB22550) | activated sludge metagenome | feature: wastewater treatment plant; material: activated sludge; isolation source: Wastewater treatment plant of a petroleum refinery complex | place: Argentina: Zarate | collected...
CGCACCAAGGACGGCGGCTACGTCTCGGTCGGCACCGACATCACCCGCATCAAGGCGCATGAACAGAAGCTGATCGAGAACGACGCGCGGCTGCGCGCCAACGTGATCGACCTCAAGCGTTCGCAGGCCGAGCTGGCCGATCTCGCCGAAAAATATTCGCAGGAGAAGAACCGCGCGGAGGAAGCCAACCAGGCCAAGTCGAAATTCCTCGCCAATATGAGCCACGAGCTGCGCACGCCGCTGAACGCCATCATCGGCTTCTCCGAGATCATGGGCAGCGGCATGTTCGGCGTGCTCGGTTCCGACAAGTATCAGGAGTACTGCCACGACATCCTGACATCAGGAAAATACCTGCTCGAGGTCATCAACGACATCCTCGACATGTCGAAGATCGAGGCCGGCCGCATGAAGCTCGACAAGGAGCAGCTCGACCTCTCGAAGCTGCTGGCGGAGTCGCTGCGCGTGGTCTCGGGTCGCGCCGAGGACAAGAACCTGACGCTCGACGCCGACATCGAAAGCACCCTCTCGGTGGTGGCCGACCGCCGCGCCCTGAAGCAGATCTTCGTCAACCTGCTGTCCAATGCCGTCAAGTTCACCCCCGACGACGGCAAGGTGACCGTGCGCAGCCACGTATTGCCGGACTCGATCGTGCTGATGATCGCCGACACCGGCATCGGCATCGCGCCCGACTCGCTCCGCCGGCTCGGCAAGCCGTTCGAACAGGTTGAGAGCCAGCTCACCAAGACCTACCAGGGCTCCGGCCTCGGCCTTGCCATCGCGCGCTCGCTGACCCACCTGCATGGCGGCACGATGCGGCTGCGCTCCAAGCTCGGCAGCGGCACGGTGGTGCGTATTGTGCTGCCGCGCGAGCCTGGGCAGCCGAACGCGAAAGCCGGAATCGAGAGCGCTGCGGCCTGACCTATTCCAGCGTCGGCGCCACTTCGCGGGCAACCTGCACCAGCGCCGCGATCAGGGGCGTCATCGGGTCGCGCTGCGGGACCACCAGGCCGATGCTGTAGTCGACGACGGGATCGACGATCGGAATGCTGCGGACTGAGTCCGACAGACCCAGCGTCTCCGCAAGCTTGGCCGGCATGACGCTCGCCCACCGCCCGGTCTTCACATGGGTGTAGAGCACCAGCAGCGAATTCGAGGTCAGGCTCGGCGTAGCTTCAGCCGCGACGGAGGCGAGCGCGCGATCGATGATGCGGCGGTTCTGCATGTCTGGTGTCAGCAGGCACAGCGGCACCTGCCCGACCTCCTTCCAGGTGACCTGATCGCGATCGCCGAACATGGCGTCGGGCGCGGTCAACAGGCGGTAGCTCTCATTGTAGAGCGGAATGGTGCGGACCTTGCCGATCGGCTCGTTCTCGATATAGGTCAGCCCGGCATCAACCTCGAGATTTTCGAGCAGGCCCAGCACGTCAGCCGAGGTGCAGGACTGGATGCGGAAGCGCACGTCCGGATAGCGCGCGCGGTAGGGCGTCGTCAGTGAGGCCACCATGCCGAGCACGGTCGGGATCGCGGCGATGCGGATCTCGCCGGAAAGCTTGTCCTTGAGGCCGTGGATCTCCTGCCGCATCGCCCGCGCATCGCCGACAATGCGCCGCGCCCAGTCGAGCGTGCGTTCGCCTTCCGGCGTAAAGCCCTGGAAGCGGGAGCCACGCTGCACCAGCATGACGCCGAGGATCTCCTCGAGCTGCTTGAGGCTGGTCGACATGGTCGGCTGGGTGACGCCGCAGGCTTCCGCGGCGCGTCCGAAATGCCGCTCCTTCGCGAGCGCCAGCAGGAGTTCAAGCTTGTCGATCAAAGGGATGGCCCCGGAAGGTTGGGTGCTGCAGGAGGACCAGAAGTAGCACGGCCTCCGGGCCATCAAAACTTCAAAACAGCGTCGAGGGCGCTGGATTTCAGGAGCAATTCGGCTCTCATATCGCCCGATTACCCGACGTTATCAACCGGGGCGGCCGCTATGCCGTCTCGGCCAGCTCCAATCCCGGCCGCGGCCGCTTGAGACAAGGCTCGGCAGCGGGTCCGACGAGGCCTGACGATGCGGACGCATACATGCGGACCACGGAAAAAATCTCCAGCATGCGATCGTAGCCCTTGATCGGTCGCTCGCCGATCGAGGTGAGCGCGAAACTGCCCTTGATGTGTTCGGTGACCGCCGCGTCCAGCAATATCTGCCCGTCGTCAGCCAGGCTGCAAAGCCGCGACGCCAGATTGACCACGCTTCCGATCGCCGTGTAGTCGAGGCGTCCTTGATAGCCGAGGGTTCCGACCGTCGCGGTGCCCATCGCGACCCCAACACCGAAACCCATGGCGCAGCCGGCCGCGTACCACGTGCTGGACAGCGATTGCACCGCCGCCTGCATGTCGATGGCGAGCCGGATGCCCCGATCTGCGGGGTTCGCGCAGGCGACCGGCGCATTGACGAGAACCATCACCCCGTCGCCGGCAAAGCGGATCAAGGTTGCCTCGTGGCGGGCCGTGACGGCGCCGATCGCTTCATAGTACTGCCGCAACACCGCCAGAAGGACGTCGGGCTCGGCCTGCGCGGAGAACGCGGTGAAGCCTCGCAGATCGCCGAAGATGGCAACCACCTCCCGCCGCTGCCCATCCAGCAGCCGCTGGTCGGAATGCTCGACCAGCTCCGCAACCTGCGGCGCCAGGAATTGCTTCAGCCGGTTGATGCGCTCTGATTTGTGCTGCGAAACGCCGAGCTCCTCGGCCATCTGATTGAACCGGATCGCCAGTTGCTCGAGCTCGTCGCGGCTCTGGATGGTGATGCGATGGTCGAACTGCCCCATCCCGATCCGCTCGACGCCGTTCTCGAGCTGCCGGATCGGCCCCCACATGCGGCACGCACGCCAATAGGCCAGCACGAGCGCCAAAACGACACCGATCGCGATCAGGATCAGCGAACGCCACAGCGCGGCACGGATCGATTCATGCGCCTCCGGAACCGGCTGCTCGGCAATCACCGTCCATCCCAGATTAGGGGCGTGCACCGCGAGCGCAACGACAGGCTTGCCGTCCTCACCGGTCGTGGAAACCGCCGAGCCAATGGCCTGGCTGACGGCGGATTTCAGCCGGTCGAAATCACCCGCGCCTGCTCCGCTGCGCAGAACCAGGCTGATGTCGGGATGGGCAACCAGTCGCCCCGTGTCATCGACAATCAGCGCGTGGCCGGTATCGCCGATCTTGATCCTCGCAATGATGTCCCAGATCAGTTTCAGATTGATGTCGGCGACGACGATCCCGGCGGCCGCGCGGTTGCCCGCGAGCGCGATCTGCATGTAAGGCTCGGAATCGCGACGATAGTGCACCGGCCCGTACCACGCCTTGTTCGCCCGCGCGCCGACAACCGCGGGGTCCGCCGACATGTCGGCGCCCCGACCGGTCCGGTTCATGCTGACGCGGGACACGAAAACGCGTTCGGTGCCGTCAGGATCGACCATCGAGAGCGAAACGATTGCCGGCACCTGCTGCAGCAGGCGCAATCCATCGATCCGTCGCCGGTCGTCCTCGCCCGGGGTCCACGGAAACTGCACGACCCAGCCGAGTTGATCGCGAATGCCGTCGGTGAACGCCTGAATCCGGTCGGCGGCCGAACGGGCCTCGACCTGAAGAATTTCATTGAGGTAGAGGCGATTATCGCGAAAGGCGAACCAAGCCTCGGTGGCGGAGCCAAGCATCAGCGGCACCACCACCGCAACAAACAGTGTGATGAAATATTTGAAGAACAGGGAGCGGCGCGGACGGGTCATCGGACGTGACGGCCTCATTCGATCACCCGATTGGCGCGAAACAGGACGGAGGACTGGTCGAGGTCAATGCCGAGCCGCTCGGCGGTCCGGAGATTGACGACCAATTCGAACCTCGTGGGTTGAAACACCGGCAGATCAGCCGGCTTTTCGCCGCGCAGGATCCGGTCGGCATAAGTCGCGAGCCAGAAATACGTCGCGCGCTGGTTGGCGCCGTAACTCAGAAGGCCGCCGGCATCGCAATACTCGCTCCAGCCGAACATCGACGGGAGCCGATGTGCGATGGCGTAATCGGCAATCTTGGTCCGGTGCACCATCGTCAGAACATCCGGGAAGACCAGCATCGCGTCCGCCTGCACTTGCCCGACCTTGCCCAGCGCGGCGTCCAGTTCACCCGCGCCGGAAAAGGGAACGTAAATGGGTTCGATGCCGAGCTTCTGAGCGGCCTCCCTGGTCGCACGCCATTCGGACTGCTCGCCCGGATGATTGGCATTGGAGAAAACCGCGAGCTTGCGCAGGTTGGGCAGCACCTCCTTCAACAATTCGACCCGCTTGCCCGCCAGATCGAGCGACAGGAAGGTCGAGCCGGTGAAATTGCCGCCCGGCTGTCCCAGGCTTTTGACAAGGCCCAACTCCACGGGATCGCCACTCAGGGCGAACAGGACCGGCACTTCCTCGACCGCCGTCATCGCGCGCGTCGCCGGACCGCTCGAGACCGCCAGATCGACCTTGCCGCGCCTGAGTTCGGATGCCACCTCGCGCAGCGCCTGCGGATTGCCGATCGCATAGTGCAATTCAAGGATGACGTTCTTGCCCTCGAAATAGCCCCGGGCGCGCAAGCCCTCCCGGAAACCCTCCAGGAAGGGATCCGGCTGGGCCTGCGTGGAAAGCCAGTAGATGCGGTAGACCCGGGCCGAACCCTCCGCCAGTGCAGCGGCCGGACAGGTCAGCGCGGCTCCCATCAACGCTATGAAATCTCGTCTTTTCATGCAGGTAGCATGGCGCAGACCGGGCCTCGGCGCTTAGAGCCGATGTTCAGATTATCTGCAGATAATCTTGATTTTGACCCTCGGTGCGGCCGCTCGCCGTCAGCTACGGCACCATCGCGACGCAGGGACGCGACCGAATGCCCGATGACGTGCTATCATTCAATCGCTCTGCCTCGCGACGTCGCATGCCGATATGGAGGTTCAGATGATCACAATCCCGGAACTGGTGGCACAAGCCCTCGGCACATTCCTGACCGCGGAAACCAAGAGCCGGTTCGGCTCCTCCCAGGCGCGGCTGGCAGAGTTTCTGCCCTACGCCGCCCGGCTCACGCTGGAGTGCATCGGCAACAGCGACGCGCTTTATCATAACGTCGAGCATTCCCTGCTCGTCACCCTGGCCGGCCACGACATCCTGATGGGACGGGCGGTGCTGCGGCCGACGACGCCCGATGACTATGCCAATTTCATCCTGGCGTGCCTGACCCACGACATCGGATATGTCAGGGGTACCGTTCAGGGAGATGACGGCGAGTCCTACGTCGCCGACCTCAGCGGCCGAACCATTCGCCTGCCGAGAGGCTCGTCCGATGCGTCGCTGGCGCCCTACCATGTGGACCGCTCGAAACTGTTCGTCTTCGAGCGCCTCGATGCCGCAGAAGAAGTCGACGCCAGCCGGATCGCCAGGGCGATCGAATATACCCGTTTTCCCTACCCGGAAGCGTCAGGCGACGATCTGGTCGACGAGGAAGGATTGCTGCTGCGCGCGGCCGACCTCATCGGGCAGCTCGGCGACCCCAACTACCTGAAAAAGTCGAATGCCCTGTTCTATGAATTCCAGGAGATCGGCCTGACCAAGCAGCTCGGCTACGAGACGCCGGCTGATGTCGTCTACAAATATCCGCAGTTCTACTGGAACAACGTGGCGCCGCAGATCCAGACAGCGATACGCTATCTCAACGTCACCTCAAGGGGGCGTCAGTGGATTGCAAACCTTTACAGCAATGTGTTCCGCGCCGAGCGGGAGATGAACCTGTCCGGTCCGCAGCCGTGATCGCAGCGTCAGCGCGCCGCCGGAATCCCCGCCACATGTAGCCCTTCGACGAAGCGGTCGATGAAGCCGACATCGTTGCAGAAGAAGAATTCCTGCCGTGCCGTCCCGGTGCTGTAGGCCGGCTTGCGCTGCAGTATCTCGGCGGCCACCGCCTTCGCCTGGGTCGTATCGCCGAGCAGGCCGAGCGAGGAAGCAAGCGTGGCAAAGGCCTGATAGTTGACGTTGGGCTGGCGGGTCGCGCGCCGGGCGAACTCGACCGCAATGTCGTACTCGCCAAGCGAGAAATGCGCCCAGGAACGGACATGGTGGAACGAAGATATATGGCTGTCGCGCGGGCTCAGCATGGTCGCGCGATCGAGCAGCGTTTCCGCCTCGATCTCCCGCCCGTACCACAGCATGTTGAAACCTTGCGCGAAATAGGCCTGCGCGAAGCTCGGATTGAGCTCCAGCGAGACATCGAGCGCGGCCAGCGCCTCGTCGTTCTGATTGGTCAGGCACAAGGCGCGTCCGAGGGCGCAGTGGCAGAAGCAATCGAGCTCGTCGAGCGCCACCGAGTGACGCGACTGGCGCAGCGCCGTCTGCAGCCGCGCCGCGCGGTCCTTCGGCTCATCGATAAAGGCGCGCTGTATATTTACGTAGCCGAGCGCGCCATGACCGCGCGCGAAGTTGGGATCGGCCTCGATCGCACGCTTGAAATATTCCTCGGCCAGGTCGAAGCCCGGCGTCGTGAAGCGCCACAGGTTCCACAGCCCTCGCTGGTAGCAATCCCAGGCGTCCAGGTTTTCCGGCGCCTTGCGCGCCGCAAGCTGCTGCTCGACCTTCGACAGCTCGGGCTCGATCGTTGCCGAGATCTGGCGCGCCATCTCCTCCTGGATATCGAAGATATCCTCGAGCTGCAGGTCGTACTTGTCGGCCCATAATTGCTTGCCGTCCGCGGCACGAACGAGCTCCGCGGTGATCCGCACGGCGTCCCTGCTCTTGCGAACGCTGCCGACCATCACATAGCGGACGCCAAGCAGCTCGCCGACCTCGCGGGCATCGACCACCCGCCCCTGGAACGCGATGGTCGAATGCCGCGAGATCACCGAAAGCCAGCGGTTGCGCGCCAGCAGGCGAATGATGTCCTCGGTCAGCCCGTAGCTGAAATAGTCGTTCTCCGGATCGCCGGACATGTTCCCGAACGGCAGCACAGCGATCGACGGCCGCGCGTTGGCCTCGGCCTTCACCGCTTCAGAGACGATGTCATCGAGGCGCGATACTTCAGGCGATACCGACACGCCGGCGGGGGGATCGAGCGGTGAAACATTTTCATCGGGGACCAGCCGGGCCGCATCCGCTTCCGGCGCGCTGACGGTCTGAACCTCTCCGATGAAGCGGAAGCCGCGCTTGTGCAGCGTGCGGATAAACAACTGGTCGGTCCCGTTGTCGCCGAGCGCGCGGCGGGCCCCGTTGATACGGCTGGACAATGCCGCCTCGGAAATGATCCGGCCGTTCCAGACGGTGTCGATCAGTTCGTCCTTGCTGACGATGCGGTCATGGTTGCGCACGAGGTGCACGATGAGATCGAACACCTGCGGCTCGATGTGCACGGACTCGCCGAGCCGGCGCAGCTCCTGCTGGCTCAGGTCGAGTTCAAAATCGGCAAACCGGTACTGCATTACCACCTCTGCTGATGTTAATGCGATCCGCGCCGTCGCAGCCACCAGAGAATTCAGCGAACAAATTGAGCAAAAACAACATCTTCAGGAAGGAAAAACCAAGGTCTTCTGAAGAACTCCGCCAAGCTTGCGGGATCATCTCAATTTACAGACGGGTCAACCCGCATTCAACCGGAGACGGCGCATGACCCGCCTGTTTGATCTCACCAATTCCAATCCATCGCCAGAAGGCTTGATGCCGCAAGGCCGCGTGGCCGGCGCCATCCGCCTGCGCATCGCTTCATCCGGCAAACACGCCAGGCACCGGCCACGGAGGGCCGCCCCATGAGCATGATCACTACCATTTCAGCAGCAACGGCGCCGGAGCCGCGCAGAAGCGCCCTGCATGTGACGGCGCACCTGCGGCGACGCCTCAACCGCTGGATCGCCGCGGCCATCGCCTATCGCGAACGACAGGTAAGGCTGTCTGCGCTGTACCGGCTCGAGGGGCGTGGGCTGAACAAGGCCCGCATCTATCGCGGCCCGATCGACGACGCCGTGGAGAAGGCCGCGTATTTTCGCAAGCAACGCCGGCTCGGCTAGCTCCGGACCATCATTGTCAAACTGCATCATTTCAAAAGCAAGGAGATACAAGATGTCGATTACCATGCACACCGGGCCAAACAGCCCTCAGGCCGCGGTTTCATTTCCGGCGAGATTGCTCACGCTTTGCTACGGCGGCCTCGCCTATCTGATCTTTCTCGGCACGTTCCTCTACGCCATAGGCTTCGTCGCGCAATTTGTCGTGCCGAAGAACATCAATACCGGCTCGTCACATCCGCTGATGACTGCGCTGCTGACCAACCTCGTGCTGATGTCGATCTTTGCCGTCCAGCATAGCGGCATGGCGCGGCGCGGCTTCAAGCGGATGTTCGCGCGCTTCGCTTCGCCGGCGATCGAACGTTCCACCTATGTGTTGCTGGCGAGCCTGTCGCTGATCCTGCTGTTCTGGCAATGGCAGCCGATCCCTGCCGTGGCCTGGCAGATCGACGATCCCGTTCTCGCCGCCATCGCAACCGCGGGCGGCGCATTGGGCTGGCTCATCGTTCTCTACAGCACGTTCCTGATCAGCCATTTCGAACTGTTCGGATTGACGCAAGTGGTCTCGCATTACGCCGGCCGCGTGGTCGAGCCGATGAAGTTCAAGACGCCCGGTCTCTATCGCCTGATCCGGCACCCAATCTATCTCGGTTTCATCATCGCCTTCTGGTCCACGCCGATGATGACGTACGGCCACCTGCTGTTCGCCGCGGTGACGACGGCCTACATCTTCGTCGGCATCTATCTCGAAGAGTGTGACCTGATTGCGATGTTCGGCAGCGAGTATCGGCGCTATCGCGAAAAGGTGGCGATGCTGGTGCCGGGCATTTTCTGAAACTGACTTCAAAATGTGCAAACGCGCCCGTCAGGTCCGACCTGGCGAGCGCGTTCCGCTGTCGAATGTGACGACAATCAGGCGTTAACCTAATCCATCAGCCTATCACCCCATAGGCATTCCCTATGTCCTTGTCTTGATTGCGTTTTGTAATCGCAACATGAGACAGCTTTATTGATCTTCCCTGCGATTGCCCTACTCATCGGAGCACACAACCTCTGATGAGAATTTCGGAAATGACAGCGGCATACGAACCCTGGAATGAAGCGCGCGGTGCCGAGATCATCGCCGAGCACGACAAGCTCGAAGGTGCGACGCTTGTTATCCTGCATGCGATGCAGGAGGCGTTCGGTTACGTGCCCGAATCAGCCATTCCTATGATCGCTTCCGCGTTGAGCCTGTCGCGCGCCGAGGTGCATGGCGTCTTCACCTTCTACCACGATTTCCGCCACGAACCGGCCGGCCGCCACGTGCTGAAACTGTGCCGCGCCGAGGCGTGCCAAGCCGCGGGCGGCGATGCGCTCGCCGCGCGCGCCGAGGCCAGCCTCGGCATCGCGCTCGGCAACACCACGCCTGATGCACGCGTCACGCTGGAGCCGATCTATTGCCTCGGCCTCTGCGCCACCGCGCCGTCGGCAATGCTCGACGGGCGCATCGTCGGGCGGCTGGACGAAGAGCGCCTCGACGCACTGGTCGCGGAGGCGCAGCGATGAAAATGCGGATCTTCGTTCCACGTGATGCCGGCGCGGTCGCGGTCGGCGCCGATGATGTGGTTGCCGCGCTTGAGAAGGCCGCGGAGAAGCGTGGGCTCCCGATCGAGATCATCAGGAACGGATCGCGCGGGCTCTATTGGCTGGAGCCGATGGTGGAGTTGGCGACCGTGAAGGGCCGCGTAGCCTACGGCCCGGTGAGCGTGGCGGACGTATCTTCCGTCTTCGATGCCATGGCAAGCAACGGCGCGCACCCCCTCCGGCTCGGTCCCGCGGAGGAAATTCCGTGGCTGAAGCGGCAGACCCGCCTCACCTTCGCGCGTTGCGGTGTGATCGATCCCCGCTCGGTCAAGGATTATCGCGACCACGACGGCTACAAGGGCCTGGAGCGCGCGCTGACGCTGACCTCGGACGAGATCCTTGCCGACGTCACCGCATCGGGCCTGCGCGGCCGCGGCGGCGCCGGCTTCCCGACCGGCATCAAGTGGAAGACGGTGGCGCAGGCCAGCGCCGACCGCAAATATATCGTCTGCAACGCCGACGAAGGCGACAGCGGCACCTTTGCCGACCGCATGATCATGGAAGGCGATCCTTTCGTCGTGATCGAGGGCATGACGATCGCCGGCATCGCTGTCGGCGCCACCAAGGGCTATATCTACATCCGCTCGGAATACCCGCACGCGGTGGCGGCGATGAACGCCGCGATATCGGCCGCCCGGCGCACCGGCTATCTCGGCGAGCGCATCGTCGGCTCTGGCCATACCTTCGATCTCGAGGTGCGGGTCGGCGCCGGCGCCTATGTCTGCGGCGAGGAAACCTCGCTGCTGGAAAGCCTTGAGGGCCGCCGCGGTATCGTCCGCGCCAAGCCGCCGCTGCCGGCGCACAAGGGACTGTTCGGCCGTCCCACCGTCATCAACAACGTGCTGTCGTTCGCCGCGATCCCGTTCATTCTCGCCGGAGGGGCGAAAGCCTATGCCGATTTCGGCATGGGCCGCTCGCGCGGCACCATGCCGATCCAGCTCGCCGGCAACATCCGCCACGGCGGCCTGTTCGAGACCGCGTTCGGCGTCACGCTCGGCGAACTCATCGACGATATCGGCGGCGGCACCTTGAGCGGCCGCCCGGTTCGCGCCGTGCAGGTCGGCGGACCTCTCGGGGCCTACTTCCCCCGCGCGCTGTTCGATACGCCGTTCGATTATGAAGCCTTCGCCGCGCGCGACGGGCTGATCGGCCATGGCGGCATCGTCGTGTTCGACGACAGCGTCGATATGGCGAAGCAGGCCCGCTTCGCCATGGAGTTCTGCGCGGTGGAATCCTGCGGCAAGTGCACGCCGTGCCGGATCGGCTCGACCCGCGGGGTCGAGACCATCAACAGAATCATCAATGGCGAGCGGATTTCCGAAAACCTCGCCGTGGTCGAAGACCTCTGCAATACCATGAAATTCGGTTCGCTCTGCGCGCTCGGCGGCTTCACGCCCTACCCCGTGCTGAGCGCCTTGAAACACTTCCGGGAAGATTTCGGCCCGGCACCGGCCACCCTGCAGGCCGCGGAATAGGAGACTGACAATGTCCTTGATCGAGGAAATCGACTTCGGCACGCCCCGTTCGAAATCCGAGGCGATGGTGACGCTCACCATCGACGGGCAAAGCGTCACGGTGCCCGAGGGCACCTCGATCATGCGCGCGGCGATGGAAGCCGGCACGCAGATCCCCAAACTCTGCGCCACCGACATGGTGGATGCCTTCGGTTCCTGCCGGCTCTGCCTGATCGAGATCGAGGGGCGCGCCGGCACGCCGGCGTCCTGCACCACGCCGGCCGTGAACGGCCTCGTCGTGCACACCCAGACCGAACGGCTGAAGAAGCTGCGCAAGGGCGTGATGGAGCTCTACATCTCCGACCATCCGCTGGACTGCCTGACCTGCGCCGCCAACGACGATTGCGAATTGCAGGACATGGCCGGCGCGGTCGGCCTGCGTGACGTCCGCTACGGCTATGAGGGCGAGAACCACGTGTTCGCCAAGTCCCACGGCTGCGACAACGACAACTGGATGCCGAAGGACGAGTCCAATCCGTACTTCACCTACGACCCTTCGAAATGCATCGTCTGCTCGCGCTGCGTCCGCGCCTGCGAGGAAGTGCAAGGCACCTTTGCGCTGACGATTTCGGGGCGCGGTTTCGACAGCCGGGTGTCGCCGGGCATGAGCGAAAGCTTCCTCGGCTCCGAATGCGTGTCCTGCGGCGCCTGCGTGCAGGCCTGCCCGACCGCGACGCTGACGGAAAAGTCCGTGATCGAGATCGGCCAGCCCGAACATTCGGTGGTCACGACCTGCGCCTATTGCGGCGTCGGCTGCGCCTTCAAGGTCGAGATGCGCGGCGAGGAAGTCGTGCGCATGATGCCGTACAAGGACGGCAAGGCCAATCGCGGCCATTCCTGCGTCAAGGGCCGCTTCGCCTGGGGCTACACCACCCACAAGGACCGCATCCTGAAGCCGATGATCCGCGAACGGATCGAGGATCCCTGGCGCGAAGTGTCGTGGGACGAAGCGTTGAACTTCGCCGCCGCCAAGTTCAAGGGCATCCAGCAAAAATACGGCCGCGACGCGGTCGGCGGCATCACCTCGTCCCGCTGCACCAATGAAGAAACCTATCTGGTGCAGAAGCTGATCCGCGCCGGCTTCGGCAACAACAATGTCGACACCTGCGCCCGCGTCTGTCACTCGCCGACCGGTTACGGCCTGTCGCAGACCTTCGGCACCTCGGCCGGCACCCAGGACTTCGACTCGGTCGAGGATTGCGACGTCGCGATGATCATCGGCGCCAACCCGGCCTCCGCGCATCCGGTATTCGCCTCCCGCCTGAAGAAGCGGCTGCGCCAGGGCGCCAAGCTGATCGTCATCGATCCGCGCCGCACCGAAATGGTGGAATCGGCGCATGTGAAGGCGCTGCATCTGCCGCTGATGCCCGGCACCAACGTCGCCGTGCTTACCGCGCTGGCGCACGTCATCGTCACCGAGGGACTCGTCAACGAGGCCTTCGTGCGCGAACGCTGTGACTGGAGCGAGTTCGAGGACTGGGCCGCCTTCGTGGCGCTGCCGAAGAACAGCCCCGAAGCAACCGCGATCATGACCGGCGTCGATCCCAAGGCTTTGCGCGAAGCCGCGCGGCTCTATGCGACCGGCGGCAACGGCGCCATCTATTACGGTCTCGGCGTCACCGAGCACAGCCAGGGCTCGACCACGGTGATTGCGATCGCCAACCTCGCGATGGTGACCGGCAATATCGGCCGGCCCGGCGTCGGCGTGAACCCGCTGCGCGGCCAGAATAACGTTCAGGGCTCCTGCGACATGGGCTCGTTCCCGCATGAGCTGCCCGGCTATCGGCATATTGCGATCGACGCGGTGCGCGAGCAATTCGAGGCGGCGTGGAAGGTCAAGCTCAATCCCGAGCCGGGCCTGCGCATTCCCAACATGTTCGACTCCGCCATCGAGGGCACCTTCATGGGCCTCTATGTGCAGGGCGAGGACATTCTGCAGTCCGACCCCAACACCACCCACGTGGTGGCGGCGCTGTCGGCGATGGAGTGTGTCATCGTTCATGATCTCTTCCTGAACGAGACCGCCAACTACGCCCACGTCTTCCTGCCCGGCTCGACCTTCCTCGAAAAGGACGGGACTTTCATCAACGCGGAGCGACGCATCCAGCGCGTGCGCAAAGTCATGACGCCGCGCAACGGCTATGCGGATTGGGAAGTCACCCTCCTGCTTGCCAAGGCGATGGGCTTCGAGATGCGCTACAACCACCCGTCCGAGATCATGGACGAGATCGCAGCGCTGACGCCGACCTTTGCCGGCGTCTCCTATGCCAAGCTCGAGGAATTGGGCTCGGTGCAGTGGCCCTGCAACGACAAGGCGCCGGAAGGCACGCCCGTGATGCACATCGGCAGCTTCGTGCGCGGCAAGGGCAAGTTCATCGTCACCGAATATATCGCAACCGACGAGCGCACCGGACCGCGCTATCCGTTGCTGCTGACGACGGGCCGCATCCTGAGCCAGTACAATGTCGGCGCGCAGACCCGCCGCACCGAGAACGTGGTCTGGCACAGCGAGGACCTGCTCGAAATCCATCCGCACGACGCCGAACAGCGCGGCATCCGCGACGGCGACTGGGTGCGGTTGAAGAGCCGCGCCGGCGAGACCACGCTGCGCGCCGACATCACCGACCGCGTCGCGCCCGGTGTCGTCTACACCACGTTCCATCACCCGGACACGCAGGCCAACGTCATCACCACGGATTTCTCCGACTGGGCCACCAACTGCCCGGAATACAAGGTCACGGCGGTGCAGATTTCGCCGTCCAATGGTCCAAGCGATTGGCAGAAGGCCTATGACGAGCAGGCGCGTCATTCGCGGCGCATTGCGCCGGCGGAAGCTGCGGAGTGATCATGCAGGGTCCGGTCCATAGCGCCGAGCGGCGGATCTGGCGCGACGGCCAGTCCGGCGGCGGCGCACGGCTGATCCCGGAGGAGACCGCGATCGCGCTGACCTATAATGGCGGCACCTATGCCGTCATGATGGGCACCCCAGGGGACTTGCGGGATTTCGCGATTGGCTTCAGCCTCAGCGAAGGCATCGTGCAGTCACCGGACGAAATCGAGACGCTCGACGTCGTCGAACTCGCCGACGGCATCGAGCTCAGGATGTGGCTGAAATCTTCCCACGCCGAACTGGTCAATGAGCGGCGGCGGCATATCGCGGGTCCCACCGGTTGCGGCATTTGCGGAGTCGAGTCGATTGCGGAAGCCGTCCGCCCCGCTGCGATCGTGCCGGAGGGACGCAGCTTCGCGCCGTCGGAGATAATGGCCGCGATGGCTGATATCACCGTGCTGCAGCAGATCAACATCCAGACCCGTGCGGTGCACGCCGCGGCGTTCTGGACGCCGGCACAAGGCATCGTGGCATTGCGTGAGGATGTCGGCCGCCACAATGCGCTCGACAAGCTCGCGGGCGCGCTGGTGCAGGAGACTGTCCCGGCCAGCGAGGGCATCGTGCTGCTGACCAGCCGCGTCTCGGTCGAGATGGTGCAGAAGACCGCCGCGATCGGCGCGCCGCTGATGGTAGCGGTGTCGGCGCCGACCGCGCTTGCGGTGCGGACCGCGGATGCCGCCGGCATCACGCTGGCCGCCATCGCCCGGTCAGACGGGTTCGAAATCTTCACGCATCCGGGTCGGATCGTGCTCACACGAGATACTGGCGTTGCGGAGGCTACCCATGTCGCCTGATCGGTTGATTTACATGGCCAATCAAATCGGAACATTTTTTCAGAGCCAGGGCCATGACCGGGCCGTGCCGGGCATTGCCGAGCACATCAGGAAATTCTGGGATCCGCGGATGCGGAAGGCGATCTTCGCCCATCTGGACAGTGGCGGTGCGGGGCTCGACCCGCTTGTCCTCGACGCGCTTCAAACGCTTAAGAAGGCGGCTTAACTCGCAGGTGCTATCGTAGGATGCCGGTACCGCCGTGTTCCGGCCTTGAATTCCCTGTTGCCTGCCGATATCTAGAGTGCAACTGTGCTGCAACCGGGCGATCATGCTGAAGCAACGAATGATGTGCGTGTTGGGAGCGGCGATCGTCCTGATCGTGCTTTCGTTCGCGCCGTCTGTTGCGCTGGCTCATGCCAGCCATCCGCATCATGCCGCCGCCCATGTCCACAGCGGCCATGGTCGTGCCGCCCTTGATCAATCCGAACGGCCCACGACACAAGCCGTGTTGCGGCAGGCTCAGCGCGGCCAGACCGAGACGCCCGCCTCCTCGGAGCGGAATTGTGTCGGCGCCTGCTGCACATCCGTCTGCGCCTCCTGCTGTGCCGCCGGTTTGCCGAGTTTCGTGCAACTTGCCCCACTGCCGCGCGCGGCAATGCGGATTGCCTTTGTCCCGTCGGACATCAGGCCGGATCGCGCGCCCGAGTCCCTCAGGCGCCCTCCAAAATACTTCAGCTGAACACAATCGATCAGTGAATTCGCGCGGCCTCCGGCCCGTGACTGACGGTCATTCGGACTGAAGGATTTTGCTATGTTCTCCCAATTCGGGCGCGCCCTGCGCGCTGTCGCTGTAATCGCAGCCCTGTGCGCTGCGGTCGCTCCCGTTTCCGCCCATGAGGGTCATGATCACGGCGAGCAGGAACAGCCTGCCTTTTCAGCGGGCGCATTGCCGCGTGGCGAGGCTGATTCCAATGCGTTCGAGATCGTCGCCGTCGCCCGCGGCGACCAACTGGAGATCCATGTCGACCGATTCGCCACGAACGAGCCGGTGGCCGGCGCGCTCCTTGAAGTTGAGACGCCCACGGGCACCGCGAAAGCGACCCAGAACGCCGACGGCACATACCGGCTGGCGGCGCCATGGCTGGCAAGGAACGGCCGTGCCGATCTCATTTTCACCGTTACAGCCGATGGCGCGACCGACATCCTGCCGATGACGATTCACGCAGCCCGCGAGCCGGCACAAAGTGCCGGAAAAGGCGACGCAGCACATGGCGAAAGCATCGCCAGCACTTCGGTCCTTCCCGCTCTCGGCGGCCTGCTGGCGGGCACGCTGTTGACCGCCATCGCGCTGCGCAGGCGACGAACGGCGGCCATCGTCGCCATCCTTGCTGCGCTTGTCGGCATCCGCGAGACCAGGGCGCATGAGGGCCACGGTCACGAGGAAGAAAAGGCGCAAGTCGCGATCAACGTCGTTTCGGGGGAACGCGCCCAACGCCTGCCTGACGGCGCGGTATTCGTGCCCAAGACGGTGCAGCGGATATTTGCGCTGCGAACGCTGGTCGCCGAACAGGCAAGACACAGGAAGGTCAGCGAACTGCCGGGCCGGATCATTCCCGATCCGAACGCCAGCGGCTATGTGCAATCCGCCGTGGGCGGGCGGCTTTCCGCGCCGCCGGACGGATTTCCCCGCCTCGGTACACGGGTGAAGCAAGGCGACATTCTCGGCTACGTCACCCCGCCGATCCAGGCGATCGACGTATCCGACATGCGGCAGCGCCAGGGCGAACTCGATCAGCAGATCTCGATCGTGGAACGCCGCTTCGCGCGCTACGAGCAACTCGCGCCGTCGGGCGCGATATCGCGGACCCAACTCGAGGATACACGGCTGGAACTGGAGGGGCTTCGCGACCGGCGCGCCTCGATCGACAAATCGCGCCGCGAGCCCGAAGCGCTGATCGCCCCGGTCGCGGGCATCATCGCCGAAGGCAGCGCGGTCGCCGGCCAGATCGTGCAGCCGAGCACTGTCGTCTTCAACATCATCGATCCCGCCCGGCTGTGGGTCGAAGCGCTCAGCTTCGAAAGCCTCGAGCCGTCGCAAGGCGCGCACGCGTCGACATATACGGGGAGAACCTACGACCTGACCTATCGCGGCACCGGCTTCGCCGACCGCAGCCAGTCGGTGCCGGTGCATTTCGCCGTAACGGGCGACACCGCGGGCCTCAGGGCGGGCCAGTTCCTGACCGTGCTTGTTGCCACCGACGAAACCAAGGAAGGGCTCGCCGTGCCGCGCAGCAGCGTCGTGCGCGGATCGAACGGCCAGGACTTCGTCTACGAGCACGTCTCCCCTGAACGATTCGTGCCAAGGAGCGTGCGCACCGAGCCGCTCGACGGCGATCGGGTGCTGATCGTATCCGGCATCGCCTCCGGCAAGCGGGTGGTGTCGCAAGGCGCCGATCTGCTCGAGCACGTGCGCTAAGGGAACGGCTTCATGTTCACATTCCTGGTCAGCGCCTCCCTCCGCAACCGCCTGCTTGTGCTGGCGATGGCGGCCGTCCTCGTCCTGCTCGGCGCCTATACCGCGCGCCAGTTGCCGGTCGACGTATTCCCTGACCTCAATCGTCCGACCGTCACGATCATGACGGAATCGGAAGGCTACGCCCCGCCCGAGGTCGAGCAGCTCGTCAGCTTCCCGATCGAAACCCAGATGAATGGCGTGCCGGGCGTCAGCCGCGTGCGGTCGGTCTCCGGCATCGGGCTTTCGATCGTCTATGTCGAGTTCGACTGGGGCACCGATATCTACCGCAATCGCCAGTTGGTGGCGGAGCGCCTGGCCCAGGTACAGAGCCAGTTGCCCCTCAACGTCACCCCGCAGATCGGCCCGATCAGCTCGATCATGGGCCAGATCCTGCTGGTCGCGGTGACGTCGCAGACCGCTTCTCCAATGGAGGTGCGCGAGATCGCGGATTTCACGATACGGCCGCGGCTGCTCGCCATCCCCGGCGTCGCGCAGGTGATCCCGATCGGCGGCGAGGTCCGCCAGTACCGGATCGCGCCGCTGCCGTCGGCGTTGCGCGCGCTCGGCGTGAGCTATGAGCAGGTCGAACTGGCGCTCCGGCAGTTCGGCACCAATACCGGCGGCGGCTTCACCGACCAGAACGCCCGCGAATATCTGATCCGCAACATCGGGCGCACCACGAGCCTGGAAGACCTCCGCAACATCGTCGTCACCACCATCGAGGGACGCCCTATCCTGCTGCGGCAGGTGGCGAGCGTCGACTTCGCGCCCAAGGTCAAGCGCGGCGACGCCGGCTATATGAGCAGGCCCGCCGTCATCGTCTCGGTCGAGAAGCAGCCGAACGTCGATACCGTGCGGCTGACGCAGCAGATCACGCAGGCGCTGGCCGAGCTGGAGCCCACCCTGCCCTCCGGCGTGAAGGCCAATGAGATCATCTTCAGGCAGGCGGACTTCATCGAAAACTCGATCCAGAACCTCGAACGTGTCTTGCTCGAAGCGGCGCTCGTCGTGGCCGCCATCCTGTTCGCGTTCCTCCTCAACTGGCGCAGCACCGCGATCTCGCTGACGGCGATCCCGGTATCGATCCTGGCCACGGCGATCATCTTCAAGCTGCTCGGCCTGTCGATCAACACGATGACGCTCGGAGGACTTGCGATCGCGATCGGCGAACTGGTCGACGACGCCGTTGTCGATGTCGAGAACATCTTCCGCCGGCTCCGCGAGAACAGGGAGCAAGGCAATCCACGCTCGACCTTCGACGTCGTGGTTTCGGCATCCAACGAAGTGCGATCGGGCATCGTCTACGCCACGATGATCATCGTCCTCGTGTTCGTGCCGCTGTTTGCGCTCTCGGGCATCGAGGGACGGCTGTTCGCACCGCTCGGCCACGCCTACATCATCTCGATCCTCGCGAGCCTCCTGGTTTCGATCACGCTGACGCCGGTGCTGGCCTACTACCTGCTGCCGGGAATGAAGCGGCTTGCGGAACGGGAGAGCTGGCTGGTTCGCAGGCTGAAGGCCACCAATCATGCGGCGCTCCGGCTTGCTTTCGCCCACAGGGGATTGCTGCTTGGCGTGACGGCGCTCGCCGTGCTGGGCGCCGGCGCCGGCGTATTCGCCTTGAAGCGCGCGTTCCTGCCGGCCTTCAACGAAGGCACCTTCACGATCAATATCGCGTTCGCCCCGGGCGTTTCGCTTTCGGAATCCTCAAGGGTCGGCTCGATCGCGGAGCGCCTGCTGCTCGATGTGCCTGAGGTCATCAGCGTCGGTCGGCGAACGGGACGCGCGGAGCTGGACGAACACGCCGAAGGCGTCCATTCCTCCGACCTCGAGGTCGACCTCAAGCCCTCGCGGCGACCAAAGCCCGAGATCGTCGCCGACATCCGGGCCCGGCTTTCGGTGCTGCCGCTCTCGATCAATGTCGGGCAGCCGATCTCGCACCGGCTCGATCACCTGCTCTCCGGCGTCCGTGCCGAACTCGCCCTCAAACTGTTCGGCGACGATCTCGACACGCTGCGAAACAGCGCGGAAGAACTGCGTACGCGGCTTGCGAAGATCGACGGCATCCAGGACCTCCAGGTCGAAAAGCAGGTGCGCATTCCGCAACTCGAAGTCCGCGTCGACTATACGCGGGCCGCCCTGTATGGCGTGCAACCCGGCGCCGTCACGGAACAACTGTCGCGGCTGTCCAGCGGACGCGTCATCTCGCGCGTGGTCGACGGCTACAAGCGCTACGATGTGGTGATGAGACTGCCCGAGCGCCTGCGCACGACGGAAAAGCTCGGCGAACTCCTGATCAAGACGCCCTCGGGCTGGATACCGGCACGCCAGATTGCGGATGTGAAGGAGACCGACGGGCCGAACCAGATCCTGCGGGAGAACGGCCGCAGACGCATCGTCGTGCTCGCGAACTCCGACGGCAAGACCGACATGGCGGAGATCGTGCGCCGCATTCGCGCGGAGTTGCAGGCGACAAACCTGCCACAGGGCGTCACCTCGAGCCTCGAGGGCACGTTCCAGGCGCAGGAAGACGCCAGCCGCAGGATAGCCATCCTGTCAGCGCTTTCGCTCGCGCTGATCTTTGCGATCCTCTACAGCCGCTACCGCTCCACCGTGCTGGCCCTGATCATCATGGGCGGGGTGCCGCTCGCGCTGGTCGGCTCGGTCGCGGCGCTTTCGCTGACCGATCAGCCGCTGTCCGTCGCCAGCATGGTCGGCTTCATCACGCTCACGGGCATCGCCACACGCAACGGGATTCTCAAGATCAGCCACTACATCAACCTTGCCTTGCAGGAAGGACTAGCATTCGGACCGGAGCTCGTGATCCGGGGAAGCCTGGAGCGCATGACGCCCGTGCTGATGACCGCGCTTTCGGCGGGCCTTGCGCTGATCCCGCTGCTTGTCGGGGCAGACGAGCCGGGCAAGGAAATCCTGCATCCCGTCGCGGTGACGATCTTCGGCGGGCTTGTCAGCGCGACCTTGCTCGATGCCCTGATTACGCCGGTGCTGTTCCTGATGTTCGGCAAAAAGTCGCTGATGCGGCTGATGCAACGCCAATCCGACGAATCGGTCGGGAACCGCGCCGCTTCGCATTCGTACTGATCGCTCACGTCTTGAAAGGAGATCGAGCCATGAAGTCTGGATATCTCACCCTCGGCGCCGTGCTGCTGGCTGCGATGCCGGCCCACGCACACGGCTCGAAAAGTTCACATGGAGGACGCGTCGTCGATGCCGGCGCGTACCATGCCGAACTCGTCGTGAAAGAAACGACGATCGAGGTCTTTCTCACCAGCGAAGACGACAAGGCGATCGACCCGAAGGGGTTCAAGGGCGTTGCCATCCTGAACGCGGGAGGAAAGGCGGAGCGGATAGCGCTCACGCCGTCGGAGAAGAACGTGTTGAGCGGGACAGCGGCAACGGCCCTGCCCGCCCAGCCCAAGGGAGCGGTTCAGTTCACCGCCCCCGACGGCAAGACCGCGACCGCGCGATTTGACTGAGCCTATCGCACAATGTTGGGCGGGCCGATTTCTAATCCCCGCCCACCAGTGTCCGGAACACCCGCCTCACCTCGCCCTCGGTCTCGCGCACGCGCGCTTCCAGCGTCGAGAAATCAGGCGTGTCTCCGGCACGCGCCATCACGCGCAAGAGGTTCTCGCCTGCGGTGGCCGGATTGAATTTTCCGGTGACGCAGAGCCTCAGGATCTGCGTGAGATCGTGATAAAGGCGCGCCGCCTGCCGCAAGATCTCGGCATCGGACAGCGGCAGCACGCCGAGGCGCGCCGCGTTGTCGAGCACCTGCAGCGTCGAGACGCTGAGGATGTCGGGCCTCTCGGCGGCATGGGCGAGCTGCAGATACTGCGCGATGAAATCGATGTCGACGAGGCCCCCGGCGGCGAGCTTGAGGTCCCAGATATCGTCCTCGCCCTTTTCCTGCGCAATGGCCCGGCGCATGTCGGCGACGTCGCCGGCCGTGGACGTCGCATCGCGCGGCCGCGTCAGCACGCCGCGGATGATATTCTCGATCCTCTCGCGAAACGCCGGCGATGCCGAAATCACCCGCGCCCGCGTCAGCGCCATGTGCTCCCAGGTCCATGCCTCGCGCTCCTGGTAGTCGGCGAAGGAATCGATCCGGGAGGCCAGTGGGCCGGCGCGCCCCGAGGGGCGCAGCCGCATGTCGACGTCATAGAGCACGCCGTAATTGGTCCGTGTCGTGAACGCCGAGATCAGGCGCTGGGTCAGCCGCGCAAAATATTGCGCGCCATGCAGCGATCGCTCGCCGTCGGAGTCGGGACTCTCCGAGTCGAAATCATAGAGCAGGATCAGATCGAGGTCGGAGGACGCCGTCATCTCGCGGCTGCCGAGCCGGCCCATCGCGACGATCGCGGTCTCCTGCCCCTTGATGCGGCCGTACTGGCTGGCGAACTGATCGGTGACGAGGCCGTGGACCGTGTGCACGATGCCCTCGGCGACGTCGGCAAAGGCGACGCTGGCATGTTGCGCAGAGACGGTGCCGGAGAGGATGCGCGTGCCGATCAGGAACAGGCTCTCCTGTCCGAACAGACGCAGGCGATCGAGAAAGTCCTCATAGGAGCCTGCATCCTGCAGCGTCGTCGCCAGCCGCTCCGACAATTCCTTCTGGTCCGGCATCGCGCCGAAGAAGCGCGGGTCGATCAGGCCGTCCATGATCTGCGGCTGGCGCGCCAGCATGTCGCCGAGCCGTGGCGCGGCGCCGAGGATCAGGGCGACCAGCGCGACCAGATCGCGGTTCTGGCTGAGCAGCGAGATCAGCCGGCCGCCGCGCTGCAGCGCGCCGAGGAAGCGGTCGAACGAGATCACGGCGTCGTCAGGGTCCTCGGCATGCGCGAGCCCGTCGATCAGGCCGGGCATGAATTCGATGAAGGCCACCTTGGTCGCCTCGTTGCGGAGCGCGCGATAATTGCTGCCTTCCATCCAGAGCTGCAGCGTGCCGGCGACCGCGACCGGCTTCTTGAAGCCGAGCGTCGTCAGGTGATCCACCAGGCGCGCATCCTCCGGACCCGCGGCGTAATTGAGCTGCGGCAATTTCACCGTGCCGGCCGGATCGCCTTCGAACAGCTTGCCGTAATGGCCCTGCACGATGTTGAGATGTCCAAGCAGGTCCTTCGCAAAGGCCGCGCGGCTCTCGTAGCCGAAGAAGTGCGCAAACCGCTCCACCGCCTCGACATCGTCAGGCAGGGCGTGGGTCTGCTCGTCCGCGATCATCTGCAGCCGGTGCTCGACGCAGCGCAGAAACTCGTAGGCCGTCGTCAGCTCTTCACAGGCCTGCAAGGTGATCCAGTTGCTGGTGGCCAGCACCTGCAACGCGTGCAGCGTCGGGCGCACCCGCAAATCCGGATGCCGGCCGCCGGCAATGAGCTGCTGGGTCTGCGCGAAAAACTCGATCTCGCGGATGCCGCCGCGCCCGACCTTGACGTTGTGGCCTTCGACCGAGATATCGCTCTGGCCGCGATAGGTCTGCATCTGCCGCTTCATGTCGT